>Ga0302326_10021818_pt1 | contig 13117 bp, 11 predicted proteins | sample Palsa_T0_3_FD_202264 | JGI IMG/M metagenome (GOLD analysis project Ga0302326, IMG submission 202264) | Peat permafrost microbial communities from Stordalen Mire near Abisko, Sweden - Palsa_T0_3 | ecosystem: Environmental > Terrestrial > Soil > Palsa > Peat permafrost | place: Sweden: Abisko... | reverse complement strand
GCGCGCGATCTTCATGCCGGAGGGCGCACTGCTGGCCGGCCGGGTGGATGATCAAAGTTGGTTGACCGCCGGATGCGGCGAGTACGTGCCGCTGATTTATTCTGGAAGGACTATTTTGCTGTCGCCTCCCTCGGTGCAGGCGCCCGTGCGGCTTGGCTTCTTCAGTCCGGCGCCGCCGAAGCCGCCCGAGGCAGCGCCATCCACCGAGAGCAAAGACAAGAAGAAGGACGACGCCAAGCCCGCCCCCGGCTGGACCATCGCTCCGCCTGGCTTTGAAATGCGCCTGCGCATGAGCGGATTGCTCTGGCCCGAGGCCGCCGACCGCTTGGCCAACGCCGCCTACGTCACTCGCGAGTCCATGGGGTCTGGACAACTGATTCTCTTTGCGTCGGACCCGACCTTCCGCGGCGCGGCATTGGGCACTTCGCGCATTTTCGCCAACGCCGTTACGCTGGGGCCAGGCATGGGCGCCAGTGAAGCGATCAAGCCATGAGTAAACTGCTTGGGAGGCTTTCAATGACCGCCGCAGCATGAACCATCCGCCTTGTGTTCGTGCCCATCTTCATGGCGGGGGAGATGGGCAGGTTCACGCAGCGCGTGGAAGAAGACGAAAAGGGTCCCCACCGGCATGTATAAGGGCGTGAGCAAAGTTGTCAAGACTACAAATCCCATTCGTCCGAGAGAGCCAGTGCTGGAAGCTATATTGCGAAATTTGTTTGACCGAGTGACGAAGGGCGCGAACCAGAGTTTGGAAAACAATTTCCATGATTTGGAAAACCGGCTCGTGAAGGACGAAGTTGGGGCGGCGGCCGCGATGGCAGGCTGGCCGCCGGGAATAAAAACCATCGTATCGATCCGGCCGAGGTCCTCGTATGATTCCGAGCCGCGGCTCAAATGGATTTGTTCTGGAAATTCCAGGTCTTGCCGCGCGGCCTCGGTCAGCAGAAGGTATTGGCTGGCCTCCACGGAATTTTTAAGCAAGCGATGGACGACGATGACATCCACCCCTGCCAGTTCCAGAAAATTGAAGACGCGATGGAACAAGGCCTCGCCGCTGTGGACCACCAGCTTGAGCCGGAGCGATCCGATGCTCGTGCAGGCGTTGCAGTGGCAATGGGTGGACCGGCTCAATTCGTTGATTTTTTGGCTGAACATTTGAAAGAGCATGAGCAGATTTTTGCCGATCATCTGTTTGGCTTCCGGCCAGGGTTTGGCGGGGTTTTGCTTCCGACAAAAGAGAAACACGGCATCGCCTTCCAATTTGGCGACCTCCAGCGGCAATTCGATTTGGTTGATGATCGATTTGATGAGTTCGGTGATGATGGCCTGGCTGTGGGAGAGGGTCTTGGCGTTGGCGGTCATGTAGCGCGTATATCCGCTGATGTCCGCGATGATGAGCATCACAGGTTCAGGCGCGTTTTCAAGGTGAGCATCCATGCGTGTTTCTTTATAACACAGGCATCAGCCATAAATGAAGGGCGAAAAAGTGAATTTGTCGGTTTCTGTTACACACACTTAACATTCCTTTGGCTTGCCACGAGTCCGGCCTCCGGCAAATAATCTGGAATGCGATTGTTGCAAACATTGATATTGGCGCCATTGGGGCTGGGGTTATGGTGCCAGCAGGCGGTGGCGGCAGGAAAGGCGACCCATGTGGTCTTGATCGTTTGGGACGGTATGCGGCCCGATTTCGTCACGCCAGAAACCGCGCCCACCTTGTGCCAATTGGCGCGGGACGGTGTCACCTTTCTGCATCACCATCCCGTTTACGTGAGCGTGACCGAAGTCAATGCCACCGCGCTGGCCACAGGGGTTTATCCGGGACAAAGCGGCGTCATTGGCAACAATGATTATCGGCCCGCCATTGATCCGCTGAGGGCTATCGAGTCTGATAGTATGGGAGCGATTCGCAAAGGGGACACAAATCTGCCCCAACATTTCATCGCCTTCCCAACGGTGGCGGAAATCCTGCACGCCAACGGCCTGCGCACGGCCATCACAGGGACCAAGCCCGTTGCGCTGTTGCACGATCGCGCCGCGCGTCCGGACGGAGACCCCAACGTCACCGTGTTCGCCGGGGAAACGTTGCCCGCCGACCTCAAGGACAAACTTTATCAGGAACTAGGCCGATTCCCGCCGCCGGGCACAAACAAGATCAAACTCGACCAATGGACCACCGCCGCATTAACCGGCCCGTTGTGGAAGGACGGTGTGCCGGCTTTTTCCCTGCTGTGGATGGCGGAGCCGGATTTTTCGCAGCACCGCACCGCGCCCGGCTCACCAGAGGCGCTCAAAGGCATCAAGGGGGACGACGATAATCTGGCCCACTTGCTGCAAGTATTGAAGGATAACAAGGCCCTGGATTCGACCGATATCATCATCGTTTCCGATCATGGATTCTCAACGGTCTATGAGGAGGTCGATGTGGCGGCGACGCTTAATCAGTCTGGCCTTCATGCCTTTCGCAAAGCGCCGGAGGGGGGTTTCACCAACGGGGACATCATGGTGGTGGGCAATGCGGGCGGCGTTTTCTGCTATGTCAAAGGCGAGGACCAAGGCGAGATCGAAAAAGCGGTGCATTGTTTGCAGGCGCAATCTTTCGCGGGCGTTATCTTCAGCCGCACGCCGGTCGAAGGCGCCTTTCCCCTGGCGGACGCGCATTTGGACTCTGCCGCCTCGCCGGACATTGTCGTGGTTATGCGTTGGAAACCGGGCCTGAACAAATTCGGCGCGCCGGTTCTGATCTGCTCCGACAGTCATAGCTATACGCCTGGGCGTGGCACGCACGGCACACTCAGCCTGACGGACATGCATAATATCGGCTTCGCCGCCGGACCGGATTTTGCGCGGGGCATGACCGATTCGCTGCCCAGCGGGAATATTGACATTGCTCCCACCATCCTTTGGATCCTGGGCGTGACGCCGGAAAAGAAAATGACCGGCCGAGTATTGACAGAAGCGCTGACCATTCCAGGGCCACCGGTTGAGTCCAGCCAAACGCATCATCAGGAAGCCACGTTCAAGGGCGATGGATTTGTATGGCATCAATACTTGGATTGGTCCTCCGTCAACGGCGTCTGCTATCTTGATCAAGGCAATGGCCGCCAGGAAAAGGCCGGCTCGCCTTGATCTTGCAACCATTCTGCCATGCGCTCCGAAGGCATGTTTAAGCATCTTGCGATTTGCGCGGTGATGGCCGTGGTTTTTTATGTTACGACGTTCGGATGGATTGAGCACCGCCGGACTTTCAAAGGACCGTGGGAGATAAACTTCCGCGCCGACGCCGCCGGCGCGCCCGCCATCGTCATTTCGCAGACGAAGTTGAACATTTCCGAGACCCTCCTCTTTCCCGGTCAGACGGTGCGGCCGGCCAATTTTTCGCGCACGCTTGTCTTCGGTCAAACGCCGCCGGAGTTGCCCTTTGGCGAATTGCTTTTCCAGGACCCGATCTACCTGCCGGGGACGGTCACCATGCGCCTGTTCGGACATCAAGTTGAAATATTCCCGCGCGCGCTGACTGTTGACAAAAAAGAATACCCCTGGAAATCCGGCTCAGTGATTGAAGTGAAGTGAGGCCATGGCGATCGCTCGTCATCCCACTAATTTGCCGCGGCGCGGGGTTTTTTCCGCGGTGCCATTCAACAAACTCACCCACGTTTCCGCGTCCTGCGTGCCGCAGTCGAACGGGTTATGCATGTGCAGCGAGCAGCCGCCCTCGACGCCGATAATTCCCCAGTCAATGTAATATGCGCCAACCTCGTCTTTGAGCAAACGCATGGCTTGCGAACGGACGGCGGCGCGGGTATTGCCGGGCGGCTGAACGGCCGCTTGCGTGATTTCCTTATGGGGAATTTCCCAGCAAGGCGGATTGAAGGCCAGCGCCAATCCCAAACTGCGCGCCGGATCGATCTGATGATATTCCAGGTCCTGCGATTTAAGCCAGGGATGGCTCCAAGGGATGTTCTCCTGCTTGCAGAATTGCCGCAGAAGCCATCGCTTAGTGATCCAATCGACCTTGCCCACCAACTCATCCGGGTCCGCCGCCAGCGACTTGAGCGTGTCGTTCCAAATGGAGAGGAGTTGGTCGGTTTCCTCATCGCGCCCGCTGAATTCGGCCTTGGCGGCTTGCTGATATTGGAACAGCAAGTCAATTGCCTCAACGCAACGGCCATCGGCCAATTGCACGCGCCACGGCCCTTCGGGTTGATGCGACAAGGAGCGGAAGGCGGCCACGGCGTCGGCCAGCATGATTTTGGGCAGGCAATTTGCCTCCAACAAATCAAGAACTAGCGACGTGGTGCCTGCTTTCAAGAGCAGGCTGGTCGGCAAAACATTGGTGTCTCCGTGCAGCAGATGCAATCGGCGGTATTTGCGCGCGTCAGCCAGCGGTTCATCGCGGGTGTTGATGATGGCGCGGTTGAATTGCACCCACTCGAAAAGATCGTTGTTGATGTAATCGGCCCGCTGGCTGATTTGATACATGCCCTCGGTTCCAGGCCGGGTCAATTCGCCGCGCGCCTCCGCCGCCACCGTCGCGCCGACGCGCCCCGCGCTGACGTAAAGCATGCGCAAAGTCAGGAAAGCCAGCAGGGAATGGATGTTGGCTTCGGTCATGTGCGCGGCGCGGCGCACCAGGTAATTCTCATGACAGCCAAAAGTGGCGCCGGTATAATGATCGATATTGTTGCGGATGAAATGGACTTCCCTTTCCATGTGCATCGCGCGCAAGGCCTGCAGGAGAATCGCGTCGCCGGCCTGGTCGTAACGCAGGACATCCAGGAGGCTCAGGCATTCGGGCGTGCAATATTCCAGGTGGCCCATGTCGATGTAGCAACGTCCGCCGTTGAAGAGAAAACCGCCGTTGCCCGCCGGCTCGTCCCAGTCGCGCTGATGAACGTCAATCAAACCCAGGCGCTGGTCCCGGAAAATCCAGTCGCGCACACGCGTGATGGCGCCGGGCGTGCCAGGAAAGTCGCTTGTCAAACATCCGTATTCGGTTTCCAGACCAACAATGCGGTTCATCCTCAATCCTCGTTTTTACAATCCCAGCTCCGCCGCCGTCGGCGCGAGGTATCGGGCGGGGCGCGAACCCTCGCGGGCCAGCCAGCCGATTTCGATTTCCTTGCCCTTGACGGCCTCGCGCCACCCGGCCTGTCGAGCCGCCTCATCCGGCAGTCCTTCGGTGAACGGCTTGTTCTCCGAAAGCCGCCACCAGGTTTGCAAAAGCAGGTCAGCCGCTTCCTTCCGGTTTGTTTTAGTCTTGACCATTTCGCTCAGCCATTTCTGCGCGCCTGCCTCGGCCGCAGCCTCGCTGGCGGCGACCATCGCCCCGCCATGCTGGGTTTGGAATGACCCGTCGAAATGCAACCGGAAGAATAAATCGCGCCCAGGCTCCGGCCCCAATTCCGCCAACAACAATTCCACCAGGAACGGCGCGCTGAAAATTTGCTCGAAATTGGTCTTCAATTGCGGCCCCAGCCCGAATCCCACCAAACGCCGCAAACTCACATCCTCCGGCGCCCGCGTGAACGCCTCCACGTGCGCCGCGTCGATGGCCGCCTGGCGGATTTTCTCAATGTCCGCCGGATGGCCCAATCCGGCGAGCGCGAGCCGGTCGAACAGTTCAAAAACCTTGGATTGCCCGCTGCCCACGCCGAGCAGCAGGATGCCGTCCGGCAGGCTGGCGGCCAGGACGGGTGTGCCGTTCTTGAGCTGCTCGCGCACGTATTCGCGGCGGTTGGCCACCGCCTCCAGCCAGCGATAAGGTTCCTCAGTCATGCAGAAGCTCCTTTTGCTGCGCGTCGCCAATCGTTTCCACGCCCGATGCCTTAAGCACTTTGATGGTCGCGTAGGTTTCCGTGGCGGGATTGATGCCGCCGGTGGCAGAATCAAATTCCGAGGCGGTCGCCAACAATCGCGAGGCGAAGCGCACGGCGTCACGCAACCCCATTTGCGAAGGCCGCGGCTGACCGTAACGTTCCTGAAAACTAAGGATGCTGCGAATGGTCCCCGAACCGGAACCGGAAGCGGCGTAGCCGACCGCTTGAAACTGCGCCCCAAGCGGGTCGTAAAAATAAATGCGCGGTTCGGGCGGCTTGGCGGTTTGGTCCACGCCCGCGAAAAGCGGCACGACAATCCCGATGCCCTGCATAGTCATGGGCAGATTTTCGCGCAGCAGCCGGGCCAGCGCGCGCACCCGGGCCGGCAGGCTTAACGGCTGAAGCTGGCTGCGCCGATAGTATTCAAAGGAAGTTTGCAGCACCCGCGCCATTTCAAAGGCCGTGGCCGGCACCCCCGCGATGGCCAGCACCGAACTCGAATCAATCTCAATGATTTTTTCGACGCGGTCGGTCACGATGACATTGCCCGCGGTGGCGCGGCGGTCGCCCGCCATGAGCACACCCTCGGCGTAATGAAAGCCGAACACGGTCGTCGCCTGCGTCTGCACCGGCGCGCCGGAGGATGCCGCTGACGTTCCCAGTTGGGGACGATGCTCCGCCAAAAGCGACAGGAAGTCGCCTGCAATCGGTTGTGAATGGCTCATTGGCCGGTGCGCTGGCGATAACGCCGGGCCTGGTCAGGATCGACCTTGCGCATGCGTTTGAGCAATTCCTCCGTATTGGGTTTATCGACTTTCGGGGCGCTTGGCCCTTCACCACCGCCGCCGCCGCTTGGGGCGATCGGTCTATTTTTTTGAGCTTGGTCAGGCATACTACATTTTTAATATAATCCGTTTGGCCCATTCTGCACGCCACAACATCGCATGGGGAGCTTCAAAGTTCAAGCAAGAGAAATGGGGAATATCTTTCATGGCACGGGTGACCGCTAAATTGGCGCGTCTCATTTTTAGCGTGTTCAGGCGGAGGGGGGCCGCACAAATGCGCCGCGCAAACCAAGGGTGTAATAGGGTGCAACAGGATGAAACGCCTGGCGGCAGGCCGGGAAGGAACGGCTTGGTTCCTACCTTGGCCCATTCACCCGAAAAGCTGCCATATGTCGAAGAGCGTCGCATTGCGGCCTAGCAGGAAATGTAGAGCCTGAGGGGTGGTTTGTCAATTCATATTGTAATTACACATTTATATGGTGTGAATCTCACTTTTTAGCAGCGCCGTGGGCACGGTCTCTCGGTAGATCTCTGTGTGCTAAAGAGTAAAGCCTCGTAGGCGACATCGGCTTTTGCATCCGCTCCGAATAGGCTCCGCCCAAGAGTGAGATACGCCCCTGCTAAATCCTGTTTGAAAACGACGGTTGCGTTCAAGCCCGCCAAAACCTTAAACTGCCCCAATGGGCAATTCTTTTGGACATCTGTTCCGCATTACCACCTGGGGCGAATCTCATGGGGGCGGGGTCGGCGTCGTGATTGACGGCTGCCCGCCGCGTTTGCCGCTGACGGAGGCGGATATTCAGCCGGACCTGGATCGACGGCGGCCCGGCCAATCGGCCATCGTCACGCCGCGAAAGGAGGCGGATCGTGTGCAGATTCTTTCCGGCACCTTCGAGGGACAGACGCTCGGCACGCCAATTTCCATGTGGGTCAAGAACGAAGACGCCCGCCCGGAAGCTTACAGCGAAATGGCCTCCAAGTTCCGCCCTTCCCACGCCGATTATACCTACCAGGCCAAATTCGGCATCCGCAATTGGCAGGGCGGCGGCCGCACCAGCGCCCGCGAAACCATCGGACGCGTCGCCGCCGGTGCTGTCGCCAAGAAAATTCTGCGGGAGCAGTTCGGCGTTGTCGTCCTCGCCTATGTGACGCAGGTCCAGCGCATCGCCGCGCGGACGGACCGTGAGGCGGTCACATTGGAACAAATCGAAAGCAACATCGTCCGCTGTCCCGACGAAGTCGCTGCGGGGAAAATGATCCGCCTGATCGAAAAGATGCGGCGGGCGGGGGACAGCGTGGGGGGCATTGTGGAGTGCGTGGTGCGCGGCGTGCCCCCAGGCTGGGGCGAACCGGTCTTTGACCGGCTGGAAGCGGACCTGGCCAAGGGCATGTTAAGCCTGCCGGCCTCCAAGGGTTTCGAGATCGGCTCTGGTTTCGGCGGAATCTTGTTGACGGGCCTGGCGCACAACGATGCCTTCCGCATGAAAGGCGGAAAGGTGCGAACGACCACCAATAATTCCGGCGGCATTCAGGGCGGAATCTCCAACGGGGAAACCATTTATTGCCGGGTCGCCTTCAAGCCGGTGGCGACGGTCATGCGGGAGCAGCAAACCGTCGATATCCAGTTCAAGAACACAACCCTCCAGGCCCGCGGACGACACGACCCTTGTGTGCTGCCCAGAGCTGTGCCGATGGTGGAGGCGATGGCGGCTTTGGTTTTGGTTGACCACGCTTTGCGCCAGCGCGCCCAGTGCGGCTGATCCTGGTCGGTTTGCCTTTGGGCTTTGGAGTACTCACTGGCCGGGAGCCTGATTGATGGCGCCGGTCATGCGGGGCGAACAACGGCTTTCCACCCAATTGATGTCCACTGGAGAGCCTACCACGAGAAGAGGCAGCCAACGGTCGTTGCCAACAATGGGATGAATGGTGTTGGGGTTTAGCCATTTGTGGATTTCCGAATGGCCGTCCGCAAAGGCAAAGCCGCACGCGCCGTTATGGTAGGATGCCGGAAGGTCGCCCCACTCGGTGTTTTCGCCGTCCGAGGTCGGCGTGTATTGGATGCCATCGTTAATGCTATCGGGATGCTCCTCATTGAAGACCCAGGTCTTGGGTGCGATCATGAATTCGCTCATCTTGTAGAAATCGGGCCAGTAATTATCGTAACCCGAGGGTGTGTTGGCTGCGGTCGATTTGCTTCCGATGGTGAAATCCATCGAATAGCTCCGGGATCTGGGGACACCGTAGCCAGGAGCAATGATCGGGTCAGCGGGACACTGATAAACGCCTGGACCCTTGGCGTAAGAACCAATTGTGGTGATGGTATTTGTCGGGACGCCATCGGCAGGACTGGGGCCTCCCATCATGAAGGAGTAGTTGGTGTTGTCGGTGTTTCCGGTTACCTCACTCAAGACGCCGTTGACCCAGCCTCCGCAAGGGTCGGCGGAGCCGAGATTATTCGCCAGGACATCCCGGCTGTCCGTGGCGTACATGATCCAAGCCACCAGCAGCTCTTTGCTGTTGCTGATGCACTTGGCGCCTTGGGCTTGTTGCTTGGACCTGGCCAGGGCCGGCAGCAGCAGGGCGGCCAAAATGGCTATGATGGCGATGACCACCAGCAACTCAATTAAAGTGAAGGCTCCGCGTTTGCAAAACTCACGATGACAATCTGATCTTGAAGCTATTTTCATAAACAACGGCCTGATGCGAAAGCACAGCGGAATGCTGCGCGCACGCAGCAACGGCCACATACTGAATGGAATGTCACATCTAGTCAGGCCGGAGGCAACCGCGAACGGTTTGTTCCAAAACAAAACAAGTTCAGCCGGCCTTTTCCGACAGACCCTTGGTGGGCGCAGAACCGATGGTCGCGCCCGCCACATATTCCAGGCGCACCCGAATCGAGGGCCCAATGACCCGGCCCAGTTCCACCAATTCCATGACCCTCTTGCGCACTTGGTTGGCGAAAAGATGCGGATTGTTTTCGTAGTGGCAGACAGGGGGGTAAAGCTCCTGCAGCCAACTGTCGCTCGGCACGCAAACCAGGGAAACCTCCGCCGGCACAGCGATGCCTTTTGAGATCAGCCACGAAAGGCACGTCAACAAGTGGCTCGAACTGCAAAAAACCAGCGCAGTCGGCCTTTTCTCGCCGCGGAAAGCCGTTTCCAGGGAGCGGGCCACGTCTTGCGGCGAATTGTTTCCGTTCAACGTGCTCAATTGGGCCTCCGGTTTTAAGTTCTGCAGCGCCCGGCGCAATCCGCGCTCTATGACCAGCACGCCGGGCAAAGGTTGCGCCAGGCCCAGAAGCGCGATCCGGCGGTGCCCGTGGCGCGCCAATTGCAGTCCGGCGTGATAGGCCGCCGACTCCCAGTCGTTGACCACGAAGGGCAGCTTCACCCCCGGATACGGGGTGCCATAAAGGAAGGCCGGGATGCCTTCCCGCTCAAACCACCGCTGCATAGGCTCGGTCACAAAGTGCAGCATCCAGGCCGCCGAAGGGTTCTCCTCCACCAACCGTTTGAGGTGGCGTTCGGGGTTTTGGAGATGGAAAATGTTGGGGGCGATGAACCGCAACTCTCGCCCTTGCTGCGCCAGATGCATCTGCAAATCCTCCATTTCCAAAAGCAGAATGCGATCCACCGTCGGAAAAGGTGACAAGAAAGTAACCGGCAGCAGGCGGTCGGAGGCCGGGTCGTGCGCCACAAGACGCTGTTGCTGGATACTGCGCTGCTGTCCCTGGCCGGGAGCCGAAACCCAATGCTCCTCCTCCAGCACCTTCAAGGCCAGCCGCAGAGTATTACGGCCCACGCCCAGTAGTTCTTTCAATCGCAATTCTCCCGGCAACGTCTCTCTCAGTTCCCCTTCGGTAATCCATTGTTTGAGGGTCGCAACGGTTTCCGCGACCAGGCTGGTGCGCCTAGGAAGGCGGTGCATGCAATTCCTTTGGCAGGTTCTTCATGTTCAAACTCTCGCTTTGTAAGATTATCGCATCTTGTCTGTTTTGTCTTTGCAAAATGGGTGGAAATATGGCATCTGCACCCATGAGTAAACATGAAAAATCATAATTATCACTTTCGCAGGTTCTTTGTTTTCGTCGCTGCCTTGACCTGCTTTCTGCACCCGCGCAACTTGCTTGCCGCCGACCCTGTTCCTTTCAAGGCCGTGGTCAGCGGTTCGGGTCCGCCCATGATTCTCATTCCGGGTCTAGCCAGCGGCGGCAACGTCTGGGATGGGACGGTGGCGCACTTCAAGGGCCGCTACCAATGCCATGTCCTGACCCTCGCGGGCTTTGCCGGGCAGCCGGCCATGGACGGCCCGTTCCTGGAAAAAGTGCGCGACGGCATCATCCAATATATCCACGAACAGAAACTCGACCACCCGGTTATTATCGGGCACAGTCTTGGCGGCATGATGTCCTTTTGGTTGGCGGAGACGGCTCCGACTGAGGTAGGTCCGATCATCTCCGTGGACGGCGTGCCGTTTTACTCGGCACTTATGGACCCGTCGGCCACGCACGAATCCATGCTCCCCAGGGCTGAACAAATTCGCGCCATGTACGCCGGTCTTCCGGCGGATCAATTCATCGCCAACAATCACCAATTCACAGCCATGATGATCACCGCTTCCTCCAACGTTGATTTTGTGGTTTCGCTGGCCGATAAATCGAATGCCAAAGCCGTTGGCCAGGCATTCTACGATCTTGTCACGACCGATCTTCGCCCCGGCCTTAAATCCATTCAGGCCCCCCTGCTGCTTATCGGCTCGGATGCCATGGCCACCGACGAAACAGAGAAAGCAAAAATCCATGAGTCTTACGCCGCTCAAATCGCTGCCGTGCCGCATCACAAACTCGTCTTTGCCCCCAAGGCGCGTCATTTCGTTCAACTTGACGACCCCGATTTCTTCTACCGCGAAACCGAAGCGTTCCTGAAGGAAAACCAAAAATAGCAGGGTCAGCTCCTCATGCCCTGATTCTTCCCAACCATTGCGTCAAATCATCTATGTTCCAATTCAACTGGGTTTCCGCCAGGTGGTCCGCTGCCGCGCCGTGCTGCCAGACGCCGTAACGCACGGCCAGCAACGGGTCCTTCCGCCAGTCCGGTTGCGCCAGCAGACCCGCCAGGTAGCCGCCCAGCAAATCCCCGCTCCCGCCCTGGGCCAGGTGCGGGTTGCCGGAACTGTTGACAAAGATGTCTCCGGCCGCGCGACCCACCAGGGTTTGATGCCCCTTGAGCACGACCCAGCAATTGCCGAATCTGTTTGACAGCGCGCGCAGGGCCGCGACCCGCCCGGCTTGCACCTCCTCGGCGGAACAGCGCAGCAGGCGGCCCGCTTCGCCGGGATGCGGCGTGATAACCCGAATGGCTCCAGCGGGCGCCGGACCAGGCTCCAACCAATCCAGCGCGCTGGCATCGACGACCATCGCCATGGGCCAGGAGTGCCAGAGAGCGCGCAATTCCTTGGTCAGCGCGTCCGGCAAATTTTCCGCCGCCAGCCCCGGCCCGAACAAAATGCAACTGCACTTCTTGGTCAGCGCTGTGCCCGCCTGCCAGGGATGCACCATGGCCGCTTGCAATTGGGCCGCGACCGGCATATAGACTTCGGGCTGCGGATAAACACTCACAAGGCCCGGTTGCGCGCGCATGGCCCCGTGGGCCGTCAGCACGGCGGCTCCGTGATAGCCCAGGCTGCCCGCCACAATGGCGACGTGCCCGTAATCTCCTTTGTTGCCGGTACTTTCGCGGCGCGGCGGCAGACCGGCAAACTCCCCGGGCCAAGCCCAGTTCAATTCCGCCTCGAAGGGGCAGGGGACGAGGCCGATTTCGGGCGCTACTTCCAGTCGTCCGGTAAAAGCGGGTGCTTCCAGCATGCCCCTTTTGGGTGCGCCGAAGGTCAACGTGACCGCGGCCTTGATGGCAGCGCCTTCAGTTTGGCCGGTGTCGGCGTTCAAGCCAGAAGGGACATCCACGGCCAGAATCGGAATGCCGCAGCCGTTGATCGCGTCGATTAACTTGCGCCAATCTTCATCGAGCGGCCGATTGAGACCGATGCCAAAGAGCGCATCCACGATCCATCGCACACGGGTTCGGCCAAGCCTTTGAAGACGCTGCGAAAACTCCGTCAGGCCTCGCCTTGGCTCATCAATGTTTGTCAACTCAACGCAGCGGCCAGCGAGATGCGATTGAGCAGCGCGCGCGTCATCGCCATTATGGCCTTTGCCGGCGATGATCCAGACCGAGTCGCGAGGTCGTGTCAGCTCGCGAATGCGTTGCGCCAGGATACTCCCAACCTGTTCGATGACCTCCTGCTCGGATTTGCCCGCCTCCCAACTGGCCTTTTCCCACTGGCGCATCTGCTCGACGGAAATGACCGGAATCTTTGGCATAGTCGTAAAAAGTCACGGGAATGATTGTCACCCCATCCTTGGCGAATCGGGGGCATAATGCAGCTAACAGGTGAAGCTGGTAGGGCGAGGCTCCAGCCGAGCCTTCCCCTCTAGTAAAGGCTCGGCTGGAG
>Ga0302326_10021817_pt1 | contig 13117 bp, 15 predicted proteins | sample Palsa_T0_3_FD_202264 | JGI IMG/M metagenome (GOLD analysis project Ga0302326, IMG submission 202264) | Peat permafrost microbial communities from Stordalen Mire near Abisko, Sweden - Palsa_T0_3 | ecosystem: Environmental > Terrestrial > Soil > Palsa > Peat permafrost | place: Sweden: Abisko... | reverse complement strand
TTCCAAAAACTGGCGGAGCAGACCATCACCGTGCAGCGAGTGCATGGTGATCTGCACCTGGGGCAGGTATTGCGCACGCCGGAGACCTGGCTGCTGATCGACTTCGAAGGCGAGCCGGGTCAGCCGATGGAGGAGCGCCGGGCGCCGGATTCCCCGCTGCGTGACGTGGCGGGCATGCTGCGGTCGTTCGAATACGCCGCCTACGGCCCGTTGGTCGATCAGTCGAAAGACAAGCAACTCGCCGCGCGCGCCCGGGAGTGGGTGCTGCGCAACCGAACCGCGTTCTGCGACGGTTACGCGGCTGTCGCCGGCGTCGACCCCCGCGATTCGGCACTGATCTTGTCGGCCTACGAATTGGACAAGGCCGTCTATGAGGCCGGATACGAGTCTCGGCACCGGCCTAGCTGGCTGCCCATTCCGCTGCGGTCGATCGCCAGATTGTTAGCAAACTGATGTGAGTCCCGCCTGAATCGCTCTCCCCCCGATGCCGGGTGCCTTGCCGCAGTGAAAGCATTGATCCATGCTTCGGGAGACATTCGACAGTGAAGCGCGGTTGTCATATGTGCTGGCGGCCTTGGCCGGTGTCTTGGGCGCGACCGCATTCACCCACTCGGCAGGCTATTTCGTCACGTTCATGACCGGCAACGCGCAACGCGCGGTGCTCGGGTATTTCCGCGACGACGTGACCCTGTCGATCAGCGCCGGCCTGCTGATTGTGGCCTTTGTCTCGGGCGTGCTGGTGGCGTCCGTCTGCAGGCGGCACTTCTGGGTGGCGCATCCGCACGGTCCGACCGTGCTGACCACCGTCAGTCTCTTCGCCGCCACGGTTGTCGACATCTTCGACCTGGGTTGGTACCAGAATGAGTTGGACTTCCCGCCGATTTTTCTGGTGGCCTTCGGTATTGGCGCGCTGAACACCTCGTTCGTCAAGGACGGCGAAACGTCGGTACCGCTCAGTTACGTGACCGGCACGCTGGTGAAAATGGGTCAGGGTATCGAACGCCATATCGCCGGGGGCCACCTGTCGGATTGGCTCGGCTACTTCCTGCTGTTCGCCGGCTTCATCCTGGGCGCCGCGGCGGGTGGTGGCATCAGCCTGGTGGTGAACGGCACCGGCATGCTGGTCGTCGCTTCTGCGATGTGCGCGGTCACGACCGGGTACACCTACTTCCATCAAGATCGCCGCGCCCTGTTGAAATAGCCACCCACACAAGAACATCGGCAGCAGCGCTGGGGGTGCGCTGCTGCCGATGCCTTGGGGGGATCTATCAGGTGGCGCCTTGAGCTGCGCTCAATGTCCGCTGAATATCGGGCTTCATGGCAACCAGTTGCTGGTTCCAGTAACCCCAGTCATGCGTTCCGTTGGGCGGGAAGTTGAAGGTGCCGTTCCTGCCGCCCGCGGCGGTGTAGTTGTCGCGGAACTGCTCATTGGTGCGCAGCGTGAACTGCTCCAGGAACTTCGCCGGCATGCTGTCGCCGCCGAGCTCGTTCGGAGTGCCGTTACCGCAGTACACCCAGATGCGGGTGTTGTTCTGCACCAGGCGCGGGATCTGAACCATCGCGTCGTTGCGCTTCCACGCCGGGTCGCTGGTCGGGCCCCACATGTTGCTGGCGTTGTAACCACCGGCGTCGCCCATCGCCAGGCCGATCAGCGTCGGCCACCACCCCTCGGAGGGGTTCAAGAAGCCGGACAGTGACGCCGCGTAGGAGAACTGCTGCGGGTAGTACGCGGCCAGGATCATCGCGGAGCCACCTGACATCGAAAGACCGACCGCGGCATTACCGTTCGGCGAGATGCCCCGGTTGGCCTGTAGGTAGGTGGGAAGCTCCCTGGTCACGAACGTTTCCCACTTGTAGGTCTGGCAACCGCTTTTGCCGCACGCCGGCTGATACCAGTCACTGTAGAAACTGGACTGTCCGCCGACCGGCATGATCACCGACAGGCCGGACTGGTAGTACTCCTCGAACGCCGGAGTGTTGATGTCCCAGCCGTTGAAGTCGTCTTGTGCGCGCAACCCGTCGAGCAGGTAGACCGCGTGCGGTCCGCCGCCCTGGAATTGCACCTTGATGTCGTGCCCCATCGCCGCCGACGGGACGTTCAGGTACTCGACCGGCAGGCCTTTTCTGGAGAACGCCCCCACCGTCGCAGAGCCCCCGATAGCACCGACCAGGCCGGCCAGCAGCGCTGCCCCGGTGATCGCAATTGCCAACCGGCGCGGCAAACGATTTGCCGTACCGCGGAACTTCTCAACGAACTTCATATCTCCTACACTTCCCAACTTTCATCTGCCGCACAGTGCGGTCGAATAGCTGTCTGACGCAGTCAAACACGGAACGAGTCACACGCTTGTGGTTCACCTCGGGGTGTGGGATCGCGGTTCGCTAACGATTCGGGCTCGCAGCGTTACCCGCCGATAACGAACACGACACGGTGCTATCGGAGCACGCAATAACGCCCGCTGCTGAAACGAATTCAGCAGGGGGCGTTATTGCTTCGTGATCTAGGCGACCAGACGGCGCAAAAGCGTTGACGCAGTGACGATTCCAAGAATCGCCGCCACAACTAACACCACGATGTCCAGCAAGTGGAACGGTGTGCCGATCAGCAGCGCCCGCAGCGCGTGGACCTCGTAGCTCAGCGGATTGACCGTGCTCAGTACGTGCAGCCAGGACGGCATCACGTTGACCGGATAGAGCGCGTTGGAGGCGAAGAACAACGGCATCGTGATGGCTTGACCGATGCCCATCAGCCGGTCGCGGCTACGCACCAGCCCGGCCAGCGTCATCGACAGGCAGGCGAAGAACGCCGATCCGAGCATCACGACCGCCATGGCGGCCAGGATTCGCAGCGGGTTGATCGTCATGCCGATACCCATGACATAGGCCAAAGCCATCACGCCGACGACCTGGGCCACCGATCGGACCCCCGCCGCGAACGCCTTCCCCGAGATCAGAGCCGACGCGGGTGCGGGTGTCACCATCAGCTTCGCCAGCACGCCGGCGTCGCGGTCCCAGATGATCTGGATGCCGTAGAAGATCGAGATGAACAACGCGGACTGGGCGATGATCCCTGGAGCCAGGAAAGCCAGGTAGGACACCGACCCGGTGTTGATGACGTGCAGCTTGCTGAATGTGGTGCCGAAGATCAGCAGCCACAACGCCGGCTGCACCATCCTGGTGACGAGTTCGGTGCGGTCGTGCCGCAGCTTCTGCAGTTCGACGATCGCGAACGCACCGACCCAGCCCGATGTTGCGCGGATCCGTTGCCGCCCACGCGGTGCACGGGACAGGGTGGCTGGCGTTGATTGGACGACACTGTCAACCGACACGGCTGGCAACCTTTCTGCTGGAACGGATTTCACGGAAAGATCCAGACGCTCCGGCCTGCTCCGACAGCTCGGATGAGGTGTAGTGCCGGAACACGTCTTCGAGGGTCGCGCACGCCGACACCCTCGACTTGAGCGTCGCGGGTGTTCCGACCGCGCGGAGCTTGCCGTGATGCATGAGAGCGACACGGTCGCACAGCGCGTCAGCTTCCTCCATGTAATGGGTGGTCAGCAGCACGGTCATGCCGAACTGGCCCTGCATCTTCAGCACGTGCGTCCAGACCCGGTCGCGTGCGATCGGGTCCAACCCCACCGTCGGTTCATCGAGCACCAGCAGCGACGGCCGATTCACCAGCGCCTGCGCCACTTCCAGGCGACGTACCATCCCGCCGGAGTAGGTGCCCGCCAACCGGTCGGCGACATCAAGCAAATCCATCGCATCGAGCGCCTCGTCCACCCGCTCTGATCGCCGACTGCGGGCCACGCCGTACAACCGCGCGAACCAGGCCACATTCTGTCGGCCGGTCAACGTTGGCTCGATCGAAAGCTGTTGGGGGACATAGCCGATATTGCTACGGATATCGACTGTCTGGTCGCGGGCATCCAGGCCGAAGATGCGAAGCTCACCGTGCTGCACCGGCGTGAGCGTGGTCAGCATCCGCACCACCGTGGTCTTGCCTGCGCCGTTGGGTCCGAGCAGGCCCATCGTTTCGCCCTGCCGTACCTGCAGCGTCACGTCGTCGACGGCCACGAACTGGCCGTAACGATGGGTCAGGTTCCGGCCGTCGACCGCAATCGGCAGTGATCCGCTCATTGTCGTCGCTCCTGTAATCGTTGGGTCAATGTGTCGAGGACCGTCAAACCCTGTGCCAAATAATGGATCTGGTCGTCATCGAATTCTTCGAGCACCTCGGCCAATACCGCTCGCCGCGCCGTTCGAGACGAATCGACGACCTGCTGGGCAGCTCCGGCCAGCCGTAATCGTCCGACCCGCCGGTCGGTCTCGCCCGCCGTCCTGATCAGTAAGCCCCTGGCCACCAGCTTGGAGACCAGGGTTGAGGCGGTGTTGGCTACCAGCCCCAGTTCGTCGGCGGCGGCGCTGACCGAGATCCCAGGTCGCCGGCCGACCAGCCACAGCAACTCCGACTGAGATTCGCTGAGGCGTGCGGCGTCGAAACTACGCCCGGCCGAACGGCGGAGTTGCCGGCGGAATCTGCCGACGACACGGGACAACTCGGTGACGGGGTCGATGAGGGTGTCCACACGTCTCTGTTTACGAGCTAAGTATGTGCGGACGCTGTGTCTGAGCTAGCAGCAAGCTACTTCCGCAGGCGATGAAGGACGACGTCGGTCAGCGCGCCGTCGTCGACACGTGCCGTCATATACGTGCAGAAGGGTTGCCTGCGGCGATCAGTCGGCGAGCCGGGGTTGAGCAGCCGCAGCCCGGTGCTGGTGGTGGTGTCCCACGGGATGTGGCTGTGGCCGAACACCAAGACATCGATGTCAGGGTAGGAAAGCGACATCCGGGCTTCTCGGCCACCCGATGCGCCCGTCTCATGAACGACTGTGAAGCGCAGCCCGCCCAGGACCACGTCGGCACGTTCGGGCAGTCGCGAGCGCAACTCTGGCCCGTCGTTGTTGCCCCAGCACGCCACCAATCGCTTGGACCGGGCCGTGAGCTCGTCTAGCAACTCCGGGACCACCCAGTCGCCGGCATGCACCACGACATCAGCATGGGCCACCTCGTCCCAGACCTGCGCGGGCAGATCACGGGCGCGTCGCGGAACGTGCGTATCGGCGATGAGTAGCAACCTCACCTGACCATCCTCCACGAGACCTCGCGTGCGCGTCATCGGTGCGGGGGTGACGGCGACCCCTCCTCGGCGCAATGGCACGATGCTTAGCAGCGCGGCCCCCATCGCCGTCGGGCCGACACAGAGGAGACAACGCAATGCGCACCTTCGAATCAGTCGCAGATCTCGCCGCGATCCAAGGGGAAAGTATCGGAGAGAGCGACTGGGTGACGATCAGCCAGGAAGACGTCAACCTGTTCGCCGATGCGACGGGTGATCACCAATGGATCCACGTCGACCCCGAGCGGGCAGCCAAGGGTCCGTTCGGCAAGACGATCGCCCACGGCTTCATGACGTTGGCGCTGCTGCCGCGGCTGCAGCACCAGATGTACACCGTCAACGGCATCAAGCTGGCAATTAACTACGGCCTCAACAAGGTTCGCTTCCCCGCCCCGGTGCCGGTCGGCTCCCGGGTCCGCGCGAAGAGCTCATTGGTCAACGTCGAGGACCTCGGCAACGGGGCGACGCAGGCGACCGTATCGACCACCGTGGAGGTCGAGGGCTCCGGCAAGCCGGCGTGTGTGGCCGAGAGCGTCGTCCGCTACATCTCCTAGGCCCGGGTCATGGACGCGGAACTGGCATCCTGGCGCGCCGCCGGACAGTACTTCGACTACCTCGGGTTCGAGATCTTCTACCGGGTGGAGGGCAGTGGTCCTGCGCTGCTACTGATCCACGGTTATCCGTTCAATTCCTTTGACTGGGCGCCGATCTGGCCGACCCTGGCCCAGCGGTTCACGGTCATCGCACCGGACATGATGGGGATGGGATTCTCCGCGAAACCGGTCGCCTACGAATACTCGGTGCACGACCATGCCGACATGCACGAGGCATTGCTGGATCATCTCGGCATCAGCAACGCGCACATCCTGGCCCACGACCTCGGTGATTCGGTAGGTCAGGAATTGTTGGCGCGCCGCGAGTTTGGCTCGCATGCCTACGGCGCGCTGGGTATCGACTCGATCACCTGGCTCAACGGCGGCATGTTCGTCGAGACCTACACGCCCCGAGTGGCGCAGAAGCTACTTTCCCGAACCCCGTTGGGCGACATCCTCAGTCACGTACAGGGCAGCCCGTTATCCCGGCGGCTGATGGAACCGACGCTGCGGGAGATGTTCGGCCCGAACACCAAGCCGACACAGCACATGATGGTCGTGTTCAACCAGATCCTGGATTACAACGATGGCCGCCGGGTGTTGCACAAGGTCGGCCGGTTCATCAGCGACCGCTACGCGCATCGCAATCGATGGGTGCGGGCGATGCGGGAGACCTCGGTTCCGATGCGGTTGATCGACGGGCCGATCGACCCCAACTCCGGTGCGCACATGGCCCGCCGCTACGCCGAGGTGATTCCCGACGCGGATGTGGTGATGCTGGCCGATGACATCGGGCACTGGCCACAACTCGAAGCGCCCGGCGCGGTGTTGAAGCACTTTCTCGCCCACATCGACCGCGTCACCGCGGCCGGCTAGAACTCGGCGACTGCGTGCTCGAGGCGCTCAGCTAACCGCGCCTGCGCCTCGGCGCGCCGCGTGGGTAGGTGCTGCGATGGGAAAGGCGTTGACACCGGCTCGTATTCGCGCAAGGTTCGGCGGGCTACCGTCATCTTGTGTAGCTCGGTGGCGCCGTCGGCGATGCCCAGCGACTCCGCGGCGATCATCATCTTGATGAACGGCATCTCGTTGGACACCCCGAGCGCGCCGTGCAGGTGCAGTGCGCGCTGCACGACGTCGTGCAGCACCGTGGGCATCGCGACCTTCACCGCGGCAATGTCACGCCTAACCTTCTGGTAGTCGTGATGCTTGTCGATCAGCCAGGCGGTGCGCAGCACCAACAGCCGGAACTGTTCGATCTGAATCCAGCTGTCAGCGACCTTCTCCTGGGTCATCTGGAAATTCGACAGCGGGCCCATCCGGGTCTGCCGCGACACCGCCCGCTCGCACATCATGTCGAACGCGCGCCGCGCCAGTGCGATGGTGCGCATCGCGTGATGAATGCGTCCGCCACCCAGCCGGGTCTGCGCGATCGCGAAAGCCTGGCCCTCGCCGCCAAGGATGTGGTCGGCGGGCACCCGAACGTCGGCGTAGCGCACGTAGCCGTGAGTGGCATGGGACTCCGTGCCGACACCCACGTTGCGGAGGATCTCGAGGCCCGGTGTGTCAGCGGGAATGATGATCAACGACATTTTGTCGCGGGTGCGCGCTTCGGGGTTGGTGACCGCCATGACGATGAAGAACGAAGCGTGCCTGGCATTGGTGGAAAACCACTTCTCGCCGTTGATCACCCAAGAGTCGCCGTCGCGCTCGGCGCTGGTGACGAACAGGCCCGGATCCGAACCCCCCTGCGGCTCGGTCATGGAATAGCAGGAGGTGATCTCACCGTCGAGCAGTGGCCGTAAATATTGTGCTTTCTGGTCATCGGTCCCGAACAGCGCCAGGATTTCGGCGTTGCCGGAGTCGGGTGCCTGCGAGCCGAACACCGACGGGGCCCATCGCGACCGGCCGAGTATCTCGTTGAGCAGCGCCAATTTGACCTGGCCGTAGCCCTGCCCGCCGAGATCTGGTTTGAGGTGCGCCGCCCACAACCCGTGGTCTTTGACCTGCTGCTGGAGGGGCCGCAGGGTGGCCACGGTCTCCGCGTTCTTCTTGTCGTACGGGTCAAGTGCCACCAGGTCGAGCGGCTCGAGCTCGTTGACCATGAACTCTTCGACCCAGTCCAGCTTCTGCTGGTACTCGGGGTCTGTTTCGAAGTCCCACACGATTTCCGACGCTACTACTCTGGCGGTCGATGACCATCAATACGCGTCCGGCGCGCAAAGCCGACGTCACTGAGTTGTCGCACACCCTCGGCCGCGCCTTCTACGACGACCCGGTGTCGATGTGGATCATGCCTGACGACACAGCGCGGGCCGACCGTCAGCGACGATTCTTCGCGGCCGTCGCCCGACATCACCACCTGGCCGGCGGTGGCGTGGAGATAGCCGGCGACGGATCCGCGATTGGTGCTGCGGCGCTGTGGGATCCGCCGGGTCGCTGGAAGCAGTCGGCGCGCGAACAACTGATGATGTTGCCGTCGTTCATTTTCGGATTCGGGTTGAGTATGTCGACGGGCCGCAAACTCGGCCAACTGCTCGATCAGATGAAGCAACATCACCCTGAGGAACCGCACTGGTATCTCGCGGTGATCGGCAGCGATCCGGCCGTGCGCGGCAAAGGCTATGGCCAAGCGCTGATGAACTCACGCCTTGATCGCGTCGATGCCGAGCACGCCCCCGCTTACCTGGAATCCAGTAAGGCGGAGAACGTGCCGTACTACGAACGGTTCGGTTTCGAGGTCACCGGCGAGCTCGCCGTTCCCGACGGCCCGAGTCTGTGGCCGATGTGGCGTCAGCCGCGGTAGTTCGTGTTTAGCCTTCCGAGCTCGAGGGCAACCGAACCGCTATGCCTGACGATGACACCCTGAGCCCGAGCGAGTCGACCGACTCCGACGAGGTGCGCAACGACGACGGTGACATCGTCGTCGACCCGCCCGACGATTGGAGCGAAGCCAACAAGTTCGGGATGACGGCACGTGAAGAACTAGAGGGTGAGTCTCTCGAGTACAAACTGAGCGCCGAGGAACCCGACGTCGTGCCCCCACCAGGACCAGATGCAGAGCGGCCGGCTCGCGTCCACCGTGGACAGATCGACGGAACTCCCGAGGACGGCGACTCGCTATTCAACGTTGACAGGTGACGTGGTGTCGCGCAGCGTCGCGCGGAATTGCATTGCCCGGTAAGGCCATCCGTTGTCGGTGTGCCATTGCGACACCACCAGACCTACGCCCCCGACGGTGTCGAGCGTCGAGCCGGGCAGGACGTATCCGCCGTACAACTGCGCGACGCGGCCGTTGGCGTGGTCCTCGGCATCCCAACCGGATCCGATGATTGGTTTCTGCAACGGCGAATCACGCACTGCGGTCGGTGATTTCACAACTCGATAACCCAGGGCGTAGTCGGACGCGACGAACCCGCCCAGAACCCAGGTGTCCGGGGCGAGCCGTCGCAGTGACAGTTCCCCCCACGTCTCGCCGTCAGGCGTCAACGGTGTAGGCGCCTTTCCCCATGACCAGCCGTCGCCGGTGCGTCCCCAGCCGACGTATTTGCGACGGTTGCCGATGTTCTCCGGGCGGACCCGCCGCAGGATGATTCCCTTGTCGCGCTGAAAGCCGGTGGAAGCCACGTAAACCCAGCCATCGGACGGGTCGTAGTCCCACGACCAGCATTGTGCGTGGCCGTTGTGCAGTCCGGCCGAGAATTTCGTGTCACCGCCCAGGTGCCGCCAGGAGACGCCGCTGTCGTCGGACTTCCAGATCTCGGTCCACACCACGTTGCCGAAGCCCCGGTTGACGATCACGTGCAGGTAGAGCGTGTCGTCCACCCGCAGTAGGTCGGACGGGATCACCGTGCTGATCTCGCGGCGAGGTCTGCCCGACACCCCGGTCCGGCGCGTGTACCGCCAAAGCTGTTGAGCATAAGCGGGATCAGGGCCACCGGCGCGGTGGTAGCTGATCGCCTGGTCGGCGTGTCCAGTGCCGATCAGGATCACCGGCGACCTCCAGTCGCCCTCCCCGGCACTGTTGCCCGAGAACGTGTCTCCGAATACCGACACCAGCGTCCCGTTCGGCGCGACTACCGATGCGCCCAGGTCGGTGCAGGTGGCGCCCCAACGATCGGTGATACCGGGACCGGTGATGTCGGCCAGCTTGCCCGCGCTGCGGTGCGTGAGGCCCACGACCGTCAGTCCGACCAGTGCGTCACGGGCCGCTGCCGGCGTTGGCCGTCGACGACGATGTCGACCCGCTCGTTGAAGAACGCCACGTAGTCCCGTACAGGTTCGGCCTCGCGCAGCGGCTCGGGATAGCTCCACGCCACGTCCGCGGGCCCGTCCGGCACCGACATATACGAGGCCCGGCCTTTGTATGCGCAGTAACTGACGGTGTCGCTCGGCTGGAGGTCGGCGACGACGTCGGCACGCGGTAGGTAGAACCGGACGGGCAGCGAGGTCTCGAACAACAACAGCGGCCGCGACGACTCGGCCAGCAGCCGGCCTTTCCATTCGATGCGCACTTGCCGGCTGCTGGCCAGGATGTCGACGCGTTTGAACGGGTCATGCGGGTGAGCGACGATCTGCTCGTCTTCTTCGCGCCACTGGAACGCGCTGAAATCGAACGTCACATATCCGGCCAGGTCGGGGTCGTCCGGCCGGAAGGCGGCCGACGGGCGTCGCACTCCGACGATCACGTCGAACATCTCGCCCGTGCAACTGTGCACCGTGAAGGGGTTGGTCGGAACCAGTACCGAATCGTCGTCGAGGTCGTCGACCCGGCCGGCGGACTCCAGTCGGGCCGCGACATCGGATTCCGGCACCGCGTAGGTCGGAACCAGCCGACGCGGCTCCCAGACCAGCAAGCCGTCGACGGTGTCGGCGACCGGCTCACCGTCCAGGAAGAGCCGAAGCCGTTTTTCGCTCGGCTCGTAACGCAGCGACGTCAGCGCGCCGCCGAGCAACTCACGCATTTTGGTGGCCATGCCACCATCATGGCGCGGAATGCACCGACTCGACTGTGTAGAGGTGCGGTTCGAATCCGTCAGCCAGGTCGGCGCACTGCGCCATGTGCTGGCGGGCCGTGGGGTCCTGCCGCATCGCCTGCATCGCCTCGGCGCTGCGCCACTGCGCGTAGTTGACGACGCGGGTGCCGTCCGTGCTGAGGTGGATATTCGCCGAGATGAACCCGTTGATGTGCCGCATCACGTCCTCAGTGGCCGCCGTCAGAAGGTCGGCGAGTTCTCGAGCCCGCTCGGGCTGCACGCTGAACACATTGATCAGCGTTGCGTGGTCAGCGTGCGCGGTGATGGTGGACATGGTGATCTCCTTTGTCAGGTTCCTGACGACGAACGTTAGCACGGGTGTAAGGTTCCTGTCATGCAGGCGTCGGACGCCGAACGGTCGGTGGGGTATCTCGTCAAGCGGGTGCAGCAAGGCTTGCGGCGCCGGTGTGACAGCGCGCTGAAGTCGACCGGGTTGTCCATGGCCCAGTATTCGACGTTGCGGGCGCTGCACGAACACCCCGATGCATCGGCGGCGGAGCTGGCGCGGCTGTGCTTCGTGACGCGCCAGTCGCTGCAGGACGTGTTGGCGGGCCTACGGGCTGACCGCTTGATCGAGAATGCCGACGCGCCCCCTCGCGGACGATCTCAGTCGCTGGCGCTGACACGCCTGGGATCGCGGCGACTCAACACTGCTCATGACGCGGTATTCGGCGTCGAAGCCGAGATGCTGCAGGGGATTTCGCCGCACGACCGGCGAATTGCCGCCGAGATCCTGACCAGTTGCGCCGAGAATCTGGAAAGCGCTGACGGCTAAGGGTTGCTGCGCCAGCCGTTGACGCCGATCACGATCATCCGCAGCTGCTTGACCGCGGTACGACGGATGTCTTCGATCGCCTCGGCGCCCTGGACGTCCTCGAGCGCCTCGGCGATGACGATCATCGAGTTGACGAACAAGCTCGCCAGCACGTTGAGGTCGTCGGTACTCCACGCATTCAGCCCGGGGAAGCGGGCGAGGTCGGTGGCCAGTTCCGAGGTGAGGAGGCGGAACTCGGTCCGGATGGCATAGCGCAACACGGTGACACCGCTGGAGCGTTCGCGTCCGATGAAGAGCCAATGCTCGCGGCCCTCGGTGACGCTGGCGACGACGATCTCGACTGACGACTCGATCACCCGGTTCGGGTCGAGCTTGCCGGCACGCGCGCCACGCAACATCTCGCGCAGGGTGCGGAACGACTCGTCGATCAGGACCAGCCCGAGGGCCTCCATCGACTCGAAGTGGCGGTAGAAGGCGGCCGGGACTATGCCGGCTTCCCGGGTCACCTCGCGCAGGCTCAGGCCACTGAAACTGTGCTCGTCGAGCAGCTTGAGCGCCGCCGAAACGATGGCCCGCCGCGTCACCTCCTTGCGCTCCTCGCGGGACGGTCCCTCGCTCCTACGGGCCCGTCCCGTTCGGTGCGTACGTGAGCTAGGCGTACGACTGTTCACCGTGTGAACGCTATCACAGACCTGCGAAAACCCTTGACGAGCAGGGATGGAACAGAGGACGGTGTACACATGTTCACCGAAACTCTGAAGCGGCGGGTGCTGGGCTCCGACCTCGTGAACCTGCTGACCGGTCCGCACGGCGTCGACCGGTACACCGAGTTGGTCGCTCCGACCTGGACGCAGGCTGAGGGCCGCGCCAAGGTCGTCGACGTACGGCGCGACACCCCTCGCAGCGTCACCCTCGTACTGGCGCCCAACGAAGCGTTCGCCGACACCGCCAACACCCTTCGTGCCGGGCAGTACGTCAACGTCAGCGTTGAGATCGACGGACGCCGCCACACCCGGTGCTACTCGCCGGCCAACGTGGAGGGCGACACGCACCTCGAGTTAACGATCGGGCACCACAACGACGGCCTGGTCTCGACATTTCTCTATGAGCGAGCCCGTCGCGGCATGGTGGTCGGCCTCGGCACCGCCGGCGGCGACTTCACCCTGCCGGAGCAGCGTCCGCGGCGGATCCTGTTCGTCTCCGGCGGCAGCGGGATCACGCCCGTCATGGCAATGCTGCGGACACTTGTTCACCAGGGCCACGACGGCGAGATCAGCTTCGTGCACTACGCACGCAACCGCGCCGAGGCGCCCTACCGCGACGAGCTCGCCGCATTGCCGGGCGTGCGGGTGCTGCACGGCTACACCCGGTCAACGGGCGGCGACCTCGACGGCCGGTTCGGCCCCAAGCACCTGGCGGCCGCGATGCCGGCACCCGACGCGGTGTTCGTCTGCGGGCCCGCGGCTTTGGTCGACGCGGTCCGCGAGCACTGCGACAACGTGCACTCAGAAAGCTTCGTTGCTCCGACGCTGGAGCT
>Ga0302326_10021816_pt1 | contig 13117 bp, 10 predicted proteins | sample Palsa_T0_3_FD_202264 | JGI IMG/M metagenome (GOLD analysis project Ga0302326, IMG submission 202264) | Peat permafrost microbial communities from Stordalen Mire near Abisko, Sweden - Palsa_T0_3 | ecosystem: Environmental > Terrestrial > Soil > Palsa > Peat permafrost | place: Sweden: Abisko... | reverse complement strand
TCCCGCCCCCCCGCCAAGCCTGCAACACACACCCCCCCGCCAAGCCTGCGACTCGATCAGCGGCGCCTGCTGATCACGCGCTCCGCGATCAGGCTCACCCGTCCGATCGCCGCGCTCCACGCGCGCAGGGCCTTCGCCGGCCCAGAGCAGGTGAGCGGCCGCCGATCCTCGGAGACGGCGCGATCCTCGGAGACGGCGCGCTGCTCGGCGCCGGCGCGCGGTGCCTCGGCGGTGGTGACCATTCCGCGAGCCATCAGGGCGACGGCCTCGTCGTCACGGGCGGAGGCCTTGCCCGCCTCCACCCATGCGAAGCGAAAGACCAGGCCGCCCGCGAGGTAGAGAACGCTCGCCGCATTCTGGGCCACGCCGCCCGCGCCGCCCGCCCCCACGCCGCCCGCGCCGCCCGCCCCCACGCCGCCGGCGCCGCCCGCGCCGCCCGCGCGGCCGCGGGCGATGAGGGGCAGGATGAGGCCGGCCCCAACGAGCGACTTCGCCGCACGGAACAGCCGGCTCGGAGTGCCGTGCTTCAGCGCCTCGCCGACGCGGCCGAGCCGTCGTTCGTTGACCGTCGAGAGCGTCAGCTCGGCGAGGATGGCGCCTGCCTCGAGTCGGGCTAGCGCGACGTGGGTGGGGTGGTCCTCGGCCTGGCCCGCGGCCGCCAGCGTCAGGCGGGTTGCCGCGGCGCCGGTCGCGGTCGCGGTCGCGACGAAGATCGGGCCAAGGAAGACTCGACTGCGAGCCCAAAGCGGCACCGCGGTGGTCGCGAGCAGCACACCCGTGTAGGACCCGAGATAGGAGCCGAGCAGCGCCTGGACCGCCCCCAGCCTCTTCGCCGTGGCACGCGATCCGAGCAGGTCCGCCCCGACGGCGCCTGCGCCCGCGGTACTGAACGCAGCCAGGCACCAGGCGCCCACGTTCATCGGCGAGCGTGGCTTGAAGATGCGCAGCATGTTCAGGAAGCGCGCCGGACGGCCCAGGTCCGCGATCAGCAGCGCCGGTGCCGGCAGCACGGCACCCAGAGCCACCTTGCGCGCGAGCGCGGCCGAGCTCTCATCGCCGGCGATGTCGGCGGCGAGCGCCGCGAACGCCGCCCCGGACGCGACGCCCCCGAGCCAGAAGTAGAGCGGCACCTCCCAGGTCCACACCGGCGCGTGGATGATCGGGCCCTGTACAGGCACCCGCATCGACCCGGATCGCATCCGCCGGTTCGCCGCCGCCACCACCCCCGGCTCGGGCTCAGGGCCGGCGTAATCCGTATCGCGACCGAAGAGATAGGACCAGCCGGCGTCCGCCCACTCGGGCTTCGCCAACGCGACCTCGGCCCCATCTCGCGCTCGCCGCCACGACGCCGGCTCGCCGCGCGTGCCCAGCGCCGGCGTGTCGTCACGCGTCCTGCTGTCATGGTCGGCGACCCAGCGGGCGTCGGCGCCGCCGATAGGCTCCTCCGGCGCACGCGGGGCGTCGGCGCCGCCGATAGGCTCCTCCGGCGCACGCGGGTTGTCGGAGGGCAGTCCAAGCCGGTGCTTGCCGTCGTCACTCAATGCAGCCGCCTCCGTGCGGTTGCGAACGCGAGCGCGGCGCCCGAAGCGGCGAGCAGTCCTGCGCCGATCGCGGCAGCGGTGGCCGCGAGCAGGTTCTCCTGGATCGGCGAGTCGGCCTCGGCCGGCAGGCCGTAGCGCTCGGGCGGCTCGGTCAGCAGGAAGAACGCGCCTAGCCCGCCCGCCAGCTCGTGCTCGGGCTCGTCCGCCGCCCCGTAGAGGTAGGCGCCGTCAACACCGCGGCGGTGAAGCTCGGCTACGCGCCGCTCAGCCTGCGTGACGAGATCCTCGTAGGGTCCGAACTGGATCGAGTCGGTCGGGCACGCCTTCGCGCACGCGGGCTCGAGCCCATCCTGCAGCCTGTCGTAGCAGAGCGTGCACTTCCCGGCGCGTCCGTCGACCGGGTCGCGGGCGACGACCCCGAACGGGCACGCGGGCACACAGTAGCCGCAGCCGTTGCAGACATCTGCCTGGAGCACGACCGTCTGGTGCTCGGTCCGGATCAGCGCGCCCGTCGGGCAGGCATCGAGGCAGCCGGCATTCGTGCAGTGCTTGCAGACATCGGACATGAACAGCCACTTGCTGCCGACACCCTCGGCCATCGCGACCAGGTCGGGGAGCTCCCCAGCCGGCGGGATCGCCGGCAGCGCACCAGAGCTCCCCAGGAGCTCCCCAGCCGGCGGGATCGCCGGCAGCGCACCAGACGAGGCCGGCAGCGCACCGATCGCCTCCTGCTGGAGCTGCGGGGAGGGCTCGAGCAGCTCGACAAAGCGCACGTGACGCCAGGTCGAGGCCGACAGGTCCCCGGTGTGGTCATAGGACCCGCCCTTCTTGAACTGCGAGCCGTCGGCCGGCAGATCGTTCCACTGCTTACACGCAACCTCGCATGCCTTACAGCCGATGCAGACCGTCGTATCAGTGAAGAAGCCCATCCGCCGTGCCCCGCTGCGATGGATCGCGAGCTCGGTCGGGGCGGCCACAGTCCCGCTCATTGGTCAACCCCCCCACGAGTTTGCCGCCAGGCACACTCGCCAGCGACGCCGAAGGCGTTGCCGTCGTCCTCGTTCGGAGCCACACGGGGCGCGTTCGCCGCTACCCCCTTCAGGCGCTCGGTGGTGGGCACGGAGCGCCGACCGGCCTTCACGTCGCATGTGAACGCCTTCGACTCCTGAATCGAGACGTTGGGATCGCCTGACAGGGCGCCGAGGTCATTTGTCGAGTCACCCGGATAACCGCCGCTGTACCCCCAATGCCAGGGGAGCCCGACCTGGTGGACGGGTCTACCGTCGACCTGTAGCGGCCGCATCCGGTCCGTGACCAGAGCGCGCGCCTCGATCTCCGCGCGGTCGGTGACGATCGTCATCCAGCCGCCGTCCTCGATCCCGCGCTCGCGAGCGAGGACGGGGTCGATCTCGGCGAACATCTCGGGCTGCAGCTCGCCCAGCCACGGGAGGGTGCGGCTCATGCCGCCGGCGGTGTGGTGCTCGGTCAGGCGGAAGGTGGTGGCGACGATCGGGTAGCGCGGGTCGGCGGTCGCGTGCAGCGGGTTCTCGGGACGGCGCCAGCGGATTCCGGCCGGATCGGCGCCAAGGTCGGGATAGAGGAGATTGTGTACCGGAGACTCGATCGGCTCGTAGTGCGTGGGTAGCGGCCCGTCGAGCAGCCCGCTCGGGCTGTAAAGCCAGGCGCGGCCGTCAGCCATCATCATGAACGGGTCGTCGCCGTTGATCGCGTCCATGCCGGTCGCATCGTCGCTGGCACGGTAGTCAGGCGCCTTGTCCGCCGGGAAGTCCGGGACGTCGTAGCCGGTCCAGCGACCCTGCGCGTCGTCCCACCAGACGTACTTCTTGCGCTCGCTCCAGGGGCGGCCCTGCGGATCGGCGGACGCCCGGTTGTAGAGCATGCGCCGATTCGCGGGCCACGCCCAAGCCCACTCGGGCGAGACGTCGCCCCCCTCACTGCGAATCTCGCCGGGGTTCCGTCGCCGGGCCTGGTTGATGCCGCCGGCGAAGATGCCCGAGTAGATCCAGCAGCCGCAGGCGGTGGAGCCATCGTTGCGCAGCTCGCCGAAGCCCGACACAAGCCGCCCGCTCGCAACCTCGTAGCCGTTGATCTCCTTCATCACCGCCTCGACGTCTGGCTCGCGGTTCTCCCCGAGCTCGGGATAGTCCCACCGCAGATTGACTATCGGCCAATCGCGTCGCCGATCGGAACCCGCGTAGTGTGCCTTGACCCGCTTCGCCAGGTGATGCATGAACCACAGCTCCGAGCGTGCGTCGCCCGGCGGCTCGAGCGCCTTGTCGCGGAACTGCACCAGGCGCTGGGTGTTGGTGAAACAGCCCTCCTTCTCGACGTGCGCGGCAGCCGGCATCAGGAACACCTCCGTCTGGATCTGCCCGGGTGAGAGCTCGCCCGACTGCACCTCGGGGGAGTCGCGCCAGAAGGTCGCCGTCTCGATCTCGGCGAGGTCGCGGACCACGAGCCACTTGAGCTTGGCCAAGGCACGGCGCTGCAGGCCGGCGTGCTGGGAGCCCACGGCCGGGTTCTGGCCCATCACGAAGAAGCCCTCGACGCCACCGTCGAGCATCCGCATCGTCGTCGCGAAGTGTGAGTGGTTGCCGCTGATGCGGGGGATCGCCCCGAAGCCGTAGCCGTTCTCCTCCGTGGCCGCGTCTCCGAACCAGGCCTTCAGGAACGAGACGATGTACTTGTCGAAGTTCGACCACCAGCCCCGCTCGGCGCCGCCGGTATCGATATAGCTCTTCAGATCGAGCTCCTCCTCGCCCGCGCGGGGCATGTGCAGGTATCCGGGGAGCAGGTCGTACAGCGTCGGAATATCAGTCGAGCCCTGGATTGATGCGTGCCCGCGCAGCGCCATGATCCCGCCGCCGGGACGTCCGATGTTCCCGAGCAGAAGCTGGAGGATCGCCGCAGTGCGAATCATCTGCACACCGGCGGTGTGCTGCGTCCAGCCGAGCGCGTAGCAGAAGGCCGTCGTGCGCTCGCGACCGGAGTTCTCGATCAGTGCCTTGGCCACCGCGTCGAAGTCCTCCGCCGAGATGCCGCAGATGCGCTGCACCATCGCGGGGGTGTAACGGCTGAAGTGCCGGCGCAGGATCTGAAACACGCAGCGCGAGTGCTGGAGTGTGTCGTCGCGGTGCATATGGCCGCCGTGCATCCCGGCTCCCGTCTGCTCCTCGAACGCCTGCGAGGCATGCTCACGCACCCCGGCGGCGGACGCCATCTCGCCGCCCTCGTACATCCAGCTCGATCGGTCGTACGTCCCCGTCTCCGGGTCGAACCCAGAGAAGAGACCCCCGAGGTCCTCGGCGTCGCGGAAGTCCTCGTTGATGATCGTCGACGCGTTCGTGTAGTTGACAACGTACTCGTGGAAGTAGGACTCGGTCTCGAGCACGTGACGGATGAGACCACCGAGGAACGCGATGTCGGTTCCGGCCCGGATGTGAACGTGGTGGTCGGCGATCTCGCTGGTCCGGGAGTAGCGGGGGTCGATGTTGATGATCCGCGCCCCACGCTCCTTGGCCTTCATCACCCAGCGGAAGCCGACCGGATGTGCCTCGGCCATCGATGAGCCCTCGATCAGCACGCAGTCCGAGTTCTGGAGGTCCTGTAGGAATCCGGTGGCGCCGCCGCGCCCGAACGAGGTCCCCAGACCGGGGACCGTCGAGCTATGTCATATGCGGGCCTGGTTCTCGATCTGCACCGCGCCCATCGCGGTATAGAGCTTCTTGATCAGGTAGTTCTCCTCGTTGTCGAGCGTCGCCCCGCCGAGGTGGGCGAAGGCCAGCGTGCGGTCCACGCGCCAGCCATGGTGGTCGACGTCCTGCCAGCCCGCCTCGCGCGACGCGATCACGCGCTCGGCGATCATGTCCATCGCCTGCTCGAGGTCGAGGTCTTCGAATTCGGTCCCCCCCGGGCGGCGATACCTGACCTTGCTCAGGCGGCCGGGCTGCTGGATCAGCTGTCGCGACGCCGACCCTTTCGGGCACAGCGTCCCCTGATTGATTGGCGAGCGGGGATTGCCTTCGATGTCGACGAGCTTGCCGGCGCGCGTGTACACGACCTGCCCGCAGCCGACGGCACAGTAGGGACAGACCGACTCGGTCGCCTTCAGCCCTGCGATCCGGGCACCCGCGCGCTGCGTCGCCGGGGACACCGCGGCCGGCCCGAGTCCCCAGTCCATCGCTCGCCCGACCAGAGGCAGCCGTCGCAGGCGCTCGAAGGTAGCGGGCCTGGAGCCAGGGCGCGGGTCAGGCGTGGCGATCCTCATCCGCCCGCCGGCGACACGGTCGTAGCAGTGATTGCCGGCAGCGCGATCGCGAGAATCCTCGTGCGCACGGTCGAGAGAGTACACGGGGCCGATCGCGCGTTTGCTATAGAGAGGGTGCATGGTGGATCTTCAGACACGCCCACTCGGCGACTCAGGGCTCGAGGTCTCGGTGATCGGTCTCGGCTGCAACAACTTCGGCCGCCGCGTCGATCTCGACGGCACGCGCGCGGTCGTCGATGCCGCGCTCGCGGAAGGCGTGACCTTCTTCGACACCGCCGACATCTACGGCGGGCGAGGCGCCAGCGAGGAGCTGCTCGGACAGGTTCTGCAAGGCCGCCGCGACCAGGTGGTGCTGGCGACCAAGTTCGGCATGGACATGGGCGACGGGCGAGGGCCGCGCGGCTCGCGCGACTACATCCTTCAAGCGGTCGAGGCCTCGCTGCGACGGCTTCGCACGGACGTGATCGACGTCTACTGGTACCACCAGCCCGACGGCGAGACGCCGATAGCGGAGACGCTCGAGACGCTCGACGAGCTGGTGCGAGCGGGCACGGTGCGGACCATTGGCGCTTCGAACTTCAGCGCCGAGCAGATCGAGGAGGCCGACCAGATTGCGCGCGAGCGCGGCCTCGCGCGCTTCGTTGCGGTCCAGAACGAGTACAGCCTCCTCGTTCGTGATGCCGAGCAGGAGGTGCTGCCGGCCTGCGAGCGACTCGGCATCGGCTTCGTTCCCTACTTCCCGCTTGCCTCCGGGCTGCTGACCGGCAAGTACCGACGCGGACAGGCTCCGCCACCCGGGACCCGGCTCGCGGGACGCGAGCGGGTCGCCAGCGACGAGCAGTTCGATCTCCTCGACGCGATCGAGCGCTACGCGCAGGAGCGCCGCGTCTCCGTGCTCGAGGTAGCGATCGGCGCCCTGCTCGCTCGCCCCGCCGTGTCCTCGGTGATCGCGGGTGCCACCAAGCCCGACCAGGTCAGCGCCAACGCGAGAGCCGCCGGCTGGACGCCGAACGAGGATGATCTCGCCGCGCTCGACTCGTTGCTGGCCTCGAGCCCGCGCTAAGCGAGCGGCTCAGCCCGCGATCTCGGACGCCGGCATCGCCCCGGCGGGGGCGGACACGGGCGGCTCGCTCTCGCCGCCCGCAGCGAAGACCGGCGGCTCGATTTGAACATCGACGTGGCTCACTGCCAGATAGGCGACGAATCCCGCGACAGCGAGCGCCAGGACCAGCGCGACCGGACCGGCACCCAAGCCAAGGCCACTGAGCTTACGCGTGTTGTCGAACCAGTCCGCGAATGAGGCGCCGAGCGGCCGGGTGACGATGTAGGCGAACCAGAACGCGACGATCGAGTTCATACCGAAGCGCCACCACGCGATGGCCGGAACCGCGATCAAGGCGGCGAACATCAAGCCGGAAGGGAGGAAGCCAAGGTGCCACTCCGTCGCAGTCAGGTCTCCGCCGGCGGTGCCGAGCGCGAATGTCGCCAGCACGGTGGCCCAGTAGAACTTCTCCCGGCGTCGGGTGTGAATGCTGTGGATCGAGAGCGTCCCCTCACTCCGGTACCAGGCCGTGAACACGCCGGCGAGCACGATCGCGTAGAACGCCGTCGATACGACGTAGGGGATACCGAGCCCGACATGCAGGGCGTCCGCGGCGGAGGTACCGAAGGTGGCGACCATGACGACCACCAACCAGTAGCTCCATGCAACGTATCGATCCTGCCTGAACTGTAACTTCAGCGCCAGGTAGAGGCCAACAAGCATGATCGGTACCGCGATCGCCGGACCGAGCGCCTGGTTCATATAGTCGGAGGTTGCTTCGCCCATCGCCGTGATCAAGATCTTCGAGACCCAGAAGAGCACGATGATCTGGGGCACTTTGGTAAGCGCCTCCCGACCAAGATGGTGATGATGAGATTGCTCTGACTTACTCATACGTGATTGTGCGAGTTGTTGCTAGTTGGGGACCGCCGCGTCCGACCCGGACGCGGTCCCGTCCAGCTCCGTCCACTAATACCGGTTAATCTTTTGGTTTCGCTAAAGCGCCACGATGGATTGTGCGTTACCGAGCGACAGTTGGGGCTCACGCCCGGGGGCAGGTGATGTCAATCGGCGTCGAGGATCTCGATCCCAAGCGCGCCCGCCCAGAGTGCGGCCAGGCCCACGATGTCGGTCCATTCCATCGCCGACCCCCGCAGGCTCTCGACGCCCTGCAGCCCGGTGAGATCGCTGCGCCGAAACTCGCAGGAGCGAATTCGGGCGCCGCGAAAGTCCGCGCGATCCCGTTGAGACGGCTCGCCTCGATGCACACGCGCCCGGCGTCGGCGCCGCGGGCCTGCAGGTTCGCGAGGTTGCAGCGCGTGAGCCGGCCATCCGAGACGGACAGGTGCTCGAGGCGCGCGCCGGTCAGGTCAACGCCCGAGGGTGAAGGATGCCATCCGCGGCCGCGCTCAGAGCCTCGACTACCCTGCTAGCCACGCGGCGCAACGCGTTGGCCGATCGTCGCCCTTCCAGATCTGATGGCGACCGCGGCGCGACCGGTGAGCCCACGAACGGAAGGACGCCCGCGAAAATAATCTGGGCGGGATGTCGATTTCGTGTCGTCTCGTTCGGCGTACAGGTACACGTCGGATCCTGGGTCGCGACGAGGACCCGGTTTCGACAACCAACCCCCCAAACTGGAGGAGCAAGATGCGCTTCATGATGTTCATCTATCCGGGCCTGAAGGAAGAGGCCGACTGGATGCCGAGCGCCGAGGCCGTGGCTGCGATGTCCAAATACAACGAGGAGCTCACAAAGGCCGGCGTCCTTCTCTCGCTCGACGGACTACATCCCACGTCCGAGGGCGCGCGGATCTCCTACGAAGGCGGGACGCAGAGGATCACCGACGGACCGTTCGCCGAGACCAAGGAGGTGATCGGCGGCTACTGGATGATCCAGGTACGGTCCAAGGAGGAGGCGATCGAGTGGGCGTCGCGCTGCCCGGCCGGCGGCGACGTGGTACTCGAGGTACGTCGCGTCTTCGAGATGTCGGATTTCTCGCCCGAACTGCAGGCGGCGGGGGGGCTGTCCGAGGTTCCACCCGAGCAGACTGTGGCGCAGTAGGCGCTGCCTGGTGGTCGTGCATCGGTGATGTCGCAGCCACGATCGCCATCAGGCGCCGAGCGGCCCGTCACCCACCGCACGATCGAGGCCGTCTGGCGGATCGAGTCCGCCAGGCTGATCGGCGGCTTGACGCGGATCGTTCGCGACGTCGGCCTCGCCGAGGATCTCGCGCAGGACGCGCTCGTGGTCGCGCTCGAGCGGTGGCCAGGGTCGGGCGTCCCGGACAACCCGGGCGCCTGGCTCATGGCCACCGCGAAGTACCTCGCGATCGACTCGCTTCGGCGCAGCCGGCGCCTGGAGCACAAGCACGAGCAGATCGCTCGCGAGATCGGGATCCAGCTCGCGATGGACGCATCCGACCTCGAGGCCGCCCTCGACGATCAGATCGGCGATGACGTCCTCAGCCTGATGTTCATGTGCTGCCATCCGGTGCTCTCGACGGACGCCAGGATCGCGCTCACACTGCGGCTGCTCGGTGGCCTGACCACTTCCGAAATCGCGCGGGGATTCCTCGTCCCCGAGCCGACGGTCGCTCAGCGGATCGTCCGCGCCAAGCGAACCCTCTCAGCGGCCGGCGTACCGTTCGAGGTTCCGCAAGGGGATGAGCTGAAGTCGCGCCTGTCCTCGGTGCTCGAGGTCGTCTACCTCGTCTTCAACGAGGGCTATACGGCGACGGCCGGCGAGGACTGGATGCGACCGGCGCTGTGCGAGGAAGCGTTACGGCTCGGCCGCATCCTCACATCGCTCGCGCCCAGCGAGCCCGAGGTCCACGGGCTCCTCGCGCTGATGGAGCTTCAAGCGTCGCGAGCCGCCGCGCGAGTTGACTCGACGGGGGATCCCGTGCTGCTACCGCAGCAGGACCGCGGGCGCTGGGACCAGCTCCAGCTTCGCCGCGGCCTCGCAGCGCTCGAGCTTGCCGAGCAGCTCGCCGCTTCGGGGAGCGGCGGGGACGGGGGCGGGGGCGGGGGCGCAGCCGGCCCCTATGCGCTGCAGGCGGCGATCGCGGCGTGTCACGCACGAGCCCGGACGGCGGCCGAGACCGACTGGCACCGGATCGCCACCCTCTATGGTGCGCTCGCGCAGCTCCTGGGCTCGCCGGTCGTTGAGCTGAACCGAGCGGTGGCGCTCGGGATGGCGTTCGGGCCGGCGGCCGGGCTCGAGCTGGTGGATGCCGTGGCGTCCGAGCCCTCGCTCGCGAGCTACCACCTGCTTCCCAGCGTGCGTGGCGACTTGCTCGAACGGCTCGGCCGCTCGGCCGAGGCGCGCCTCGAGTTCGAGCGCGCCGCCTCGCTGACACAGAACAGCCGCGAGCGCGAGGTTCTCCTCCGGCGAGCCGCGGCGGCCGCGGCGGAGCCGAGCCCCGATTGCGGCGACTCAGCGCTGTGAGCCCACGGCGCTGGGCCTCCCGTCGGCGCCACGCGAATCCGCGGGCCTGGGGGTGAAGCCGGGCAGCTCCACCTCCGTGCGCGCACCGAGCTGGTCCGGAGCCCACCGGGCGGACGCGCGCCCTCCGTGCGCGTCGGCGATCGCACGCACGATCGCGAGTCCGAGGCCGGCACCACCCGCCGCCCGGGTGCGGGCGGGGTCTACCCGATGGAAGCGCTCGAACACTCGCTCGCGCTCACCCGCGGAAATCCCCGGGCCGTCGTCGATCACCGCGAACCGGATCCGGTCGGGGTGGACGCGCTCGGTCTCGAGCCGTACCAGACCGTCGGGGGCGGCGGTGTGCTCGATCGCATTGCGCGCGAGGTTGCGTAGGGCCTGCGCGAGCCTGTCCGGGTCGGCGAGCAGCGTTCCCTGCGGAACCGCGCCGAGCTCGAATCGCCGCTCCGCGGTCAGGCTGACGCCGTCCCACAGCTCCTCGACGAAGGTCGCCGGCTCGATCCGATCGAGGCGGAGGAAGTCGGTCTGCTCCGATTGCGCCAGCAGCAGCAGATCGTCGACGAGGCGGCTGATCCGAGCAACCTCGGCCTGCACCAGACGCTCGACTCGGCGCACCTCCTCGCCCGACGGATGCGCCTGGCCCGCCAGCACTTCGAGCTGGCCGCGGATCACGGTCAGCGGCGTGCGGAGCTCGTGCGAGGCGTCGGCTACGAATTCCCGCTGCCCGGCGAAGGCGTCCGCGAGTCGGTCGAGCATGTGGTTGAAGGCATCCGCGAGCACTCGCACCTCGTCGCCGCGAGCGTCGGCGGTCGCCATCCGCGGCTCGAGATCGCCGGCGTCGACCAGGGCGGCCACCGAGGCCATTCGGCGCAGCGGCGCCGATACACGCGACCCGGCGAGATATGAGGCCAGAAGCGCGATCGCGAGCGTCAGCGCGCCGGCGATGATGAATGCGTCCGCGATCCCGTGCTCAGCACGGGAGACGATCGCGAGCGGCTCGCCGGCACCGACGACCACGCTCAGCCTGCCCACAGCTACCCGGCGCTCGAGAATCCTGACCGCGCCGACATCGGGTGCCGGCTCGGTCGTGTAGCCGATGCGCGGGATCAGCAACGCTCGCCCGAGGACGTTCTCGCGCGCTTGCTCCGCCTCCGTTTCGCCGTCGTCGGGACGAGCGGCCCCGAACAGCTCGGGATGATTGCTGACCGTCCCGGCTCCGGGCACGAGCACGAACAGCAGGGTCGAGGTTGCGCTGAACGGCTGGGCGTCAACGTAACGTCCCGCGCCGAGTGCGATCTGCCTTGGAGTGTCGCCGGCGAACGGGACCAGCGACTGCTTGAGCTGACCGGCATCACCGGCGATGTCGCGGTCGATCTGCCCCCGCAGCTGCGTATCGGTGTCGCGGTAGACGACGACGAACACCACCGCCGCGGACAGGAGCAGGACGCCCGCGACCCAGGCAGTGAGCCGCCAGCGCAGACTGCTTGTCGAGGGCCGCCTAGCCCGCATCGTCGAGCCTGTAGCCGACGGAACGGACCGTGGCGATCGGCGCGTCCCGGTCGCCGTGCCGCAGCTTGCGCCGCAGGTAGCCGATGTAGACGTCGACGACGTTCGTCCCGGGGTCGTGCTCATACCCCCAAACCGCGTGCAGAATCTGCTCGCGAGAGAGCACTCGGCCGCGGTTGTTCAGCAAGTACACGAGCAGCTCGAATTCGGTGCTCGAGAGCCGGACCGGTTCACCGGCGTGCAGCACTTCACGCGTGAGCAGGTCGACCTCGATGTCGCCGACGCGGACCGCGGTCGCCGGCGCCAGCATTGCCGCGCGCAGTTGAGCGCGCACCCGCGCGGCGAGCTCGCCGAGCGAGAACGGCTTGACCAGGTAGTCGACGGCGCCGGAGTCGAGTCCGGCGATCCGCTCATCGATGCCGCCGCGTGCCGTCAGGACGATGACCGGCAGCCCCGGCCTGGCCGCGGACAGAGCAGCAAGCACCTCGGACCCGCTGCGTCCCGGGAGCATCAGGTCGAGCACGACCAGGTCGACGTCTTCCCCCAGCGCCCGATCGGTGCCGGTGATCCCGTCGAGTGCCGAGATCACCTCGAATCCCTCCGCGCGGAGACCTCGCTCGAGGAAATCGACGATCCCGGGCTCGTCCTCGATGACGAGAATCAGCCCGGGCACGCACGGCCACCGTGGACGCTGCCGGGGGCGCCGTAATGCATCTGCCGATGATAGGCGGGCCGGGCCTCGCCCCGAAGTTAGTCGAAGAGCTTTCTCATCGAGCTCTGAAGGGGCACTTAGGCGCCAAGCCGAAACTGTCGGTATGGACACCGAGCTTCCCTGATGCCTCGAAGCCACTCAAACGCGCGCGACGCCGCGCTCACCCGGATGCGCCGCCTCAACCGCTTGATGATCGCCGGGGCGGTGGTGATCACCGGGGTGCTGACCGACGTCGCCGCCCAGGCATTTCCCGGACGGACGATCAGTCGCCGGGCAGCCTCGTTGGCCGCGATCCAGCAGAGCGCGGCGCTCATCGCGCAGGCGAAGCGACAACGCGCCGCCCACCACCATGCCGCGCTGACGCCGGCAGCCCAAGCCCCCCGCGCCCACCCGAGCCCGCAGGTGGTCGAACCGGTCGCGGGCGCCACGACCGCCCCCGCCACGACCACCCCGGCCACGCAGGCCCCCGCCACGCCCGCCCCGGCCACACAGGCCCCCGCCACGCCCACCCCGGCAACGCCCACCCCGGTCGCGCCCGCGCCCACCCCGGTCGCGCCAGTGTCGGTGGCACCCGCGCCGGT
>Ga0302326_10021815_pt1 | contig 13118 bp, 2 predicted proteins | sample Palsa_T0_3_FD_202264 | JGI IMG/M metagenome (GOLD analysis project Ga0302326, IMG submission 202264) | Peat permafrost microbial communities from Stordalen Mire near Abisko, Sweden - Palsa_T0_3 | ecosystem: Environmental > Terrestrial > Soil > Palsa > Peat permafrost | place: Sweden: Abisko... | reverse complement strand
CCTTCCACCGGGCCCTCGGTGGCGATTGAAACTATCGGCGGCCTGCCCGCGCCCGCTGATCCGAGGTCTTCCTTTGGCGCGTTGGGGCCGGACGTTACCCTGCCGCTTGTCACCAATACAACGGTCACGGTGCTGACGACGAATGTGGAGCCGCAGTCGGTCGTCACGGTCCGGCTCACCCCGCGCAGCAGCGGCGGTCTGATTGACACGGTGGCCAGCGTGGATCAAACCATAAGTTCATCCCCGTTGGTCATTCGTTGGATAGCCAATGTGCCGACCTACTCCGGCTACCAGGCGATGGTCGTCCACGTCGTTCGTCCATAACGTCATCGAGCAATGCCTCGAAGGTTGAGGCGCTCTCCCGGCCTCCAAAACCGTTACGAGCATGAGATGGACTTACATTAAGTTGTTGACAACCGCGTGGCTGCTGGCCGCGCTGGCGGGCAGTGCGCAGGGACAGACTTTGCTGCTGCAGGAGGTCGTTTCGCGGGAGGTTTCCGTTTCCGTCGGCGAGTATAATTCCAACGCCTACCAGGAAATTGTCTCGCGGGAAGCCTCGGTTTTCGTGGGGGAGGAACCGACTCCACCCTATCTGGATTTGGTTTCGCGCGAATACAGCGTTGTCGTGATGGAGACGAACGCGCCCGCGCCCGTTGCGCCGTTGATCGCGACTCCGTCGCCCGGCGGCGGCACCGTGACGCTCTCCTGGACTGCCTACAACCAGTGGGCGCAACAGGATGTGACCCATTATCTCATCTATGTTAGCACGCATTTCTTTACCAATGTCTCCGGCATGACAGCCTTGACCAATGTGCCTGGCGAGACACTGTCCATCACGTTAGCGGGCCTGCCCGCCGGACAGGATCTTTACTTTGCCGTCGTGGCAGTGAGCGCCGGCGGATTATTCAATCCGGCGGTGGTTTCTTCAGGCGCTTTCCTCATCGCGCAGGAAGTCGTGTCGCGCGAGATGTCCGTCTTTGTGGGGGGCGAACCGGCGTCGCCGTATCAGGATATTGTGTCGCGCGAATTAACTGTCGTGGTAGCACTTTCAAACGCTCCCGCCCCCATCACTCAATTGACAGCCTCCAATTCGCCCGATGGCACCACCGTGTTGCTTTCCTGGTCAGCCTACAACCAATGGGCGCAATTGGATGTCGTTTCGTATAACATCTATTATAGCAGTCAAGCGTTCACCAGCATTGCCGGGATGACTCCGTATCTGACCGTCGGGGGGGAGACTCTATCCGTTCTCTTGACTGGATTGCCCGCCGGGCAGGACCATTTTTTTGCGGTGGCGCCGGTTTCCGCCGGGGGGTTGTTCAATTCATCGGTCAATTTTGCGGCCGCTTATGTCCTTGCGCAGGAAGTAGTTTCGCGGGAAGCCTCGGTCTTCGTGAGCACCGAAGCGACGCCGCCGTATCAGGAAGTGGTTTCGCGCGAGATGAGCGTCCTGGTGCCCTCGACCAACATACCAGCGCCGGTCACCGGAGTGAACGGCAGCCTCACAGCCATAAGCTCGCCGGTGGATTATGACGGGATCTATCTGGAGTGGACGAACTATAACGAAGCGGCGCAGCAGGATGTAGTGAGCTATGCCATTTATTTGGCTAGTTCCTATTTCGATGATGTGTCGAACATGACTCCCATAGCTTCCGTGCCGGCGGGTGTTCAGCAAGATACATTAACAGGACTTTTTGGCTACCAGATTTACTATGTTGCCGTCGTGGCCGTGGATGCGCTGGGGACTTTTAACCCGGTCGTCCGTTCCATTTCCGCGCAAGCGAGCGGGCCTAATACGCAATTCAATTCACAACCCCAAAGCCAGACGGTGGTGGCGGGTTCCACCGCGACCTTCGCCGTCATGGTCTCCGGTTCGGGAACCATTGGTTATCAGTGGCAGCTTGATTTGACCAATCTGACGGACAATGGCCGCATTACAGGCTCCCAATCCAACGTGTTGACGATCACTAACGTCAGTATAGCTGATGCGGGAAGCTATACCTTGGTAGTGTCGAATTACGCCGGAGCCTCGCGAAGCCAGCCGGCCATTCTTACAGTGCTTAAAGCGACGCCGATCGTAACTTGGGGCAATCTGGCGGCCATTTCTTACGGAAGCGCGCTGACGACCAATCAATTGAACGCCACCGCGAGTGTGTCCGGGACTTTCGTTTATAATCCGCCGCTCGGAACAATCTTAAACGCGGGCACCAATCTTCTTTCGGTGCAATTCACTCCCAGCGATACGGCCGATTACAACATCGTCAATGCCAGCGTTAGTCTCGTGGTATTGCCGCCTCTATCTGCGGACCTGTCGGTCACCAATTTATTCGCGCCCGCCAGCGCGGTCACGGCGCAGCCCGTGACCCTTGTTTTCACCATCACGAATCTTACTTTGAATCCGGCCCTGGCGCCGTGGCAGAACCAGTTTTTACTGGCGACAAATCCCGCGGGCGCAAACGCGCTGAATCTCGGCACGGCCGCACTCACGAATTCCATCGCGGGCGGAGGTTCAGCGACCGTGACGCAATTGCTTATACTGCCCGCGAACGTGTTTGGCACGATTTACCTCGGTGTCACTGTCAACAGCAGCAGTAATTTGCTGGAAACGACCTTGACGAATAATACGGCTTTTTCGCCTTCCGCCACCTTCGTCACTGCGCCGGATTTGGCCCTGACGCAACTAAGCGCGCCTCCCGCCGCGCAATTTGGCCAAAGCGTCACCGTCAGTTTTGCCGTGTCCAACATTGGAACAGCCATGGCCAATGCAACGTGGAACGATCAGATTTATTTGAGCGCATCATCGACTTCAATTTCCGGCGCGACACTTCTGGCGACCATCGCAGGCACGACTCCGCTCGCGCCGGGCGCGGGATACACTCGCAGTCAGTCGGTCACGCTGCCGCTGTCGGCCAATTCTTCGCCCGGTGCCTATTACATCATTACGGTCGCCGATGCCGCCAATACGCAGCCTGAAAGTTCCACCACCAATAACACCGCCGCTCAAGCCATAGCACTTTCCCTGCCCGGTTTGCCGGACCTCGCTGTGCCGGAAGTAACCGCCCCTGCCACGTCCTTCCCCGGCTCCAACATTACCGTGAGTTGGACTGTGACCAATCAAGGAACCTTGAACATAACCAATGGAGTCTGGAGCGAAGCAGTCGGAGTGTCCAATGCTACCGGCGCCATTGCCATGCTGGCCGACTTTCGCTTCACTAACTCGCTCAACGTCGGCGGACTTCTCGCTCGAACCCAGATGGTAACCGTGCCTAACAACGCCTCGGCCGGAAATCTGGCATTCTACGTCACCGTTAATAATCTGGGAGACATCGTCGAGTCGAATACCACCAACAACACTACCTTTGCCGCCAACTTCACAGCCATACCCGCCGCTCTATCCCTCATGATACCTGTGACGAGCGTGACAGAAAACACTTCGGCGCCCAACCTTGCCTGCCTTGTCTCGCGCAACGGCGATGTCACTGCGCCCCTGCTCATTGCACTCGTCAACAGCGCCACCAACAAACTGGGTGTTCCAGCCAGTGTCACCATACCGGCGGGAGTGTCCTCGGCGCCCTTCACGGCGACGGTACTCAATGATGGCATGCCCGGGCCGAACGTGTTAGTCACTCTTTCCGCCAACGCGGGCGGTTACCTGGGCGCAACATCCCAGGTCACTGTCGTCAACACGGATGTCCCCACCCTTGCGCTCTCGTTGGCGCTGCCGCAAATCACCGAAGGACAGACAGTCAACGCCACAGTGGCCGGTCTGCCAATAAGCAATCAGCCTGTCGTGGTGTCCATTGTCAGTTCAAGCTCTGCTCTCGGCGTGCCCAGTTCTGTGACGATTCCCGCCTATTCCAATTCTGTCACGTTCCCAGTGCTTGCGGTGCAAAACACAGTCATTGCGCCTGCGCAAACCTACACTGTCAGCGCTTACGCAAACGGCTATGTCGGCGCGTTTACAAACCTGACGGTGCTCAACGACAACGCGCCCGAACTCACGCTTGCGCTTGACAAGACCAACATCAATGAAGCGGATGGCCCCTTCGCGGCGATTGCCACCGTCAGCCGGCAACCCGTGACGGACCAGCCGGTGGCCGTTTCTCTATTCAGCAAGAACGCCAGCGCCGCTCTCGTGCCCGCGCAGGTCGTTATTCCCGCGCTGACCGGCAGCGCCACTTTTTACGTGACCGCTGTCAATGATACCAATGTCACCGGCCCCAAATTCACATTAATTTCCGCCCAAGCGATGGACATACTAGGCAATATGGTGGGAAGTCCAGCCACCGAATCGCTCGCCGTGCAGGATAACAACGGGCCGGCCTTGCGGGTGTCCATAGCAAACAAGGTAGTGCCCAAAGGGGTCAGTCCTGCCACAACCGCCGTGGTTTGGACGGCCACGCCGCCGACCAATCGCCTGGTTGTGACGCTGACCTCCAGTCAAACGAACGAAGCCACCGTGCCGGCCTCGGTCACTATTCGGGTCGGCCAGACTAACGCTACTTTTGTCATCAATAGCCTCAATGACGGCATTTCAAATTCCAGCCAAACCCTCAGCATCACGGCCAGCGCGACCAATTACGCCAGCGGCAGCGATGTGCTGGCGGTGACCGATATCGGTTTGCCGGACCTTGTGATCGCCAACATCAACGCGCCGGGAGCCGTGTTCACGGCGGAGTCTCTGACCATTGGTTTTAATTTGCTCAACCAAGGGCTGGGCCAACTGACCAATGGTGTCACACAAAACGTCTATTTCACCACCAATCCAATTTCCGGCAGTTATCTGCTCGTGGGCAGCGCTTACTTTGCCGGCCCGCTCGCGTCCGGTCAGTATGCAGAACAATCCGTCGTGGTGCCGGGAAGCTCGCTGCCGGCGCCGGGAATTTACTGGGTGATTGTCACGGCGGACGCCAACAACAATGCGGTGGAATTGAATGAGGGAAACAATAATGCGGCCGCGAGCGCGCCGCTGGTTGTCTCGCCCGAATACACCGCCACGGTTCAAGCCGGCCTGACCAATGTATTGTTGGGCACACCGGTTCCCTTGACTGGGTCCGCCACTCTCGCCGTCGGCGGCCCCGCCACCAATGTGCCCGTCGATCTATTATTGACTGTGCGCGGCTTGCAACGAATTATTGGAGTTTACACGGACACCAACGGCAATTTCAGCACGCTCTTTAACCCGCTGCCCAACGAGGCCGGGAGTTATACCGTCAGCGCCGTTTCTCCCGGAATAACCGCCGCGCCGCCGCAAGCGCAGTTCAATATTTTGGGAATGTCGCTGAATCCTGCTTCGCTGGCGTTGAGCGTGGCCGCGGGCGGAAGTGTGTCCGGCTCGGTCACTGTCCAGAATCTCGGCGACGTGCCTTTGACCGGCCTGACATCCTCTGTTAACGGACTGGCAGCCAATCTGACCGCCAGCGCCACACTCAGCACGAACTATGTGGCGGGACAGGTCGCGATAACACTTTCCTACAACATCGCGGCCACCAACGCCAGCATCGAGCTAAGCTCCTTCACGATGCAAATTACCAGCCTTGAAAGTGTTGTCCTAAATTTGCCAGTCACCGTCTCGGTGATGCCGCCGACGCCAATTCTCGTGGCCTTGCCGGCCCAACTTAGCGCCGCGATGGTGCCGGGCGGGCAGACAGTGGTGCAATTTGAAGTCATGAACGTGGGCGGAGCCACGTCCGGTCCGATGGCCGTGAATGTGCCGTCCGCGCCCTGGCTCAACGTGGCCTCGATGAATCCGCTGCCCGCGCTCGCTCCGGGACAGTCCAACATGGTCACCTTGTTGTTGACGCCAGCCGCCGATCTGGCGCTGGGGCCGTACACGGGCAATTTGACCGTAAATAGCATCAGCGCCAATGTGCAAGTTCCTTTTACTTTCGATGCCGTCTCGGATTCCTACGGGTCGCTGCTCATTCAATCCGTCGATGAGTACACATTTTATTCCGCCGGCGCTCCGGCTTTGACCAATGCGAGCGTCACTCTGACGGACCCCTTCAGCGGATCGGTGGTTGCCAGCGGAGTCACCGATAGCAATGGCCTGTTTTTTGTGCCCAGTTTGCTGGCGGGGAATTATTCCCTGGCGGTGGCCGCAAACCAGCACTCGTCTTTCAGCGGGTCGGCGGGGGTCACGCCGGGACAAACCAACACCCTTCAAACATTTCTATCGCTCCAGACGGTGACTTACACCTGGAGCGTCGTGCCTACGCAAATCCAGGATGACACGCAAATCACGATTCAGGCCACGTTTCAAGCCGACGTGCCCGCGCCCGTCGTGGTGCCCACTCCGACTTCGATTGACGTCTCTTCCCTGACGCAAGTGGGCCAGTTTATCAACGTGCCTCTGACGTTGGCCAATTACGGCCTGATTGCCGCGCAAGGTGTGACGATTTCAGTCAGTTCCACTCCCGCTTATCAGTTCAACATTGTCAGCACCAACATCGGCACCATACCCGCTTACGGAACCTTCACCATTCCCATGACCATCACCTTGGTCGAGCCACCCGGTGGCAACGGTCAGACGCCGACAAGTGATGACGATCCTTGCACCATCTCTCTTGGCATCGGCTACTTCTATCCATGCGGTATCTATGACGTCAGCACCGCCATTAGAATCCCCGTTCTCAACGTGATGGGAGACTGCGGCACGGCGAGTTACCCCGGCAATGTGGTGGTGGTCGGTTGCAACGGCTGCGGCGGCGGAGGAGGCACGGTGATCATTCCGCCCTCCGTCGGCACAACCAATACCTGTGATCAATGTCTGGCCACGGCCATCATTGAATGTGCCATTGGTTATACGCCTTTCGGCAATGCTTACTCCGCATGGAACGTTGCAGCCAGCGCCGCCTCTGGAGATCCGGGTGAGACAACCGCTGAAAAAGCAGTTTCGGGCGGGGTCGGCGCCCTCGGTCCGATTGGCAACACAGCCGCGTGTCTTTGGGCCTTTCTGCGCTGTAAGTGCCCTCAAAATCTGGCAACGAATATTGGGGGCTTTAAGGATTGCGTGGGGAATCTGCTGCAGCAATTGGGCGGAGGCAACGCCGCACAGCCCAATGACTCCACCGTCGGCCTGGGTCTGTCGGCCTACGATCTGAAAGATGTCTATGCCGCCCGGTCTTATTCCCAGTTGGAATTTCTGGCGACGTTGGTGGGGGACACCGATGGCCGTTGGTTTAGCCCCGGCTCGGGCGGCGCGTTTGGAGCGTTCTATGATGGCTTTGCAGCCGATATTCAATCGAACAACCAGACCGGCGCGCTGATTTCCCCCGAACAAACCACCGCCCTGCTGGCCTTGCCCCGCCCCAGCACCGTGGCTGACGCCGACGTTCAGAATGCGGTGGATCGCTGGAATCTTTCTCTCAACAACTGGCGTGCCGGGATTTGGTCCCCAACCAATGTCGCCCCCGGCGGCAACACCAATTTTATTGACCTTAACGTGCTGACCAACCTCATCATTATGGTTGACTCGCAATACCAGGCGAGCGTGGCGGCCGGCTACGACAGTCCCGTGGGCGGCTTCTTCGCGGCTCTCAACGCGGACGAAAGCCAGTTGGGCAGCTACAACAGCGGCAGCACCTGCGCCTCCATCGTCTTGCAAATCGATCAGAACGCGATCCTCACTCTCAATGCTTTCCACGCCACGCTCCAGTTGGACAACAATGGGCCGGAAATTTTGACCAACATTTCTGTTGATCTGGTGATACAGAATCAGGCGGGTCAGGATGTGACCAGTTTGTTTGGCATCCAGCCGCCCGTGTTGTCGGGCAGCCTGACGGGTGTCGAGGGCGGCGGCATGCTCCCGCCCAGCGGCACCGGCTCCGCGCAATGGACGTTGATACCGAGTCTGGCCGCCGCGCCGGAGGTGGCTACGAACTACCTTGTCAGCGGATCGTTCAGCTACGTGCAAAACGGAATCACCATCACCATTCCGCTGTCGCCGCAACCCATTACTGTCCAACCCAGTCCGCAACTTTACTTGACCTATTTCTTGCAGCGCGACGTTTATGGCGACGATCCGTTCACGCCGGAAATCGAGCCGTCCATACCTTTCCCGCTGGCGGTCATGGTGCAAAACAAGGGCTATGGCGCGGCCAACAACTTCGAAATCATGTCCGCGCAGCCCAAGATTGTTGACAACGAGAAAGGGCTGCTCATTAACTTTAACATCATCGGCGCCCAAGTCGAAGGCCAGCCGGTGACTCCGTCGCTGACGGTGAATTTTGGAAATGTTGCGCCCGGCGCGATTGACATTGGCGTGTGGTGGCTGACCTGTTCGCTCGAGGGCCTTTTCACCAGCTACTCGGCGAGTTACCAGAACCTGGACGCGCTGGGCAATCCGCAACTTTCGCCAATCCAAGGCGTGCAAATCCACGAATTGATTCACATGGTCCAGGCGGATGGCGCGTGGAATGACGGGGAGCCGGACTTTCTGGTGGTCGAGGCGGGCAGCAGCAACAGTCTGCCCAATGCTCTTTACCTGAGCGACGGATCGGTTCAACCCGTAAGCGTGGTCGAAACCGCGACCAACAACGGTCCGGTCACGCCTTCGAATCTCCAAGTGCAATTCACCGCGAATTTCCCGGCCGGGTTTTCTTACGTATTGGTGCCGGACCCGGCCAACGGCCAATTCCCGCTTCAGAACGTGCTTTACGCCAATGGAACTAATTTCCTCACGAACAATTTCTGGGTCACCGATCGCACGTTCATCGGCCTCGGTGTGCCGCCCTTGCTGCAAACCAATTTGAATCTTTTCGTTTACCACACCAACGCCGGTCCAGACACGCTCACGCTGGTTTACGAGATGACAACCAACGCGCCGCAAACCAATGCGCCGGTGAGCGAAGTTTTCTCGCTGCCGGCGCAAAGCCCGGCCATGTTTGGGGTCGTGTGGACCGGTGAAAGTTACGTTGGCCAGGCCCCCATCGCCTATTACGATATTTATGTGTCCGACAACGGCGGTCCGTTCACGGTCTGGCAAAGCCAGACGACCGACACAGGCGCGCTTTACAATGGCACGCCGGGGCACACTTACTCCTTTTACAGCATCGCGACCGACACCGTTGGCAACCGCGAAGCAACCCCATTGGCGCCGCAGGCCACGACAACCGTCGTCGCAAACACCTCCCCGCCAACCATTTCTGTCGCCTCCAACGTGACGCTCAATGCCGGGCAGACGCTCACGCTCAACGTGACCGCAAGCGATCCCAATCCGCTGAACACCTTGACGTTCAGCCTGGGTGCGGGCGCCCCCGCCGGAGTCGTTGTCAATCCCAGCACCGGCCAAATTACGTGGGCGACCAGCCCGACTCTCGGCGGGACCACCAACCTCATCACTGTCATTGTGACCGATAATGGCCAGCCGCCCCTGAGCGCCACGGGCATGGTGACCGTGATTCTGCTTCAAGTCTTTTCCCCGCCCGTGCTGGCGCCCATTCCCAATTACACGATTTACGAAGCCACGCCGTTGATCTTTACCAACTTGGCCACCGATACCAACGTGCCGCCCAGGCCATTCACTTTCTCGCTGGGCGCCGGCGCGCCGACCAACGCCACCGTTGACAAGCTCACGGGAATATTTCAGTGGACCCCGACCGCGTCGCAGGCGCCGAGCACCAACGTCATAAGCGTGATTGTCACGGACAATGGGACTCCACCCTTGAGCGCCACGCAGCAATTCACCGTCATTGTCAATCCCGTGGCCTACGAATTTCTGCTGAGTTTCGGATATACCAACTTGTTTGTGGGAGGAAGCAATTCCGTCGCCGTGACGCTATCAAGTCAATTGCCATTGACGAACATCACGGCGGTTTTGCAGGCCTCCTCCAACAGTCTCACGAACCTGGCGCTCACGCCCGTGTCGCCGGAAGTCATGGGGACGCTGTTGCAACCGCTCGGCGCAAGTCGCTACAACATCAGCTTTAATCTGAATCCGGCCTTGAGTCCCGGAGTGACCCGCACGCTTGCGCGACTTTCCTTTGTGTCCGTGCCGCAGGTGCATTCTGCCATCGTGCCTTTGGTGGTTTCGCAACCCGTGGCATTGGAAACCGGCGGTCAGGCTGCGGCAAAACCTGCGGCGGAGAATGGGCGGGTGATTATTGTCGGACTGGAGCCGGTGTTGGACACGATGTTAGGGAGCAACTCCAGTTTCACGCTGACAATCTACGGAAACATCGGCTCGAATTATCAGACGGCCTTCAGCACCAATATTGCTTCAACCAACTGGCAGGCGGGCTCCAGTGTTCTGATTACAAATCAGCAGCAAAACATCAACCTGAGCGCGACCAATACGCTCATGTATTTTCGCCTTCAGTAAATTGCGCCCCGCGCCTGTAATCTTCGTTGCCTGGAATTTAGATTACAATTAGGATCGGGAGATGAAACGAAGTTCCTCGTTGCTCTGCCTCCTCGCTTTGTTCGCCTTGCTGGCGCAGTCTTGTTCAGCGCAGGCCGCGCCCGCTTCGAAAACTTTTAACATCCGCGACTTCGGAGCCACCGGCGATGGCGTCACCAAAGACACCGTCGCCTTTCAGAAGGCGCTCGATATGTGCGCCGTCTCTGGCGGCGGCGAGGTTGTCGTGCCCAGTGGCCATTATCTTATCGGCAGCGTGCAATTGGGAACGCGCACCATCCTGCGCCTCCAACCGGGCAGCGTGCTGACCGGCAGCGGCGACACGGCGGATTATCCGATGATGGACATCCGCTGGGAAGGGCGCTGGCAGCCGGGGCGGCGCGCGCTCATTTACGCGGCCAATGTGGATCACACCGGCATTATCGGCCCCGGACGCATCGAGGGAAATCCCGAAATGGCCGCGCCGCAAAACCCGCGCGGATCAGTCGTGCTGGAGCCGGTTTCCTGCAACGATGTGCGCTGGGAAGGTTTCAGCGTGACCCAGGGCGGCAATTGGGCCACCCATCCGACCTATTGCAACGACGTCGTTATCACCAATGTCAACATCCGGGGAGACCGCGACGGACTTGACATCGATTCCTGCAAAAACGTTCGCGTGGAAGGTTGCGACTTGGATACGGGCGATGATGCCATCAGCGTCAAATCCGGCCGCGGCTTAAACGGCGCGCGCATCGCAAAACCGTCGGAAGACGTCTTGATTTCTCATTGCACATTGAATTGCCGCCGGTTCGCCTGTTTGGGCATCGGCAGCGAATCCTCCGGCGGCATTCGCAACGTGCGGATGGAACATTGCAAGCTCAGCGCCCCGCGCGCCTACGTCATTTATATCAAGACCCGCATTGGTCGCGGCGGGTTCGACGAAAACATCGTGGGCGAAGATCTTGATGTGTCTGCCGGCAGTTTCCTTCACATCAATCTCATCAGTATTGGAAACGCCAACACCGTGGATGATCCGGTGCCCGGTCCTTTGGGCATTCCCGAGGCCAGGAATTTCAGCTTCTCCAACATCCGAGTCACGGGCGGGACCCTGGCCGATGTCACGCAGATTTCCGCCGAAAAACCACTGCAAGGGCTGGCGCTGGAGAACATCAGCGGCGTCTGCGCCAAAGGCATTTCCCTGCAAAATGTCCGCAACGTCGTCCTGCGCGACATTCACGTGACAGGCTTCACCGGCCCGCTGGTGGCAACCAACGACGTCACCGGCGCCGGTCTTGAATCCGCTGAAAAATACATTCCCCCGCCGCCGCGCGAAGCCCGTAAAAAGGCTCCGTCGGCCAAACCGTAACCAGGCGGTTTGTAGTTTGCCCCGTCTCAATCCACAAATTTCGCGCGCAGATAATGGACGTGATCGCGGATGCCGGTCGGTTCGCCCGTGGCCAGGCGGATGAGTTCTAGCGGATTGTGGCGGGAACCGTGACGGTGGATTTTTTCCCGCAACCACGCCAGCAACGGCTTGTATTCGCCGCGCGCCAGTTGGCCGGGCAGGCCTGGATTTTCCTCGGCGGCGCGGCGCATGAGTTGCGCGGCATTGAGATTGCCCAGCGTATAGGTCGCAAAATAACCGATCAAGCCGATGGACCAATGGATGTCTTGCAGGCAACCCTCGGAGTCTTTGCCCACTTTGAGGCCGAACATTTTTTTAAATTGTTCGTTCCAATAGGCGGGCACATCCGCCGTCTTCAATGTGCCTTCCACCAGGCTCACTTCGATCTCAAATCGCAGGATGATGTGCAGATCATACGTGACCTGATCGGCCTCGACCCGGATGAAGGAAGGGGAAACGCGATTGACGGCGGCGGTGATCTGCGCGGGCGAAAACTTTTTCAAGCCCGGAAAATGCTCGCACGCCACCGGGTGCCAGTGCTCCCAAAACGCGGGGCCGCGCCCGACGTGGTTTTCCCACAGGCGCGATTGCGATTCGTGGATGGCCAGCGAGACGGCCGTGCCGTTGGGCGTGCCGAAATCGTCCTGCGGAAGACCTTGCTCATACATGCCATGGCCGGCTTCGTGCAGAACCCCGTAAAGCGATTGCGCGAACTCCGTTTCGTTGTAACGAGTGGTCAAGCGGCAATCACCGGCGCCGAGGGTGGAACAAAACGGGTGCGTGGTCGTGTCGATGCGGCCCGCCTCAAAATCAAATCCGATGGCCTGGGCCACTTTGTGATTAAAGGCCTGCTGCGCCGCAACCGGATAATGCCCCCGCAACAAATCCGCGGGCTCCTCGGCGGATTTGGCGGCGGCGGGCGGCAAAATGGAGGCAATGGCCGGGCGCAATTCCGAAAAAATCCGGCGCAACTGCGACGCCGTCGCGCCAGGCTCGTAGCCTTCCACCAGCGCGTCGTAGGGCGATTCCTTGTAGCCCCAGCAATCGGCCATTTGCCGGTTCAAATCCAGGACCTTGTCCAGGTGCGGCTTGAACATGGCGAAGTTGGATTGCTGGCGCGCCTGACGCCAGGCCTCGCGCGCATGGGCGCGAACACGCTCCAGTTTTTCCACCAGGCTGGTCGGGACTTTGGTTGCGCGGTCGTATTGACGGCGCCACTCACGGAGATTGCCCGCTTCGGCGCACTCGGGCGCGAAACCGTGCTGTTCGCTTTCAGAAATCCATTGGCCGACTTGCCGGGCAATAAACTGGCGATGGGCATGGCCGGTCAGCCAGGCCAATTGTTCAGCCCGGTAGGCCAGCGACTTGGCGGGCATG
>Ga0302326_10021813_pt1 | contig 13118 bp, 9 predicted proteins | sample Palsa_T0_3_FD_202264 | JGI IMG/M metagenome (GOLD analysis project Ga0302326, IMG submission 202264) | Peat permafrost microbial communities from Stordalen Mire near Abisko, Sweden - Palsa_T0_3 | ecosystem: Environmental > Terrestrial > Soil > Palsa > Peat permafrost | place: Sweden: Abisko... | reverse complement strand
CGGGCAAGATCATCTTTACCTGTTCGCTCCTGAGTTTCCAGGGTGGAGTCAACGTACCCGGCTATGCGGCCAGCAAGGGGGCTCTCGGCAGTCTTGTCAAGGCGTTGGCCAATGAATGGGCTTCGCAGGGAGTGAATGTCAATGGTATTGCTCCGGGCTATATCAGCACGGACAACACGGAGGCGCTCCGGAACGATCTGGTGCGCAGTAAGGCTATCCTGGACAGGATACCGGCGGGTCGTTGGGGGCAGCCGGATGATTTTAGGGGACCGGTGGTTTTTTTGGCTTCACCGGCTTCCGATTATGTCCATGGGACGATCCTGACGGTGGATGGGGGATGGATGGGGAGGTAGAAAACGGCGGTTAATGGGAACAGATAAACAAATAGAAATATGGAAATAAGATTAGAACACAGTCCGAAAGAGGTGAGCGGGATGACTACGGAGGAATTGCGGGCCGCTTTCCTGACGGAGCCCTTGATGCAGGAGGATAGTATCCGGCTGGTATATACGCATTATGACCGGGTCATCCTGGGAGGAGCCAAACCGGTGAGGAAGCAGCTTTCGCTTGAAAGTCATCCGGAGCTGAAGGCGGACTTTTTTCTGCAACGCAGGGAGATAGGGATTATAAATGTCGGTGGAAAAGGAATGGTTTATGCGGGAGAGGAGGAGTATGAACTGGATAAATTGGATTGTCTGTATGCCGGCAAGGGAACCCGCGAGATTCGTTTTACGAGTAATGACCCGGGACACCCGGCCCTGTTCTATTTGTTGTCCGCACCCGCTCACGCCGCTTACCCGGTGCAGTTGATGCCCGGTCAGCAGGCTTTGCCGGTCGATATTGGCGCACCGGAGACCTCCAATGCCCGAACGATCTATAAATATATTCATGCAGCAGGTATTCAAAGCTGTCAGCTGGTCATGGGGCTGACCGTTTTACAGACGGGCAGTGTCTGGAATACAATGCCTGCTCATACGCATACCCGCCGGATGGAAGCTTATTTCTATTTCGATGTCCCGGAGCAGCAGCGTGTTTTTCATTTTATGGGTCAGCCGCAGGAGACCCGTCATCTGCTGGTAGCGGATGGTCAGGCTGTTATCTCGCCGCCCTGGTCGATCCATTCCGGGTGTGGCACCAGCAACTATGCCTTTATCTGGGGAATGGCCGGGGAGAACTACAACTATGCGGACATGGATGCCGTTAGTATCCCTGATTTGCGATAATTAATCAAACTGGACTATCTTGAGGGCCTCTAATTTGAAATTGCATGTCTAATTCCCCTATCGGCCGGTACCGGTGGACGATCGTCGGTCTTTTGTTTGCCGCCACGACTATTAATTACATCGACAGACAGGTGATCGGGTTGCTGAAGCCTACGCTGACGGCGGTATTCGGTTGGGATAATACTACTTTCGGGACGATCAACGGGATCTTCCAGTTCTTCTATGCTTTTGGCCTGCTTGGATTCGGATGGCTCATCGACCGGGTAGGAACCAAGATTGGATACTCGATTTCTATTATCGTATGGAGTATTTTTGCGATGGCGCATGCGCTGGCGCGCTCGACTTTCGGCTTTACGATTGCCCGCTCCGGATTGGGGATAGGTGAGTCGGGCAATTTCCCTGCGGCGATCAAATCCGTGGCGGAATGGTTCCCCAAAAGAGAAAGGGCGCTGGCGACGGGAATTTTTAATTCCGGTGCGAACATAGGCGCTGTCGTTGCGCCGATCATGGTGCCGCTGATCCTTGCTTCCTATGGTTGGCAGATGGCGTTCATTATTACCGGTTCCCTGGGATTTATCTGGTTGTTGTTCTGGTGGTTTATCTACGAGATCCCTGCGCGGAAGAAAAAGTTGAGCAAGACGGAATTCGACTATATCCACAGTGATGACGAGCCGGTGACCAAAGCCGGGACAAAAGTGCCCTGGATCAAATTATTGCGTGTCCGGCAGACCTGGGCGTTCGTATTCGGAAAATTTCTGACCGATCCCATCTGGTGGTTTTTTCTTTTCTGGTTGCCGGATTATTTTAATAAGACTTTCAACCTGAATGTGATGAAACCGGGTTGGCCCCTGGTGATCATCTATTCCTGCACGACCATCGGTAGTATCGGTGGCGGGTATGTGTCAGGGGCGCTGATCAAAAAGGGATGGCCTATTTACAAAGCCCGTAAGACGGTGATGTTGATTTTCGCTATTTGTGTGATGCCGATCTTTACGGTGCAATATTTTAACAACATGTGGATCGTCGTTGCCTTGATCAGCCTGGCAGCAGCCGCTCATCAGGCCTGGAGCGCCAATATCTTTACAACGGCGTCGGATATGTTTCCCAAAAGGGCTGTCAGCTCTATCATCGGGATCGGCGGCATGGCGGGTTCTGTCGGCGGCATCATCTTTCAACCCATGGTAGGCCGGATCCTGGATTATTTTACGCGGATAAAAAGCGCGACGATGGGATATAATTTTATCTTCATGATCTGCGGGGTTTCTTACCTGATCGCGTGGCTGGCGATGCATCTGTTCGCGCCAAAAATGACCCGCGTGGAGCTGGATTAGGTGGCTCCGGCGCCGGGTCGGTATCCTTCTCCCGAAATTAGTGTATTTTCGATCAATCACTAAATTGTCTTGTCATGCTCTCCTATCCCGTTCGTATCGCGCTGATTGCCGCCCTGGGCGGGTTCCTCTTCGGCTTCGAGACCGTGGTGATCTCGGGGGCAGAACAAACGTTGGAGCATCTGTGGCAGCTGAGCCGTTTTTCTCAGGGATTTACGGTGTCCTCCAGCCTGATCGGTACGATCCTTGGGGCGCTCTTCGCCGGCATCCCTGCAAAAAAATACGGCCGTAAAAAAGTATTGCAGGTTGTCGCTGTTCTTTTTATTATTGCTGCTCTGGGTTGTGCCTTCGTTTCGGCATGGGGGCTATTTATTTGCTTCCGCATTATCGGTGGTCTGGCAGTCGGCGCTTCCTCCGTCGTTGCGCCCATGTATATTTCGGAGATCTCACCCGCCGCGCTGCGAGGCCGCCTCGCCGGTTCTTTCCAGGTGAATATTGTGGCCGGGATTGTTGTCGCCTACCTGACCAATTATCTTTTTACCCGTCTTCAACTGGCAGATTCCTGGCGTTGGATGTTGGGTGTTATGGTGGTACCCTCGGTACTTTTCAGCATCCTGCTTCTCGCCATCCCCGAAAGCCCCCGCTGGCTTATTCTGAATAACGAAGAACCTTTAGCCCTCCCCATCCTGCAAAAGCTGGGGGAACTCAATATCGGCGCCGCGGTTACGGCGATCCGCGAGTCCGTAAAAGAGCACCAGGAATCGCTGTTCCAGCGCCGTTATTCCAAGCCTATTCTGTATGCCATGCTGCTGGCCATGTTCAACCAGCTGTCCGGCATCAATGCCATCCTTTATTACGCGCCGCGCATCTTCCAACTGGCAGGCTTCAGCAAGAGCCAGTCCTTTAGTCAGCCTATCTATATTGGGGTGGCCAATCTCCTTTGCACCTTATTGGCTATGACGATCATCGATAAACTCGGGCGCAAGAAACTGCTGATCATCGGTTCATTCGGGATGATCGTCTTTCTCAGCCTCACGGCCTGGGCATTTTCCGGCACCCTCACCGGCAATAATCACTTGCTGCTTTATCTCATCGGATTCATCGCTTTTTTTGCCTTTTCCCAGGGCGCCGTCATCTGGGTCTTTATTTCCGAGATCTTTCCCAACGCTGTCCGTTCGCAGGGCGGCTCGCTGGGGAGTTCCACTCATTGGATCATGGCGTGGATCATTACAACGGTCTTCCCCGGCATCGTGGAAGGGCATGAAAAGGGTGGTTATTATTCTTTTGTTTTTTTTGCTGTGATGATGCTGCTGCAATTGGTCTTTATCTGGCGGGTGATGCCCGAGACAAAAGGGAAGTCGCTGGAACAAATACAGAAAGATTTGGGTATTGCTTAGCGGGGATTGGGTATAGCCTGGGGGGAATTCGGCTTTGCCGAGGGGGGAATTAGTTTAGCCGTGAAAATTTCGTTGGTATGTCATCTGTTTTGAAAATCGGTTTATTTGGCATTGGTCTCGATACGTATTGGGATCAGTTCGCGGGGTTGAAGCAACGCCTGGAGGGATATCTGCAGGAGATACATGACCAGTTGGCGATCCTTCATCCAAATCTCGTCGATGCCGGTCTGGTCGATACTGCGGACAAGGCTTTTGCAGCGGCCAGTCTGTTCCGGCGCAATGAAGTGGACCTGATATTTCTTTATGTCTCCACCTATGCGCTATCGTCCACCGTGCTGCCGGTTGTGAGAAAGGCGAATGCTCCCGTCATCATTTTGAACCTGTCTCCGGAGGCGGCCATCGATTATGATTCGTTCAATGCCCTGACCGACCGCACCCGGATGACGGGGGAATGGCTGTCATATTGTTCGGCCTGTCCTGTTCCGGAGATAGCCAATGTATTTAAGAGGGTAGGGATTCGATTTTACGAAATCACCGGTATGTTGCGAAACGATCCCCTTGTCGCAAGGGAGATCCGCGAGTGGGTGGAGGCGGCGAAGGTGATGCATACGATGGCCTATAACCGGCTGGGCTGTATGGGACACTATTGCAGCGGGATGCTGGATGTCTATACCGATCTGACTTTGCAATACGCTGGCTTTGGGGGGCATATCGAATTGCTCGAAGTGGAGGAATTGGTTTTGCGTCGCCGGCAGGTTGCGGAGGCGGACGTCAGGCAGCGGGTGGAGCAGTTTTATTCTATTTTTGACGTGCAGCCGGATTGCCCGGCAGCGGAATTGCAAAAAGCTGCCGTTACTTCTGTAGCCCTCGACCGGTTGGTCGCCGATCATGGGCTGGGTTCTATGGCCTATTACTATAAGGGAACGGGTAACCCGGACAACGAAGAGGCGATCGGCTCTATTATTCTTGGTAATTCGCTGCTGACGGCACGGGGCATCCCGGTGGCGGGTGAATATGAAATCAAGAATGTACAGGCGATGAAGATCATGGACAGCTTTGGGGCTGGCGGCTCTTTTACGGAATACTATGCCATGGACTTCAACGATGATATCGTGCTGATGGGTCATGACGGGCCGGGGCATATTGCGATAGCGGAAGGAAAGACAAAGGTGAGACCGCTGCAGGTCTATCACGGCAAGGTTGGCAGCGGGCTGTCCGTGGAGATGTCGGTAAAGAATGGGCCGGTCACTTTGTTGTCGGTCGTTGAAAAGAGGGGCGGTGGTTTGCTGATGCTGGTAGCGGAAGGCGAGTCGGTGCCCGGTCCTATCCTGCGTATCGGTAACACCAACAGTCGTTACCGTTTTCCGATGGGGGTACGGGACTTCGTCAATCGTTGGAATAGTTATGGGCCGGCGCATCACTGTGCCGTGGGTGTCGGGCATCTTTCTTCGAAGATTGACAAGCTGGGTGCGTTGCTGGGGATGGAAGTAGTCAAAGTTTAAAATAAAGTATATGATAAAATCGATAGTTTTTATGTTTTTGCTGCTGGTTGCGGCTGCGGCGCCTGCGGTGGCGCAGGGCAAGGATGACCCGGGGCTGATTGCTGCGGTGGAAGCTTTCCGCAAGGTACTTATCGATCCCGACAAGAAAGCTTTGGACAAGCTGACGATGGATGAGCTGACTTATGGCCATTCCAGCGGTTTGATCCAGGACAAGGCTGCTTTTGAGGATGCCCTGCTGTCGGGTTCTTCCGATTTTGTCTCCATCGACCTCACCGACCAAACCATCAACATTGTCGGCAATACGGCCTGGGTGCGCCATACGCTGTCGGCCGTCACCAATGATGGCGGTAAGCCAGGTACGACCCATCTTTCCGTGCTGCTGGTCTGGATGAAACAGAAGGGGCAGTGGAAGTTGCTGGCGAGGCAGGCGGTGAAGGTGCAGTGACAGATGAATCTGATTGAGTAGCTAATTCTGAAAAGATGAAATACGGTTTCTTCTTTTTACTTTTCTTTCAAAGTTATTCGTATGGTTGGGCTCAGCTCATAGAAGGCCGGGTAAACCCGGTTTTGCCCGAAGATAAAGGATATGTGGTCAGTCAATATACTGGCGACAATGGGTTACCGCAAAATACCGTTCGGGATCTATTATTCGCCAGTGATGGATTTCTATGGATCGGCACGGAAAACGGCCTCGCAAGATTTGACGGGCAGCGGTTTCGTATTTATAACAATGCCAGCACCCCGGCCATCCAATCGAGCCTGATTTCTATTCTCTTTCAGGAGCCAGGACACGCAATCTGCGCAACCAATGCCTATCCCCATTCGCCTATTTTGATCATTGCGCCCGATCATCGGATGATAACGGATTCGGTGGCTTCGGGTATCCGCCATAAGTTTGTGAATTCCCGCTCAGGCTTCCTGTTTGACGCTACGCCTTTTTACGCCGGCAATCGGAACAATAGGCAGCAAGGCATCGATACGGCCCTGCTGAACGGATTGAGCAAGGCCGATACATTCGAGGTCATCAACCAACACGAAATGGCTGCGTGTCAAAATGGCGATTGGTATTACCTGAACAACGCTTCCCTGCAAACAATTCCGTTGCTCCCGGTCCTTAACAGACCCGGCGACTGGCTTTTCTGCCTGGATGGGTTGTTTTGCAATTTTGCAAAGGACGGGGGTCTTCGGTTCTTCAGGGGTGGAAGGCAGGCGAATATCATCGTTGACCCTTCGATGAATGACCTGATGAAACGAATACGAGGATCCCGTGCCGCGGAATTTCATCTTTACCGGAAGGGAGGTCAGGTATTTATTGAAATGGCCGGCGATGTCTATCAATTGCGATTGGATCTGCAGGTATTGAAGGCCTTTCTGCTGTTTAAGAAGCTGGATTTTTTGGCAGATCAGGCTGTTCGCTGCATGCAGTATGACACCGACGGCCAGAGACTGTTTATCGGTACAGAAAACGAAGGGATATTTGTCGTTACCCACCGTAATTTTCACCCGTTAACTTTTCACAGCCAGGATAAGAATGACAATATGGTGCTGGCTTTTGAGCTGCTTCCGGGTGGGAGGATCGTCACGGGTCAGGGGATCCTGGACGCCAATCAGGCGCAAAAAAACCATCTTTTCAGTCCGGAAGAGGCTCCTGACGAAAAGTGTATGTACAAGGCAGCCGATCACTCCGTTTGGTTCAGCCGGAATCATCATCTTTATCAGTATGACAGCAGTTTTTCGAGATTACTATTCGTTGACAGCCTGGAGTTGGACTCGCATGTCACCGGTATTCAGGAAGACGGGGCACATACGCTATGGGTAAGCCTCCGTTCCGACTTGTTGAAACTGGAGAATGGCCACCTGCATTATTTGGAACGTCGCCATCCGTTGTTGAAGGACAGGCGTATCCAGGCTACCGCGATGGTAGTACCGGGCAAATGGTGGATTGCCACCAATGACGGACTATTTGCCTACGATTTGGCGGCGGGTAAGATGGAGGAGCAGCCGCTGCTGCCCGGGGTATATGTCCGTAGTATCTATGTGGCAAAAGACGGCAGTATCTGGCTTGGCACTTATGGGGATGGCTATTATAAATACGCACAGGGAAAATTTATTCCGCTTCCGCTGGACCCCCGCCAATACCTGGCGACGGCGCATAGTTTTCTGGAGGACGACGAGGGTTTTTTCTGGATCACCACCGATCACGGTCTTTTCCGGATAAAGAAAAAGGACCTGGATGAGGCAGGCGGGACCGGCGAGCGCCTCGTTTTTTATTATTTTGATAAATCATCGGGATTGAATACGGAGGAGTTCAATGGCGGCAGCACTCCTACTTCGCTGGCGGACCGTCAGCGAACGTTTTATTTTGCCAGCATGGACGGGCTGGTTCGGTTTAATCCGGACAGCATCCGGTGCGAATGGCCGGATAAGCCCATTATCATCGATAGGATTACGGTGGATAGTGCAACGCTGGATGGTCAGCAACCATTAAGGATTACACCGGATTTCAACCAGTTGATGGTCGATGTGACGACTCCTTTTTATGGATCGGAAGCCAACCTGCAACTGGAATATAAGCTAAACACTATTGGCGAGGGATGGTATCCTGTCGGGAGGGAGGGGCGGATCCATATCAATCGCCTGCCATACGGGAAATATGCCCTGATGATCCGGAAAAGGGATGGCTGGTCCCGAAGTTCATTTACGGTTATTTCCCTATTCTTCGAAGTGCGGCCTAAATGGTATAACACCCGGGGATTCGGGTTGTTGCTGTTGGGTTTTATTTTGCTGGCTTTGCTGATGATCTATGTTTTTCGGCCGCGGATTTTGATACTTCAGAATCGGCGGCTCCAGGTCAAAGTGGACAGACGGACGGCCGAGCTCGAACAAAGCACGATTATAAAGGAGAGGCTTCTTTCGGCGATCATGCACGACTTGCGATCTCCCTTGTTCGCACAGGGCTTTATGATCAGTTACCTGGAAGGGAATTATTTTAAATTGACCGGAGCCGAACTGGGGGACCTTCTTTTCCAGCTTAACGAATCCAATAAAAAGATCTGCCAGTTCAGCACGGATTTCCTGGCCTGGTACAATACCCGGCAGGAGGGGTTCCACCTGGAGCTGTATCCCCTGGAATTGGGGCCCTTTGTGAGGGAAGTGGCGGATTTTTACCAGGAATTGGCCGAACGGAAGGGCCTCTCTTTTTCGATCGATATTCCTGCCGGACTTTCGATGCGGACGGACAAGAATCTGCTGGCGATCGTTTTGCGCAACCTGATGGACAATGCTGTAAAATATACGAAGGCAGGCCATATTCATATTACCGCGGCCGTGATGGACGGGGAGGTATCCATAACAATAAAAGACACCGGGGCCGGGATGTCCGCTTCGAAGATCGGCCAATTGTTGAATTACCGGCGGGCGGATAGCCACATAGCCAGCTCGACCTATGGATATCGCCTTATTGTCGAGCTGACACAATTGATACAGGCAGGTCTGCATATCGAAAGTGAGATCGGGAAGGATACGGCCGTAACGTTGTCCTTCAGAATGTAGACGGGTCCATGTTATATAATCTGGCCAGGGCCCCGAGATCGAACATCGACTTTACATTCAGCTTTCCGAACAACCGTGTTTTCAAGGTGCCGATCGTGGAACTGTGAATGTTGAGGATTTTCTGGATCTCCGCATAGGAATACCCAAGGAGCATATATTTGGCGATCTGCATTTCCCGGTCCGACAACTTTTCAAAAGGGTTTTCCTTTTTGCCTGACGCGGTTTCGTCCCGGAGATATTCTTTAGCGGTGCGGCTTAACCAGGTCTTTCCTTCCAGGATCGCCTGTATGGCGCGACTGATCTCCGCGGCATCGCAATCCTTGGTGAGGTAGCCTTTTACACCCATTTTGAGGTATCTATTGGCAAAAAGAGGTTCAGGATTGACACTGAAAATGAGGATGCGGATATCTTCCTGGTAAGCTAAAAGATTGCATACCAACGAAACGGAATCCGTGTCCGGCATATTGATATCCAGGATGATGAGTGAATAACGGTTCTTTTTGAGGAGGGAAATGACTTCATTCCCATTTGGGGCTTCGTCAATATCGGTCCATGGCAAAATCTCTCTGACAACCAGCTTCAGGCCGGACCTGACTATACTATGGTCATCTGCGATCAGTATTCTATTCGATTTCATGCCACTGCTTCCTTTTTATTGCGGGCGCAAATATACGCCAAAAGATTTAAATATGTCAATTATACACATAACTTTTAATGTAGTAAAATTACTACAGTGTTTGAGATCATTGCGGGCTATTTTTAGTCTGTTAGATGGCCATCCCCGTTTTTTAGTTCAATATCCTACTGATGAGTCCATCTGATTTAAATCCATTGAGGGGAAAGGGCTGTAGTAAACATTACAGCCCCTTTCTAAGAACCGGTGCAGACCACAAAGTGTTTTTTAATATGAAAAGCCTGGGCCAAGAGATGTGCGAAGAGCTGCTGGAAGTCATAAGATCAAGGAAGGAGGTTTGTCAATCGCACCGCCAATGGATTGAGGATTGTTTTCAGCTGAGTTTCAGGGCCTATTGTCAGTTGCAGAAGATGAAGGAAGCCCACCGGTTTCAAGATCAGCACGAGCAGGTTTGGTTTTATAAGACCATCGAACCGCAGTTTGGGGCGCAAATCAAGTATTTTGTGCTGTTGTATGTTGCGGAAATGTTTGTTCCTGAAGATGATAGCAAGAGAATGGACTATTGGAACGGGGAATTGAAAAAAGTCCTCGATTTTTTTGAAAAACACGAAACTTTCTACCTGTATTGCAAAAAAGGAATGACCTATAAGGATTATATCTATTTTACCTCTTCTTCCACCCACGTGGATCTTCTGGCATCGTTGATCGCCCGGGAAAAATACATGGAATATCTCCACTCCCAGGTCGGGGCCTCCGTTTCCGCCGAAGATGCCCGACCATGACGGTACATGATGGCTTATTAAGCAAGGATGCCTACATTTAGGCGGTCAGTGCTTGTAGCCACGTTGAAAAATCGTCACCTCCATGCAGATACTATTTGGCATTTTCTTTCATTTTATCGGCGGGGCCGCGTCCGGCAGCTTTTATATTCCTTTTAAAAAGGTTCGGGAGTGGTCATGGGAAAGCTATTGGATCGTCGGGGGTCTGTTTTCCTGGTTGATCGTTCCGCCGCTTGCGGCGTGGCTGACGGTGCCGCATTTTACGGAGATCATTGCACAGGCTTCGCCGGCAACATTCGGCTGGACCTATTTCTGGGGTCTGCTGTGGGGTGTAGGCGGTCTGCTGTATGGGCTGGGTGTACGTTACCTGGGCATGTCCCTGGGCAATTCGGTATTGCTGGGTTTCACCTCGGCCTTTGGCGCGTTGGCGCCGGCTATTTATTACAATTTTGTTCCCACGTCAGGCAAGACCAGCTTTCATGAATTGCTGTCTTCTACCTGGGGCCGGATCGTACTGGCAGGGGTGGCGCTTTGTTTGGCGGGCATTTATATCTGCGGCAGGGCAGGCGTGTTGAAGGAAAAAGAATTGCCGGAAGAGAAAAAGAAGGAGAGCGTCAAAGAGTTCAACCTGACAAAGGGGCTTATCGTGTGTGTGCTATCCGGTATTCTCAGCGCCTGTTTCAATTATGGCATCGAGGCCGGAGGAGCGATGGCGGCGACCGCCAATCAACTCTGGAAGCAAGCGCATCCGGGTGTGACCACGGAGTTCCTCTATCAGAACAATGTCACCTACATCGTCCTGCTCTGGGGCGGCCTGACCACTAACTTTATCTGGTGTATGGTCCTGAATGCCCGTAACCGGACCTTTGGGGATTATACTGCGAAAAGTACGCATCTTGCGAACAATTATTTTTTTTCCGCGCTGGCCGGTACGATCTGGTTTCTCCAGTTTTTCTTTTACGGAATGGGCGAGAGCCGGCTGGGCAATGGCGCAAGCTCCTGGATATTGCACATGGCGTTTATCATCCTGGTGGCGAATTGCTGGGGGATAGCGCTAAAAGAATGGAAGGGGGTGAGTGCCCGTACCCGGCTGACGATAACGACAGGCATCATCGCTATTCTGTTGTCCGTCATGCTGGTCGGCTATGGTAATTCGTTAAAGTAAAGTATACTTATATGTCTGTTACAACAAAAAAGTTCAAGCACGTCAGCTATCTCTGGGATGAAAAGATGGCGGCCTCCATGGCCGGTGATGAAGTAGCCCTTTTAATCTACCGGTCCAACCTGTTGGGCGCCGATCTCCGGCTGACCAATTACGGTGGCGGCAATACCTCCTGCAAGGCCATGGCAACCGATCCGTTGACAGGCCGGGAAACAGCCATCATGTGGGTAAAAGGGTCTGGCGGCGACCTGGGAACGCTGAAACGTAGCGGTCTGGCGGCGCTCTATATGGATCGTCTTCTCAGTCTGAAGAATGTCTACCGCGGGATAAACTTTGAAGATGAGATGGTCGGGCTGTTCAATCATTGCATCTATGACCTTATTTCGAAAGCGCCATCCATCGATACACCGCTGCATGGGTTCCTGCCTTTTGCGCATATCGACCATCTGCACCCGGATGCGGCCATTGCCGTTGCGGCCGCTAAAGATGGGAAAAAGATCACGCAGGAATTGTTCGATGGCCGGATTGGATGGGTGGAATGGCAGCGGCCTGGTTTCGACCTGGGTCTCCAGCTTCGGCAATGTCTGGATGAAAACCCAGGTATCCGGGGGATAATGCTGGGGTCACACGGTCTTTTTACCTGGGGCGACACCGCTTTTGAGAGCTATATCAATACGCTGGAAGTGATCGAGCGCTGCGCCCAGTACCTGGAAGATCATACCGGGAAGAAGGGACCGGTATTTGGGGGCGCCAGGCTGAAGTCGCTCCCGGCTGCAGAGAGGCTGGCAAGGGCGGCTGCGTTGGCGCCTGTCCTCAGAGGCTTCTGCTCTTCCGGGACCCGGATGGTGGGTCATTTCACCGACGATGAAAGGGTGCTGGAATTTATAAACTCCAATGACCTGGCGCGGCTGGCGCCGATGGGCACCAGTTGTCCCGACCATTTTCTCCGTACCAAGATCAGTCCGCTGGTGCTGGATCTGAGCCCGGAACAGGATCTGCAGGAGGTGGGTGTTCTAAAGGGAAAACTTATACCGCAGTTCGAAAACTACCGGCAGATGTATGCGCATTACTACGACATCTGCAAACATGCCAATAGTCCGGCGATGCGTGACCCGAATCCCGTGGTGATCCTTTACCCGGGGATTGGGATGTTTACGTTCTCGAAGGACAAGCAAACGGCACGGGTAGCCGCAGAATTCTATATCAATGCCATCAACGTGATGAAGGGCGCCGAAACGGTTTCCGCTTATACGGCCCTCCCCCGTCAGGAAGCCTTCGATATCGAATACTGGCTGCTGGAAGAGGCAAAGCTGCAACGTATGCCCAAGCCAAAGGCCCTTTCCGGACGGATTGCCCTGGTGACGGGCAGCGCCGGGGGTATCGGCAAAGCCATTGCGCGAAAGCTTGCCGATGAGGGTGCCTGTGTCGTGATCAACGACAATGACGAACAGCGGTTGGAATCCGCACGGGCGATATTTCAGCAGCTGTATGGGAAAGACGCCTTTATCGGGGAAGTGCTCGATGTGACGAAGGCGGAAGAC
>Ga0302326_10021812_pt1 | contig 13118 bp, 14 predicted proteins | sample Palsa_T0_3_FD_202264 | JGI IMG/M metagenome (GOLD analysis project Ga0302326, IMG submission 202264) | Peat permafrost microbial communities from Stordalen Mire near Abisko, Sweden - Palsa_T0_3 | ecosystem: Environmental > Terrestrial > Soil > Palsa > Peat permafrost | place: Sweden: Abisko... | reverse complement strand
ACACCAGCGCGTTGACTGCGGCGAGAACCAGCAGCGCCAGTTTGATGCGAAAGAAGATGCTGCCGTAGGCTTTCATCGCCTGCGACAAGAAGAGGAGTGCGCCGGTGATAAACATGATGCTGAAGCCGGCCAGGCTCCAGGGCATCAGTTGACCGGAGATACGGGAAACAGGCTCGTGGCGCATCAGGAAGCCCGCCAGGCGTAGATCCACAACGAGCAGGACCCCGACCGAAAGCGCAATCCCGATCGTGTGCGTGCCCTCTATGATTGGAAACAACCAAGTGGACTCGCGAATTCCGACCCCCCAAGGAGTATCCTGGAGCCATTGACAGAGATCGGGAATTGACATGAATATTTAGGGGCCTGCTGAATACCAGCCTATCCCTACTTAGCTTCGCATTTGCCGCCGGGACAGCGGTTGTTTTCCTCGCACACGTACTCGTACAGTCCCACCGGCTCCCATTCCGGTTTGGCCTTGATCTCGAATTCCTGCGACCAGGCCTTGGCGAAAATCTTGGGGTCGTCAACGGTCAGTTCATAGAAGAGCGCGTCCTTGCTTTTCCAGCGGATTTTCTCGATGGTACGAAAGGCATCGCTATGCATGCGGAATTCTTTGGGATTGGTGTAGTAATAATCGTCAAGCGCCCAGCGCTTGAAGTTGGTGGTTTCGACAACCAGGGTGTCACCATCCCAGTGGCCGACCGGGTCTCCGTAATACATGGGCTCCAATCCTTGCCGGTGGGGGCGTCCGTCAAGCGGGATGATTCGCGTCATACGCTGAAATTCATGCACCATCACCAGGTAGTTCTTCGTCTGGAAGAACTGCATCGCATTCCCTGAAAGAATGCCACCCGGGAAGCCGGCGGGCATGCAAAAGTCGCGCGGCTCATCGTGTCGCGGATCGCCCGTGCGCGGCTCGAGGAATGGTTCACCGCGCGGCTTGAGCGGCGCAAAATTCTTGCGATCGAAGGTGGTTGCGGCGGAGTGCCCGCGTTCCTCTCCGGGAAGATAGGTGGGCCACTGATAGATCCCGGAAAAATCGGGCTTGCCGTCCGCCGTTCGCGGGGTGCCCGGAGCGGGGGATGGCGGCGCGGCGGTCTGGGTGTGCGCGCCAGGAATGCATGCGAAAGCCACTGCGAAGAGAATAGTAACGCGTCTCATATGGTTCACTGCTTGCTCGTGGTGGATTGTGGCGGCACGCGATCCTGCGGGCCTGCCGTGAGCACGTTCCTGCCATCGGGAAACGTTACGCGGCCCCCGGAGGCATTGTTTGATCCGTCCTTGGCGCGGAATCCTTCAACCATGATGGTTTCGCCGATCTTCAGTTGATCTTTGGTGATGCCGCGTCGCATCAACTGACCTGGCGCGCCGCCGGCGAATCCCCAGGTTGTGGTGCTGCCATCGGCGTTTTTCACGGCGAGATAGAACCAGATATGCGGATTTTGCCATTCGACCTTGACGATGTTCCCGGTCATCTTCACCGGTTTCTTGTCGTCGAACTCTGCCGCGAAAGAATGATGCGCGAAGAGCGGAAGGCTAGCGGCGATCGCGAGTAACGCAAGGAACGCGAAACTCAATCTGAGCCAGGAAGGAGTTTTCATGCGTGGCATATGTCCACACATTGTAGCTTTTTTGGTTCACCGGTGTGGGGCCGAGATTCCATCACGGCCGACTTTGGGGCAGAGCCCCAAGAGTCAACAAAGCTCTTCTTCTGATTTGGCTCGTTCATGGCCGCAGCCTCCGGCCTCGGTACAGATCCACCGGCGTTCGGGTACTCCAGGCTCTGCTACGGGCGTAGTGGTCTACCTGATGCCCTACCGCCTGTAATTTAGCGCCGCCACGGCTTTCGCACGGCCGTCCAGCGGCCATCGGTCCGATCTACGACCTTCATGCGGCCGCTCCCCGCGTCGCCGTCAATCCATCCGGTCAAGATCGCCGGCGCGATTATTGGATTGGCGGGGTTTCCCAATTCCGCGTCGAAGCTGAGCTCGATGTATCCGTTGCGCCATGTCCCGGTGACGGGGCGGGTCTTGCCAGAAGCGCCAGACCAATCGCCGGCCAGCTTGTTGCCATCGCGTTTGAGCTGCAGGGCGCCCTGGAAGCCTCCAGCGTCGCCGGCGAACGTCACCTGCCACGAACCGGCGGCCTCCGAGCCGTTCTTCACGGGGGGCCGGCGGCGAACTCACGATGTGGAAATTCGAGAAATAGGCTTCCTCGTCCGGATAACTCCACAGCGCGATGCCGCCGCGCAAATCCTCGCCTTTCAGCCCGTCCACGACCAGGTTGGGTTGCTCCGAACCGTTCACGAATAGCTTGGCGAGCGGCCTCTGACTTCAATTTTGATCTTTGTCCAGGTTTCGGTTTTCAGATCAGCCCAGGCCTCGTAAACCCACGGCCACTGGCGGCGCAGTTTGTACCAGCCGTAGTCGGGCTCGTAGGTGTACTGCACGGAATGATTCCGCATTGATTGATCATCGGAGGTTGAATTCCCGGGCCGCCCATAGAAGAGGTCGTAGCGTGAGGCATCCGGCCGCGCCCGGAATGCGATGCCGACAAAGCCGGGCATTCTCCTCACTCCCGGCGGTCCCGGCGCGGCGGTGATCTTGAGGGCAATCTCGCCCTCGATGGTTCCATCCTGCAAATCCACTCCTTTGAGAAGCGCGAAGCCGTCTTTGAACACGCCGTCTTTGGGCACATCCCTGGTGATGAGGACGGCTTTACGGCCTTTGTATTCGGCGGCGGCTGCCTTTACGTTGACCGGGACCAGATCGGTGGCGTCGGACAAGTCGAACGTTTGAGCATTCGTGGTTGGCGGACCGAACGCCCAGGTGATGAGGATCGCCGGCAAAGCATACCTGCTGGCCCGCTGCCTGATGAGAAACATGAATCCGACCTCCAAGTCAGAAATTTTGGGACCGCCCTCAAGTCGGCGTCGGGCTATCTTTCGTAGACATTCATAGGTAGCGCATACGATGACCCGACATGCCCGATCATGCGCCACTTCTCAGGAACTTGAGTCTATTGTCACGAAATAAAACACTGCAGATCATCCGTGTAGCGCGCGACGTTCAGAGCATCGTTGGCCTGGCGCCCGAAGAACCGTAGCCGAAGCCATCACCGCAACACAATCGCGGCTACCCCGTCATACTGCGACATATCGCTGAGGATCACTTTGTCCCCCGGCTGCAGACCGCTCTTGACCTCGACCACATTCACCGGGGCCGCGCCGAACTGCACCGGAACCTTCTTCGCCGAATGGCCGTCGGGTTCGATCTTGAAGAGCATAACCCGGCTGTTGGATCGGCCGAACACCGGCCTGCCCACGTACACCAAGTTCGTCAGCCCCCCTACCGTAATAATCCCGTCCACCGGTTCCTGCAGATCGATACCGGGCAGAGCGTGATCCATCACTACGTCCACAGTAATCGTTTGGTTCGCTACTTCGGGATGCACCACCGCAACCTTGCCGCCAACCATCTCCTTCCGTTTCGGAAACGCAAGCATCGCCGGTTCACCTTGCCGAATCTCCTGCATCTGCGTCTCCGCCACTTGGAGTGTCGCCGTATGGTCGGACGTCAATCGGCCCAACCCGCGCACCTCCAGCTTCATATCGCCTTGCTTCACCGTGTCCGGCCACACGGTGTCGAGGTTCACCACTGGCTGGCTTTGCCCTTGCGCGCCGGTCACCGCAACTCCTGCGATCCCCAATAGCAGCAGCGCGCCCAAAGACCAGGCCGCTCCCCATCCGGCGGGGCTGTGCGCCGCCACGGGGTTGGTCAGCCGGCGGATCCGGCGCAGGAGCGAACCGTCGTTCGCAGATAACGCAGCCTTGAAATGTGCCGGCCGCATGGATTCCAATTCCGCCAGAGCGCGTGCGTACACCAGCACATCGCCGCTCACCGCAACGGCGAGATCATCGCAGCAATGCTCGCGCTCGGCCCGGATCTGGTTTGAGATCCACCACACCGCCGGATGGTAAAAGAGCAGGCTCTCGGCGATCCCTTGCAGAACGTTCACCAGGTAGTCGTGCCGCCGGACATGCGCCAGCTCGTGCGCCAACAGCGCCTCTACCTGCTCGGGCGCCAGCCCACACAGCACGCCCACCGGGACGAGAATCACCGGGCGAAGCCAGCCGATGACCGAAGGAGAGTCCACTCGATCCGTGGCCAGCAACCGTACGCTTCGCGACACGTGCATGCGTTCGATCAGCCGGTCGAGGGTTTGCTGCCATTCGGTGCGCACCGGCGCATGACGCGAACGCCGCAGACCCGCCGCGGAGATGAATCCCATGAGCAGCCGGAGGGAACAAGCAGCGGCGCCAGCGAACCACGCCATTACAATCCCCGGCATCGCCTGTCGCCAGGGATCGGTGACCGGTGAGTACGCAACCCCAGGGGCAAGCTGCCGCGCGCCCCAATCGGTAAGGTCCCCGATCCGCGCCGCCTGCTCGGAATTTCCAAGCCACCAGTAAGTGAGAGCGGGCGCCACGGTCATCGCCAACAGCGAAGCGCAGGCAATTGTGTAGCGGCCGCGCGCCGAAATGCGGCCACCGGCCAAAGCCCGGACGAGCGCATAGAGGGCTGCCACCAGAACTCCCTGCCACAGAAAATGCAGAAGCGTCCAGCCCAGACGCTCGGTCCACGGCTGGTTCAATAGCGTGATCATTTTTTTCCTCCCCTCTTTTCGAATTCGTCCAACAGACTCCGTATTTCGGCCAGATCCTTGCCTGAAGCCGGCTGCGCGGTGAGCGCTCCCAGCATCAGGCTCTTCGCCGATCCTTCGAATGCGCGCTTCAACAGGTCGCCCGCGAGCTGCCGCTGCGTCTGCTCCTTGGGTGCGCGCGCTTCGTAAAGATGCGAGCGGTAGCGCTCGTTGCGCACCACCAGTCCCTTTTCGAACATGAGCTGCATCAACTTCAGCGTGGTGGTATATCCACTGTCCTTAGCCAGCGCATCATGCACCTCGCGCACGGTGCTGGCGCCTTGACGCCACAGCACCGCCAGGATGGCTATTTCGGCGTCGGTTGGAAGCGGCAGGGGAGCGGACTCTTTGGAAAGGGATCGGGAGGCCACGCTTGGAATATCATACGAATTGATTCGTTTGTCAACGAAATAATTCGTATGACTCCATAACGTCTCCACGGCCGCGGACACCGCCAGGAAGTCCTCTGGTGGCGTTCGAAAACTGCGCTGGGGCTTGTCTGGTCGTGGCAGGCGGGGCGGCGCACGAGTGATTTACTATTACCACAATGAGCAAATTCCGATCTTGATGCTCGATATGTATCCGAAGAACGCGAAAGCCAACTTGACGAAGGCCGAGAGGAACGCGATGAGGAAACGGATTCCGGAACTCATCCGCACGCTGCAAAGTAGGTGGAAGTGAAAAAGACTAGGAGCAACCGCAACAAAACGGCAGGACGTGCAAAGCTCACGCCCGGCGAGCGCATCATTCGGGGCTTCGACCAGGCCCTCGCATGGGGACGCGGAGAGGACGTGCCGGTGCGCGTCACGATTGCCCGTCGTCGAGGTGCGCGCGATACGGCGCAAACTCAAGTTAAGCCAGACGCAGTTCGCGCTGAAGTTCGGCTTCGCTCCGGCCACGCTGCGCAACTGGGAACAGGGACGAAACAAGCCGGAAGGTCCCGCACGCGTGTTACTGGCCGTGATCGCAAAGCACCCGGAAGTGGTCGAGGACGTCTTGCCCAAGGCGAGTTGATGGCGGCAGTCCAGCCCCTGAAAACCCGCGTGCCTGGCGCCCAGCGCTGATCGCGCAGCTTCCGGGCGAAGAATGCTGCGTGCTTCCTGACGCGAACCGAGCCGTTGACGGAATTGGTTCTGGCGGAGGGCACCGGGCATTTCGACGCGCCATGCCCGCTCGCACTGGCGTGCTACCGAAGAAGGGCGCAACATTGTGGTGAGATGGGTCGAGGTGATTCATCCGGCCGAGGTCACAGCACAGCCGTAGGAGAAGAAGGTTGAGAGGTTGAGAGCGGGCCAGCGTTCATCGTAGGAAGTGGCTCCTCTCCGTAGATGGGATGATCGCCGAGCGGTTAAGTTTCAGATCTTGTTCGGATGCGTTACGACCCTCCGCGCGATCGTGCGGCTTGCATCTAGAAAAGCTGGGTCATCCAATCGAAGAAGGTTTACCTCTTCCAATTTGAGTTGGCCGAAATTCCACAACCCAAAACTGGCCCATCGAGAATCGTAGTAGGACCACCATCTCACACCGAACCAACCTCTCTGTTCGTAGATCCTCTGCGCCCATGCCCGGCTGCGCGTATAGTCCCGGCTGACAATATCGGACGGACGGAGACCCAGCGTTTGTAGCAGCACGGGATCGTCCAGATTACAAATCGGCGCATCATCCGGGAGATGGAAGCGAGCAATGGCGCGGGCACTGCCCGGCAGACTCGGGCTTCCCTCCAGGATTGCCGCGGTCCATTCCGGGAACCGGCCGAACGCCTCGGCAATTGCTCCGGCCGGAGCATCGCTCAAATACAAGATCGAGTAAATTCCCGGGTTGTCCAGTCTTCCACCGCCTTGGGGCGGAACGTAAGCCGCGCCGCCGGGCTCATCGTCGGCTGCGGTTGTAACATATGGAAAGACACGATACAGGATCGGCACGGAAACTCAGGTGTAAGCGCCTTGAGAGATGCCATCGATGGCGCGGATGACAGCCGCGGCGCCTTCAAGAACGAGGATGTCAATGGGCCGCGCGCCTCCCAGTAGCGGCTCGGAGCCGACCAGCCACATCGCCGCAGCTTCGCGCGTATAGACACGCAAGATCCGCGTCAGGACGTCATGCAGGTCAACGATGCGCCTGCCCATCTCGCTGCCAATCGATTCCGTCCTCGCGGTCCAGCGCGACACTTGAGCACGGTCCGCGCCAAGCATGCGCGCGGCAGCATTCGTGCCCAGCGCCTCGACGACGCGGGCCAAAAGTGGCGAGATATCCGCCAACGCGTCTGCGGACTGCCGCAGAATGACGACCTTCGCAGTCGGTATCCATGCACGGGTTTTGCGGTTTGACTGACCCATGACCTCATTTTAACTCAACAGATTCTGTTGAGAAGATTCGAGTCCCTCGCGCTACCGCCTGGAGCCTTTCTCCTTTCGGGTATCGTCAGGGTCAGTTTTCGCCGATTCCTTGCCCCGCTTTTTCGCGAGCAGTTCCCTGGCAATCTGGATATCCGTCAAATCGACGATTCCGTATCGCCGGTCCATCGAGGCGGTCTTGTGGCCCATGATTTTCATTCGCATTGGCTGCGGAAGTCCAGCATCGCGCATATTGCGGTTGGCGCTGCGCCGCATATCGTGAAACAGTAAGCCATCGACCTTCGCTTTCTCGCACGCTGTCTTCCAGGCGCGCTTCAGGTCCATCAGTCGCTGGCCTTCATAAGCAAACACGGCCTTGCACTCCGGGTAGAACTGGTCACGCTCTTCCCTGGCCGCGCGCAGAGCATCTTCCATCAGGCCCGGAACGATCGGCACAGCCCGCGTCTCGTCGTTCTTGGTCTCGTAAAGCGCGATCACCCCGACTTCGAAATCCACTTGATCCCAATTCAATTTGGTGAGTTCGCCCTTACGAACGCCGGTATAAAAGGAAGCCGCCGCCAGTGCCTTCGCGCCGGCGTAAGGCAAGGCTCCATAAAGCTCGTTGAATTTCTCCTCGCGGAGAAACCCCGTGCGAACATTCTTCTCCTTATGCATCGGGAAGTATGGGATGGAGAAGTGGAGCTTGCTGTTCGTCTTCAACGCGTAATGCAGTGCGCCGCGCAGACCGGCAAGCTCCCGATTGATCGTTGTTTGGCTCACACGCTTTTCCAGACTGAACGAACCGGTCTTGGAGTACTTCTTGGCTCGTTCACGCGATCGCTTTTCGCGGTACTCACGGAGCATGTCGGTCGAGAGCTTCTGCGGTGCAAGATGTCCGAAGAACGGTTTGACATGCAGGTCGAACGCGGAGTGATACATCCGCCTGGTTCCAATCTCCAAGTCCGCATCGACGTGGGCCAAGAAGTCGTCGATCAGGCGGCCGACGGTCAGGCCCTTGGGGCTGGGCGCAAGTTCGCCGCGCGCTCGTTGGCCCAGAAACCTGTCCAACTCCCGTTGAGCATCCTCTCGGCGCGTCGATCCTGAGGAGACCGGCCCGATCTGACGCCCGTCAACATACGCCTGGTAGTACCAGATGCCTCTTTTCCCACGTTGAAAAAGTGTGCCCGACCCGTATGCCATGAGGTTCGCGTCTCAAACGGACACCGATCATGTCCGATGTTTTTCAATCCAGGTGTCAAGATCCTTTCGCAACAGGTGCACCCGACGGCCGTTTCTCACCGCGGGCAATTCGCGATCATAGATCATGTTCTGCACCGCTGATTTGGAGCGTCCGAGGTAAACCGCGGCTTCGGCTACATTGAGTAGGACTCGCTCCACGGAGTGCGGCATCTGCAATTTGTTGGCAACGCGATCCGCGACCTCGTCGGCAATCCGCTCCGCGATCAGGGAAAAGAACTCTTCGGATCCAGGCACGGCAGACATCCTTGGCTTTTGCTCTCGCATCCCCAAAGGGCTCGAAGGGCCCACCGGGCGAAAGTGCCCCTCCTACCGAAACAGTCTATCACACAATTTGTATCGATACAAGTGGGTACATTTTTTATATTGCAACTCGCGCTGTTGCGTGCGAAGATCGAACTATGGAGCGCAAGCCTCAGCAACAGACGCTATCCATCCGCATCTCTGACGCACTCCGGGAATTTCTTGAACGATCGAGAAAGGTCATCTCCGATGGGCGGGGCGAGTCGGTATCCACTTCCGACGTCGCCAAGATGCTGCTCGAATCCGCCAAGGACGACAGGCTGGATTTTCGGCTCGAAGTCGCAGAACTTCAGCGAGCGCCTACGAAAGCGATGTGGGAAATTCGCCGCAAGTGGGAGCGCCAGCAAGACCTGTCACGGGCCGAGTGGATTTTCCTCGCGCAGTACATCCAAGTCGCGTGCGAAGAAGTCAGCGGCGATGCTGGGATGCCGACTCCGGCCGCATATGTCGTCTTGCTAGAAGCGGTGCTGGCAGTTCGGGGACTTCGGGGCAGCCGGGGCGTCGAGCTCGATCGCTACTACCTCGGCAATATCGGAACGCAAGAGGAAGCCAGCGTCAATAAGCGTCAACTCGACCCCGATCTGGTGCCGCTCGTGACCGCGAGGTGGATACAGCAACTGCGCGAGTCTCCGGCTTCGCCTGAGAAACCCAACTTTGTCGGGCGCAATTTCTATGTCGCGATTCGCGATGAGGAACTGCCGGACATCGTGGCGCTCAACCGTGTCCTCAGCCCCCGCATCGAAACGCTGTTCCGGCTCGCAGCGAGAGGGCACTGGATGCGTGAGCATGAGCCAGTGCGTTCCGTGCGCGACAGGCAGATCTTCGCTGATGCCGTCCCGGCTGTGAAAGAGGCAGGCTTCCGGCTCGAATTCAGCGTGAGCAGCCAGGGTGAGGTCAGCATCCTGGTGATGATGCAGGACAAAGACGTAATGTATCCGCTGGCCAGCTATCCAGAGATTCGGGAGTTTGTCGCAATGCTGGAACGAACTGGCCCCGGCGAGTGGCGTGGCGTTCACTTCCGAGCATACACCGTGGGGGAAGGCGAGAAGCCGATGCGTTTCTACTTCCGCAATATGCGCGACGGCATCGCGCTCGGATTTTCCGCAGAGGAATGGCGGCAACTGAGGGATCTGTTCGCGCAGGCGGCAGCGATGCCGAAGTTGCAAAGGCTGTTTGAGGAGCTTTCTCTCGTCTACGGCGAACTTTAGCCGTGAGCGGGAGCGGTTGGAATGGAGTTACAGGAGTTGGATTTATGAACAGTCCAAAGCGAGCGAGCAGCAGTGAAGAGGTACGTGCCGGCGCGATCACTGCCGAGAAGAGAGTGATCTTATCGATGGGCGGCAAAGGCGGCGTAGGTAAGACCAGCGTCATGGCTGGGCTGGCAGAGTGGTTCGACGCCAACCAGATCCCGGTCAAGCTGCTCGACCTCGACACCGAAAATAAGGCGCGGGGGTCACTCACGCACTTCTTTGGCGGCCTTGTACCCAAGGTCAATATCCACACGCCGGCCGGTCTTGATGCATTCGTTGACGAGCTCACCGATGGTCCGCCGGTGATCCTGGCGGACATGGGCGCCGGAGCCGGACAGGTGACCTACGAATGGTTCGACAAGATGTATTCGGACGTGACCGAAGCCGGCATCGTGTTCACCGCCGTAGGCGTCGTCACCGCCGATCCGGCCAGCGTGGAGAGCGTTCTGGCATGGGCGTCGCGCCTGGGCAATCGGACGGCTTACCTGATCGTCGAGAACTCAACCACAGAACACACCGACTTCCGGTATTGGCGGGAGAGCGAGCAGGCGTTGTGGTTCCAGCAGAAATACTCGCCCTCGGTGATTCGCATGGATTACCGTCTACCTGTTCTAGAAAACGCCACGAGGAATCACGGCGCAACGCTGGGTGCGGTAGCCAGCAGATTGACCGAGGCCCCGGAGCTGCAGATGGCATCGCTGGTGATGCGCGCACAAAGCTACCGGCGACGCATGTTCGCCGAGTTCGACAGCGTAAAGGAGCTGCTGTTGCCATGAACGGAGCCCAACCCCCGGACATTCCGGAACCGGATCTGATCGACCGCATCGCGAATGCGCTGCCCATCGAACTACGGTCCGACTATTACCGCGAGATGCGCCATTTGCGCTCGTTGCCCGAGAACGATGAGATGCTGCTTATTCTGCGAGCCATGCAGTTCTCGGTTGTGCTCATGCTGCAGATCCCGGAGCGAATCGCCGCGGAGCGGGAACGGCTGGAACAGATCCTAGCGGATTTCCTGAAGGCTCTTCGGGAAATCCATCAGTCCATTGCCATCTATCAGGCGCAACTCGATCAACGATTGGTACAACTCCCGGCGCAGATCGCGGAAGGGATCAAGCCGGAGGCCATTGCCGCTAAGATCAATGAGAGCCTGCGTCAACAGTTCGTTCAATCGACGATCCCGGCGACGGCCGAGGCGCTTGCAGTCGCCGCGGCGCAGATGAAGAAGGCCACCTCCGAGTTTGCGCGGAGTGCGAGCACGCTGGGAGACTCTTACCGGGGTGCGGCGGAAGACGCGCGCCGAGCGGTCGCCAATCTCGAATCGACATCTTGCCACGCGATTAGCAGAACCAAACACGCGGCTGAAGAATTGGTGCGTGACTTTCGCGAGGATTATCGATGGTCGCTCTTCGCGTTACTGAGCATCGCGCTCTTGGTTGGCATCGGGCTCGGGATGCTGGTCGAGCAAAGGCTCTCTCTGACGGCGCAGACAGTGGACCGCACGCCAGTGGTTCAGCAGACTCAACCAATCAAACCGAGGATCAAGCCGTAGGCTGACCCGATGCTGACGATTCGCGCCATGTCAGACGGGAAGGGGTATTCGTCGCGGCACCTCGAACACAACGACTACTACTCCGAGGGCGAGCGCGTAGCCGGCGAATGGAACGGACGTGGAGCAGAACTGTTGGGATTAGGCGGCGCAGTGAATACGGCCGACTTCGAAGCACTACGGCAAGGCCTCAATCCGAACACCGGTGAGTTTCTGAGAATCCGCCATAGCGCGGACCGCACGGCCGCTGACGGGAGCAAGCTCGCACAAGGGCGGAGCCTTTATGATTTCACGATCTCTGCCCCGAAATCGGTTTCGGTACTCGCCATTCTGGGAGGCGATGATAGGCTGATCGAGGCACATCGCGCCGCCGTCGCGGAAGCCTTGAAAGAGATCGAGACGTACGCAGCAAGCCGGGTCCGGCAAGGCGGCGCGAATGAGAACCGAGGTACCGGCAACCTGGTGCTTGCGGTCTACCACCATGACACCAGCCGCGAACTTGATCCTCAGCTACACACGCACGCTGTTGCGGCTAACCTGACGTTCGATGGCGCGGAGGGCCGCTGGAAGGCGCTGCAAGCATCGGACATCTATGAACGCCGTGCTTATCTCTCGGAAGTCTACCGCAATGCGTTGGCTTGGCAAGTTAGAACGCTCGGCTACGAGATCGACAATCAGCGTGACGCACGGGGTCGAGATGCCGGTTTCGAAATCCGAGGCGTCGCGGCGGAACTGCTCGCTAAGTTCAGCCAGCGCAGCCATCAGCGCGACCGGGCCATTGAGGCCTTCGTAGCAGAGCGCGGGCGGCGGCCGACGGATAATGAAGTCGCCGTCCTGGTGCGGGAATCAAGGGCCGACAAGCTCATCGCGATTTCGACGCGCGAGCTGAGGCAGAAGCAGCGAGAGCGAATGGCTCCCGACGAAGAACAGATGCTGGCGTGTGCGAGAAACACGCCGCCCTCCCAATCCATGGCTGTGGATTCAAGCGCGCCTTCTTTGGAGCATGCTCAGGATCACATCTTCGAGCGCGTCTCGGTCGCGCTGGACCATGAACTGCTCACGGAGGCCTTGCGGCATGGCAGGGGACGAATACACCTAGCCGACTTGAAGGGCGAACTGCATTTGCGGGAATCCGTGGGTAAGGTGTTGCGCTCGGGCCGCGAGATTGCAACGGCATTGAGTCTGGAGCGCGAACGCAACATGATTGCCGCCGTCAACCGGGGACTCGGCGCATTCGAACCGCTCGGAGGCATTCGCTCGCTGGTCGTCTCGGACCGTTTGCGCCCCGAACAGAAGCACGCCGTAGAATTCGTCCTTCAATCGCGCGATCGTGCGGTGAGTATCAGCGGAGCAGCGGGTACGGGCAAGACGGCAACTCTACAAGAACTGCGGCGCGGGCTGATGGAGGCGGGGCGTTTCGTTCTCGCCGTCGCTCCCACGATGAGCGCCGTCGAGGAGTTGCAGAAGGTTGGCTTCACGGATGCCGTCACGGTCGAACGCGTCTTGCAGGACCCGCGCATTCGCGGTGAGATTCGTGGCAAGGTGATCATCCTCGATGAGGCGGGTATGGTTTCGGCGCGCCAGATGGCAGACCTACTCCGTTCGTTGCGCGTGGTCTTCAGCGGAGACACGAAGCAGATCCGGAGCGTGGAGGCAGGCGATGCCCTGCGGATACTGGAGAAGGAATCCCGATTGAAGATGGTCGCGCTGACGCAGGTGCAGCGG
>Ga0302326_10021811_pt1 | contig 13119 bp, 10 predicted proteins | sample Palsa_T0_3_FD_202264 | JGI IMG/M metagenome (GOLD analysis project Ga0302326, IMG submission 202264) | Peat permafrost microbial communities from Stordalen Mire near Abisko, Sweden - Palsa_T0_3 | ecosystem: Environmental > Terrestrial > Soil > Palsa > Peat permafrost | place: Sweden: Abisko... | reverse complement strand
CCGGCGCGGCCAGGCCTGGTTCGGCGCCGCCATCACCACCCCGCTCGACGGCAGCTCCACCTCGGCGGTCACCGCCGGCGACAACCTCACCGCCGCGCCGGTGCTGCTGGCCCACGCCGAGGTGACCGGCATCGCCCTGGAGTACGGGGTCAAGGCCCTGGCCGAGGTGTTCCTGGCCCTGCGCGCCGACGCCTGGCTGCATGCTTACGGCGACCCCACCTCGCCCGAGGCGGCGGCGATCAAGTCCCAGATCCGCGCCGCCTTCTACGGCGACGCCGACGACTGGAAGGGCATGGTCGCCGGCCAGTCCCTCACCGCGACGCGGCAAGCGGTGGCGGGGCTGCAGCGGGCGTAGGCAGAGGCGGCCATCGGTATCCCTCTCCCAACCGAAGAGTTGGGAGAGGTCGGACGGGCGCGAAGTGGCCGGACGGGTGAGGGCCTTGCGGCGCCGGACGGCGCTGTGCGCGCTCGCCGCCTACGCGCCGAGCCCCTTACCGGCCCGCCCGCGGCGGTCCACCTCTCCCCGCAAGCGGGGAGAGGGATACTAATGGCGGCTACTCCAGCGGCTCTTCCAGGTAGCGCCGCCGCACGTGCCGCTTGAACGCCTCGGCGCTGAGCGGGGCGCCGGTGGCGTCGTGGACCAGCTCGGCGAAGGAGGTGAGGCTGGCGCGCTGGTGGATCCGCGGCTTCCCCCAGCCGAAATAGGGGCTGAGGTCGCCGCGGCCGAGGGCGGGCAGGATCTCCGGATCGTCCGCCCGGGCCCGCTCGAACAGCTGCGCGGCGAGCATCGAGCCCATGGCGTAGTTGGGGAAGTAGCCCATCAGGCCGGCGGCCCAGTGGATGTCCTGCAGGCAGCCGCGGGCGTGGTCGGGCGGGGTGCGGCCCAGCAGCTTCACGAACAGCTCGTTCCAGGCCCCCGGCACGTCGTCGGGCAGGAGGTCGCCGCCGATCAGCGCCTGCTCCAGCCGGTAGCGCAGGATCACGTGCAGCGGATAGGAAAGCTCGTCGGCCTCGACGCGGATGTAGCCGTTGTCGAGCCGCCGCCAGGTGTTGAGCACGTTCAGCCGCGACCAGCGCTCCGGGTCGCCGCCGTACGCCGCCGCCAGTTGCGGCGCCAGCCAGCCGAGGAACTCGCGGCTGCGGCCAGCAAGTTTCTCCAGCGACAGCGACTGGCTCTCGTGGGCGGTCATGCCACGCGCCATGCCGCCGGGCCGGAAGGCGAAGTCGCGCGGCAAGTTGAACTCGTACATCGCGTGCCCCGCCTCGTGCAGGGTGGCGTCGATGGCGTAGCGGGGATTGCCGAGGTCGTAGCGGGTGGTGAAGCGCACGTCGCCGGGACTGTGCGGCACCGAGAACGGGTGCGGGGCCACATCGATGCGGAAGTTGTTCGGGTCGTGGCCGACGGTCAGCGCCAGCTTGTGCGACAGCGCCGCCTGCTGCTCCACCGGAACCTCGCCGAACGGGATCGGGTCCGGCCAGGCGGCCTGGCGCTCGCGGACCTCGGCGATCAGGCCGGGCAGGTGCGCGCCGAGGTCGGCGAAGATCGGGTCGATGGCGGCCTCGCCGACGCCGGGATCGTACTCGTCGATCAGCGCGCCGTAGGGTGTGGTCCCCAGCGCCTCGGCCTTGGCCTGGGCGATCTCACGGGTGATGGCCAAGAGCTCGGCGAAGCCGGGCGCGAAGCTCTTCCAGTCGTTCTCCGGCTTGGCCCGCACCCAGACCGCCTGCAGCGCCTGGGCGGCGCGGGTCTTGGCCGCCTGCAGCTCCTTGGGGACGGCGGCGGCGTGGATCCAGGTGCGGCGCATCTCGGCGAGGTCGGCGCGTTCGTCGGCGGCCAGGGCCCCGGCCATCGCCTCGGCCTCGCCCAGCTCCTCGCCGGCGGCCCGCGAGCCGATCAGGTCGGCGGAGACCTCGGTGATCGCCGCCATCTGCTCGCCCCTGGCCCAGGCGCCGCCGCGCGGCATGTGGGTCTGGGCGTCCCAGTTGAGGATCGTGCGGGCGGCGTCGAGCTTGCCGGCGGTGGCGAAGCGATGGACGGCTCGGGTGTAGGCGTCGGGTTGCGGTGCGGCCATGGATGGCAACAGCCATGCAGGCGTTCGGCCGTCAACGGGGGTTGACGCCGCCTTGCGGACCCTGCGTCTCGTCGTGCTGGCGCACGCCGATCCGCCTGCCCCGCTGCGCCTTGGACGAGCAGGCTCGCGCGCCTTCTCCTCACCCGCGTCGGCGGATAAGTGGATCGGCGCGCCGCGAAGCGCGGCGAGACGAGGGGGCGCAGGACCGCGCTACGCCTTGTCGAACTTGTCCTTCCGGCGGTGGCCGAACAGCAGCCGGGTCTCCAGGCGGGCGCGCAGGGCGCCGTAGTAGGCGGTGAGGAAGTCGGCGTCGGTTTCGCCGTCGGCGCGGCGCCAGACGATCTTGGTGCGGATGCGCTCGGCGACGGCGGCCATGGTCTTGGCGTCGCGGCGGCGCAGCACGTCCTCCAGCACGTGCAGCTCCTTGATGCCGTACGCGCCGGCCTGGTCGGCGGTGAAGGCGAAGCGCTCGCGGTTGGGGGCCTGGACGGCGTCGAGCAGGTCGATGCTGAGCCGCTCGCGCCTGGACTTCACCACCCAGGTGCCGGCCACGAAGTCGCCGATCCGCAGGCGGTCGCGGTTGAACAGCGGGAACAGGGTGAAGCCGCCGGTCCAGACCAGCCCCAGCAGGATCAGCCAGCCGCCGATCGGATCGGTGGCGCCGGCGGCGGAGGTGATCAGCACGGTGAGCGGCAGGAAGATCTCGATCTCGCGCATGGCGTTGCGGGCGAACACCGCCTCCGCGGTCAGCCGGCCGCCGTCGCGGGCCGCGACCCGCAGGCCCAGGATGCGCTTGCCGGGCGTGGCGGCGCGGGCGCTGAGCTCGAACATGATGAAGTAGCCGTTGCGCACCGCGAAGAAGCCCAGCAGACAGATGACGGCCACGACGCTGCCGATGCCGCTGCGCAGATCCGGCGCGCCGAGGCTGGCCAGCGCCCAGAAGCAAGCGATGACGAGCGCGGTGAAAATGCCCAGACCCACGACGATGAAGGTGAAGTCGAGCAGGAAGGCGGACGCCCGCTCGCCGGCGCTGCCGATGCGCAGGCGCAGGTCGACCCCCTCGGGGGTGACGAGGTGACGCAACTCCTTGGGCGGCGGGGGGACGGCGCCGGCGGCGGTCATGCGGTCCTCGGGCGGCGGGGCGTGTAGAAGTAGCCGAGCCAGATGATCAGGGTGGCCACCGCGATGGCGTAGCGGGCCAGGTCGATCTGGATCAGCTGGCGGGCGAAGCCCTCCAGCATGCCGGCGACCACCAGCATCAGCACCACGCCGGCGACCACCGGCGCGGCCGAGCGGCCGGCGGCCGCAGCGGCGTCCATCCGCGACCGGTCGCCGGGAAAGACCACGCGCCAGCCGATGCGGAAACCCGCCGCCCCGCCCAGGATGATGGCGAAGAGCTCGGTGACGCCGTGGATGAAGGTCCAGCCGCCCAGTTCGAAGCCGAGCCCGCGCGAGACGAAGAGCGCGAAGAAGGCGCCCAGCATCAGCCCGTTCTGGGCCAGCAGCAGGGCGGTGGGCAGGCAGAAGGCGAAGCCGAGCGCGAAGGCGAAGATGGCGATCTGGGCGTTGTGCTGGAAGAGATAGGCCGCCGCCACCGCCAGCATGTCTCCACCGCCGCCGCTGCTGTAGAGGGTGTTGCGCAGCTCCGCCGTGGTGGAGGTGAAGTCGCGGCCCTGGTTGTCCGCGAAGAGCGCGCCATACCAGCTAGGGTCGTGGGCCACGAGCAGGTAGCCGATCAGCGCCGAGCCGAAGGTGATGGCAAAGGACGCCAGCGTCTCGCGCCACAAGTCCTTCACCGCCGCCGGCCAGGTCTCGACGAAAAAGCGGCCGATGCGCTGGCCGAAGCTGGCCCGGGCGCCGTAGACGAAGAAGTAGGCGCGGGTGGAGAGGGCCTCCAGGTAGTCGATCAGGCTGTGGTCGAGCGAGGTCGCCCGCGCCACCGAGAGCGAGGACAGGGTGGAGCGGTAGAGCACCGGGATGGCCAGCAGCTCGTCGTCGGAGAGGCTGGAGGCCGACCGGTTCTCGACCTTGGCCAGCAGTCCCTCCAGCCGCCGCCAGTCCGCCTCCCGCTCGGCCCGGAACCTCTGGCTCTTGAGCTGCAGCTCTTTCATGGGAGTGGCCGACAGGCTTCCTTCTCCCCTTGCGGGAGAAGGAAGCCCCGAAGGGGTCGGATGAGGGGTGCGCCGAAGCCGGTCCGGGCCTCGCCCACGACGTCAACCATCCAGCCCACACCCCTCATCCGTCGGCTCCGCCGACACCTTCTCCCGCAAGGGGAGAAGGGAGGATTCCCCAGCTTCATCACAGCAGGTCCCGCCGTTTCAGGTCGATGTAGGCCGATAGCAGCGCGGGGCCAATCGACGTCGAAGGGGCGTCGACGATGTGGACGCCCATGCGCGCCAGGCGGGCCATCACCAGGTCGCGCTCGCGCAGCAGCGCCTCGGCGGTGACCGCGCGGGAGACCGCCTCGGGGTCGGTGGGCTCGCGGCGGGCGATCGCCTCCAGCTCCTCGTCGCGGAAGATCACGAACAGGATCAGGTGGCGACGGATCAGGCGCGAGACGTTCTCCAGCATCAGCTCGGCGCTGGTGGTGTCGGCGAAGTCGGTGAACACCACGATCAACGAGCGCCGCTCCAGCGCCGCCCCGAGCTGGGTGAGGGCCAGCGTGTAGTTGGTCTCCTCGGTGGAGTAGTCGAGCCGCGCGGCGATGCGCTGCAGCAGCGGGAAGGCGTGGGCGCCGGAGATGGCCCCGGTGAACACCCGCGGCTGCACGTCGAAGCCGAAGAAGCCCACGCGGTCGCCCAGCTTCAGCGACACGAAGGCCATCAGCAGCGCGGCGTTGATCGCCCGGTCGATGCGCGGCACCCCCAGCAGCGGCTCGCACATCAGCCGGCCGGTATCGATGGCGAAGATCACCGGGTGGTTGCGCTCGGTGCGGAACTCCTTGGCCAGCAGCTTGCCGTGCCTGGCCGACTGCTTCCAGTCGACCGTGCGCCGGTCCATGCCGGCGGCGAGTTCGCGCAGGGCGTGGAACTCCGAACCCTCGCCGGTCTCCAGCTGGGCCTTGATGCCGAACAGGGCGTCGCGGGCGAAGAGGCGGATGGCCTCGTCCTTCACCGCCGCCACGTTGGGGGTGATGGAGATGAGCTGTTTGGGCGCCTGGCTGACCTGCTTCCAGACCAGGCCGAAGGGACCGCGCCAGCGCGCCCAGATGCGTTCGATCTCGCCCTCCCCGCGGCGCACCGGCGCGAGCTCGAACACCGTCTCGGCCTCGCCCTCGCGGACGGTGGCGGCGCTGCGGTCGGGGGTGAGGGTGAGGCGCGCGTTGACCTGCGCGGCCGTTTCGACCTGGGCCGGCGGACGGCGCTCGAAGCTGAGCTTGAGGCTGAGCGGAACCACGCCGGCGGTGGGCATGGCGCCGGGCGCCTCCAGCACCAGGTCGGCCCGGTCGCGGGGCGAGCCCAGCACCGCGTCGGCCAGGCACAGCGCCCCCACCAGCGCCACCCATGCGGCGCCGGCCACCCACCAGCCGGGCTGGATCAGGCCGATCAGCAGCGCCAGCGGCGCGCCGGCGGCCATCATCACCACCGCCCGTGAGCTGGGGTAGATCATCGGCGGATCATCGGGGCGCTTCCACCCGGTCGATCAGGCCCTGGATGATCTGGTCGACCTGGCGGCCCTCGATCTCGGCGGCGGGCGAGAGGATCACCCGGTGGCGCAGCGCCGGCAGGGCCAGCGCCTTGACGTCGTCGGGGATGACGTAGTCGTGGCCCTGCAGCGCGGCGCGGGCCCGGGCGGCGGTGGCCAGCATGGCGGCGCTGCGGGGGCTGGCGCCGGTCTCGATGTCCGGGGTCTCGCGGGTGGCCCGGACCAGGGCGACGATGTAGTTGACCAGGTCGTCGATCAGCCGCACGCCGGCGATGGTCTGCACCGCCTCCGCCAGCTCGCCCTGGCTGACCGCCACGCCGACGCCCAGGCTGGCCGGGTCCGGGTTGCCGGTGCGCAGGCCGTGGCTGGCGACGATCGCCCGCTCCTCCTCCAGCGAGGGGTACTTCAGCGTCTGCTTGAACAGGAAGCGGTCGAGCTGGGCCTCCGGCAGCGGGTAGGTGCCCTGCTGCTCGATGGGGTTCTGCGTGGCGATCACCGTGAACTGGGGGCTGAGCGGATAGGCGTTGCCGTCGATGGTGACCCGCCGCTCCTGCATCGCCTCGAGGAGGGCGGCCTGGGTCTTGGGCGGGGTGCGGTTGATCTCGTCGGCCAGCAAGAGCTCGCTGAAGATCGGGCCGCGGGTGAGGGTGAAGGCCGAGGTCTGGAAGTTGAACAGGTTGGTGCCCAGGATGTCGCCCGGCATCAGGTCCGGGGTGAACTGGATGCGGCCGAACTGCAGGCCGAGGGTGCGGGCGAAGCACTGGGCCAGGAAGGTCTTGGCGGTGCCCGGCGGTCCCTCCAGCAGCACGTGGCCGCCGGCCATCAGCGCGGTGAGCATCAGCTCCACCGTGTCCGATTGGCCGACCACCGCCTTGGCGATCTCGGCCCGCATGCGGTCGGCGAGGCCCTTAACGTCACTGACGTTCACGAGTCATCTCCAGTCTCCATCGATAGAGGCGGCCCGCCAGCGCGGTGAGGCCGGAGCGGCCGCCGACGGCGGCGGCCTCGGCGGTCATGGCCGAAAGGCGGTCGGACTGCCCGCGCTGGGCGCCCATGCGGTCCAGGAAGGCGGTGAGCGCCTCGCCGGTGAGCTCGTGCGGCGCGCCGACGGCGCGGGCGGCGGCCTTCTGCGTCAGCTGGGCGTAGGCGGGCGCCATCTTGGCCTCGCGGCGGGCGAGCCGGATCAGCTGGGCGGAATTGTCGGTCAGCGCCTCCTTGCCCAGCGCCAGGGCGCGCTGCGGGCGGCGCACGGCGCCGAAGCGGAAGCCCGCCTGCAGGCCCGCCAACGCCAGGGCGGCGACCAGGCACAGGGTGACGGCGAGGAACGGCGGGTCGAACAGCAGCCGCAGCGGATTAGGGTCGGACTTGTAGCCGTTGAGGGTCACGTCGAAGATCACCGGCCCGTCGCCGTTGCGCAAGGACCGGACGATGGTGGACGCGACCGCGAAGGTGTCGAGGTTGGCCAGTCCCTGGGTGTTCAGCAGGTCGGGATCGGACAGCACGAAGATGCGGCTCGACGGGACCTCGGCCATCAGCACCGCGCCGGTCTCGTCGGTGAGGACCGGGATCCAACCGTTGGCGCTCAGCGTCTGCAGCGAGTCGATCGGGCCCGGCGACATCGCCGCGCCCTGCAGCGGCGTGCCGTCGGCGCCGAAGAAGGTCGGGCGAGCGACGCCGCTGCGGCGCTGCACGCTCACCGGCGCCAGCACGTCCTTGAACGGCATCAACGGGGTGGGGATCAGCTCGCCCTTCAACGCCCAGGACAGGTTCGACGGGTCCGGCGCCACGCCCCACTTGGGCAGAATGACCAGGATGGGCCCGCCGAAGCCGAGGCTGGCGACGTCGGCCCCGCCGCCCGGCTCCGGGGTGGCGATCAAGAGGCCCTCGGTGCGGCCCTGGGGCAGCGCCGCGCGGCTGATCACCGCCGCCTGGCCGTCGGTCCCCACCGCCGCCTGCAGCCCGGCGAAGCCGATCGCGCACTTGGCGTAGACGGTCGAGCGGCAGTCGCTGTCGTGCGACAGGTCCGGCGCATAGGCCGAGAGCGTGATGAACGCGGAGAAGGCGAACACCACCACCAGCACCAGCACGACGACCGTGGTGGTGGAGAAGACCGGTCTGGCGCCGCCGCCCGCGCCCGTATCGCTCACGCCCAGGCCCCGGGGAAGGCGAAGGCCTCGTAGGTGCGCCGGCACTCGGCGAAGCCGGCCGCGTCCACCTCGCGGCCGCCGAAGAAGCTTCGCTCCACGACCTCGGCGATGGCCATGAAGGTGCTGCGGGCGGCGGTGGGCACGTCGTCGAGGCGGCCGATCTCGCGCGACGTGTAGGCCGGTCGCACCAGCCGGGGCCGGCGCCCCTCGATCTCCTCGATGCTGCGGTGGAGGATCAGCCGCACCGCCTCGGCGTAATTGCCGGCCGCGGCGAGCCGGTCGGCCTCCTCCAGCAGGGCGCGGGCGACGGCGGCGTCCGGGCGCCAGTCGGCGACCTTCTGGCGGGCCTTGGGCTTGGGCTTCAGCTTCGGCCAGCGCGCCGTGATGGCCTCGCGGAAGACGAAGAACAGCACCGCCAGCACCGCCAGCGCCAGCCCGGCCAGGAAGAGCCAGCCCAGGAACGGCGCGATGAAGCTGATCACCCCGCCGATCCAGCGCAGGACCGCCTCCAGCCAGTCGGGCAGCTGGGTGGTCGGCGGCGGCGGGGGGGGTTGTTCCTTGCCGAAGGTGAACTGCAGACTGTGGTCAGCCATCATCTGCGCCTGCGCGGCGCGCAAGGCGTCCGGCGACGGCGCCGCGCCGCTCGTGAACACTGGCTGGGCGGGCAAGGCCGCTATCCCCTGACTTGAAACCCGTCGCCGCATCTTGGAGGGAAACGCAGGCAAGCGCCACAACTGGACGTGCGGATAGACTTGGCAACCTCCCGGCGATATCATGATATCATCGGAAGAGGTGATCGATGTTGGAAGAGGTGATCGATGGCAGATATCCTGATCCGCAAGATTCCCGACGATACCAAGGCGCGGTTGCAACTGCGGGCGGCACGGCGTGGCCATAGCCTGGAAGCGGAGCTGCGCGAGGCGCTGGAACGGCTGGCGTTGGAGGATGTCGAGACACCTGACGCCGCCGAGCCTCTCGGGTCGTGGCTGGTGGCCGTGTCGCGGCCGGGCGTGGACTTGACGGAAACGCTGGAGCTGCTGCGGTCGGCGCCGCTGCGGACGTTCATCGAGTGAACACGGCGACCCCGTGATCCTCATCGACACCAATGTGCTGTCCGAGGCGCTGAAGCCCGCGCCGGCGGGGCAGGTCGTCACTTGGCTCGACCGCCGTTTTCCCGATTGCGCCATCTCCAGCGTCACGACCTTCGAGCTGTTGGCCGGCGTCGCCCTGCTGGACGCGGGCCGTCGTCGCGATGCGCTGGAGAACACCATCACCCGCCTCACTCGCCGGCTCGCCGGCCGGGTCTATGCGTTCGACGTGGCGGCCGCTGAAGCGGCGGCGCGGCTGCTCGGCGCGGCGCGGACCGCCGGGCTTGGACTGCACCAACTCCCGGCCAAGCTCGCAGATCTGCAGATCGCCGGAATCGCGGCTGCCTACGGGCTCGACTTGGCCACGCGAAATGTCGGCGACTTTCAGGGGTTGGGGCTGACGCTGATCGACCCATGGAACGACGCGTCGTGACTCGCAAGGCTCGCACTATCCTGATCACGCTCGTCGCTCGGCCGCCGTCGACGATATGATGGGAGGTCGCTGCCACCCAAACGCCGTCCGCAGCGGGCGGAGCGCAATAGGACCAGGATATCCGTCAGGTCCATGCCGGGCCGCGTGATCGCCACCAGCCATGAGCGCAATCGGTGGGCGTCCCGCTGACTTGATCAGAAGTTCGGTCAGTCAAAGGTCGCGAGGGTGCGGTCGGCGTGCGGATTTCTTCGACGCGCCGAACCTGTTGTCGCCGCGCTCACTGTCGCGGAAGCCAAGCATCACAAGTAGAATGAGGCTGCCGATAAATGGCAGTAAGGAGATCAAATAGAGCCAGCCTGAACGCCCCAGGTCGTGGAAGCGTTTGACAGAGACGGCCAGCTGCACCCAGGCCAGGACGATGTATCCGCCCAGGCCCACCGACCCCGTTAGCACCTTTGCGACAGAGTCCGCGGCCCGACCGCCGAACCGGTAAGCGAGGGCGAGAAAGATTAGGGCTGCAGCGGCCGACGATCCCAATTGCGCTAGCCACCATTGCGACCGCCGAATCCGGCCGTGAAAACCGAATAAAAATCCATCACGGCACTAGCCCCTCACGATGCCCACCGAGACTGCCGAGAGCGAGGATAACAGGTGCGTGACCGGGGGGGGAGCCAGCGTTCTTTCCCGTTCGGAGCGGCAACTTTCGGGCGGGCGCCATCCATTTGGTTCGCGCCACCAGCTCGCCCCACGTTCCGTGACCGGGTGTTAGTCCCTAAGGACGCCCGTCAGCGCGGCAGCGAACTCGACCCCGTGAGGAACTCGTCGACCGCCCGGGCGCACTGGCGGCCCTCGCGGATGGCCCAGACCACCAGCGACTGGCCGCGGCGCATGTCGCCGCAGGCGAACACCTTGGGGGCGGTGGAGCGGTAGTCGTCGGTGCTCGCCTTGACGTTGCCACGGCCGTCGAGCTCGACGCTGGCCTGTTCGATCAGGCCGGGCCGGCGCGGGCCGACGAAGCCCATGGCCAGCAGCACCAGGTCGGCCGGCAGGTCGAACTCGCTGCCGGCGACGTGGCTCATCTGGCTGCGGCCGTCCGCGCCGGTGGTCCATTCGACCCGGGCGCACTGGATCGCGGCCGCCGCGCCGCCGTGGTCGCCGACCACGCGCACCGTGGTGACGGCGAAGTCGCGGTCGCAGCCCTCCTCCTGCGAGGAGGAGGTGCGCAGCTTCAGCGGCCAGTCGGGCCAGACCAGCGCCTTGTTCTCGCGCTCCGGCGGCATCGGCATGATCTCCAGCTGGGTGATCGAGGCCGCGCCCTGGCGCCCAGAGGTGCCGATGCAGTCCGAGCCGGTGTCGCCGCCGCCGATCACCACCACATGCTTACCCTTGGCGCTGATGGTCCCCTCCGGCGCCGCGACCTCCTCCGGATCGCCGGCGACGCGCTTGTTCTGCTGGGTGAGGAAATCCATGGCGTAGTGGACGCCGGCCAGCTCGCGGCCCGGGACCGGCAGGTCGCGCGGGGCCTCCGCGCCGCCCGACAACACCACCGCGTCGTAGCCGCCGAGCAGTTCCTCCACCGAGACGTCCTTGCCGACCTCGACGCCGGGCCGGAAAGTCACCCCCTCGGCTTCCATCTGCGCCATGCGCCGGTCGATCAGCGGTTTCTCCAGCTTGAAGTCGGGGATGCCGTAGCGGAGCAGGCCGCCGATGCGGTCGGACTTCTCGAACAGGGTGACCTGGTGGCCGGACCGGGCCAGCTGCTGGCTGCAGGCGAGGCCGGCCGGGCCCGAACCCACCACCGCCACGCGCCGGCCGGTGGGTTCGGCCGGCGGCTGCGGCTCGATCCAGCCTTCGTCCCAGCCGCGGTCGACGATCTGGCACTCGATGGTCTTGATGGTCACCGGGTTGTCGTCGATGTTGAGCGTGCAGGAGGCCTCGCAGGGCGCCGGGCAGACGCGGCCGGTGAACTCCGGGAAGTTGTTGGTGGAGTGCAGGTTGTCCAGCGCCGTCTTCCACTGGTCGCGCCAAACGAGGTCGTTCCAGTCCGGGATCTGGTTGTTCACCGGGCAGCCCTGGTGGCAGAACGGGATGCCGCAGCCCATGCAGCGGGCCGCCTGGCGCACGAGCTCGCCGTCCGGCAGCGGGTGGGTGAACTCGCGCCAGGTCTGCAGGCGCTCGGACGGCTTGTCATAGCCCCGCTCGCGCCGCTCGATCTCCAGGAAGCCGGTCGGTTTTCCCATTCTACACGCCCCCACCCATGGCCTCCCTCCCCCTCGTGGGGAGGGACAGACGGCGCGAAGCGACGTCAGGGTGGGGATGTGCGACGCAACAACGGGCGCCCGTGTGCGTCCTCAGACTCCCCCACCCTGACCGCTTCGCGGTCTTTCCCTCCCCATGAAGGGGAGGGAGGAACTCGATCTTGCCGAGCATGCAGCTACTCGGCCGCGACGGCTTTGGCGGCGGCGCGTTCGGCGGCCTGGTCTTCCAGGGCGCGCCGGTAATCGTTGGGCGTGACCTTGATGAAGTGGGTCACGGCCCGGTCCCAGTCGCCCAGCAGTTCGGCGGCGCGGGCGCTGCCGGTGTAGAGGTAGTGGCGCTCCACCAGGATGCGCAGCCGCTCGGCGTCGAAACGCAGGGGATCGCCCATGCCGGGGTTCTCGACGCTGACGGAGCGCTGGCGCGGCCGCTGGTCCTCATCCTCGCGGGGGGCCGGCGGATCGGCGGCGACCGGCGCCACGTCGACCATGGCCTTGTTGACGAGCGGCCCGAAGCGGCCGGCCGGGTCGTAGACATAGGCGATGCCCCCGGACATGCCGGCCGCGAAGTTGCGGCCGGTGTCGCCCAGCACCGCGACGACGCCGCCGGTCATGTACTCGCAGCCGTGGTCGCCGACGCCCTCCACCACCGCCACCGCGCCGGAGTTGCGCACCGCGAAGCGCTCGCCGGCCACGCCCTCGAAGTAGGCCTCGCCGGCGATGGCGCCGTAGAGCACGGTGTTGCCGATGATGATGTTCTGGGCCGGATCGCGCGGCGTACCGGAGGGATGGCGCACGATGACGCGCCCGCCGGAGAGCCCCTTGCCGACGTAGTCGTTGGCGTCGCCGGTGAGCTCCAGGGTGACGCCGCGGGCCAGGAAGGCGCCGAAGCTCTGGCCGGCGTTGCCGGTCATCTTGATCGAGATGGCGCCGTCGGCGAGGCCGGCATGGCCGAAGCGGCGGGCGATCTCGCCGGACAGCATCGCGCCCACCGTGCGGTGCAGGTTGCGCACCGCCCGCTCGATCACCACCGGACCCTTGCCGGCCAGCGCCGGCGTTGCGGCGGCGATCAGCTCGTGGTCGAGGGCCCCGTGCAGGCCGTGGTCCTGGCGATGGCTGTTCCACAGGCCGGGCGCCTCGCCGGGCGGGGCGGCGTAGAGGATGCGCGAGAGGTCGATCCCGTGCGCCTTCCAGTGCTCGACCGCGGGGCGCATATCGAGCCGGTCGACCCGGCCGATCATCTCGGCGACGGTGCGGAAGCCCATTTGGGCCATGATCGCCCGCAGCTCTTCGGCGACGAAGAAGAAATAGTTGATCACGTGCTCGGGCTTGCCGGTGAACCTGGCGCGCAGCACCGGGTCCTGGGTCGCCACCCCCACCGGGCAGGTGTTGAGGTGGCACTTGCGCATCATCACGCAGCCGGCGGCGATCAGGGGCGCGGTGGCGAAGCCGAACTCGTCCGCCCCCAGCAGCGCGCCG
>Ga0302326_10021810_pt1 | contig 13119 bp, 17 predicted proteins | sample Palsa_T0_3_FD_202264 | JGI IMG/M metagenome (GOLD analysis project Ga0302326, IMG submission 202264) | Peat permafrost microbial communities from Stordalen Mire near Abisko, Sweden - Palsa_T0_3 | ecosystem: Environmental > Terrestrial > Soil > Palsa > Peat permafrost | place: Sweden: Abisko... | reverse complement strand
CAGCACCGTGGTTTCTTGCATCAAAAGTGCTCGGGAAGGCAAAAAATCGTGAATTTCCCTGTTAGCGGGGAATTTGGCTGGAGACAGGTGCGATCAGCGACTGCGTCGCCAGGGTGGGATTCTAGTTCGAACCCGCACATTCCGTTTCGTCATTCGTGAGTTTTTCCATTTTACGGACGGATCTATTTCCTTGGCATCCGGTCGCGAGGGCGAAGGTGCATCTTTCGTTTGGGCCGAGAACAGACCCTTGGACCGACCGCTCCTGGCGCAAAGCGGTCGCTCGCAAAATGATGTATTGGAGAGTTTGGGTATGACATCTACAAGATTGGGGCAGAACTTTCTGGCTGTTCACGCATCGGACAAGGCCGCAACCTATGTCATGACAGATGTCCAGGCCGACCTTGGCCTGTCATGGAGCGCAGAACCGATAATCGAGACGACCCCGATCTGGTCCAGCGGAAACCAGAAGGACTTCCGTGGAACCTCTCGCGCCCGAGTGCTATCCTGCAGAGGAGCCGAGGGACGGCGCCGAAAAGGGCTGCTAACTATTTGAGTACAATGCACGACGTACGACAAGATCGGGCATAGTACCAACAGCCCTACCAACTTTGTAAGTCCGCTGTCCCCTGAAGGCAAAGCGCCCCGGGGTTTTTCGTCCGTATGCAGGTCCGGCATAGGCGTGCGACTGTGGAGCAACGTGGAACTGCTACGTGAGCTTCCTGAAACGTACCGTTGGAATTAACCGAGCCCATTTGACGCGGAATTGCCTCCAGCAGATCCAGCTATGGCCCGGATTCCCAGCCCCAGCTGTCTAAAATTCCCTGCTTCCGCAAAAGATTACCGCAGTCCCGCGAAGTTTTTCCCTGTTAATTTGTGTAGAAAGCGATCTCCTGCGTCGTTCCTGCAGGTTTTCACTCGACCACCTCGTCGGCGAGAAGCAAAACCGACGGCGGCAGTGTCAGGCCGATCGCCTGCGCCGCCTTTAGGTTGGCGATGAGCTGGAACCTGGTCTGCTGCAGAAAAGGGAGATCGGCCGGCTTGGCACCTGCGAATATGTCCGCGATCTGACGCGCCGCAAGACGGTATGCTTTGGAGAGTTCGATCGAGTAAGCAAGCAGACCGCCATCCACGGTATATTCACGATACGGATAGATCGCCGGCAGCCCGAACTGGTTCGCCAGAGTGGCGATCGTACGGCTGTTTGTCGTGTTTGGAGGCGTGTCGGAGACAATCAATCCGTCGGCGCCGCCAGCCTTCATGGCATTGAAGATGTTCGGGTAGGTATCCTCATGGATGTCCCCGCTGATCGGGATGCACGACAGTGAAAGATTCAGTTGACCGGCGGCGCCTCTGAGTATAGCGCCCTCTCTTGATTCCCAGCCGCGCTTGACGGTTAGGAAGTAAGGCCTGCTAAGGTCTTTTGCTGCTTCCTTCAGGATGGAAAGCCGCTTACCCCAGATTTCCAGGCCGGCGTCGACGCTCACGCCCGTGATGTTGCCGTCCGGATGGGCCAGGCCGCTGACGAACCCACGTGCGACGGGATCATTGGTTATCGAAACGATCGGTGTCGCCGGCACGAACGGTCTAAGCGCGGCTACCACGTCCCCGCCTGCGACGAAAATGGCATCGGGAGCTGCTTCGACAAGCGCCTGCCCCAGCGTCTCGTAGCTCTCCGAACCTTGGCCGTCCGAAAACCTGCAGACGACAAGGTTGTGGTCTTCGATATAGCCTTGCTCAGCGAGCACATCGAAAAAGACCCTGAAGCGTAGCGCGGCGCTTGCTCTCAGATTCACGGCCTTTTCTGATTGGCGCACCATCGCGAGCCGCTTCGTCGGTTTGGTTGCTCCTCCTCTCGCGACGTTCGGCAGAGCCAGCAGCGTGGAGGTCCGGCAGATGCCGGCCAGAACCGTTCGCCTCGAATGCCTGGAATTTAGCATGACCGGCTCCATCTGATTTGGCCAAAGAAACGCCTCGACCATAGCGACCTCGGGTCAGCATGAGAGCCCAAGCGTTGGTTATTGCAGATCACGCCGATTTCGATAATTTGGATTCGGGCAGCTCCCAATAGTCGCGACCGAGCAGTACGCCACTTCGCGCGCCCAACTCTCTCGTCCTGTTCCGCAGCACCGTCACCGCCGGGTAGGGACGCAGGAAAACGGTCAAATCGCAGATTTGTCCGTGTGCGTTCAGCTTCTGCAGCCAGATGCCCTCCATCGGATATCCGTCGGCATCACAGTCGAACAGCTCGATGATCAGGTCAGGCGTGGCGATGATGGAGGTGTAGGAGGACGCGCTCTGAATTTGGTGCGCGAGACCGACGGCCGCTTCGACCTCCGCCTTGCCGCTGACCGATCGCGCGAGCATCGGACTGTGCAGCACCATGTCGGAAGAAAGTGCAGTCGGTTTCAGGGCGATCGGCGTGAATTTGCGCGACCTTCCGTCGGCAACCGGCTTTGGCTGCAATTCCCAGTAGTCGGCGGGGATGGCAGCGGATAGCACCTTGTACATGGCGTCGCGGAAGATCGTTACGATCGGCCACGGCCGCATCAGGACGCGGACCTCGCGGATCAGACTGTCCTCGCCGTCGATGAGGATCGTGACCGCTTCCAGCGTAGACCCGCCGGCGTGGCCTTTCCAGAATAGTAGTGTCTGCCTGGAATCCCTGACCTCGAGCGTGTAGGTGATGGGGCCCGCAAGCCGCGCGGCATGGCCGACGATATTGAGGACTTCGCTGGCGCCCCTGACAGGCTTGGTCAACATCGGTGCGTAGATCACCGCGTCGACCGCGAACAATTTTCGCAAATCGTCGGCACTCGCGCCGGATTCGATTGCGAGGCGGAAGGGATGTTTCGACATGACTACGCTCCTCTGTGATGGACGATGCGGCTTTCAGGTCTGGTAGTCCCACATCTCCGCCGGCAGCTTTCCGGCGTTGAGCGCGATCAGCCTGTCCCTGAAGATCTTCAGGGCCGGAAACGGGCGATAGGCCACGGTGCGCTCCACGAGCAGGCCATTCTCGTCATCGGTCAGCAATTCGAGGCTCTCGATCTCGTGGCCCTCGACCGTGCCTTGCCAGCGCAACAAGGTCGTCCGCTCATCGATTCTGGCCTCGAAAACGTATTGACCGGGATTGTCCCTGCTATGCGACGAGTTCGAGATCGTGATGGCCACCGGCTCGCGGCCGACGATCGGCTTGATAAGCACCGGACTGTGCATCACGACATTCTCGGCAAGGATCGCGGCTGCTTGCGCAGGTGTCGGTGGACCGGATTCACGGAGTTTGCGGAATGGATGCATGATTACTCTCCTTCGATGTCTCGGTTACCTGGCGATCGGTCGCGGTAGGCTTACGGTGTTCGCGCATGCATCATCCCCCGGTCCCTGCTACCGGCGTCTTCCGCGTCGGCTTTGGGAACAGGAAGCGCATCTGATGGTCGAGGAGCGCGTGTCCGCGATGATGCGGGAAGGCCTCGATCAGGCGCGACTTCAGTTCGGCGCCATCGTTCGATCCGGCAAATGCGTCGCGCGCAGCATCGAGGTATTCCGACATCGCGCGGTAAAGCTCAGGCCCTCCGGGCGAGCCGTGTCCGGGAAGCAGCACGTGATAGTCGAGCGCCTGAGCGCGCTGCAGCGCGGCAGACCAACCGTCAAAGGCGCGTTCGCCGATGAAGACGTGAACGCTGTTGTAGAGCAGATCCTGGGTGATCAATACACCATGATCGGGAAGCCCGACCATCAGCGCGTCCTGCGTTTCGGCATGTTCGAGATGGAGGAATTCAAATCGCACGCCGCCGATAGTCTCGATTCCCGGCTGTACGATCCGGCTCGGACGTTCGGCACGCAGCGGAATGACGTCGCCGTGCTTCGCGTGCTCTTCCGCCGCGATACGATCGCCGACCGCGTCGATCTTGGCGGCGACGGAGGCCAACGCATGGACCTCGCACGAGAAAGCGGGGGCGCCGAGCAGGTGATCCGGATGATAGTGCGTAATGTAGAGCCGCCGCATCGGCTTGCCGAGTTCGGTCGCATAAGCCACCACCTCGCGTGCATAGGTCAGGGTATATTGCGCATCGATGACGACAAGCTCATTGCCAGTCTCGACGATATGGCTGTTGACGCACCAGCCGTCGTCGGGAGCCGTATAAGTATGGACGCTGACCTCGCCGCGGCGGGTCAAACCGATTTCACCAAGCACGATCAGCCTCCGTTGAAATCTGCCTTTCGGAAATTCGTGAGATTTCGGTCGGAACGGTCAGTAGAACATGTTGTTTCCGCTAGCCGTGCTTTCCGGCACCGGCTGTATGACGTCCCAATGTTCCGTGATCTTCCCGTCCTGGACCCGAAACAGATCGACGATTGCATCGCCGCGCGTGCCAGGCGTTCGAACGCGGTGGACATGCAGGATGACGGTGTCGCCATCGGCGAAGACGCGGAACACCTGGCTGTGCGATTTCGGATAGTTGTCATCGATCCAGCGCAGGTAGTTTTTCAGGCCCTCGGCGCCGTCTTGGATCAGCGGGTTGTGCTGCTTGTACTCTCCGAGGTATCGCGACGCGCGATCGAAGTTCCGCTGATTCAGCGCCAGCTCATAGAATTCGGAAACAAGGGCCTTGTTTTCTTCAACCAGGGTTTGCTTGCTCATGTCGTTGATCCAACGTTTTGCGGGTTCTTTGGAATTTGATTGCGAGGGGCCTGCGGATCGAACGCGGGCGTCTGGTGATCGTTGATGGCCAAGGCCTCGTTCCAGGCTGCCGAGTCCGTGAACTGCGTGAAGCGGCGAAGCCGGCCCTCCTCGACGGTCCACAGATGAACGAATGGCGCCGACATCGCCCGTCCGGTCGATTTGGCCATGCCGGCGTATCGGCCAAAGGAGGCAACGCGGCTGCCGTTGTCGAGAAAGTCGGAAGGAACTGTCGTGAAGTCCTCGAAATCATGCGCCAGCGGTTCGAACAGGCCCGCCACGACGGCGTCGACACCGCAAATCGTGCCGGCGAAGTAGGGCGTTCGTTCCGCCTCGGTCCATTCGATGCCGGGATGCAGAAGCGCAAGGGCCGCCGCATTGTCGCCCGATGCGAGCAAGTCGTAGAAGCGCTTGACCGTTGTCAGTTCGTCCATGGCCGGCTCCCGCTATTCGTCCGGCGAAACAGATCCGGGATGACGGCATAGTGCGGCCACCTCGACTTCCATGAACGGATAAAGCGGCAGCGATTCGAGAATCGCATGCAGCTCGGCCGGGCTGTCGACCTTGAAGATGCTGACATTGGCCCATTTGCCCGCGACACGCCAAAGGTGTAGCCATTTTCCTTGTCGCTGCAGCTCGGCTGCGCGCACATGCTCCATGGCTTCGAGCCGTTTGATCTTTTCCGGATCCACGTCGTGCGGCATGCGGACGGTGATGGTGACGTGAAATAACATGGCATCCTCTCTTGGCGGACTGTTGACCGCTATGTTCCAGCAGGAACGAGGCGGGCTTTTGCGACGCTCCGCTCGCTCTGCGTTGGTTAACCAACGGAAACTGGCGTCTGGCCGGTCATCGCGTGCAAGAGGACGAGCGCGTATTCGGACGCGGATTGTTGGTTCTGTCCGGTCACAAGCCTGCCGTCCCTTATGACGTAGGGATCGTTCGGCGCCACGCGCGAGTAGAGTGAGCCCACTTCTTCCAGTACCGTCTGTGGAAAGTGCGGAATGAGAAAGCTACTGCCGAACATCCGCTGAAGTTCCTTATCGCCTTCGAGCGTGTAACCCGTGGTGCGCCGGCCGCGCACGCGGTCTGGAATATTGCCAAGAGCAATGGCGCCGTGACAGATGGCGCCGACCACCTTTTCCTTGCTCCAGAAGTATTCGAGAGCCTTGGCCACATCTTCGTTGGGATAAAGATCGAAGGTCGCGCCACGCCCACCTGCGACGTGCACGGCATCGTACTCGCTCAGGTCGACGTCCCTGAGCTTCAGTGTAGAAGCGAGCTTGGCGATGAGCTTTTCGTCCGACAGAAAGCCCTTGCTGACGAGGTCGTCGGCCTCCGTTGAATTCTCGAAATAGGGGTCGCTGTAGGGATCGTAAACGACTTTGCCGCCTGCGGGGCTCGCGAAATCGATCTCAACGCCGCGCTCGGTGAGGTGCCAGTAGGGGTGGGTCACTTCCGAGAGCCAGAATGCGGTTTCGGAGCTTGAGATAATGAAGAGGACTTTCATCGCGTCACCTCGTGGTGTTGTGTCTCGGAGTGGTGCCGGCATCAAAGCGGGCGGCATACAGACACTAAACGCGGCGTCACGTTTCAAGCCATTGGAGGGTTTGGTATAGAAACACATACCTTCTGGTAATCAGGCGCGCGTCGGGTAACTTGCTTAAACGCTTCCGGTTTTGCGGCGGGAAAGCGCTTCTGGCGTTCGCGCGCTGTACGAAGGTGTAAAGAACGACACACCCTGTGCTGAATTGCTTCCGTGGCGAAGTCCAAGCACGCTCATCAGGCGGCCCTTGATCATAACGATTGGCAGCGAGCCGCTTGAGCTACAGGAGTGGACACATGAAACGGAAGACCTGCATTCTGCTCTCCGCCGTCGCCGCATCACTGTTCGTCAGCATGGGATCGGCGGCGAGGGCCAGCGATCCGACACCCATAAGCGCCGCGACCGAAAAGGAGCTGCGCGCCATCTACAAACGGCTGATTGATGCTGAAAACGCTCACGATATCGCGGCAGTGAGAGGCTTTATCTGGAACTCGCCGAATGCCCTGTTCGTAGCGAAGACCAAGACGGCGGCGGAAGGCAATTGGGCCGGTTTTTGGGGCACGGACGTGGTCGTAGATCACATCAACGACCTCTACCAGGGCACATTCGTGATGACGCCCGACTACAGCCGCGAGAAGGTCGTGCAACTCGGAGTCGACGTCGCGCAGACCTATGTTCCCCTGGAAATCTCGGTCGGCTATGCAGGTCAGTCGGGTACGCCGAAACCATTCTTGATGATCGTCGAATGGGTTAGGGATCACGGCGAATGGAAGATGGCGACGGACATCGCCCTCCCGATTCCGCCGGCTCCGCCGCAATAAACGCGGAGCTAACCGAAAAGGCCGCGGAGATCCCACCCAAACGACGACTATACGAAGGTGTCGGTTGGAATTGCCAAGCTGGCAATGGGCGCGCGGCACAAAAGACCTAGACTGTCCAACGAAATCAGCAATTAACGGCATGGAGAATGATCATGACTGCCGAGACGAAAGAGCAATTGGCCCGTAAGTTTCTTATCGTTTTGAGCCATCCAGATCCCGAGGTGATCAAGGGTACCGCAGTCGAAGACGTGATCTGGAGCTTTCCCGGCGAGAGCCCGATATCCGGTGAGGCACATGGCGTCGACGGGATCATGAAGCGCGCCCGGACGATCTCGTCATACGACGTGAAGGTCGAGTTCATCCGTGCGGTCCATAGCCTGACCAGCGTCGCCATCTTCCTCCATAACACCGGAAACAAGAACGGGCGCGTCCTCGACGAGCAGGTGGCCGGCGTCTTTACGTTCCGCGGCGACAAGATTTCCCGTCTTGATACGTTTCTTTCGGACGTCGGGATGGCGGAGGCGTTCTTTGCCTAGCCTAATCTTCCGACGCGGAGCGTTTTTGAGCCGATAGAGCGAGCCACGATGGTGCGAATGACGCCAACCCGCTTTTCATACGCACGAAGCCGCACTATCATTCGCTCGCCGGGATGTGCGTCAACGGGTGTGTTGTTATGCCATGACTGACAAAGGGCTGGTCCATATCATCGACGATGACGAGGCCGTTCGTGCCGGCCTCGGAAGCCTCATTCGTTCCGCAGGCAATGAGGCGAAACTGTACGATTCGCCGGATGCCTTTATGGCGAGCGAACTCCCTGCCATTCCGTCATGCCTTCTGCTCGACGTGCGCTTGCCCGGAACCGGAACAAATGGGCTCGATTTTCAAGCCTCCCTTCAGAAGGTCGGTATACTTCTTCCGGTCATTTTCGTCACCGGTCACGGTGACATCCAGATGTCGGTCCGGGGGATGAAAGCAGGCGCGATCGATTTTCTGACCAAGCCGCTTCGATCGCAGGACGTGTTGGACGCGGTCGACGCCGCGCTTGCACGCGACCGGAAACGCCGCATGGAAGAAGTTGCGATCTCGACAGTGCGGCAGCGTTACGAAACGCTTACGGCTCGCGAACGACAAGTCATCGCGCTAGTCACGTCGGGCAAAATGAACAAGCAAATGGCGGGCGAGCTACAGCTGAGTGAAATTACGATCAAAGTCTATCGGGGCGCGGTCATGAAAAAAATGGGTGCAAAGACGCTTGCTGACCTGGTCAAGATGTCGGAGCTGCTGCGGTTGGCGGGTCAAGAGCCATCTTGATTACAGTGAGTCTGCTTTCGGCTTTTGCTCGAAAAAATATCCCCATAGGTGCCGAGGCTGGCCCTTATGTATGGCTTGCCACGAGTTCGCGATGTGCGATCCTCGTTTTGAAGTCAACCGTTCGCGGCTCACACCGCGGCAGAGGACAACTACTGTGAAGGATGTGGTTATCTCGATCATTGACGACGATACCGCAGCGCGGTCCGCGATCGTGGCCCTTATGCGCGCCAAGGGCTTCGAAGCGAGGTCTTACGAGTCGGCGGAGGACTTTCTGCAATCAGAGGGTTCGGCACTCTCCCGGTGCATTATCACCGACATTCAGATGCCGGGCCTCAGCGGAATCGAGTTGAAGCAGCAGCTGGACGCGACCAACTGCAAGACGCCCGTAATCATGATCACGGCCAGGGTCGAGCCGCGACTGCACAGCCTGGCGCTTGCCAGCGGCGCGTTTTGTTTGCTGCGAAAGCCGTTCAAGGCAAGCGAATTGATCGAGTGTGTAGAGAGAGCATTGACCCGATGAGACAGGGTCTGAACCGCTGACCGCGACCATTGGAAATGTGTGAAGCGATGTCCACCATCCCCTCGGACGACAAGCCCGGTTCCGCGGCTGTGGACCTGGTCGATCTGATCGGTGAGAGTGTGGTCGTGTTTGGCTTCGATATGCGCGTAACCGCGTGGAACGCAGAAGCAGAGCGGCTCTACGGGTGGAAGCGCGAAGAAGTCCTCGGCGGCGTTATACAGGCCGCAGTTCAGTGCTCGCCGGATCAGCCGCTAAGCGTAATCCTCGTCACGGTGCAGGAGACCGGCGTATGGCGCGGGGAATTCGTCCGCACGACAAAATCCAGGAAGACGGTCGCCGTCAGCGCCAAGTGGACATTGCGCCGCGATATCGACGGACAACCCTTCGATATTGTCGAAACCAGCAGGGACCTTACGGAGGTGCGGAGAACCGAGGAAGATCTCTCCCGTGTCCAATATCAATACCAGAATCTGTTCCAGGCTTCCGTCGCATCTTTCTGGGAGCTGGGCTTCGGCGAAGTCGGCAGCATGGTGCGTGATCTCCTGAAATCCGGCATCACCGATCTACGCGTCCACTTCCGCGATAATCCGGATTATGTCCGACGAATGATCCGCGCAACACGAATCATAGACGTTAACGAACAAAGCGTTCAGATGTTTGGAAATGGCGATCGCGAAGCGGCTCGTCGCAGCCTCGATCCATACTGGCCAGACGAAAGCCTGCCCGTGTTTGCCGAGAGTGTCGTGGCTGCGTTCGAAGGGAAGCCGCACTTTTCATCGGAAGCCGTTTTCACTTCGTTGGACGGCCAGCGGTTCGAAACGCTCTTTACGGTATCCTATCCGCCGAAGATCATGCAGACCTCGCGGATTCTGGTCGGCATTGTTGACGTCACGCAGGCGAATAAAGCTAAAGCGGCCCAGGAAGCCAGCGAAAGACGATATCAGGAGCTGTTCCGCTTTCTCCCGATTTCGCTGCTGCAGCTCGAAGGCCGGGAGGTCGTCGAGGTCTACAAAGAAGCTCGATCCCGAGGGATCACCGAATTTCTGCAACACTTGAAGGAAAATCCTGACATCGTCGACAGGCTTCTTAACAGCCTGATGATCGTCGAAGTTAACCAGCGCACGGTGAGCATGTTTCGTGCTCGGTCGATGGATGAATTCACTGGGTCGGTCGCCCGATACTGGACGGAATCCCGCGAAGTATTTTGCGAGGCGGTAGCTGCCCGCTATGCAGGCAAACCGGGCTTTGAGTCGCTGGTCAGGATGCGAGCCCATGACGGAACGATCATTGACGCGCTATTCTTCGCGGCGTTCGAGCCTATTACCGGCAAACAGGAGAGCAGCATTGTCGGATTGATCGACGTGAGCGACCGGGTCAAGGCTCAGGAGATGCTGGCGCATGTTCAGGCCGAAATTGCCCATGCGGCCCGCGTATCGGTTCTTGGCGAACTGGCTGCATCGATCGCACACGAAGTCAGCCAGCCCCTTACGGCGATCGAAACCAACACGGAAGCCAGCATGCTCTGGCTTCAACGCTCGCCGCCGAATATCGAGGAAGTTCGCGAGCTATCGGCCCGAACGGCTGTTGAAGTGCAACGTGCCGCGGATATCATACACCGTATCCGATCGATGGCTGTCCGCGCCGAGCCAGAGCACCGAAGCATCGATCTCAATTTGATCGTTCAAGAGGCCATGCTGTTCCTCCGGCATGAACTGCAACGCAACGAAGTTCATAGTTCGCTGCAACTCGGATCCCAACTGCCGAATGTCTTCGGCGACCGGGTGCAGTTGCAGCAGGTTATCGTCAATCTCGCGATCAATGCGATTCAGGCCATGGCTTCTGCGAAAAGCATGCCACGCGTGCTCACCGTCAGGACGGCCAGGACGTCGCGCAGGGACGTTGCTATTTACATCGAAGATACCGGTCCTGGAATTGCAGATGAAGCTTTTGAGCGTCTGTTTGAAAGTTTCTTCACGACCAAGGCGACGGGGATGGGGATCGGTCTTCCGATCTGCCGTTCTATTGTCGAAGCCCACGGCGGCGAGATTTCTGCCGGTAATCGCGAGGAAGGCACGGGGGCGCTCTTTACGATCCACCTGCCGGAAGTCTCCACAGACGAACCCACCTCCTGAATTGAATTACTGATCGATAAGCTGGCTCATCGTCAGCGATCGCACTGGCACCAATGCGCAACGTCCGACGCCGCCGTCGATGCACCGCGTCATCGCGCGCAATCGTTCGAGCTATCCCCTTGTATAGGTCGCTGTAGCAGACTGTCCAATGGCCGGCTTCGCGGCGTGATGGCAGTTTGTCTGGGACGGTGATCGTCGACCCGGACGAACGTTTTATCAACACGACAGGAGACTTGATCATGAAGACAGCCAAAGAACTGATGCTCGGCTACATCGAAGGCACTGCGCAGCAGTCCGGTGCGCTGTTCGCCGAAGGCGGAACGCTTGAACTTCCCTATCTTGCATCACTCGGTATGCCCCCGGTCCTGAAGGGCCCGACGGAAATAGCCAAGTTTCTCGGCTTTCTCCACGAAACGCTCTATCCGGGATTTGCCTTCAAGGACGTGAAGATTCACATCGATACGCCCGATCAGGTTCTCGCCGAATATCATATCAACAGCAAATCCGGCATCTCCGGCAAGGACGTGAAGCAGCAGTTCTTCGGACATCTTGAGGCCAAGGGCGGCAAAATCGCGCGGTTGCGCGAGGCAATTGACGTCATTGTCGCAGCGGAGGCGATCTTCCCGAACGGGCTCGCCGACGTCGTCGCGAAGAGGTCGTAGCAGCCAGGATTGTCGCGGCAGACATCCGTCACCTACCCGGCACCGGCCCACTCGATCCAGCAGGACCAACACATGCAAATTACATCCGACGAAGCGGAAGCCGTGATCCGCGCCGCCAAAGGTAAGGCGGCGAATACCGGCATCGCTGTCAGCATCGTGATCCTTGATATGGCGGGTCACCTGAAAGCGTTTCTGCGCATGGATGATTCATGGCTTGGCTCGGTCGACGTCGCGATGAAGAAGGCCAAGACGTCGGTACTCTTTCAGTCCGCGACGCAGGACGTTTGGGAGGTCTGCAAGCCCGGCGCGCAAGCCCACGGACTGGAATCGACTAATGGGGGGCTTGTCACCTTCGCGGGTGGCATACCCCTGAAGGCCACGGACGGTCGGTTGATCGGAGCCATCGGAGTTTCCGGCGGTCAAGTTGCGCAGGATTTCGAAATCGCCGCTGCCGGTGCGGCGGCCTTGCAGGCCCACTAGCGCTTCATTGGCGCGGCAACAGAGGAACGTCGGACATGTCCAGAAAAATCCTGATTACGGGTGCGGGTTCCGGTCTCGGCGAAGGAGCCGCACTCGGGATGGCGCGAAATGGTCATCACGTCATTGCCGCGGCCCTGACCTGGCCGCAGGTTACCGCGCTACGCGCAAAGGCAGCGGCGTTGGGCCTGCCGTCGCTGCGGGTCGAAAAACTCGATCTGCTCGATCCCTACGATGTCAACCAGGCCTGCGGTTGGGATTTCGATATCCTGGCCAACAATGCGGGCATCGGTGAAGGCGGCCCTATCGCAGAGATCCCGATTGAGCTGGTGAGGCATAATTTCGAAGTCAACGTGTTCGCGCCGCTCGCCTTGACCCAAAGGGTGGTCGAGAAATGGGTCGCCGCGGGTACGCGGGGCAAGATCGTCTTCACGTCGTCCATGGGGGGCTTGTTCAGTCCGTCGGGATTTGCTCCCTATGCCGCGACCAAGCATGCGCTGGAAGCCATCGCGGAGGCCATGCAGGGAGAACTGCGCCCATTCGGCATCCAGGTCCAGACCATCAACCCCGGTGCCTACCTGACGGGCTTCAACGAAGCCATGGCCGAAAGCGCCTTTCGATGGCTCGATGATTCCGTCAACTTCACCAAGCGCGAAGCCATGCGCGACCTTGTCCACGCGTTGATCGGCAGTGCCGATGGCCGTCTCGATCCAAACGACATGATCGCCAAAATGGTCGAGGTCATTCCTGCCGGCGATGGGCATTTCAGAAACGTCCATCCGCCATTCGTGCAGGAGGCGCTGAAGAAACATCAAAAGGAAATGTTCGAGCGGACGATCTGACCTGCACATTGGACGTTCAAGCGCTCCGAAGTTCGGGTCGGGCTCAAAGGAGATTGACATGGCTTATGCACCGGTTCTGACGGACGATCAGATAGACCGAATACGGGCCTTCGCGACGCCGCGAAGC
>Ga0302326_10021809_pt1 | contig 13119 bp, 13 predicted proteins | sample Palsa_T0_3_FD_202264 | JGI IMG/M metagenome (GOLD analysis project Ga0302326, IMG submission 202264) | Peat permafrost microbial communities from Stordalen Mire near Abisko, Sweden - Palsa_T0_3 | ecosystem: Environmental > Terrestrial > Soil > Palsa > Peat permafrost | place: Sweden: Abisko... | reverse complement strand
GCCGCCGTTGCAGAATTGGGGCATGTCGCCCTTTTCGCCGATGATTCTTTGGATGTGCATGGATTTGAATGGTTATTTTTTGGTGTGCGGTCGGAGTTGATCCCCGATTCGCTGGGACACGATTCGAAGAGAGAGGCCAGCGAATCAAGAAAAAAGTGCAGTAAAGCGGTCATTTGTTGCATCGATCTGTTGCACCATGCGTCCATCAAAACGCCCCCAGCCAATTTGAATGTGATCGGCCCGCAAGTCCGGCGGCTTCGCGAACTGAAGGGTTGGACGCAGACGCAGCTTGCGGAGAAGCTGCAATTGCTCGGCTGGGACACGAGCAGGAATTCCGTCACCCGGTTGGAAACTCAAGGACGCCGCGTGCCGGATTTGGAACTCTACGTGCTGGCCACGGCCCTGGGCGTCACGATCGACGAATTATTTCCTGAAAATCTGGGCCGGAAAATCGCGAAGCTCTGGCCGCTTTATCGGGTGAAGCTCTCACGGGGGCAGATTCCTCCAGGCCAGTAGGGGCCGCTATCCCGGCCGATTGCCCCAAACAGCGGTAGTTGCTCCATGCATTTTCCGGCGTATTCTCCGGCGTGATCAGTTCAAAATCCATTTCATTGGACCCGTTCACCCCGCTTCTGTTTGAGGCGAGGACGCACCTTCTCGCTGCGTTCGAGCAGGTGGGAGAGAAGTTCGGCCACTCAAAGAGCGAAGCTCGCCAACTGTTTGGCCTGCTTCCGCGCGCTCTGCGAGCGGCGCCGGTGGCGTGGAGCAAGATCGGAAAGAATTGGTGCTACGCTTTTGGCAAGCCCTACACCGGGTTTACCAGCAACACCGTAGTCGTGGGAACGCCTCAACTGCCTCCTGTCGAGCGGTTGTACCAAACCGTAATTGCCGTCTGTCGCTATTTTTCTGCGAGGGACCAAATAAAAATCTTCGAAAAACTCGGGCAGGAAGAGAAGCACACGCACTACCTTGAGGAGATCGCACCAATCATGCGGCTTCAAGGTCCCGCCACTGTCCGATATGAGGTGGCGGGTGACGGCGGCCGAACAATCGATTTTCAAATTGACGCAGACGGCCAGCGACCTGTGCTCCTGGAGGTCAAATACCGGTGCAAAGACATAATCCATTTCCTCACAGAATTTACCCGTAACGAATCGCTTGGCAAAGCTGAGGAGGACATTTCCCCACCAGAACCAGCATGGTTGTTCCCAAGTGTGGTCGAAAAGTTCAAACCGGTGCCATTTGAAATCCAGGCCCAGGGTGTTTGGATCTATACGGGGGTCGCTCAAGTCGAATTGAAACTTCGGAATTACTTCGAGGGATTAGATCCGACACGTTTACATTTTGCGGTTCTCTCGGGCGGCGACGATCGGGCGTATATCCTTGCTCGAAGCCCAGAGATCGAGGCGTTCGTCGTATCGTTTTTTCGCCTGGTGCACCATCGGGCATCTGTTCGCTAAGCCAACTCGACCCGGCCCAAACTAAAGTAGCGGCCCCTTCATATGGCGTGCCTGGATCATGACGGGAAACGGAGTGTTCAGCGCGAGGCGTCTCGCGGCGGTCCGCTGAGGTTGCTGGCAGTCGTCGGCAGGCGTCTGGCGAGAGTGGCGAGGGTTTGAAGGCCGGAAAAGTGACGGAAAAGGGAGCCCGTCAGTGCCAACTCAGTGCCAACCAGTGCCAAAAATAGACGTTATTTTGCGATATTCTGCGTGAGCACACGTGAGACCATGATCGACCGAAAACCCTGTATTTATCAGCCTTTCAGAGTGATTGACCCTCAAAATGGGTGGCTGCCTCACTAGGATTCGAACCTAGACAAAGTGATTCAGAGTCACTTGTGCTACCATTACACTATGAGGCAAATGCGGGCCGGAAAAGTATGGCACGAGGGCGGGTTGTAAATCAAATTCTCCGGGAACAAAGATGGTTCGCACCGTCTGGGAGTGAGGGAGAAACGGCGCGCGAAAGCGGCAGATTCAAGCTGTCGGCCAGCCCCGGGAAATAGACGCCTCCGGCGTGCACAGAGGCATGCCGCTCGGAGCGCGGCATCCACCGAGATTGGGCATGCCGCTCGGAGCGCGGCATCCACCGAAAATGGGCATGCCGCTCAGGAGCGCGGCGGCTACCGAAATTGGTGGGGCGAGGGACGTGGGCCGGTGGAAAACCCGCCCTCGTTGAGCCGCTATTTGTGCTGGGCGAAGAGCCACTGCCACATCTCCATTTCTTCGTAGGCTTGGAGCCAACTGTTGTGACCCACGCCGGGGTATTCGGTATATTTGGCGGCGCCACCGGCCTTGCTGATGGCCGCGGTGAGATCGCGCGAGAAATGCACCGGCACGGTGCGATCCAGCTCGCCGTGGAACGCCCAGACCGGCACGGCCGCCATTTTCGGGGCATCGGCGACCGTCCATTCGCCACAGATCGGCACCGCCGCGGCGAACAGTGCCGGGTCCCGGGCGATGGCGCCCCAGGTCCCAATGCCGCCCAGCGACTGGCCGGTGATGTAGATGCGCGCCGGGTCGATCGCTTCGGTCTGGACGAGTGCGCGCACGGATTCCAGCAGGATGGGCAGCTTTTCGGGGGTTTTGCGGGAAGCGCCCGGGTGTTCGATCGGGTCGTTCTCGGCCCACTCGTACGGTTCCTCGGCCTCGCCGACCATGACGAAGGTGGGGAACTTTTCGCGCATTTCCGGCCGGGCAAGGACGGCGCTGGCCTTCACGCTGCCGCCGGAGCCGTGCAGGCAGATGACGAGCGGATATTTCCGGCCGGGGCCGGCATGTAGCGGGGCCAGCCAGCCGTAGGCGAATTGATTCTCTCCGGCGCCTTCGGCGCTTTGGAAGATCCGGCGTTCGTAGGCGGATTCGTAATGGGGTTGCCGCTGGCGTGTTCCGGGTGACGTGGAAGGGGTCTGGGAAGGCGTGGGCGGTGGAGGCGGGGGCGCTTGCGCCCTGGCGAATACGGCAGGTAGGCCGAAGAAAAGGAGGGCGAGATGGGCAGGGAGGTTTTTCACGCGGACAGAATGGGGATTTCGAGCACTGAGAGGGCATCCAAAAAGGCCAGGGAGGGTCTCCCCCACGGCTTTTCAGACGACCTCTAAACGCCGGAAAAGGCCGGTGGTTTCGCATCGCAAAACCGGACCCTGCGGTAAAGCTGCCTTTCTTGCGCCTCGTTGAAAACTTTTTTATGCGTAATGTCAACGCTCCGAACAATATCCATGCGGCGTTGGTGTGGTGGCCTTGACAATACTATTTTCCGTTGGATTTTGCAGTCCCTCCTGACCGCGCCGAGGCACACAAAGTGCGGTTCAGCTCCTCCAGCACCATGAAAGCCATCCACCTCACGCAGTTTCCCAGCGTCGCCCTCCGGGGCGCGGGCAGTTTCCTCTCCGTCCAGAAGCTCTGGGAAGATCGTCCCGAATTGCGCCCGCAGATTACCTACGCCCTGCAGCGCTTCGCCCGCTCCATCAACGACGTCGTCAGCCCCAGGCACCCGTAGGGTGCCGGTTGATCGTTGATTGTAGTCCACCCCACCGCCCATCCGTAGAGGATGCGGGGGTTGGTCCCGGCTTTTGCGGCCGGTCGGCTAAGGCCGTCCAAGGGTCCCCCACCCTTTCGCACGCTGCATCCGTTTACCCTACGGACTGCGAATCATCTGTGGGAGGGTCAACAACGCGGCAGGTGGCAACGAAAATGCTATTGTCAGAGGCTGCGGCGCCAGCCGGGCGATGAACGTTCCGGGTGGTTGGGTGTCATACATATTGGCGGCAAGCAGTGAGAATCTGCGGAGATCCGGCAATAAACCGGATGAGGTTCGAATCCTCAGCCGCCAGCATTTTTTTGGAGGGGTCGGAGGCAGGAGGTGGCAGGAGCCGCTACCGGCGAAACCGCGAATGGACCCGTTCGTGGTAGGAATTCTGGGCTATCAACCGAAGCCCTCAGAGGTTATTGACGGGTAGCACCTCGCACTTCTCCTCCTCAGATGATGAAAACCCTGACCCTCCCCGTTTCATTCCTCCTCCTCTCGATCGCCTGTTTGCTCAGTGCCGGCAATCCCGCCAGCGGCGCCGACGACGAGAAACACGATGCCGGTCCAACTCCGTCGCCCGAGGAACTCAAAGCGGTCGAAGCGCTGACCAAAAGCGGCGCGCGGGCGGACCAGGTGGCCAGCGGCATCAATTGGCGCTACGTCAATTTCCGAGGCGTCGAGAAGTCCGACGCCGCGGTTTATACCCAGCTCAAGTCCATTCCGAGCATCGTGGAACTGAATCTCGCAGGGATGCAGTTCACCGCTGCCGACCTGGCCAATATCTCGGACCTCAAGAATCTCACCATCCTCAATCTGTCAAAGAGCAACGTGACCGACGATGGCCTCGCGGCCCTGGAGAAGCTCGACAAGCTCGAATCGCTCAATCTCTTTTCGACCGGCGTCACCGACGCGGGACTGAATCACCTCTCCAACCTGAAGAACCTGCACCGGGTCTATCTCGCGGAAACCAAGGTCAGCGACGCCGGCGTGGACACGCTGAAGAAGGCGTTGCCGGAGGCGAAAATCAACCGCGGGCCCGAAATGACGCCGCCCGCCGCTCCTGCACCCAAGGCCGAGGAGGCAAAACCGGCGACTCCGGCACCCAAGCCGGAGGAAAAGAAACCGGAAACGCCTCCCGCGAAACCTGAGGAAAAGAAGGTCGAACCACCGCCCGCGCCAAAGCCCGCGGATCAGAAACCGCCGGAACCTGCGCCGAAACCCGAGGAGAAGAAGACCGATTCGCCGCCTCCTGCGCCCAAGCCGGAAGACAAAAAGCCGGACGCACCACCCGCGCCTGCGAAATAAAGGGCCGGTGGAAGAAGGAAAGTCGCGGCAGGCGCCCGGCCGTGTTAAAGTCGCAGGGTCGCACCATGGCCAAATCCACGCGCATCCGATGCCCTATTTGCCAGAAGGAAAACGATTTCTTCGCGGAACCGCTGGGACCGTTTTGCTCGCGGCGCTGCAAGTTAGTCGACCTCGGCAAATGGCTGGGTGAGGAATACCGTGTGAGTGAGCCGTTGCGACCGGATCATTTTGCCGGATCGGAGGAAGCTGCGGAGAGCGACCTCGCCGGGCCCGAATAGCACTGAGCCGTGACGATGCGTTTGGCAGAGACATTCTGGGGAGCGCGCGGACCCTCGCGTGACATTTTTTCAGCGACCTCCGCCGAATCCTCGCGACGCATTCAGCGCTCCCCGCCGAGCTCTCTGCGCGCTCCCCACGCCGCTTCCATCTGGCCTCCGACCCATCCTATCCAGACACCTGGCTGGCGCGCCGCGTGCGTTCCAATGGATGGATCAAGCTGGAGGGCATCCTCCGCTTCATCGGACGTGCCTTTGTTCGCCAAAGGATCGGCCTCCAACCCCTCGACCAGGACTCCTGGAACGTTTACCTCGAGGCGCTGCTCATCGGCACTTTGCACCGCAGCGACGGCAGCGGCAGCCTGCGCGCCGCGCAATTCTGCCAGCCCGAGAAGCGGCCTAAAACCCCACCCAAAAAATCTCCGTTGCTTTGAATGTGTAAAGGATGTCATGGCCACAAATGTGTAAAGGATGTCGTGGCCCCATGCCGGGCGCGTGCGCTCCCCAATCAATTCTGGATCGTCACGGCTCGAGTTCGTAATAAGAGGGCGTCTGAAAAGTAGGGGTGGGTCGCGCGAGGGCGCCTTGGGCCGGATGGCAAGGCGTGAGCGACGAGCATCCCCGGCGGCTCGCCCAGTACCGACCTTCCGCTATTCCCCTCCGCCACCTCGGCGGGCTGTAAGGAGTCCCGCAATTGCGGGACGGCCAGACGGCCCAAAGCACCCTTGGCTCGCCCGTGACCAGCCTTCCCCTTTTCCCCTCCGCCACCTCGGCCCTCCGGGTTGTGCGCAACGCGAACCATCCCTACTTTTTAGACGCCCTCTAAGGGAAATATTTCGATTCGGGTGGAGGGAAGCTGGTGCTTCCAAGGCCAAGTGCGTTCCCAATCCCGCAGTCGCGGGATTGGGAACGAGCGCGAAGATAACTAGCGAGGCTCCGGTGGGTTGGCGGCGTGTGGAACGGTGGAATTTACACTTCCTTCACAAAAAACCGCTTGGCGGATCATATTTTCTTAACGCGGCGCGGCGAACTTCTTGGCACCGGGATCAATGGACTTACCCCAAACCCACACCTGCAAATGTTAATCGAACAAATCACACGTCCGTCAGTTAACCCCCAGAACCGTCCCATGAAACTCACCTCAATGGTCTCCAACATCGTAAAAGTGGCTGCATTTGTGTTCGTCTCTGGCGCCACTGCCCTGAGCGCCCCCCCGCCTCCGCCCCCACCACCACCTCCCCCAGCCCCTGCTCCTGCTCCTGCCCCGGCCCCTCCGCCTCAGGATCCCGGAGTTCGCGGTGGGGCTCCTGGAGCGGGCGGCACCTTCCCGGTCCTGGACAATACCAATACACAAATGGACGCACTCGATAAGGCCCTCTTTACGGCCGCCCAAACCAGGTTCCAGGAAGTCGATTCCGTCTCGGGAACAATCGAAGCGGGATTCGGCCTTGGTCCGACTTTCAACGGCAATAGCTGTGCCATGTGTCATGTCCAACCGGCCATCGGTGGCAGCAGTCCTTTCGTCAATCCGCAGGTGGCCAATAACTTCGCCCATCTCGATGGGGCTTCGAATCCAGTCGACCTGTCGCAAATCCTTTCCCTCAACGGACCGGTGCGCGAAGTGCGATTTATCCATAACTCCGATGGAACGCTCGACGGTGGCGTCCACGACCTGTTCACGATCGCCGGGCGCACCGACGCGCCGGGCTGCACTTTGGCGCAGCCGAACTTCGACGCGCAACTCGCCAATAACAACGCGATTTTTCGTATTCCAACGGCGGTTTTTGGACTGGGATTGGTGGAGTTTACTCCCGATGCCACGCTGCAGAACAACCTGACGGCGACCGCCGCTCAGCGAGCCGCGCTGGGCATCGGCGGGGTCTTCAATACCAGCGGGAATGACGGCACCATCACGCGCTTCGGATGGAAGGCGCAGAACAAGTCGCTGCTGATGTTTGCCGGCGAGGCTTATAATGTCGAATTGGGTGTGAGTAACGAGCTCTTCCCGAATGAGCGATTTCCGTCCGGGACGCCGGCCAGTGTGATTCTCAACTCGACCTTCAACGCCACGCCGGAAGACAGCACCAACGTGCTGATCTTAACGCCGTCGGGCAGCCCCGCCTCCGATTACTCTTCCGATATTGTGAACTTTGCGACCTTCGGACGGATGTCGGCCCCTCCCGTGCCCACCACCAGCACGCCATCACAACTCAACGGACAGGCGGTGTTCGCGAGTGTCGGCTGTGCCCTCTGTCATTCACCAACACTGACCACGAGTGAGGCGTTGTATCCTGCGCTTTCCAACCTGAGTTATCATCCTTTTTCGGATTTCGCGTTGCACCATATGGGCAATGGGCTGGCGGATGGGATTACGCAGGGGCAGGCAGGGCCCGATCAGTTCCGCACAGCTCCCCTGTGGGGGCTGGGACAGCGGATCTTCTTCCTGCACGATGGGAGGGCGCAGAATCTCCTGCAGGCGATTGCCGCCCACGCAAGCCCGGGCTCGGAATCCAACCAGGTGATTCAGAACTTCAACGCGCTGCCACCGGGCGCCCAGCAGGATCTCCTGAACTTCCTGCGCTCGCTGTAGCTGACTGCTGAAAAATGGTAGGGACGCCGCGCCGTCAGCGTCGTCGGGGCCGCGCCACACAGGAGGGGCGGTCCCGCGACTGCGCATGTGCGTCAACCTAGAGCGTGTCGTGCACTTTTGGGGATACAACGCTTTCAGCGTAGGAGATTTTTGGGACGATTACCCAGGGTAGGCCCAAAGCGGCCAACCCTGGGCTGATTGATTGAACGCCGTTGGCGTTCCCGTCGCCCGGGACCACAGGGAAAAAGTGCATGACAGCCTCTAACCCCCAGATCGAACCTCCCTTTGATGGTGATGCGACTCCTTCAGAGTTGGTCCGTTTTTTTTCAAACCCAGGGTAGATGCTCCTTCGTCGCATCAACCCTGGGCTGGATGATTGAACGCCGTTGGCGTTCCCCCCCCGGCAGGGCAAACTCCCCTGCATAATCCTTAAGCTGACGCATATCCGCGACTGCGGGACCGCCCTACCGCGCGGCGCGCACGTTTCGGGCCGGTTCGTGGCGTCGAAAGGCGGTACTTGGCCGAACCGGGCCGCCTGCTGTATCTATCTTCATCAGCTCCGCCATGAATCCCTTCCCCCGCCTCCTCCGTGTGCGTCAGAACTTTTCCCCTTCGTCGCCGCTCAAGATCGACGCGACGCTGGACGTCGAATTTGCCCGGCTGCTCCCACGGATCGAATTCGGCGCGCGCATCGCCGTGGGGGTGGGCAGCCGCGGGATCACGAATCTTGCGGAGATCGTTTCCGGCGTGGTCAGCCGGCTGCGCGATGCCGGCGCCAATCCATTCCTCATCCCCGCGATGGGCAGCCATGGCGGCGCTACGCCTGAAGGCCAGCTCGAACTCCTCGACAGCTACGGCATTACCGAGAAGACGATGCGGGCACCGATCCGTGCTTCGATGGAAACCCGGCAACTCGGCCAGTCCGCGGAGGGCGTACCGGTATTTTGCAGCACCGAAGCATTGTCCGCCGACGGCATCCTGCTCGTCAACCGGGTGAAGCCGCACACCGATTTCTTCAGCACCACGCTGGGTAGCGGCTTGTTGAAGATGAGCGTCATCGGCCTCGGGAAACGCGACGGGGCGGCCGCCATGCACCGGGCCGCGATGCGCCTCGGCTATGAACCGGTGATCCGCGGGATGGCCCGCGTGGTCCTCGAACATGCACCCGTGCTCGGCGGCCTGGCCATCATCGAGAACCAATTTCACGAAACTGCCCGGCTGCAATTCATCCCTGGCAACGAATTGGAAACCGCCGAGGTCGCGCTGCTCGCCGAAGCCCGCTCGCTCATGCCGTTGCTACCCTTCGAGGAAGTTGATCTCCTCATCGTCGACCGCATCGGGAAGAATATCAGCGGTGCGGGCATGGACCCGAATGTCATCGGACGCAGCATTCACGGTTACTCGAGCATGCTCGGGCGCGACAACCGGCCGGCGCCTTTCATCCGGCGCATCTATGTCCGCGGCCTCACTCCCGAAACCCACGGCAACGCCATCGGCATCGGCATGGCCGATGCGACAACCGCTCGTCTGGCGCGCGATCTGAACGCGCGGATCACGAGCATTAATTGCCTCACCGCGCTCACGCCTCAGGGCGCAAAACTCCCAATGCAATGCGACTCGGACCGTGAAGCGATCGACCTCATGCTCGAATCGCTGGCCATTCCCGACACTCGCGCCGCGCGCCTGGTCCGCATCGCCGACACCCTGACGCTGGCAGAGCTGGAGATCTCCGAGCCGCTCTGGAACGAAGCGGGATCGAGCGCGAAACTCGGCGTCATTCGCGAAGCGGCGGAAATGCAATTTGATGCGGATGGCAGCCTGGGTTGAGTGAGGCTGACAAAGCACGGCGCGTTAAGGGGATTGCCGTGCAATTTTCCATCCCGATTCGTGCAAAATGCCATACCCAGAGAAGCTGTGCGACAACACTTATTTAAGCTAAGCTCCTCTGCCACAGGAACTAATATCGTCCAATGAAAACATGGTCCGGGCGATGCTAAAGGACGGCTGTCGATGCAACAACCTGCATCTACCAGAAAGAGCATGTCTATGAAAATCATCCGCAATATCAGCCTGGCTGCAATCGCCGCAGCGCTCACCGCCTCGGCCTCAGCCTTTCCTTACAGCGTCTCCCAGCGCAATAATCCCGCGTCAGGGTCGGCGAGTGGCACGAGCATCGCCGTCCAGACCAATGGCCGGGGTGTAGGCCAAAAGGCCTCATCCAACAAGACGAGCGAGTACTCGACCTACGGCGGTGTGGACGGCCATCGCGGTGTTGCCGTGAAAAGCCATTGATCTGCGCTTTGGTGTGCCGTTGTCTGGGTTGAGGATTTTGCGCCGCCTTCGCGGCCGGTCCTCAACCCTGCTCCGGCCTGGAGACTTAGAGGGCGTCCCTCTTAAGCACGCCACCCGCTGAGCAACGGAAGCTCAAGGGGAAAGGTGCGTCTTTAGACGCCCTCTTAGCGGCAGCGGGGAGCAAACACGGACCACACGGATGCGGGACGGGCGGCGTGTCTGCCATCCCGTCATTCGAGTGATTCGCGGGCTCATTTCCCATTTCTTCGGTGCCGATTTATCGGCAGACGGGCCAATCATTTGCTTGCCGACCGCCCCTTCGCTTCGTTCGATGAAGGGGCGCATGAGATCCCCCCTTTTCACCTGCCTCGTTGCTCTTGTCCTCGTCGGCGCGCTCGACTCCCGTGCTGAAGTCGTCGAATCCGACATCGTCATCTTTGGCGGCACCTCGGGCGGGGTGGCGGCCGCGGTAGAGGCGCGGCGAATGGGCAAATCGGCGGTCATCGCCGAATGGTCTCAACACCTCGGCGGACTGACGACCGGCGGCCTGGGTGCGACGGACATTGGGAACAAGGGCGCCATCGGCGGCATCGCGCGTGAATTCTACGAGCAGATCGCCGCTCACTATGCCAGCCCCGAGGCGTGGACCTGGCAGAAACGGGAGGCTCAGGATTTGCGTCATGAAAAATCGAAGGATCCGCTGGTGGAAAAGACCGGCCGGGCGACCAAGTGGACCTTCGAGCCGCACGTGGCCATGGAAATTTATCAGCGCTGGCTCAAGAACGCCGGCGTCACGGTCTATCTCGGCGAAAAGCTCAAGAGCGTAAAAAAGGACGGGGCGCGCATCGTCGAATTCACCACCGAAAGTGGGCGGACGTTCCGCGGAAAGGTCTTCGTCGATGCCAGCTACGAGGGCGATCTCATGGCCAAAGCGGGGGTGACTTATCACGTCGGCCGTGAGGCGAACGCGGAGTACGGCGAGACGCTCGATGGCTTCCGCGAAAAAACTCCGCAGCATCAGTTCGCCGTCGACGTCGATCCGTACCTCAAGCCCGGCGATCCCTCGAGCGGCCTCCTGCCGTTCATCCAGGCGGGCACGGGTGAAAAACCGGGAGATGGCGACAAGTGCGTGCAAGCTTACAATTTTCGCCTCTGCATGACCCGGAAGAAGGAGAATCTCGTCCCTTGGACCGAGATCAAGCCGGCCAGCTACGACGAGAAGCAGTACGAACTCCTTGCCCGCTTTATCGAAGCGCTGGAAAAGGCCGGCAGGCCGCCAAGCGGGATCTTCATGGGCCCGACGCCCATGCCCAATGACAAAACCGACACCAATAACGCCGGTGCGTTCAGCACCGATTTCATCGGGGAAAACTACGCCTATCCGGAGGCCGACTACGCCACGCGCGAACGGATCATCCGCGAGCACGCCGATTACATCAAAGGGATGCTCTATTTTCTCGCCACCAGTTCGCGCGTGCCGCAGCCGGTGCGCGAGACTGTGAACCAATGGGGCCTGGCGCGCGATGAATTCACCACGACCGGCCATTTTCCGCCGCAGCTTTATGTCCGCGAAGCGCGCCGCATGATTTCCGATTATGTCATGACCGAGGCTGACTGCCGATGGCAGCGCAAGGCCGGGGACCCGGTGGCGCTCGGCGCGTATAACATTGATTCCCATAACTGCCAGCGCCTGGTGCAGGATGGATTCGTGCGCAATGAAGGCGACGTCGAGGTTGGCGTGGCCGGGCCGTATCCGGTCTCGTATCGCTCGATCGTGCCCAAGGCGGCGGAAGCGGACAATCTGCTCGTCCCCGTGTGCCTTTCCGCCACGCACATCGCCTACGGCAGCATCCGCATGGAGCCGGTCTTCATGATCCTCGGCCAGAGTGCCGCCACGGCGGCGAGCCTCGCCATCGATGGCAAAGTGACGGTGCAGCAGCTCGACTATGCGCGGTTAAAGGCGCGATTGCTCAAGGATGGCCTGGTGCTGGAATGGACCGGACCGGCGCGGGTCCCGGCCGGTCCGCCGGCGAAACTCGAGGGCATTGTGCTCGATGACAGCGACGGCCATAAGACCGGCGTCTGGACGGTGGGCAGCCTGCGGGGGACACAGCGCATCGGTGAAGGCTACGTCCATGACCACAATGAGAAAAAAGGCGAGCTCAGCGTGCAATGGACACCGGACATTCCCGTCTCTGGCAAATACGAAGTCATCTTCCACTTTCCGCCGAATGAAAACCGCGCGACGAATGTGCCGGTCACCGTCGCCGTTAAAGGGGGACAGAGCCAAACCTTCCACGTAAACGAGAAGGAGAAGAGCGGGCAACAATCGCTCGGGCAATTCACTCTCCCTCTAGGACGCAACACCACCATCACCGTCTCCAACGCCGGGACCGACGGTTTCGTCGTGGTCGATGGCGTGCAACTATTGAAAATGGATCAACCCAATCCCTAGCGAGGCTCCGCTTCAGACCCCCGGAGGGTAGAAACCACGAAATACACTAAAGACACGAAAAAGAACCGACCCAAAACTTGACTTATTTGCAAAAAACTCCGGCATTCAAGGATTCCAGCATGCCCTCCGCCGTCACTCCGCGCTACTTTGTTCTCTTCGTGGCGCTGCTGCTGAGCGCCTGCGAAACCGTGCCGATTACGCCACAGACCATTCGTGGCCGATACGAAATGATCGGGAAGCCCGAGGGTCTTTGGTATTCGGGCGAGTCGCTGGTGCTCGGCGAAGGCACTTTCCAGTACTGGCTCTACGCCGATCTGACGGATGATCCCCGGCTGGCGCAATATCCGGTCAGCGGCCGCTACACCCTCGATGGTTCGACCATTACGTTTCATCATCCGGCAGTGCTCTTTCCGCAGCGCACTATCACACGGATGCACAAGCAGTTTGTCCTCTGGACACCAAGGCAACACGCAACTTATCACGAAACGGGGCGCGTCCCAGAGGATGCTCTTGTCCAAAACCGGTGACGGAGCGCGGAATGCGGAGTGCGGAGTGCGAAATTCGGAATTCGGAATTCGGAATTCGCCGTTTGAGGCCCGCCGCTCTAAGGGCGTCTAAAAAGTAGGGATGGGTCGCGCGAGGGTGCTTTGGGCCGGATGGTAAGGCGTGAGCGACGA
>Ga0302326_10021808_pt1 | contig 13119 bp, 7 predicted proteins | sample Palsa_T0_3_FD_202264 | JGI IMG/M metagenome (GOLD analysis project Ga0302326, IMG submission 202264) | Peat permafrost microbial communities from Stordalen Mire near Abisko, Sweden - Palsa_T0_3 | ecosystem: Environmental > Terrestrial > Soil > Palsa > Peat permafrost | place: Sweden: Abisko... | reverse complement strand
CAAACTTTGATTCGAGCGATGCGGGCCGGTGTCAAAATCGCATTCGGCACCGATATCGGAGGATTCGACTGGCAGATTACACCAGCCAAACAGATGGAGACTTTTGTTGCGGCTGGCATGACACCGAAGCAAGCCATTGAAACCTCTACGCGGACCGGCGCCGAGCTCATGGGAATCAGCGCCGACACCGGATTGCTGCAACCAGGACAATTTGCCGACATCATAGCAGTTGCGGGCGACCCGTTGAAAGATGTTACAGCCGTCGAGAGGGTGACCCTGACCATCAAGCACGGTGCTGTTTACAAACATGCAAATGATTGAGATCGACAGATTCCGTGTCTACTCGACGCCTGAAACATTCGTTGCGACAGTAGCGCAAGGCTCTAGCGTTAACCACCGCCCGTACCGTCAGCGGCCGGAATTGGATGGAGAATAATCTCGTTTGGCGATGAAACCGAGCGCCCGTGATCGCGGTGGACGAACCCTAACAGGGGCGCGCCCCGGACTCGTGCGCGGCTTGGGCGCGCCCGCAGCGGCCGCCATCGTTCTCGGCACGATGGTGGGCACGGGAATATTCCTTAAGCCTGGCGAAATGGCGGCTGAGGCAGGCTCGGTTTCCGTAGTTTTCGCGGCGTGGATTCTTGGCGGAATTCTTTCGCTGTTTGGCGGCCTGTGTTACGCGGAACTAGGAGCGTCGATTCCCGAAGCTGGCGGCGAATACAGCTATCTACGCCGGGGACTAGGGAAGGTGTGGGGGTTTTTCTTTGGCTGGATGCATTCGATCGTCGCTCGGCCCGCCTCTGTGGCCGCGATCGCTGCGGGTTTGCTGAGGTTTTCAGCTTTCCTGTTTCCGCCGCTCGCAACGCCCATTCATGTTTTTCACCTCTACTCTCCGCTCGCAGGCGGCCGTCCATACGACTTGGCTTTCACGTGGATGCAGCCGTTGGCCGTCGTCGCGTTGGTGACGATCACCTTCATCAGCTATCTCGGCGTTCGCGTTGGAGGAAGATTTCAAGTTGCTCTGACAGTTTTGAAAGTCCTTTCTCTGGTGGTGATCATCGTTGCAGGATTCGCGCTCCTGCATGGTCAAAAACAGACGACTGCTGTCATGCAACCACTTTGGCCATCGCATCTGGCATGGAGCACCATACGCGGATTGTTTGCCGCAATGGCCGCAGCAGTTTGGGCCTACGACGGATGGAACGACCTGAATCTCGTCGGGTCGGAAGTGCAAAATCCGGAACGAAACTTTCCCCGCGTAATTGTGGGAGGAACGCTCTTTGTGATTGTCCTTTTCCTCCTGTTCAATTTCGTGTGTTTCAGAGCCTTGCCTTTCGATGTGATTGCTGCCTCCCAGCATGTGGCCTCCGATGTATTCGCGAGCTTTGCCGGCAAGACGGCGGCATTGGCAATCACTGTGGTAATGGCGATTTCCGCTCTCGGAACATTGAACGCATCGGTTCTGAGTGGCGCTCGAGTGGACTACGCCATGGCGCGTGACGGCCTTTTCTTCAAGTTCGTCGCTGGAGTGCACCCCAGGTATCGGACTCCGGGAGCGGCGCTCATCTTTCAATGCTGCATGGGCAGTCTTTTGGCGATGACCGGCACCTTTGAGGATCTGACCTCGCTGGTGATGTTTGGCAGTTGGATTTTCTACGGCCTGGCGGTGGTGTCCATGATGCGTATGCGTGTCACCGAGCCGAACCTGCCACGGCCGTTCCGTACCTGGGGCTATCCGGTCGTCCCGGTTCTGTTTATCGCGGGCGCATGGGCGATCGCCGCGAGCCTTTGGCTGGCGCGACCAGTGCGGTGCTCCATCGGTCTCGCCGTAATTTTATCGGGGCTGATATTCTATCGTTCGTGGCGAACCAATGAAGTGCCGGCAGAGTTTTCATTTGGGCGAGACGTGACCTTGTGAAACGCAGCGCGTTGCTTGTTGACACGTCCTTCCTGCCTGATATCTACTAAAGCATCGCTTATTGACGCAACATTCGTTGCGTTATGATTATTGACTGCAACAACCTACCTCGGGAGGCACAAAATGGCTGTAGGGACGACGACGGAACACGTAGCTCTCGCGCGACGTGCAGCGCGTTTGGCAACCACTCGCCCGGCTCCGGAACCGGCAGACGTGATCTCGTTGGGCTCGGGCCACGGTTTTCCCGGAGTCTTCCCAGACCTGACGGAGATGGCGCAAAAAGCGTTGACCAGTTTCCGTCCGGAAACTCTTCAGTACGGCCCTGCGCTCGGCCTTCCCGAAATGCGGAATTGGATCGCCGGCTATATGAAAGAAAATGGTCTGGATGTTTCAGGCGAAAACGTCCTGGTCGTGAATGGCGCCAAGCATGGGTTGGACCTGATCTGTCGGTTGCTGCTGGACGAGGGCGACGCGGTGGTTGTCACCTCTCCAACCTATTTCACCTGTATCCCCATCTTCCGAACTTTCGGCGCGGAGTTCGTCGAGGTGTCACAGGATAACGAAGGCCTGGTGGTTAGCGAACTCAGTGCAACTCTCGAACGTCGTAAACGCGCGGGCCAATCGATCCCTAAACTGATCTACGATGTTCCCGACTATCACAATCCGTCGGGTGTAACCATGTCGAGCAAACGCCGCGAGGCTTTGGTCGAACTTGCGGACGCGAATGGTATTTACATTATCGAGGACAGCCCCTATCGTCGTGTTCGCTTTGACGGAGAGCAGGAGCCGATGGTCAAGATGTTTGATCGTGGAGACACCGTCTTCGTATTGGGGACGTTTTCCAAGCTCGTGGCTCCGGGACTTCGTATTGGCTGGGTTGTGACCTCAAAGGAGATGGTGGCTCGCCTGGTGCAGCTGAAGTCGGACGCGGGCTCATGTCCTCTGACGCAGCGGATTATTCTTGAATTTTGCAAAGCCGGCCTTTTACCGGCGCACACCAAACTCGTGCAGGACACATATCGGAAGCACCGCGACACGATGGTGGACGCGCTGCGCCGCGAGCTGCCTGAGGCGTCATTCGTGACTCCCCGTGGCGGCTATTATCTCTGGCTTACGCTGCCGTCGAGCATCGACTCCGACAAGCTTGCTGAGCACGCACTGCAGGAGAAGGTCGGCATTATCTCCGGGACCAGGTTTTTCGCTGGCAAGGGGCCGAGTGGAGCGGGCGCGCCCAGAAACCATGTCCGCCTTTGCTACAGCCACGCGACTCCTGAAGAAATTGAGGAATCCATTCAACGGCTGGCACGCGCAGTGCACTCGATGAATCGCTGACGAGCCGCTGACGATTCCCATCCCTACTCATTTTGCTGGTTGCGGTAATTGGCTGACGACCTTGCCGCTGGAATCAAGAAAGCGAATGGCTGGGGAACCGTCCGGAGCGACCTCGATCACAATGCGGTCGTGGCCATCGCCATCCTTGAGCTTCAGCGACACCGATTTGTCGCCCCCGCTTCCAAGGTAGAGGCGCGAATGCGGAGCGGGATGCGATCCGATGAATTTAGTAAGCTCGGCCTCCTGCTTGTCCTTGGGAAGGTCTTTGGTGCGATCGATAATGTCAATCAGTTCGCCGATCGGATAATCGGGCCGGTCGACGAGGGTTAGAGCGGCGCTCTGCTTACCATTTTCCTGCCCGGCATCGATTGAAAAAATCTGATCCTGCTCGTAAGCGTCGAAGCTCAGGTGGCCGTGCGAACTGACCTTGCCGTCTTTGTCTTTTTCGCCGCCGAAGATCAGTCCGCCGTTCTCCGTTCCTTCTTCGTTCAGGAAGAGCATGCCAGCCGTTTTGCGATTAGGATGCGGGTGTTCCTTGCCTTTGAGGTAAATGCCCGGCCATAGCGCCTTATCGGAGATGATCATCCGCAACGTGCCGTCGGGTTCAACGAGATTGATTCGTTGGACGTCGATTTCTTCGAAACTCTTCTTTTTATCCGCAGCAAAACCCGCCAGAACCGTAATCGCGAAAGTTGCGGTGAGAATCCCGGAATAGATCGCCAGAAAGCGCTGGCTGCTGAAGAACTTCATTTTTTCCTCCCGTGCGATACAGAAAATCTCGGTAAAGGTGTCAATACTTCCACGACGAAGCGCTCTCGCCGGCGGGCGCGTTCTTTGTGATTTGGTCCGCCATTTGCCGGACCATATCCCCGGTGCTTGTGGGCCTTTTACCGTGCCCTTTCATTGGCCGGCCATAATCGAATGAACCCGCATAATAAGGATCTTTAGTCGTCTTCAAATAATCTTCCGTAAGGTATACGGCGAGATTGAGATAGTAATGATCCATATCACCGGCGTAGAAGTGCAGTTTTCCTACCAGGTTTGGACCGAGTTGTTTCCAGTTCTTCTCCATGTAATAGCGCAGGTCATATCCGTGGTCACGCATATAACTCGCGACCTCGCTGTCAATGACGCCCGTTAGATTGTCAAAGAGAGGCTTAGGATACCCATCAGCGCCGACGGGGCCGTAAACGGCTTCCCAGATATTATTCTGTTCTCCCGAACGCCCTTGGGAGCCCAACACCTCTTCAAGCTGCGACTCCTGTTGAAAGTTCACCAACGCTTGTCCGTCTGGAAGACGAATCCAGGGCCGCCACACTTTTTGCCAATCGGTGGCGCCCGGTGTAGCTACGGTTGCATCCGGAGCGTAGAAAATATTTTTATCCTCGTAAATGTTCGCCATCACCCAACGGCGAAAATCAATGGGGTCGGGATAATAAACCCACGCTCCGCCAAAGAATGCGGAGCGCTGCAACTGCAAAGCCAGAGACTCCCACCCACCGGTTGAGCCGCCCGATAAGACGCGGGCATAAGGCTGGCGAATGATCCGGAAGTGCGTCTCGATATAGGGAACCAGTTCGTTCATGATCGCGTCGCCGTAGGGGCCATTATTCGCGGAATTGACCGCGTAGGAATCGTCGAAGTATGGGGTGGGATGGAGAAAAGTGACCATCAGCATGCGAGGAAAGTTGTCCGACGACCAGTCTTTGAAAAGTTGATATCCCTCGCCTTCGCGCATGGCGAGAACCGTGCCCGCCTGAGCGGTTGGAGGATCAAGGCGAAAATGATACGGCGGCGAAAGTCTGAAGTGATCCTGCTCGTAGTCGACGGGATAGAGAACTTCGGGATGCTTATCGTAATCTCGGGGTAGCAGCACCACGGCACCGAGGTAGATCGGTTGCCCCCAGAATTTTGTCAGCAATTCAGATTGGATCTTAATGTGCTTGACCCATTCGGTGTCAGCCGGCACAACGATTGGGGGAATGACCTTCGAGGCCTCAAGCTTCACCACGTCGCCGTGGGGGTCCAGGTGAATCTTTTGCACATCGCTGAAAAGATTTCCCGGAGAAGAGAACATGCTCTGTCCTTCCCATTGATCCATGTGAGCCCAGATCGTGTGGTGGTCGGCGCGGTGGAATTCAGTGTAGACATTCACGAACGCCTGAACGTAGTAATCGCCGGCCGGGAGTTCGCCCAGGCTGCGCAGCGGATAACCCAGAGTGGAGTTGTCGATGATCGCTGCTGACTCCGGCTGAAGCTGCTCGACATCAACACCGAAAAAAGGGCATCCCATGTAGCGGTCGCCAGCCTGAAACCTGGGCTCGTGGCTGTTATCACGGCTGATGATTAAGAAGACGCGTCCCGTAATCGGCGCCGCGTGTGCGGATGCCGGAAATCGGATCTCGAAACGAGGCCCAGGCAGTGGCGCAGCAAAGGCGCAGTTTGCAGCAGTAACGACAACCAGGCAGAACAGGTAAAGAGTCCAACTTTTCATCCAATGCCTCACTGAAGGAAGTGGCGGTCGATCGATCTGCATCGATCTAGATCTTTCCAGCGGCTAGCAAGTCAAGTGCAAAGCGCAAACTCGCGTCCGGTCCGGCGTCGTATTTCGCATCCGTCGAATACGTTGTCTCAAAATCGGGGTGAAACACGTTGGCGCGCGGATCTTTCGGCATAAACATTTGTGTGCCATTGGAGATCTGCCCCTGAATTCCCGACTCCGGCAAAACAAAGGGCGTACCCTCCATGAATGCGTTAGGAGACTGGGCCGAAGGCACCCCGATCACAGTTGCTCCCATCTGGTGAAGCGCGAACATCGCTTGAAACGCCGCGCTGAAGGTTCCAGGACTACAGAGCACAATCACTTTTGCGGGCCGGTATAGCGGCTTCCCATGGAGTTCTTCCAACGGATGCGCCCATGGAATCCCTTTTTCGTTCCAATCCGCGAACTTTTTGTTTCGTTTTTCTTCGGCTGTTCCGGGTTCGCTCCCGCCGGTGAATTCATAGTCCCCGATTTCAAAAGCAGGATTTTTCTTGCGCTCTTCTTCCACACTGGAGTGGTACTTTTCCATATAAAGCGGAGACTTCACTTGCACAAATTCGGCGTCGTCCGGGCGGCCGAAGTAAGCGTCTCCATAGATTCGGTAGAAGAAAGGGACAATCACCGGAGTTGATCCGCCGCCGTCGTCCCGCAGATCGATGATCAGGTTCGGCGTGTTTTTGCGTTTCATCTCCTCCAGCACTTGCGTTCCCGGCTCGAGCAAAGAAGGCACTCCGTGGATGGCCGCATCGATATCCGCGGGCATCTCTTGATGATGTGTCTTGTAATACTGCTGGAGCGATTCCTTCGGGTCTCCCACATGAAATCCCTTCATGACGTCATACACTTCGCGCGGATTCATATTGGCAACGCGAAAATATGCAGTGTGCCCATCGGGAAGGAAGCGGTAGTAGAACGGCTGATCGGAGTGTTCCATGCCGGCCCACGCGGGCGGTTTGTCAGACCATTTCTCAGGATCCTCCGGATGTTCGCCCTCCCAACTGACGTGGCGTTCCACTTTGTTGCCGCTTGAATCCTGCAGCGTATAGGCAACGCCATGAGCACGATCCAGGTCGGGGATCAGATTTTGCAGCAGCTTGTAGCTGCGCAGCGCCATGGTTAACCCGACATAGCTTCCGTAATCATTCTCGGTTGCAGCCTCCAAAGACATCCGGTTGAGCAACTCAGGAATAGAATGACCGTCGACAGCGATTAACTTGTATCCGCGGGCTCCCTTCAACTCCGCCAGGTCGGACGATTCGATCAGCAAACCATCGGAAGCGATGCCGAACACGACTGCCAGTCGCGGCGCCGGATCCTGCCAGCGCGAGCGTCCTCCGCGCACCCGGGTGTGCCCGTCTTTCAAGGGCGCCAGAAACGCGCTTAAGCGGTCTATGAATTCAGGGACCGAAAGACCGTCCGCGGGAATATCACGAACCAACTTCTCGGCCGTCCTCTTGAATTCAATTTTTCCCCCCAGGTTGGAATAGGGGTCGGGATGAGTCGCCTCCAGCAACGAGAGAAATGTTCGGGCATCTTTGGCCGCCTGCGCCTGGGTCAAGTGGGCGGGAGCATCATTCGTTGCGGCCAGAACCACAGTCGCCAGACTCAGCAGCAAAACTATTGCAAGAGCGCGTCGCATGATTTGTATTTACCTTTCCGACTCATCATCCGTAAGACTCTCTGTTTCCGGCCGCCGTTCGCTGGGAGCAGGCTCGCTACCTTCAACAATGATGTAGTCCATTCCCGCTTGCCTCATCTTGGAATTCAGCGCCGGTAAGTCTTTTTCCCGGATCTGTGTCAATTGGCGGCTTGCCTCGGTCAGAGACTGCCGTAGTTCCGTGAGTTGCATTTCCTGAGTTGGAGTGGGCGCTGCCGTGTGGGCTTCAAGACTGTAGAGTAGTTCGGCAATCCGTGCGATCAGGGATGGAGATGCCGGATGCAGAGGATCTCTCACCTTTGGGCCCATCAACTGTTCGTGCAGATCGATCACGCCCTTGTTCAGTGTTTCTGCGAACGTCTCAATTTCTTTGGGCGGCGCCGGGGCCTTCTTCCATGTTGCTATCGCGGAGGTCAACGGGCCTTCGAGCGCGCCCACGGCTTTCTGCGCGCGAATTGCGTCCGCGTATAAATGAAAAACGTCCATCATAAGCTGTTGATGGCGACTTCGATCGGCGGCATTGAGGATTACATTTGGATCTTCTACGACCGTCAACGTTTTCGAAGCCGTCCGAGCCACCGCTTCAGGTTGGCGATTCGCCCCCGCTTCAGGCGGGCCACTCGCCCCCGCTTCAGGCTGGCCACTCGCCCCCGCTCTGTCACCCTTCTCAGAATTGTCATCCCGAGCGAAGCGAGGGATCTGCAGTTCCCCAACCGAAACGGTCACCTTGTACTCTCCCGGTTCCACGAATGGGCCCGGCATCCCGAGATGAGGCAGGACGCGATAGAAGAAAAACCCTTGTCGCATCGCGAACATCTGCAAATCCGCGGGTTCCGCGGGTGTCTCCCATCTCAGATCCCATTCCACGCGATTGATGCCAGCCCGGCCCGTTCCTTTCAGGTCGCGCACAATCTCATCCCGGCTGTTGCGGATGACGATTCGCACGTTGTGATCCTTATCCACATCCTTATTAAGGTGATAGTCGATGACCGCTCCGTCCGGCGGGTTGGGAGCGCGAAAAACACGTTGTCCTTCGAATCCATTGTCGTCGATGTAAATGCGCCACTCCGTGGCTGGGGCAAGATCGAATAGTTCGAGGTCGGATGCTTGCTTGTCAGCCTTCAACGCTTCGAGCGGACGGATGTTATCCAGAACCCACAACGAGCGTCCGTGTGTGCCCAGGATTAAATCGTGTTCCTGCGGCTGAATCGAGATGTCATCCACGGGAACGTTGGGCAACCCCATACCGAGCCTTTCCCAACTTTGTCCTTGGTCAAAGGAGACGTAGGCTCCATATTCAGTTCCGAGAAAAAGCAAATTGGAGTTGTAGGGGTCCTCACGAACCACATGAGCGGTGCCGCCATTATTCGGGATTCCGTTAACCATCGCCTTCCAGGTCTGTCCGTAATCAGCGGTGCGAAAAATGTACGGATGAAAATCATCGTTGCGATGACCGTCAAATGTCACATAAGCCACACCTGGAGCGTACTTTGAAGGCACGATGCTGCTGACCCATGTTTTATCAGGCACGCCCACCTGTTTAGCCGGCAAGTTGTGCCAGCTCTTTCCGCCATCGCGCGTAAGCTGCAAGTTCCCATCCTCGGTGCCGACCCAAAGAACCGTCGCGTCAATGGGAGATTCCGCTACCGCGCTGATGCATGGAAACCACAGCACGCCATAATTGAGCGATTGAGTGTTCTTGTCTGGAAGCTTGCCCATGATCGGCAACTTTGTCCGATCCACGTTCGTTGTCAGATCAGGACTGATCGGCTCCCAGGTGTCGCCCCTGTCAGCGGATCGGAATAAAATATTGGCGGCGTAATAAATTGTCTGCGCGTCATGAGATGAGATCAGGAGAGGAGAATTCCAGGCAAACCGATAGGGCGGCTCGCCGGCTTTCGCGCGTGGGGCGATCGAGGCCCACTCATGACTTCTGAGATCCAGCCGTGCGAGCTTGCCCTCCTGTGCCTCGGTATAGACGATGTTGGGATTCTGCCGGTCGATCAGGGTGTAGAACCCGTCGCCGGTGAGAACATGATGCCAATCTGAATTCATGATGCCCTGCGCAGAGCGATTCCGGCTGGGACCGCACCAGGCACCGTTATCTTGAAGGCCGGCGCAGATCTGATAGGGGGAACCGGGCCCCGCACTCACCTGATACACCTGCCCGATCGGAAGTGTATTAATGAAATCCCAGTTTCGGCCGTCGTCTTTGCTCGTCCAGATCCCGCCATCCGTAGCAGCAACGATGTGGTCTGATTTCTGTGGATCGATCCAGAAATCGTGGAAATCCGAGTGCACATCGCGACCCCGGTCAGTATCAAACGTTTTACCGGCATCGCTTGAGTGCTGCAACTCATCTTCTAGCACCCATATCTGCGAATCATTGTTCGGATCGATTCGAATCTGGCCGAAGTAGGCGTCTCCGCTGGTATTGCCCATCTGCTTCCAACTCTGTCCATCATCCTCGCTGCGAAAAACTCCGCCCTTCACGTTCTGCACCAGGGCGTAAACGATGTTTGGCTTCTTCTCATAGATGGCAAGCCCGATCCGGCCCGTGTTGCCGTCGGCGGGCAATCCATCGGTTAGTTTTTTCCAGCTGCGTCCTCCATCGGACGTCTTATAGATCGCGCTCCCCGGACCGCCTCCGTTGAAACCCCAGGATGTGCGCCTGCGTTGATAGCTAGCGGCATAGAGAGTGTTTGGGCTTTGCGGGTTCATCACGACATCCACGACGCCGGTGTCCTGATCGATGAAGAGCACCTTGCTCCAGGAGCTACCGCCGTCGGTCGTCTTGTACAACCCGCGTTCCGGGTTCGCTCCCCACAGATGCCCGAGTGCCGCAACGTACACAATTTCCGGATCGGTTGGATCGATCACAATTCGGCCGATGCTTTGGGTCTCGTCCAGGCCAACATGCGTCCAAGTCTTGCCGCCATCCATCGACTTATACACACCGTTGCCCCACGAGGAACTCTGACGATTGTTTGGCTCTCCGCTGCCAACCCACACGACCGAAGGGTCAGAAGGCGCAATCGCAACTGCCCCGATTGTTAATACGGGCTCCTGGTCAAAGACCGGGACGAATGTGTTTCCTGCATTCGTCGTTTTCCACAAACCCCCAGTAGCCGTCCCCAGAAAAAACGTATTGGAGTCGGCCGGGGCGACGGCGATGCTATCGATTCGGCCGCCTGCATTGGCCGGCCCGATTTCACGGAAGTGTAATCCGCCGAATACGGACCTGGTGTCGCCCGCAGTGGCATGATTCTGGCTCTCCTGGGCTGGCGCCAAGGAGAAAAATGAGCCGGCAACCGCAAAGGCCCACATCATGCGGAATAGGGCGTGGCGCACTTTGTTTATTGAGCTATTCCCGAACAAATGCCACCCTTTTTTCTTTCCGCGCAACGATTGTTGTGTTCATCGGTACGGAGCCAGAAGGATACAATCGAATACTTCCAGCCGTCAACGCGGCAGCGCCATAACAGTTCACATTTCGTCGGACGCCGTCAGATGCAATCCATTTAAAAATCGGCCGACGCTGTTTTGTGTTTTGTGATATTTGTTGCGCGATTACTTTGCGTATGAAACACTTGTTGCGGCGGAGATGACTTCTTCTGCGATTCCCTCCAGTTGTGAAACAGATGTGGGACAGAAAAATTTATGATGACCGATCACGCGCCGCAGATTCTGCCCGAATCAGACCAGAGAAGGCCAGGAGCCGGAAGGTCGGTTCTCGTCTACGCCCTTATCGCTCTCGCTATAGTTTTCCCGCTGTCCATTCGCGCCTATGCTGCGCAGGAGCAGCACAGCGGAGAGCAATTTAAAATTTCATACACCGCGGCCGCCAACCCCGGGCCCATTACCGGACGATTGGTGCTTGTGCTCGCAACCAAGAATGATCGGGAGCCCAGGCTCACCGTGGCTCCTAACGGTCCTGCCATTTTTGGCGCAGACATCGATCATCTTCAGCCCGGCCAGATCACGACTTTGGACGCAACGACCATTGGTTATCCATTTAAGCTGAGCGATCTGCCGCCCGGCGACTATTACGCGCAGGCCGTGATTGACGTCTATACCCAGGTGCACCGCGCGGATGGTCACACTATCTGGGTGCACATGAATGATGGCCAACAGGAAACGTTCAACATCGCAGTCGGAAATCTGTACAGCGACGTGGTGAAAGTTCATCTTGGCGCGGGTGGCAACTTTGACCTCTCCATCACTCACGTCATTCCCGCCGCCAAAGATCCCGCAGACACTGAGTGGGTAAAGCACGTCCGCATTCGGAGCGAGAAGGTCTCCGCTTTTTGGGGACATCCTGTCTACATCAATGCCACGGTTCTTCTCCCGAAGGGATACGAGGAACATCCCGACGCGCGCTACCCAACGGTGTACACCATGGGGCACGATGTTCCGTTCACGTTCGATCCGAATCCCGGGCCACCGCCCACCGAACAGGAAATGGACGTGCGCGGACTGGAAAGCGGCTATCAGTTTTACCAGTCGTGGACCTCTGACCATTTTCCTCGCATGATCGCCGTTTCTTTTGAGCAGCAAACGCCCTTTTTCCCGGACTCCTATTCCGTAAATTCCGTCAACCAGGGTCCCTACGGAGACGCCATGCTGGAAGAGGTGATTCCGTATCTGGAATCTCATTTCCGCATGATTGGCAAGCCGTATGCCCGCCTGGTGGAAGGCGCGTCAACCGGCGGTTGGCAGACGCTTCAGCTTCAACTTTGGCACCCCGATTTCTTCGGTGGCGTTTGGGTGCTACAGCCCGATCCGATCTCATTCCGCCATTACCAGATGGCGAATGTCTACGAAGACGGCAACGCGTTTTCCGTGCCCAGCGGCCCGTTCACTTCCGCACTGCGCCCGATGCGGCGCACCACCGAAGGCCAGGTCACGATCACGATTCGCGACCTGAGCTTATACGAGGCAGTGCTAGGGAGCCATGGGCGCTCCGGATATCAACTGGAGGCGTGGGAAGCGATTTATGGCCCGGTCGGCTCAGACGGCTATCCTGTTCCCCTATGGGATAAGTTGACGGGCCAGATCAATCACGAGGTCGCAAACTACATGCGCGATCACGGTTACGACCTGCTCGAATATAGCAAGCGCAATTGGAGTACCCTCGGCCCACAGATCAGCGGCAAGCTCCATTTCTTCTGCGGAGACATGGACCATTTCTATCTGGATCTGGCGGTATATGACTATCAGGCGTTTTTGAAAAAAACGGCCGACCCTCACTACGAAGCTGAATTCACCTACGGTCGCCCCATGAAAGGGCATGGCTGGCACGCCTTTACCTGGGCGGAAATGGTGACCCGAATGGCGAACTACGTAAAGGGTAACCTCCCGAACGGAGAAAACGCCTCCTCCTGGAACTACTAGATGCGCTCCGTATGCGCTCCGTAGCTCGCCCTGCGATTGCGATCAACATTGCCTAACTGTTAGCCACGCAACATACGTTGCGATGCAATATCATGATCGTTGCGATGCGATATCATAATATCGATAATCGTTGACAATCGTTCCCTGTTGGGATTAAGCTCCTCTATCATTTAATGTCATTCGCAACGAACGTTGCGACGCCACACGATCCGAAATGGGAGGTCGATATTTCGATGCGGAGCCAGATCTTAGCGTTAGTGATCCTCGCAGCCATGG
>Ga0302326_10021807_pt1 | contig 13119 bp, 11 predicted proteins | sample Palsa_T0_3_FD_202264 | JGI IMG/M metagenome (GOLD analysis project Ga0302326, IMG submission 202264) | Peat permafrost microbial communities from Stordalen Mire near Abisko, Sweden - Palsa_T0_3 | ecosystem: Environmental > Terrestrial > Soil > Palsa > Peat permafrost | place: Sweden: Abisko... | reverse complement strand
CGCCCGCGCTCGCGCACGCGTCCGCGCTCGCGCCCGCGCCCGCGCCCGCGCCCGCGTCCGCGCTCGCGCCCGCGCTCGCGCCCCTTCCTACGACCCATCCGGCTTGACGTAGATCTCCTTGAGGCTCGCCCTCTTCTGCTGCATGGCCTCCACCATCGGCCCGAGCAGCGTCGTGTCCGACGACAGATCCTCCGTCTCCCCCGGATCGCGCGCAAGGTCGTAAAGCGCGTAGTGCCGGCCGCCGTAGTGAATGAGCTTCATCCCGGGCGTCGGCCCGTGAATGAGACCGCGCCGCATGTGCGTGAAGGGCCCGTCCGGCATGTCGATGTACACGTCACGCTCTTCGTACGGCTGCCCCGGCGGCGCCGTCAGGTCGGGCACGAGGCTGCGCCCCGACAGCTCGCCAGGCCCCGGCGGCGGGATGTTCAACAGATCGAGGAGCGTGGGCACGAGGTCGATGTCGCTCCGTTTGACGTCGATGCGGCGCGGCGCCTGCCCCGGCACCGACAGCACGAGGGGCACGCGCACGAGAGGCTCCCAGATCTCGAAGCCGTGCTGGAACGCGAGGCCGTGCTCGTTGCTCATCGCCTCGCCGTGATCGCTCGTGAGCGCGACGACCGTCCGCTTGCCCCAGGGCTCGTTGCGAATCGCGTCGAGGAGCCGGCCCACGGCCTTGTCGACGAACCACACTTCCCCGTCGTACGCGGCCCGCATCTTCCAGCCCGCCGGGTGCGAAGGGTCGGCAAAGTCCGGCGCGCCATCGTGGAGGACGTACTGCTCGTGGGGGTCGAAGTAGTGCACCCACAGGAAGAACCGGCCCGTGCCGGCGTGGGCGGCCAGCAGCTTGAGCGCGGCGTCGGTGATCTGTGGGCTGGTGCTGTTGGTGTCGGTGTCCGTCTGGCCGGACGCGGGCACTGCCGACAGGTCGAACACGTCGAAGCCCTGCTCGAGCCCCCAGCTCTCCCGGAAGTACCAGTGCGACGCGACGCCCATCGTGTACAGCCCCGCGGCGCGCAGGCGCTCGGCGAGGAACGTGTTGCCGGGCAGGTACCGGTTGAAGTGCCCGCCGTCGCGCAGCGTCTCGCTCGGGTACTTGCCGATGAGCACCGGCGCGAGGGCCTTTCCCGTGTACGACGCCATCGAGTAGGCCCGCTCGTACACGGCGCTGGCCGCCGCGAGGGCGTCGAGGTTGGGCGTCGTCGGCTTGTCGTAGCCGAGGAAGCCCGTCTCACCCGCGCGCAGCGTGTCGACGGTGATGAGAAGAAGGTTGTAGTCCCCACCGATCGCCGGGCCGGCCCGAGCGGGCGCGACGCCCGCCCCCTTGGCGACGATCGCGACGAGCGGCAGGTCGGCCCCGGAGCAGTCCTCGTCGATGCCGTTGCCGGGGATCTCCACGGCCAGCGGGGAGATGTGGGGATCGTGGTCGTTGCAGTCGCCGCCGCCGAAGTAGGGCGACGCCCCGTCGTGGTCGCGGTCCGTCGCCTTGCGCGCCAGGGCGAGCCCGATGCGGCCGAGCGGCGCGTTCGCCTCGATGGCCAGGGCGATGCCGGGGTTCTCCTCGAGAGCGACCGCCTCCCGCACGGTGACGCACGAGGATCCGCCGACGATCGCCAGCGCCATCACGAACGGCAGCGGGCGCGCGGGCCTTCCCCAGAGCGCGAGCGGGGCAAGCCACGCGCTGGCCGCGATCGCCGCCAGGTCCACGATCGGCCGGAGGTCGAGCTCCGGCCTCCGGAGCACGCCGAAGATCGCGAGCGCGCCCTCACCGCCCCCGCCGGTGTCGCCGCGCGAGACAGCGACGGCGAGGACGGCGAGGGTCGCGACGATGCCGATGCCCCCCGTCGTGGCCGGATCGATGGCGCGCGGCCACCGTGACGCCGCGGCCGCGAGCACCCGGCGCAGCGACGGGAGAAGCGCGAGGGCCCCGGCCGAGAGCAGCAACAGGCACGCCACCGACGCGAGCGCGATCGCCAGGCCGGCGGCCATCGGCGCCCACCGGGAGAGCGCGATCCGCGCGGCGTGCGCTGTCACGACGAGCCAGGTCGTCAGGACCCCGCACGCGAGCGGGGCGAGGGCCGCCGTGCGCGACCGCGCCAGGACCGGCTCCGCCCTCGCCAGCGCGATCCGCTCGGCCGGCGCGAGCGGCCGCTTGGGCTCGAGAAAGAGCGAGGCCAGCGACACGGCGATCCCCACCCCCGCCGCGATGGGCGCGAGCACGCCGATCTCTCCGAGCACGAGCGCCGCGAACGGCGGTACCCGCGCGGCACCAAGCGCCGCCTCTCGCGCCTCGGCGAGCGAGACGAGGATCGCGCCGAAGACAGCCCCCGTGAGCGCGAACAGAATGCGAGACGCGACGCGGGCCACGAGGAGCGGCCAGGGTACAGGAAAAGCGCGCGTTATCGCTTACCCCGCGCGAGCGGGTGGGCCGCGTCGTAGACCCGCATGAGATGCTCCGCCGAGACGTGCGCGTACCGCTGCGTCGTCGAGAGCGAGGCGTGCCCGAGCATCTCCTGGATGGCGCGCAGGTCGGCGCCACCGTCGAGCATGTGCGTGGCGCAGGTGTGCCGCAGGGCGTGCGGGTGGAGATCGGCGCGGCCCGCCCCCGATGCGCCGTAGGCGTGCACGAGTTTGCCGAGGCCGCGCGGGTAGAGGCGGGCGCCGAAGGTCGTGAGAAAGAGGGCACGAGGGTCCTGCGTCTTGCGCCGCGGGTGCACGAACCCGGGGCGCGCGGCGAGCCAGCCGCGGAGGGCGTCGAGGCTCTCGCGGCCGAGCGGCACGATCCGCTCCTTGCTGCCCTTGCCCATGACGCGCGCGCTCGCGCCGGGGAGGTCCACCGCTTGGAGGTCGAGGCCGCATAGCTCACTTGCCCGCAGGCCCGAGCCGTAGAGAAGCTCGAGGACGGCTCGATCGCGGACCCCAACGAGGGTGTCGAGGTTCGGTGCCTCGACGACCCCCTTGGCGGCGTCCACCGAGAGATGGGTCGGCAGGCCGCGCCGGACCTTGGGCGTCGCGAGCTCGTCGGCGGGACACGTGGAGATCGCGCCGCGCCGGCGGAGCCAGCGCATCCACGTGCGCAGGGCCGCGACTTTGCGCGCCACCGAGCTCGGGGCGTTGCGGCGCGCGAGAAGCGCCAGCCACCCGCGCAGCAGGTAGACGTCCACTTCGCGGACGTCAAGCGCCGCGGACGCCGCACGCTCTCCGGCGAACGCGGCAAAGTCGGTGACGTCGCGCTGGTACTCGGTGACGGTGCGCGGCGAGGCGCGCCGCTCCCCTTCGAGGTGACGCACGAAGCCGGCGATCGATTCGTCGAGCGTCACCCGTCGAGCGCTACCACGCCCCCAACGGGTGACACGAGTTTCCGGGACAGTTCAGTGGAAGGCCGGGTATCCCTCGGCCACGCACTGGGCGAGAGGCGAGGTGCCTCCGTCCGGGGCAACGCTCGAGAGGGCGGTGCAGCTCCCGAAGGCCGCGGCGCCATCCGTCGCGCCACCGTCCGTCGGGGCGCTCGCCGAGGCTCCCACGCACACCTGGCATACGTCGCAGTCCAGATCCGTCGAGCAGGCCCCCTGGGCGAGGCATTCACCACCGGAGGCGGAGCTGCACGTCGATCCGGGGGGGCACGAGATGGTCGAGTCGCAGTAGAGCGCCGGGTTCGGGATGACCCCGTCCGTCGACAGCGAGGCGAGGCCCGCGCTGGCGACCGCATTCACGTAGACGTAGATGGCCTGCAGGTCGTCCGACGTCATGTTCCGGAAGTACTGCCAGGGCATCGGGTAGGCGAGCGGCTCGGGCGGGTTGTCCTCCGCATGGATCCCCTCGGTGATGAGGGTCAAGAACGTGGCGTAGTCGACGTCGGGGTTCGTGAAGAACCCGTTGTGCGCGCCGACGAGATCGGCGGCGGCCGCGCGGACCGTGTGCACGACAGGCTCGAGGGGCGCCGGCGTGGCGAACACCTGCCCGCCCGTCAGGTAGGTTCCTCCCGAGTTCGTGTGGCATCCGCTGCAATCCGAGATCGCCGTGACGAGGTAGCAACCTCGCCCGAACTGCGACTGGGTCGCCGGGTCGGCGGGCGGCGTGACGTCGAGCGGGTTCAGCGCCAGACCGCGCAGGGTGAAGCCCGGGTCGGGCACGGGCGCCTCGGCGTCTCCACTCGTGGTGAACTCGGGCGGCAACGGCGCGCCGCCCGGCCCGTCCGCGGGGAACGGCGTCGGCGGCGCGACGGGCTTGGTGTCGGCCGCCACCGCGTTCGTGACCGGCGGGATCACCTTGAGATACGCCCAGATCGAAGCGAGATCGTATGTCGATGCCCAGCGCAGGGCGTCCCACGGCATGACGAGCAGCGAGGCCGTCGGTGTTCCACCGTCGGGCACGCCGCTGAAGTCCGCGCCCGTGCGCATCGAGACGATGAACTGAGGTTCGGTCAGCGTCATGCCGGTCGTCGAGTCCGGCGTCAGGTTGCGCGACGTGACGGGTCCAAACGACACGCCCCCCGCGAGAAAGCCCGCCGTCCCGGTGTGACATGACGCGCAGTCGCTGGCCGCGTTCACGAGATAGCTGCCGTTGCCGACCAGCTCGATCTGGTCTTGGTTGAGGCCCGTCAGGTCGACCGGCACCGGCGAGATGCTCAGGCCCTGCGCCGCCGTGTCCGAGATCCCGACGACGATGGTGGCGCCCGCCTCCCCGGCCGCGCCCGCGGGGCCACGTGCCCCGGCTTCTCCCGACGCTCCCGCAGCGCCAGGCACGCCGGTCGCGCCCGCCTCCCCGGCCGCCCCGGAGGTCCCGGCGGCACCGGCCGCGCCGCTACTACCGCTGCCGCACGCGGCTATCGCCGCAATGGACAAGACTGCAAGGGCCGTCGACGCGGGCAACCATCGTGATCTCATTCCAGACTCCCTCCATGACAAAGACATCGGCGTATCCCCCAGGCTGGCCGGAAAACCCCCGCGCGGACCGCGCACGCGCGACCATAGATGGAGGCGACGCTTTGGCTCAAGCGCAAATACCCAATTCCGGGACCGGCCCGAGGCCCGCGTCTCTCCGGGTCCGCCTCACGCGACGCGCCGAAGCCAGCGTTCGGGGCGCGTGGGAACGCGCGAAGAGCGAGCACTCCAGCCCGGTCCGGATCGCGCTCTCGGTGGGCGTCGGGGTGTTCTGCGCCTGCACGCCCTTCATCGGCGCTCACATGTGGATCGCGCTCGGGCTCGCGACGCTCTTTCGCCTGAACCGGCTCTGGGCGCTGCTCGGGTCCCGCTTCACGTTCGGGCCGATCTTCGCCTTGGTGGCGTTCTCGGAGATCGAGATCGCCCACTTTGTTCGGACGGGGGCGTGGGCGCCGCTGTCGCCGGCACAGGCGCTCGCCCACGGCCGCGAACTCGTCGTCGACTGGGCTCTCGGGGCGCTCGTCGTGGGCGGCGGCATCGCGGCCGTCGCCACAGGGGTCGCCTACATCGTGGCCGTCAGTTGGCCCGCGCCTGACGCAGCCCCTCCACCGTCTTCGGAATATCCGCCGTCAGGACCTCAGGATCGCCAGCCGTGACGAGGACGTCGTCCTCGATGCGCACCCCGATGCCCCGCCACTCGGCCGAGACCGACGGCTCGTCAGGCGCGATGTAGATCCCCGGCTCGACGGTCAGCACCATGCCCGGTTCGAGCGGCCGCGGCTTGCCCGCGACGAAGTACGCGCCGACATCGTGAACGTCCATGCCGAGCCAGTGGCTGGTGCGGTGCATGTAAAACTTCTTGTAAGTCTCCGTATTCAAAACCTGTTCTGCTTCTCCCTGGAGCAAGCCAAGCCGCACGAGCCCACGCGCGATGACCCCGCACGCGACCTTGTGGATCGCATCGAGCGTCGTGCCCGCCCGCGTCGCGGCGATCCCCTCGAGCTGCGCCTCCAGCACCAGCTCGTAGATCGCTTGTTTCTCCTTGGAGAAGTCCTGGCCCACGGGGAACGTGCGCGTGACGTCGCTGGCGTAGTAGCCGTACTCGCATCCCGCATCGATGAGCAGCAGGTCGCCGGCCTCGATGAGGCGGTCGTTCTTGCGGTAGTGTAGGACGCACGCGTTCGGTCCGGAGCCGACGATGCTGCCGTAGGCGGGTCGCTCGGACCCCTGGCCACGGAACGTGTCGAGCAGCATCGCCTCGACCTCGAACTCGCGCATGCCGGGGCGCGCCTGGCTCATGGCCCGCTCGTGGGCCGTGCGCGTCACCCGGGCCGCGGCGCGCATCGTCGCGATTTCTTCGGGCGACTTGCGCAGACGCATCTCGTGCAGGATGGCCCCGACGTCGACGATCTCGCTGGGCGGTACGACGCCCGTCCGCTGGCGGGACCGCACGCGGTCGATGGCGGCGAGGAACCGCTCGTCGAAGCGGCGGTTGTAACCGAGACGGTAATGGACCCTGCGTCGATCTTGGATCAGCGCCGGCAGCCGCTCGTCGAGCTCGGAGATGACGAAGGCCGCGTCTGCGCCGTACGTCTCCCGTGCGCCATCGACGCCCGCCCGTGGCCCGTCCCAGATCTCCCGCTCGCGGTCCCTCGGGCGGACGAAGAGCGTCAGCGTGCGGTCCTTTCCGTCGAGGACGGCCACGCTCTCGGGCTCGTCGAAACCGGTGAGATAAAAGAAATCCGAGTCTTGCCGGTACTCGTGCTCGACGTCGTTGTTGCGGATGAAAACGGGCGCCGACGGCAGGATGGCCACCGAGGGGCCGGCGCCGGGCGCGGAGGCGACCATCGCATCGAAGAACGCCGCGCGCCGCCGCGCCCACGCTTCGCGATCGCTCATGGTGCTTTAGCTAGCACGCGCGTCGCAGCCGCTGCCTCTTGCCGGAACTTGGCCCGGCAACGGCCTCGGACAGACACTGCCCTACATGAATCCGGACTCGAAGACGCTCGAACGACGACGCAAGCGCAGCGACGACCCGCTCGTGGCCCTGCACTATCAGCTCGCCCACGCCCGGACCGAGGGTCGGATCGAAGCCATGGTGGTCGCCGACGACGCCGGCCTCGTCGTCGCCGGCGCGGGTTCGTGGGCGGCCTGCGAGGAGCTCGCGGCGTACGCGCCCCTGCTCGCGCAGGGTCAGTGGTCCGAGCCCGGCGCCGTCGACAGGACGCGGCTCGCCGCCCTCCGGCAGCAGGTCGACGTGCAGGCCGTGGACGTGGATGGTCAGCGGATGCTGCTCTGCGCCCGGGGCGGGAGCCTGAGGCGCACCGCGATCGCGCGAGCCGCCCTGGGCGTCGCGCGAATCCTCACCGCAGCGTGAGGGCAGCCCAGGCGGCCGCGGGGCGCCGACGTTGACCACCCCGCACGCCCACGGTACGAGAAGGGCTCGGAGCCGCCCATGAACGACAAGGACTCCGGCGAGCGGCGCCGCCGACTCGACAGCGTCATCCCCGAGCTCCTCAAGCGCGCGGTCGAGATCGGCGTCGAGAAGGCGGTCGAAGCGCCCGACAACCTCAAGGAGTTCGTCGGCGGGATGAAGCTCCCGCGCGAGCTGGCGAACTACCTCCTCGCGCAGGTCGAGGAGACGAAGAACGGCCTCTTCCGCGTCGTCGCCAAAGAAGTCCGCGAGTTTCTCGAGCACACGAACCTCGCCGGCGAGATGCAGAAGATGCTCACGACCGTCCAGTTCGAGATAAGCACCACCATTCGCTTCAAGCCGAACGACGGCGGCGACGGCACCAAGCTCCCCAAACCAGAAGTCCGCTCCGACGTGCAGGTAAAACGCGGAGACCGAACGCCCGACCGCCCCGAACCGGCGGCCGGGCTCGAAGCGCGCCCGCGCGAGCGGCGCCGAAGCAGAGAATAACGAACGTCCATGGCGAAGCCCCTCCGTGTTGCGGGCGAGGTCGACGGCTGGTGCACCCGCTGTCGCCTCCTCCTGAACCATCGCATCGTGTCCATGAAGAGCGGCAAGCCGCATCAGGTCGAGTGCCTGACGTGCCGCTCGACGCACCTGTGGCGCCCCAAGCCTCCCGGCGAAAAGGTGGCGAGCGAGAGCCCCCGCTCCACCGAGCGTCGCGCTGGAGCGCCCCAGGCCGGGTCCCGGACCACCCGTGTTTCGGCTGCCGCCCGCCTCGAAGAGACGTGGGCCAAGGCGACGCTCGGGCGCGATCCACGCGACTTCAAGGCGTACAGCGTCGCCGGCAACTTCGACGAGGGGGACCTCGTACGGCACAAGAAGTTCGGCGACGGCGTCGTGACGCGCATCATCGACGCGAAGAAGATCGAGGTGCTGTTCCGGGACGAGCCGAAGACCCTCGCGCAGGGCACCACCTGACACCGGCGGGGCTCTTTCGATGGCGGTCGTCCCCTCGATAGGCTGTCGTCCGACAGGCTCTGTCCGGCGGGCCAACCGGCGGGTGGCTCTTTTCGCAGCCGCCGTCTTCGGGTCAGCCATCGCATGGACCGGGAGCGGGTGGTGCGCCTCCCCGGACGAACCGGCTCCGGGGGCGCGCCTGAGCTTCGGTCCCGATGGCCGAATGGGCGCCTGGCTCGTCGGCGCCCTGCCCGACGGCGCGCGGGCGACCGACGAAGAGCACCTCACGCCGCGCCTGAACGGCCCGGTGGACGCCGCCTCCGGGGCGACGCCGCGCTGGCGGCTCGGGTCGACCGCCGACGGCGCCTTGCGCCTCGACGACGCCCTCGAGGGGCACCTCCATGGGGTCGCCTACGCGGGCGGCGTCGTGCGCGTGGCGCGCGGCGGGCGATACCTCCTTCTCCTCGGCTCGGAGGGCGGCGTCGAGGTCCGCGTCGACGGGCGTTCGACGTTCGCGCGCGAGGGAGCCCGTCCGGGACGCGACGGTGAAGACCTGGTGGCGGTCGACCTCACCCCGGGCGACCACGCAATCGTCCTCGCGCTGAAGCGCCGTTCGAACGCGGCGGGCATCGACCTGCGTGCTCGGGTGCTAGGCGAGTCACTGCAGCCCCTTCCGCCCGGGTCGTGGATCTTGCCTGGAACGGGTGACGCCGACGCGGCGGGCCTGGCGGCGCGGATGGCCACCGCCTCGCTGGATCGCGGGATGACCGACGACGGCTATCGCCCCGTGCTCACCGTGACCCTGCACGAAGGGATCCCCGCAGGAGCACCGGTCCATGTCCGCGCCCGCCTCACCCGTGCGGCGTCGATCGCGGGCGACGACGCTCCCCTCTTCGATGTCGACGCGGGCGACGTGCCGGCCGACGGCCCGACGCCCGGGCGGCTCACCGTGGCGCTCCCGCGGCTCGCGGCGAACGAGGTCGACGACTGCGACTGGACTCTGCGCGTCGAGGTCGCCGGGCGATCGCGGACGTTCCCGTTCTTCCCGCGCCAGTCGGTGCGCGAGGCGGTCGCGCACGCCGCGAGCGCGCTGGCGGGTGCCGATGCGTCCTGGCTCGACGCCACGTCGCGGACGAGCGTCGAGCACGTGCGTGACCGGCTCGTTGCCTTCGTGGCGGCCGGAGACTCGGACGTCAGCGCAGAGGTCGACGAGGCCCGCGAGCTCGACGACCTCGCCACCGCCCTCGACCAGCAACGTGACCCCTACGTCCCTACGGGATCCTCCGCCGGGGCGTCCGGCTGGCGCACGGGTGTCATGAGGCGCGCCTACACCTCGGCCGCCGACGGCAAGCCATCGGAGTTCGCCGTGTACGTCCCGCCCGACTTCACGCCGGACAAGACCTATCCGCTCATCGTGGCGCTCCACGGGATGAACGGGCGGCCCGTCGAGATGGTGATGTGGCTCTTTGGCCACGACGACCCGGCGCGCAGCGGGCCGTGGGAGGACCGCCACCCGATCCAGGACCTCCCGCCGCTCGAGGCCATCATCGTGGCGCCGGACGGCCATTTCAACACGATGTACCGCGACCTCGGAGAAGAGGACGTGATGCGCGTCGTCGACTGGGCGATGGCGACGTACCCCATCGACCCGTTGCGCGTGACGATCACTGGCCCCTCGATGGGGGGCATCGGCGCCGCCGCATGCTCTCTGCACCACCCGCAGCGCTTCGCCGCGGCCGAGCCGCTCTGCGGCTACCACAGCTACTTCGTGCGCGGCGACATCGACGGGCGAACCCTGAGGCCCTGGGAGAAGTTCATCGCGGAGCAACGGTCGAACGTCTTCTGGGCGGAGAACGGGATGTACCTGCCGCTATACATCGTGCACGGGACGCGCGATCTGCCCGAAGAGAACAGCGGCGTCCTCATCGACCGGTATGGCGAGCTGCACTACGCCGTGAAGGAAGAGCACCCGGACCTCGGCCACAACGTGTGGCAGACGACGTATCAAGACCTCCGGGGCGCCGAATGGCTGCTGTCGCACCGGCGGCCGGCCCATCCTCGCGCGATCCGGTTCAAGACGCCGAGCACCCGCTGGGCGGATGATGAATGGGTCCACGTCCGGGAGCTTGCGTCGAGCGACGCCTGGGGCGAAGTCGTCGCCCGCATCGACCCCGACAACGTCGTCTTCGTGTCGACGCACGGGGTAGCGGCGGTTGGCCTCGACCGCGACGTCGAGCGGATCGACGACGCCGCGCCGGTGAGCGTCCACGTCGACGGCCGCTCGATCCTCTTCGAGGCGCAAGAGCCCATCGAGCTCCACAAGGGCGACTCGGGCTGGGTCGCCGGGCCGCCGAGCCACGACGGGCCGTACAAGCACGGCCGCGTCAACGGCCCGATCCGGGACGTGTTCCACGAACCGATCCTCTTCGTGTGGGGCGCGAGCGACCCGTCCCAGGCGCGCGCGAACGAAGAGGTCGCGCGGGCGTGGGCGCGCGCGGGCTGGGGAGTCCACGTCGACTACCCCGTCGTCAGCGACGCGGAGTTTTACGAGCGGGGCGAGCCCATCGCCAACGACCGCGCGCTCTTTCTCGTCGGCAACGCGCGGTCGAACCGGGTCGTGCGCGAGCTCGAAGAGTCCTTCCCGGTGCGGATCGACGGCGACGACGTGGTTCTCGGCGCGCAGCGCATCGGGCCGAAGGACGGCGCAGCGGATCGCTCGCAGCTCGGCGCGGCCTTCATCCGCCCGAACCCTCGCCGGCCCGACCGCTACGTCGTGGTGGTCGAAGGGGTCGGCCCGCTCGGCACGTGGCGCTCGCTGTCCTTGCCGGACATGCTCCCGGACTTCGTCGTCTACGACGAGGACGTCGGCCCCGCGAGCGGCCAGCTCACCCTCGGCCCCGCGGAGCTACGCGCGGGAGGCTTCTTCGACATGAACTGGGGACTCCATGCGGACCCTCCCCCCGCGATGGCGGGTCTCTAGTGCACCGCCGTCGAGATGAGCTCAAGGTTTGCTGTCATCCTGAGCGAAGCGAAGGACCCCACGGAGAGCGCGGAAGGGCGTCGTCCATGGGGTCCCTCGCTGCGTTTGACCGCATCTCCAGGGCGGTGCCCTACCGCCGGCCTTTGACGCGGTAGCTCGCCTCGTGGCCGGATGCGCCGATGCCGCCGCCGGTGCCGGTCGTGCGGGAGCGGCCGCGGCCGAGCGAAGAGCGCGGGGGCTCGTCGTCCCGCACCGTCTCGGACGCGCCGCGCCGGATGCCGCCGCCCCAGTCGTCACGGGTGTCCGGGTCCCGGCGCACGGGGGAGCCGCCGCCGTAGCGAGGCTGCAGGTCGCCCGACGGGGCCTCGCGCCGCGGGGTGACGCGAGCGCGCTTGGCGGAGGGCGCGTGCCTCGACGGGCGCCGCGTGGTCGGGGCGACGGCCGCCTTGGGGGGTTCCTTGGGCCTTGGGGGGGACACGACGCGCTTGGGCACCCCGAACTGGCCCTTGATCGTCGTGAGCTCGTCGGCGCTGAGGTACCGCCAGCGCCCCGGGGGCAAGCCCTCGGCCGTGATCCCCGCGAAGGACAGGCGCGCGAGACGCATCACCCGAAACCCGGTGGTATCGCCCATGCGGCGCACCTGCTGGTTGCGGCCTTCGGTGATCGTCAGCTCGAGCCAGGTCTTGTCTCCCTCGTAACGCAGGATCTTCACCTTGGAGGGGAGCGTGCGCCCGTCTTCCAGTTCGACGCCCCGGCGCCACAGTTCGACGTCGCGCTCCTGCATCATGCCGTTGACCTTGACCACGTACGACTTGGGGGCGGACCGGCGCGGGTGCAGCAGCGCCTCCGCGAAGTCGCCGTCGTTCGTCGCCAGGAGCACGCCGCTCGTGTTGAAGTCGAGCCGGCCGACCGGGTAGACACGCGCCGCCGAGACATCGGCGAGGAGCTCGCGGACGCTCGGGCGCCCTTCCGGGTCGCGCATCGTCGACATCACGCCGCGCGGCTTGTGAAGCACGACGTACACGGGCGACTGACGCACGATCCGCTGGCCGTCGACCTCGATCCGGTTGACCCTGGCGTCGACCTGGACCCCCTGCTCCGTCACGATACGGCCGTCCACCCGTACGCGGCCGGCTGCGATGATCGCCTCCGCGGCGCGCCTCGACGCGATGCCGGCCGCCGCCAGCACCTTCTGCAACCGAACGCTCGCCATACTTTAGCTCATAGCGTAGCCTTGCGGGGGATGCGACGCGTCACCAAGCCTTGGGGCTACGAGCTCGTTTGGGCGGAGACTCCGCGCTACGTCGGCAAGATCCTGCACATCGCCGCCGGGCAGAAGCTGTCCCGCCAGTACCACGTCAAAAAGGACGAGACGTTCCTGGTCGAGACGGGCGAGATGGACCTCGAGGTCGGCCAGGGGCCGGATCTCCGCGTCATCCGCATGCGCGCGCGCGACTCGTTCCACTGCCCTCCCAATACGATCCACCGCATGGTCGCCGTCACGGACGTCGACGTCGTCGAGGTCTCGACGCCCGAACTCGACGACGTCGTCCGCCTCGAAGACGCCTACGGCCGCGAAGGCACCAGCAAGGCCTAGAACGCGGGCGTTCTACTTTCTTCGACGCGAGACGGGGGCGCCAGAGTCGGGGGTTTCCGTGGAACCAGCGTCGGTCGAAGTCGACTCCGGGGAGGCGCCGCCGTCCGGGCCGGCTTGTTGCGTGGCTTCTTCGCTGGCCATGAGCTGCGCGTCGCGGTCCCAGCGGTCGACGTGTCCGTCGCAGCTGCTGTCCACCCCAACGCGCTCGAGCCGGTTGTTGAAGTAGATTTCCCAGGTGTCCGCGTTGCCGCTCTCGCAGTGCGTGTTCCGCCGGATGCGCGAAAGCTGG
>Ga0302326_10021803_pt1 | contig 13121 bp, 14 predicted proteins | sample Palsa_T0_3_FD_202264 | JGI IMG/M metagenome (GOLD analysis project Ga0302326, IMG submission 202264) | Peat permafrost microbial communities from Stordalen Mire near Abisko, Sweden - Palsa_T0_3 | ecosystem: Environmental > Terrestrial > Soil > Palsa > Peat permafrost | place: Sweden: Abisko... | reverse complement strand
CAATAACATCGACGAACGTTCCCAAAGGTTTGCGCAGTCGGAACTCTGCCTGGCGCGGGGCGAGCATCGCAGCCGGCCCCGCGCCTTGCGGTGCTACGCAGCGGGGCCCGGCCGACGATCAGCGGCAAACCTGCCCACGCGCGGCGAGGCGCGGCGAATCGATAACTCCACGCTTAGCCGACACGCGCTGATTCAGCGGCGGTCGTCATGGTGACGGCGGTGTCCTCGAGTGGACATATAGAGGTTACCATGGTCCCGATGCCGGTCTCGGACACTGACGCCAACTCCGACTGGACCGACTCCGACTTCGACGTTTTCCGTAACGACCGTCGGTTTGTCGCCAGCGTTTCCGGCAAATGCCGGCATGGTCAGGAGCGGAGCAACAAAAAGGGCAAGCAAAGCATTCTTCATGACACTCTCTTTGGGTTGGCGAGACCCCTCGCCCTGATCGTCAGAATGCGCGTTTGTTGTTCCTGTAGTCTGTATAGAATTGACCAGTGCGCTATCTGGAACAATACCTCGATGAGGCCGTTTCCTTAAACACCGATAAGAAGCTGGAAACCGATGGCAAGACCGACAAGGCTGCCGGCTTGGGGATCCTGCTTCGCGGATCGGAGCAATCGGCACAGCGCGGACGGCTATCAGCAGTTGGCGTTGACACAAGCGGCGGGCGAGTCCGGGAATAGCGTCATTACCTCGATAGTCGTTGCGGCGCCGACCATTAAGGCCAAGCCCAAAACTATCAGCGCCAAGAACTTGTTCATGGTCGTAATCCCCTTCTTGCAGGGTGTCATCATGCACGCCGGCCCGGCGCCGCCGACCAAATACACATGTGCAATCTCCTCCTACCCCTCTTGACGCAGCGTCGGCCTTGCTTGAAAAAATGAGCTGGGCCGGATGAGTATGGGTAGTGGGGAGGCGACGTTGTCGAATTGGCGGATCGTATGCGCGTGGCTGGTTGCCGGCGCCATTGGTGTCTCGATTTATTTCCTTCCGGTAGCACAACTGCTCGATGCAATAGCCGAATAATAATTCGCGCCGGGCAAGCGCGGCGCCGGCCCTGCGCCTTGAGTGTCACGCAGTCTAAGCGCTCGTACTCTGCAACATGACGTGAGACCGGCCATCACCGACTCGAACACCGAGACGCTTCGCCGCTTACTTCAGCGACAACGCCAGTCCGCTCAAATCCAGGCTAACGATCAGGCCGTTCTGCTCGCCGGTGAGCGTCAGCACGGCGCCGCTTTGGTTGGTGAGGACGACGGCCTGCGCGCCCTTTATGACGGCTGCGCCGGCGCCGGCCTGGGCGTAGACGCCGGCAACGTCGGACGGGCGGCGGATATTGCTGACGGTGCCATGGAAGTGCGTCTCCGAGGCGCCGAAGGTGATGCCGTAACTCAACCCCCCGATCGACAGCGGATAGCTGCGGCCCTGGAACGTCAGCACGCCGCTGCCGGCCGAGCCCCCCACGATGAACCCGGCCTTGAAGATGCGGATGCTGATCGTGCCGCTGTCGGCGTTCGCAACCAACGCCGCGCTGAGCAACGCCGCGATGGCGATGAGGCCGACTCTCAATCCCGACAAGACTTGCATCGTAAGTTCTCCCTCACATCAAAAGCGCCGCAGCGCATGGACGATTCTGGCACTGTACCTCGGCGCCATGATGCGCGGAATGCCCTCGCCGAACGGTTAAGCCTAGTAACGCCACCATTGAGTTGACACTGGGCCGGCAAGCGCGGTGCCGGCCCGGCGCCTTGAGCGTCAATCGGTATAGCGCTGGATTCCAGCTACCAACGCAGAGAGCATGAGGTGATGCCGATTATCGGTCGGCCTACCCGCATGATCCGCGGTGGTAATCATTTCCTGCACAGCCTCAGCACGCATGCGGATGTGTAAAAGGGTCTGCGCCAGAGTTTGCTGGAGCTTCCACTCTGCCGCTATGAGCGCGTCGAGCGCCGCCGCCATTTGATCTTCATGAGCACCAGGCGCCCCCTCATTAGCCTAACAGACGGCCCGCGCCTTCATCCATTCCGCGAACGCAATCAAAAACGACCCCGAGGTTTTAACCAGGCGCTCTACATCACGCATGATTTCATCCGCTCCAATGTCCCTGTCGTACGAATCGTCCGCTACGGCTCCAAATGGAGAATGACCATGACTAAGCGACGGGCTTTCCGGGACGGCGGCATCGTTGCGCGCGGCGAGAATTCGTGGCGCCTCCGCTATCGCATTAGCGGCAAGCGGTTCACCAAAACGGTGCACGGGACAAAATCAGAAGCGCAAAAGGCGCTCCGCGATCTGCTGCACTCTGGCGACACCGGCGAACACGTTGCGCCGGACAAGATGACGCTCGGTCAATGGATCGATCATTGGGTATCGATCGGCTGTCCTGGCAACAAAAAGCGCCGCGAAGTCGGGCGGCGTTCGATTGAACGTTATGCGGAGCTGCTTCGCTGCCATGTGACACCGACGCTCGGCAAGCGGCCGTTACAGCAAATCCAGGCGACCGAGATTGATGCGCTATACGTCCAGCTAGTCGAGCGCATGTCTTTGCGCACTGCGCACCATGTTCACGTTGTCCTCGGCGCCTGCCTCGGCCGCGACCAGGACGCGCCGGCTGGTAAGAAGTCCGATGCTGGAATTGGCGAAAGTCCCCTCCCCTAGTGAGGCCGACCACGGCATGGCATTGGAGGCCGATCAGTTGCGTACACTGGTTCAAGGCTTCAAGGGTTCGGTGCTTTACCCGATTGTCGCCGTGGCCGCTTTCAATGGCGCGAGGCGGAACGAGATATTGGCGCTGCGGTGGGATGATCTTGATGTCGGCGGCAAGACGCTGCGGATCGAGCGCGCCGTCGAAGAAACGGAAGAGCATGGGCTGCGGATCAAGGGGCCGAAGAACGACCGCAGCAAGCGCACCATTACAATCGACGATGATCTGATTGCCCTACTCGTGACCGAAAGGGAGAAGCATCTGCGCTTGGTCGCCGGCGTGCCTGATGGTGCGGCCGTCGATCTTTCGCTGGTCAAGCTGCCACCCGGTGCCCTCATGTTCCCAGGACAGCCCGCACCGGGCGAAAGCTTTTCATTCTCCAATCTGCGCAAGCCGCGGAGTACGACGAAGGAATCTGTGCGCAAGGCTACGGCGCTCGGCTTCCCCGGCCTGCGACTGCACGATTTGCGCGGCACGCATGAAACCCTGATGCTGGATGCAGGTGCGCCCGTGCACGTTGTTGCGGCGCGCTGTGGGCATGATCCGGCGGTGTTGCTGCGCAGCTACGCTAAGCGGACGCGCAAGACAGACACGAGCGCGGCGGCGGTGTGGAGTGCGGTGTCGAAGGGCATTCTCTGACGCTTGGGCGGGGATTAGTTGCCGACGTTGATTGAAGGCTTCAAGGGCTCGGTCACATCCAGACCCAAACCCTTCATCAATGCCTCTCCGATGCGGTCGCAGCTTGCGGCAGTCTCGGCAATCAAAATCTTGTTGGTTGGGGTTGAAAGGCTAATTCTGCCTCCGCAATTTCCGCAAGAAATTGCATTCTTTCCGACCAAAACCGTCACGATCTTTTCCGTATGCTGACCGCACTTCTGGCAGCGTATGCGAAGGAGCGTAAAGTCCGAGGTACTGAACTTCATAAAACAAGCCCCCGCCCGAAGCCTGAATCGTAATCAAAAAGATTAAACTTTTTGGAATCTATAAAAGGGCCGAAGTTAGAATGGGGCCAACTTGGGTCCAGCGCGCCCAAGGTTGCCATTACGTTCGCGCACGATATGCTGATTTTACTGTAATGGAAGGGTGGCCGAGTGGTTTAAGGCACCGGTCTTGAAAACCGGCAGACCCGCAAGGGTCTCGTGGGTTCGAATCCCACCCCTTCCGCCACCCTTCGCTCTGCGGGGGTACGGGTGGCAGGCGGATTGTATTTGTTTGATCGCCAGAATTTTTGATCGCTAGACGCTGCGCTGGGCGCGGTCCTTTTCGTTTTGCGCCTTGATGGCATCGCGCGCGGCCTGCCACTGCGCGTCGGTCCAGTGGCGCAGCTCGTAGAAATTGGAACCGGTGGCATGACTCTGGCTGCCGTCCAGCGTGATGGTCTGTCCGGTCAGCCAGTCGCAGCCGTCGGCGATGAGGAAGGTCGCGAGGTTTTGCAGTTCCTCCATGCGGCCGACCCGTCCCATCGGGTTGCTGCGCACGGTGCGATCAGTCGGCCCCTCGCCCGGGCTGAGCCGCTTGCTCGCGCCTTCGGTCGGGATGACGCCCGGCGCGATGGCGTTGAGCCGGATGCCGTAGGCAGCCCATTCGGTGGCGAGCGACATGCTCATGGCGTGGACCGCGGACTTGCTCATCACCGAGGGCACGACATAGGGGCTGCCGTTGTAAACCCACGTCACTACGATCGAAACGATGTTGCCGCGATGCCCGCCGGCGATCCAGCGGCGGCCGACCGCGTGCGTGACGTAGAACGTGCCGTGCATGACGATGTTGGCGATGGCGTCGAAGCCGCGCGGGCTCAAATCCTCGGTGCGGGAAATAAAATTTCCGGCGGCGTTGTTGATCAGGTCGGTGAGCGGACCCGAGGCGAAGATGTCGGCCGCCATGACGTCCACCGCGGCCGCATCGCGAATGTCGACGCCGTAGGCGCTTACTTTGCCGCCGTGCTTGGCCATGAGCTCGGCCGCCGTCGCCTCGCACACCGATTTCCGCCGCCCGCAGATGAAGATTTCGGCGCCGAGCGCGAGGAATTTTTCGGCCATGCCCTTGCCCAGCCCGGTGCCGCCGCCGGTCACCAAGATGCGACGGCCGCGCAATAATCCGTCGGTGAACATCGCTCCCTCCCCTTTGCGGTTATTCCGTCAGATTCCCAAATAACGATGCTGGATGTCGGGTGCGTTTGCCAATTCCGGCGAGCTTCCGATCCAAACGACGCGGCCGCGCTCGATGATGTAATGGCGATCGGCGATGCGGGTCAGCGCCTCGACGTTCTTGTCGATGACCAGGATCGACTGCTCGGCGCCGCGCAAAAGTTCGAGACAGCGCCAAATTTCCTCACGGATCAACGGCGCCAGCCCTTCGGTTGCTTCGTCGAGAATGAGAAGGCGCGGGTTCGTCATCAATGCGCGACCGATCGCCAGCATTTGTTGCTCACCGCCGGACAAAAGAATCCCCTTCGCGCCGGCACGCGCCGCGAGCCGCGGAAATAGCGCGAAAACCTTCTCCAGCGTCCAGGGATCGGTCGAAGAGCTGCGATTGGCTGCGGTGGCAACAAGATTCTCGCGCACGGTGAGATTGGGAAACACCTGGCGTCCTTCCGGCACCAGCCCCAGTCCGAGCTGAGCGATGCGATAAGCCGGCAGCTCGCGGATCTCCGTGCCACAGAACCGGATCGAACCCGTCGCCGATCGCGTCAGCCCCATGATCGAGCGCACGGTCGTGGTCTTGCCCATGCCGTTCCTTCCCATGAGCGAGACCATTTGGCCGCGCGCGATGGAAAGCGAAATGCCGAACAGCACGCGGCTCAGGCCGTAGCTGGTTTCGATATCGGCAATTTCGAGGAGCGGCATTTCAGCCATGACGCCCGCCCTGGCCCGCGCCGTCTTTTTCGCCGAGATACGCTTGGCGCACCCCGGCGTCGGCGCGGATCGTCTCTGGATCTCCGCTGGCAATGATGCGGCCATAGACCAGTACGGTGAGGCGGTCCGCCAGTGCAAACACCGCTTCCATGTCGTGTTCGATCAGAAGGATGGTCGTGCTTCCTTTCAGTTGGCGCAGCATGAGCACCATTTGCGCCGACTCCTCGGGCCCTAGGCCGGCCATCGGCTCGTCGAGCAGCAAAAGCCGCGGCTGCGCTGACAGCGCCATGGCGATTTCAAGCTGCCGAAGCTCGCCGTGACTCAATCGCTCGATGCGCATACCGGCGCGCTCGGCGAGCCCGACGCGCGTCAGTGCCGCCAGCGCCGGCTTGCGCAATTCATCCTCGCCGCGGGCGTCGCGCCAGAAACGAAACGAGTGGCCGCGATGCGCCTGCACGGCGAGCGCGACGTTGTCGAGTGCGGTAAAGCCGCGAAACAGGGAGGTGATCTGAAACGAGCGCGCCAGTCCGAGCTGGCTGCGCCGATAAACCGGAAGCCGCGTGATATCCTCGCCGTCGAAACGGATGCGGCCTTGCTGCGGCGCGAGTTCGCCGCTGAGGAGGCCGATGAGCGTGGTCTTGCCGGCCCCGTTGGGGCCGATGATGGCGTGGACTTCGCCCGGAGCAATGTCGAGCGAGATCGCGTCGGCCGGCACGACGCCGCCGAAGCGCTTGGTCAAGCCCTCGATTTGCAGCAGCGTTTCAGCCATTGCGCCGGCCCGCAAGGAGACCGTCGATGCCGCCATGCACGTAGATCGCGACCAGGAGCAGAATGGGTCCGAGGATCAGATCGGGATATTCGGTGACGCGCGACAATCCCTCCTCCAGCAGCAGAAAAGCCACCGCGCCGATCAGCGGCCCGAACAGCGAGCCGAGCCCGCCCAGCACGGCCATCACGATGAGGTCGCCCGAGCGCGTCCAGTGCATCAGCGCCGGGCTGATGAAATTGGTTTGGTTGGCAAGGAGCGCGCCAGCGAGCCCGCATAGCGCGCCGGCGATCACGAAACAGACCAGCTTGTAGCGAAAGGTCGGAAATCCGATCGCGCGCATGCGCCGGTCGTTGGAACGCGCGCCCTGGATCACCAGGCCAAAACGCGAATTGACGATGCGCGCGACCAGATAAATGCTGGCGAGCAGCAGCGCGAAGCACAAATAGTAAAACAGCGTCTTGTTGTTGAGGTCGATGACGCCGCCGAATTGGCTGCGCCGGTAGATGGTCAGGCCGTCGTCGCCGCCGTAGCGGTCGAGCCCGATGGCGACGTAATAGATCATCTGCGCAAACGCCAGTGTGATCATGATGAAATAAACTCCGCGGGTGCGTAGGCTGAGCGCGCCGACGACAAGCGCGTACAGCGCCGAGACCGCGATCGCGACCGGCCATTGAACGAGGCCCGAACCGACGCCCTCCTTGGCGAGGATGCCGACCGCATAACCGCCGATGCCGAGATAAGCGGCATGGCCGAAGCTCACCATGCCGCCATAACCCATGATCAGGTTGAGGCTGACGGCGCCGATTGCCAGGATCAGGACGCGGGTGAACAATGTCAGCGCGAAGCTATTGCCGCTGAGCATCGCATAGAGCGGAAGCAGCGCTAGAACCGCGAGTAACGCGCCGGTTAAAACGGTGCGCGGGGCCAGCAGTGACTCGGGCCTGGCATCGAGCGAGGGGTGAGCGGAGGCAGTCATCTGCCCGCCGCCGGGAACAATCCTTCCGGCCGAAACACCAAGATCGCCGCCATCAGTATGTAGATCGACATCGAGGACAGCGCCGGCCCGAGCGTCGCCGCGGCGTTCGTGCTCAGGATGTGATGCAGCATGTCCGGAAGGAAGGCGCGGCCGAGCGTGTCGATCAGACCGACGACGATCGCGGCCACGAAGGCGCCGCGGATCGAGCCAATGCCGCCGATGATGATCACCACGAAGGCGAGGATGAGAATGTTCTCGCCCATGCCGATCTGCACCGTCAGGATCGGCGCCTGCATGACGCCGGCGAAGCCCGCAAGCGCCGCGCCTAGCCCGAACACTAGCGTGTAGAGAAGCTTGATGTTGATGCCCAGCGCGCCGATCATCTCGCGGTTGGAGGCGCCGGCGCGGATCAGCATGCCGAGCCGCGTGCGCATGACAACGAAATAGAGCAACGCCGCGACCGCCAATGCCACGAGGATGATGACCAGGCGGTAGACCGGATAATAGACGCCGGGCATGATCTGCACCGCGGCCAGCATCTGATGCGGCAGCACCAGCGTCATGCCGGCCGGTCCCCAGACCAGCCGCACCAGCTCGTTGAAGAACAAGAGCAACCCGAACGTGCCGAGCACCTGGTCGAGATGCCCGCGTTCGTACAGCCGCCTGATGGCGACGACTTCAAGCACCATACCGGCGATGAGCGAGGCGGCCACAGCCAAAATAACGGCAAGGACGAAACTGCCGGTCAGTACTGCGAACGTGGCGGCGAAGTAGGCGCCGAGCATGTAAAGCGAGCCGTGCGCCAGGTTGACGAGGTCCATGATGCCGAAGACCAAAGTCAGCCCGGCGGCGAGCAGAAACAGCAGCATGCCCAGCTGCGCGCCGTTGAGGCATTGCTCGATGAAATACAGCATTCTTCTTCCGTCATCCTGAGGTGCGAGCGGAGCGAGCCTCGAAGGACGACGGCCCAGGACTCTCGGCCGACATCCTTCGAGGCGCGCCTGCGGCGCGCGCCTCAGGATGACGGTTATAAGCCAACGACGCGCGAGCCTATTTCATCGGGCATTTGTCGTGGAAGCGGTCCTGATCGTTCTCGACAATCGTCGACACCGTCTTGAGCACGTAATCGTCGCCCTGCTTGACCACATCCTGCAGATAAAAGTTCTCGATCGGCATGTGGTTGTTGCCGTAGGTGAAGTGGCCGCGCACCGACTTGAAGTCGGCCTTTTCCATTTCCTTGCGCATGGCGTCCTTCTGCGAAAGATCGCCTTTGACGGCGGTGACGGCGCTGTTGATCAAACCCGCCGCGTCATAGGTCTGCGCGCCGTAATACGACGGCCTCAGCTTGTATTTGGCGATGTAATCGGTGACGAATTTCTTGTTGGTCTCGTTGGGCAGGTCGTTGACCCATTCCTGCGCACCCGGAATACCCATCGACAGCTCCTTGAGCCGCGGTATCGACAGCTCGTCGATGGTGAAGACCTGATAGAGCGGGATTTGTCCCTTGAGACCCGATTGCGTGTATTGGGTCACAAACTGCACGCCGGCGCCGCCGGGATAGAAAACGAAGATCGACTCCGCGCCGGATGCGCGTGCTTTTGACAGTTCGGCGGAGAAGTCGAGCTGGTCGGGCCAGCGCGTGTATTCCTCGCCGACGATCTGGCCCTTGTAGGTGATCTTCAGGCCCGCCAGCATGTCCTTGCCGGCGGCGTAGTTGGGGCCGATCAGGAAGGCCGACTTCACGCCCTTCTGATTCATGTACAGGCCCATCGCCTCCGGCGTCTGGTCGTTTTGCCAGGAGGTCGAGAACACGTAGGGCGAGCATAGCTCGCCGGCGAACGCCGACGCGCCGGCGTTGGTCACGACCGTCATGGTCTTTGAGTCGACCAGCGGTTTAAGCGAGGCCAGCAGCACGTTCGACCAGATGTAGCCGACGACGAAATCGACATGGTCGGATTCGATCAGCTTCTGGGTCTTCTGCACGCCCACGTCAGGCTTTTGCGTATCGTCCTCGTAAATGACCTCGACCGGCAGGCCGCCGAGCTTGCGGTCGAGATGGTCGAGGGCCAACTCGAACGCGTTGCGCATGTCGTTGCCGATAACGGCTGTGGGGCCGCTGAACGTGCTGATGAAACCGATCTTGACCGCCTTTTGCTGGGCCGAGGCTTGTTGAACCATGGCCGGTCCCGCGGCAAGTGCAAGCACGGCCGCGACCACAACTGATGTTTTCTCCATCGCCTGCATCCTTCTGATTGCCGCACCGTCGTACGGAGGCGGTTCCATCGTTATGAGCAGCCTTTAGATACCGCCCGAAGGGCTGATTTGACCGCGCGCGGGCCCGCTAATCAAGCCGAACGTACGGCGCGCTCCGTCGCAGGGACGACCGGCCCGCCGGGCTTTTTGAACCCTCCCTCCACCGGCGAGCCCGCAGCGCGGGCTTTGCGGCGTCCCGACCGACATTGCGCCGGCGATTTGCGCACTCTACCTGTCACTAATTGCGGGCGCATTCCCGGCAACCCCGCCGGGCGCCAATGACCAGCGTGAATAGCGAATATGACACAGCATTTCGAGTTTGGGCTCGATACTTTCGGCGACATCACAACTGGACCCGACGGTCAACTCCTGACGCACGCACAGGTCATCCGCAACGTAATCGACGAAGCCGTCCTCGCCGATGAGGTTGGCGTCGATGCCTTTGGCGTCGGCGAGCATCACCGGCCCGACTTTGCCGTGTCGGCTCCTGAAGTCGTGCTCGCAGCCATCGCCGGGCGCACCAAGCGGATACGGCTCGGCTCGGCGGTGACGGTGCTCTCATCGGACGATCCGATCCGCGTCTTCGAGCGGTTCTCGACGCTCAACGCCGCCTCGAACGGCCGCGCCGAAGTGACCGTCGGCCGCGGCTCATTCACCGAGTCCTTTCCGCTATTCGGGTACAATCTCGCCCAATACGAGGAGCTGTTCGAAGATAAGCTCGATTTGTTCGTGACGCTGCTCCGCCATGATACCGTGACGTGGCAGGGCAAATTACGTCCGCCGCTGAAAGATCAGCGTATCTTCCCGCCGATCGAGGCCGGTCCCCTCAAAACTTGGATCGGCGTTGGCGGCAGTCCGGAATCGGTCGTTCGCGCGGCGCATTACGACCTGCCGCTGGCTCTCGCCATCATCGGCGGCGATCCCAAACGTTTTCGGCCGTTTGTCGATCTCTATCACCGGGCATACGCCCAGTTCGGCCGGCCGGTGAAGGAGATGGCGGTGCATTCGCCGGGCCACGTCGCCGACACCGACGCGCAGGCGCGTGAGGAATATTGGGTCGGCTATAAGGCCATGCATGACAAAATCGGCGCCGAGCGTGGTTGGCCGCCGATGGGACGCGCGCAATTCGACCAGGAAGTCGAGCACGGCGCGCTCAATGTCGGCGCGCCGGAAACGGTCGCACGCAAGATCGCCGCGACCGCGAAGGCCTTGGGCATTGTGCGTTTCGACATGAAATACTCAGCCGGCACGCTCCCGCATGACAAGATGATGCGCTGCATCGAGCTCTACGGCACGATGGTCATGCCGCTGGTACGGGAGATGCTGGGCTGACGACCCGGCCGAGAACAGCAATTTCTAACGCGGCGCCGGCAACAACAAAGCAGGCATTGAATTGGTCATCAAATGGTGATGGATTTGATTGATTTGATTAATGAGAGAGAAGATGTGAATGCGGACGACCATAGGGCTTGACGATAATCTATTGGCCAAGGCGCAAGCATATACCGGATTAAATGCGAAATCGGCGCTGATACGAGAGGCACTTAAGGCATTGATCGAGCGGGAAGCTGCGCGCCGACTGGCACGCTTAGGCGGTAGCGAACCGAGCCTTAGGGCTCCGCGACGGCGGCGGATGGCAAGGAAGTGATTCTGATCGATGCGTCTGTGTGGATCGATCACTGGCGGAACGTCAGATTACCCATAAAATGGCCTATTCTCTGTGGTTTGATAATGTTTTGACAATGCAGCCCGCCAATTGGTTGTCTGGCGTGCGCTCGCGCCGTCCCGCAGCAAATCGACCGCGGCCCATTGCATCGTCGATCAGACCGTCCTGCATTAGGTGTAATTCTCGCCGCGTCCGGTCCGAACCCGGAATCTCAAAGCCGCGGGACACGTCAAAGCCCGGACGGTGGATTGAACCAAGGGCACACGATTTCATCGGGACGATGCGTCGAAACCGCATAGGGCATTAGAGCCCCACCTCGTTTCCGGTCAGTCGCTCAGACGCTTAACAGCGCCGGGCGGCTTTTTTGTTGTTTGGCCTCCGGCGCAAAAAAACCGGAGACTAAAATGCGACGACTTAAGAAACAATTTCCGAACGTGAGCAAGCTCGCCGTGACGAGCAGCGCCGCGCCGCGCTCGCTGCCGTGCCAACATTATTGCGCCCGCGAAGTCACGCACGCAAGACGCTCAGCTGCAGTGACGCGACGCTGATCCGTCTTGAAGAATCCGACCGACTGAAGCCGATCAAGCGCGATCCGGCGTCACCTTCGTCAGCGACGCTCTACACCGACGAGAATCTGCGTGCAGTCGCGTCGGGTGACGCCCAATGACCAAGAAGCCCCCCGATAATGAATTCACGGCAGCCGAACTAACTTGGCTTCGCGAGAAGCGCTCCGAAGATCGTAATTTCCGGCGAAAAACGCGCATCAGTCGTGACCGCACACGCCGCTTAGCGCTGCTTCGGTTACACAATTCCCGATCGCCGGTCGCCGATGACCAGCCCACATCCGCCGCCCCACGCCAAGCCACGCCAGCGCCACCACCGGTGGGCGATTTGACCGTGGTCGAAAGCGGCGGCGATTTTTATGTGGCGGTAGCCGGTCCGTTTTCAAACCATGCCAGCGCTTGGGCTTGGGTCGACCAAAACTCCGACGAAGGCCGCGCCGATACCGATCGCTTCCGCCGAATAAGGACGGCGTTCAGCAAGCGATAATTGTTTGGGTGTGAATAAATAGTGCAGGGAATTGTTCGGGTCTTGGATAGCCAGCCTGCGCTGCCCTGCGTTCTTAGGAGACAACAAAATGCGAAAGCATCGCATATGGCAAAGCTTTACCTCATTACCTTTAAATAATCCCATATGTTTTGATACCGCGATTGACAGACAAAGACACGTGATGGGATTTGTAGAACTGTTCAACACGAAAGTGACGGACGGTTGGCAGCCGTACTTCCTGACCTTCAAATACAGACAACTCTCTGGACCACAGCGTGCTGTACTTCAACAAATGCGAACAGGGATCCAGTTGTTTTATCGTAGACTTGCTACTCGAGTTCAGCGAAATCCAATCAAAGGCCCATTACCCATCCTAATGACCGCTGCTGACCTGCCAGTCTCCAAGCACTCAAAGGTTTCGATCTTTGATGTGACGACCAATGACGGCCTGCATCAGCACGGAATCCTCCTTACTCCCGCTAAATCGAGGCTTCGGGAGAACTTCGTGGCACATCTTTATCGGATGGAACGTCAATATATTGCGGGAAGCCCGCTATCGTCTATTTATGCGGAGCCTGTGACCCATGATTTAGAAAGGGCGGTTCGGTACGCCCTTAAGGCGTTCGAGTCGGGACGACTTGGTTACGACGAATCTATTTTGTGGCTGCCACAAGCCCGCAGTGAATTATCCCGAAGATGAAATTGAGTGGGATAGCTTTGACCTTAACTCCGGACATATCGTTGCACCGCACTAGTTGACGCACTAGGGCCATGTATGGACGGTGCCCGCGGTGCAAGAGGAATCTGACTTTTCTGCGAAGCGTTCGGGTGCAGCCATGTATACG
>Ga0302326_10021802_pt1 | contig 13121 bp, 11 predicted proteins | sample Palsa_T0_3_FD_202264 | JGI IMG/M metagenome (GOLD analysis project Ga0302326, IMG submission 202264) | Peat permafrost microbial communities from Stordalen Mire near Abisko, Sweden - Palsa_T0_3 | ecosystem: Environmental > Terrestrial > Soil > Palsa > Peat permafrost | place: Sweden: Abisko... | reverse complement strand
CCTTACTTTATATCGCCTAACTCTTAGCTAATACTAGTGTAATTATCTGTAAAAACCGTCCTGTCAAAACGCTTCCTGGCGGTCGCGGTTCGGTAACTGATTCGTCTTCCGAGCCCCGCGCGCGCCCTTTTTTACGCCGCTAATGGGATGGGATGGATGGGTCGATGAACTGTTGGGTCGGCGAATTACTTGGCAAGCTCAACACAGTCTCTTCCGGTTCAGTTGGCTCCACTTTCTACAGGAGTGGTTTCAGCCCGGTGGGGGCGTTGGACACGCCTGGCGACGCCGTCGTTTGCCGACTGCTTCTTCGTGGCCATCCTGATGTGGCTTTTCGTGTGCGGCGCCAGCGGCTGGAAGTCGTTGCTGATGGATGGCGACACCGGCTGGCACATCCGCACCGGCGAATACATCCTGGCGAATCACGCTGTCCCAACGCACGACCTGTTCTCGTTCTCTAAACCGGGTGCGCCCTGGTTTGCGTGGGAATGGCTGTCCGACGTGGTGTTCGGAGTTTTGTTCCGGCTGGGGGGGCTGAAGGCGATCGTACTATTTGCGGGAGTTCTGATCGCCGTCTACGCCACGGTGCTGCTTCGCTACGCGATATGGCGGGGCGCAAATGCGCTGGTTGCAGCCGCGGCGACATTCCTGGCAATTGGCAGCGCGTCATTGCATTTTCTGGCGCGGCCACATCTTTATACGCTACTGCTGGTGCCGGCGTGTCTTTGGCTGGTGGAAGCGGATCGCCGCCACAACACGCGCTGGATCTGGCTGCTGGTGCCGGTGACCGCGGTGTGGACGAATCTGCATGGCGGATTTCTGGTCTTCCTGGTTTTGCTGGCGCTGCTGGTGGCCGGAAATTCGATTGAGGCGCTTTTGGGGAGACCACGCTGGGCCGCGGCGCGCAGGTACGCGCTGCTGTTGCTGGCCTGCTCGGGGGCATCTTTTGTAAACCCCTTAGGCCCGGGGTTGCATGTCCACATCATCGAATATCTCCGTGCGGACTGGATACGGAACGTCGTGCAGGAGTTTCAGGCTCCCACGTTTCGATCGGAAGGCCAGTTTCAATACGAAGTGCTGCTCCTGATCGGGTTGGTGGTGTGCGGAGGCTTGTTAAGAAGGAAATGCGTCACCGAGGCGCTGTGGCTTTTGTTCCTGGCCCACTGCTCCCTGATCAGCGTACGGCACGTTCCGCTCTACGCGACGGTCGCGGCGCCTCTGATCGCTTCCGAATTGAGCGGTTGGTGGAAATCGTCGGCGGAGGGATTTTCGAAGTCGTCGATTATTCGCATTTTGTACCAGTTAGGCCAGGATATTGCGCCAAGTTTCCGCTGGCTAAGCGTGTGGCCGGTGGTGGTAGTGGGGGTGTTGATCGGAATGGACGCACCGATCAAATGGCCGACGGATTTTCCGAGTGAAGCTTTTCCGGTGGCGATGGTGCACGAGAACTCGGGTTTGCTGCAGTCCGGCCGTTTGCTGACGCCGGACCAGTGGGGGGATTACCTTATTTACTGCTTTTACCCCCGGCAAAGGGTATTCGTGGATGGCCGGAGCGATTTCTACGGCGAATCGCTCGGCCGGGAATACCTCCATCTACTCCAGGGCGCCTACGATTGGCGGGCGATTCTGAAACGGTACGGCTTCGATAGGGCCCTGCTGCCGGTAGATTGGCCACTGACGGCGATTCTAAAGCTGGATCCAGCCTGGCAGGTGGTGAGGGACGACGGGAAAGCCGTTTTATTCCGGCGCGTAGGCCAGTCAAAGCGCCCGTGAACTAAGTGAATTGACACCCACCCAAGCATGACCCGTACTAAAGAAAACGCGGCGCCAAGGCTAATGAAAACCTCCCAGTTTGCCGAACTTAAGGTCAGGAGCGCGGCATGAGAACTAAGTTGAACCTTGACAGTTCGGCCGATCGCATTGCGGACAAGATGGCGATGTCCGGAGTGCAGCTATCGGGAATGCCTCTGGAGTGGCTGGATGCGGGGAGCTGGCGATTGCCCTCGGGTAAGGCCTTAGCTGAATTTGCGTTCGAAGCCGGTTTTTTGGCGCCGCCTCTTTTCCACGTCGAACAGTTCGGTGGGGTGGATCCAAAATCTGGATTGCGGCGGTTCCTGGATGTCGGCGTTCCCACGTCCCGGGTGAGGCGCTGCGGAAAAGGAAACGGCGCGTGACAGCTCAGGTTTGGATTGCAGGAATCGTGGGCGTGGCGGCCATTGTGGATGACGTGACGCGGCGCAAGATCGCCAACTGGATTCCGTGTTCGGCTTTTGCGGCCGGCTTGATCCTGCAAAGCGTCCAGGGCGGGTGGCGGGGCGCGGGTGCGGCGCTGCTGGGCACTGCTGCGGGAGCCGGGGTCTTCTTGATTTTTTACTTGCTGGGCGGCATGGGCGGGGGCGATGTGAAGTTAATGGCAGGCTTCGGCGCCGTGCTGGGAGTGCGGCGGTTACTGGAAGCCGCGCTGTGGACGGCCGGATGCGGCGGGTTGCTGGCGGCGCTGGTGATTGGCGCCGGTGCGGTCCGCCAGATCTGGAGAAGCAGGGGTTCGGTCCAGGTTGAGGCCGCACAGGATGGAAGCGATTCCCGCCGCAAACTGCAGGCGGCTTCTATTCCCTATGCGCCCGCGATCGCGGCCGGTGTCTGGCTGAGTCTGGTTCCAAAGACGTGACAAGGGGTTTTGTAATCCGCTTCTGATAGAGAGCAGGAGAAAGAAAAATGGACCGTAGATTTCTAACCGTATTAGGCGTGAGTTTACTCTTCGCGCTTGTGATATCGAGTGTGTTTTACCAGATGACAGCTCGCGCCGGCGGATCGAAGAAGGCAGAGCCGACCGATACCAAAGACATCGTGGTGGCGGCCCGTCCGTTGTCGGTGGGCGTGACGGTGAAGCCGGCCGATATCAAATTGGGCAAGGTCTCGGCCGCCGATTTCCCGAAGGGGGCTTTCGGAAAGGCTGAAGAGGTGATCGACCGGCCGGTGATCAGCAACGTTCTCATGGATGAGCCGATCCTTGAAGGACGCTTGGCGGTGCGCGGCAGCGGTCTGGGACTGGCTCCGATTATTCCGGTCGGAATGCGAGCGGTTACGGTACGGGTGAACGACGTCAGCGGCATTTCCGGGTTCGTATTGCCGGGCATGCGGGTGGACATCCTGGTAACGGGGCGTCCGCCGAGCTCGGATGGAACCATCACCGCCACCGCGCTTCAGAATATGCTGGTCCTCTCAGCCGGTACCGCTATTCAAGCGGATGCGCGCGGCCAAGCGATTCAAGCCAGCACGGTAACTTTGCTCGCCACGCCCGATCAAGCGGAAACATTAACTTTGGCAAACAACGAAGGCCGCATCCAGTTGGTGTTGCGGAATGGCAGCGATCAAACCATAGAGAAGCCGCCGGGCCGCGAAATTAGTGAATTGTACGGCCTGCACGCTGCCCGCAAAAAGCCGGTCGAAGCTCCAGCCAGACAAAGAACCCGGATCGTCAACGTCGTGGGCACGGCGCCGGCGCCGCCGCCACCGCCGCCGGATCAGATCATCGTAATTCGCGGAACTCAGAAGAGTGTGGAAATCGTTGGTGCTAACCGGCCGGACGGGGGAAAGTAAACCATGCAAGTCATACAGAAAGTGTGTTTCGTCTCATTGCTCTTGGTCTCGGCGGCAGCCAATTCGGCTTTCGCCCAAGCAGGTCCCGAGGACATCCGGCTGACGGTGGGAAAGAGCATCGTCATTGACTATCCGACGGATATCTCCCGAATTTCGACCAGCAATCCGGATATCGTGGACGCGTCGCCGGTGACGGCCCGGGAGATCCTGGTTCACGGCAAGGCATTTGGAACCGTGACACTGGTGGTTTGGAGTAAGGCCGGGCAGCGGAATTTCTACAACATCACCGTGGAACAGAATCTGGAGCCGCTGCGCAAGCTGCTAAAGGAAACCTTCCCCAAAGAGGACATCCACGTACAGTCCTCGCGGGACTCTCTGTCGCTCACCGGACGGATCACGAACAAAGACGTGGCCGAACGGGCCAGCGCGCTGGCGACTCCGTTCGCGAAAACGATCGTCAATAATCTACAGATTATCTCGACGGGTGCGGAGAAGCAGATCCTGCTTCGGGTGAAATTTGCCGAGCTGGATCGCACGGCGTCCACGCAATTCGGCGTGAACCTGGTGTCCACCGGCGCGGCCAACACAGTGGGCGGCGTGAGCACCGGGCAGTTCCCCGCTCCTTCGCTTGCATCCATAACGGGGACAGCCGGCAGCAACACTCCGCAAGCCAACAGTTTCACGATTTCTCAAGCGCTCAACATTTTCGCGTTTCGCAACGACCTGAATCTCGGTGCATTCATCAAAGCGCTCCAGAGTCACAACCTGCTGCAGATCCTGGCGGAGCCGAACCTGGTGACCACCAACGGAAAGGAAGCAACGTTCCTGGTGGGCGGGGAATTCCCCATTCCGGTTTTACAGGGCGGGTCCAATTCGGGCGCCGTCACGATTCAGTTCCGGGAATTCGGCGTAAGACTGAACTTTAACCCGACCATTACAGCGAACAATACCATAAGCATGCACGTCAAGCCGGAAGTATCCTCCTTGGATTACACCAACGCGTTGTCCTTTAACGGTTTCACTATCCCGGCGTTGTCGTCGCGCAAGATGGAGACCAATATCGAGTTGGGCGAGGGCCAGAGCTTTGTGATCGCGGGGCTGATCGATCAGCGCGTCACCGAAACGGTTTCCAGGATCCCGGGACTCTCCAGTATTCCGATTCTGGGGAATCTGTTCAAGACCAAGGAGACCGATCGGAATAACACGGAGTTGATTGTTCTGGTCACCCCCGAGATCACCATGCCGCTACAGCCGGGCGAGAGCAAGGGTCCAATCATGCCTCGCGAATTTATGATGACGCCGGCCCCTCCGTCCGATCCGTACGGCACACCCCAGTCCACCAAGAAGAGCAAATAACGAGACATGGCGATGGAGCGCATGGGGAGCATCCGATGACAGCGAAAGGGGCGGTCTTGACGGCGATATCGATAGTGCCGAACCGGGAGTTAGCCGGCCAGTTCTCGCAATCGGTCGAGCACACGCGCGCCTTTCAGATTCTCGCTGAGCTCAAACAGTACCCCTCGCCACAAACCCTGGAGATGCGTCTGCGCCAGACCAAACCGGACGTGATTTTGCTCGACTTGGCCAGCGACCTGGAGGTGGCCTGCGAGCTCATCCGATCCGTGCTGGCCCTCAACCATCCGACCCACGTGGTGGGGCTGCATGTCCGCAACGATTCCGATGCTATCCTGCGTTCTTTGCGCGTGGGCGCTACCGAGTTCCTGTACGCTCCCTTCGACGCCCACATACAAACCGAAGCGATCTCGCGCCTGCGCCGGCTACTGCAGCCTGGCCCGGCCGCGGATATGCAGCCCGGCAGCCTGGTTGTTTTCAGCAGCGTAAAGCCTGGTTCGGGAGCGTCGACTTTGGCGGCGCAAACCGCCTTCGCGTTGCGCAGAACCACTTCCCAACGGGTGCTGTTGGCGGATTTCGATTTGATGGGTGGGATCATCGGTTTCTATCTAAAGCTCACCAACACGAAATCTCTGTTGGACGCTATCCAGTTTGCCGACCTTCCGGCCGATTCGCCCTGGCCGTCCTTGGTAGCCAGCTCGGACGGTGTGGACATTCTTCCGGCTCCCGAGACTCCGCATACTGGTCCGATTGATGCGGCGCGGCTGCATGCGGTATTGGAGCATGCGCGCATGAATTACGACTGGATCGTCATCGATCTTCCAGTGGTTTTTCAGCGTTTGAGCTTGATGACGATTTCCGAATCGGACCATGCTTTTCTGGTTTCTACCTCCGAGTTGCCGAGCCTGCATTTGGCGCGCAAGGCAGTCAATCTGCTGGATCAACTGGGCTTCCCGAAAGAGCGCTTCCAAATCATGGTAAACCGCGTCAACCGGCGCGACGATATTGGAGGATCCGACATCGAGAAACTGTTCAATTGCTCGGTAAACTCGCGCATTCCGAACGACTATTTTTCCCTGCATCGGGCCGTGACGCTGGGCCAGCCGGTGGATGGGCATGGCGAACTTGGAAAAGCGATCGAAGGCTTGGCCGGCCGCCTGTCGGGTATTCCGAGCCAGGACAAAAAAAGGATAGGACAATCCGATTCGAGAGCGGTACTCTCGACGGTTCAGTAAAGAGACATCATGTTTCCGAATCTTGAAACCAAATCGACGCCGCAGGTAAGTTGGGAACAGCGCCTGTTAAAGAACGGCGGCAAGTCCAAAGGCGCGCTGAAACCGGAATACCAGGAGTTGAAGTTTACACTTCATCGCAAGCTGGTGGACAAGATCAACCTGGAGGCGCTTGCCACCATTGATAACCAGCGGGTACGCAGCGAAGTGCGCCAGGCTCTCATCTCTCTCATCGATTCGGAGCCGACGCTGCTGAGTTCTCTTGAGAAACAGCAGATCTGCGACGAGGTGCTGGACGAGGTATTCGGGTTGGGGCCGCTCGAGCCGCTGCTGCAGGACCCCACCATCTCCGACATTCTGGTCAACACGCACCGGCAGGTGTATGTCGAACGGAAAGGCCTGTTGGAGTTGACGTCGGTCAATTTTCGCGATAGCCAGCACTTACTCCGGATCATAGACAAAATCGTTTCGCAAGTGGGCCGGCGCGTGGATGAATCGACGCCCATGGTGGACGCGCGTTTGAGTGACGGATCGCGCGTCAACGCCATCATTCCACCGCTAGCGGTGGACGGACCGATCCTGTCGATTCGCCGTTTCAGCACGGATAAGCTGATGCCCGCCGATCTGGTGGACAGGCTGGCCATGACGCCGGGCATGATGGAGCTGCTCGAGGCGGCGGTGAAGGCGAAGTTGAACATCATCATAGCCGGAGGAACGGGCGCCGGAAAAACCACGCTGCTGAACGCTCTTTCGGCATTCATTTCGCCCAAGGAGCGCATCGTCACCATCGAGGACGCCGCCGAATTGCAGTTGAAGCAGCCGCACGTGGTTCGACTGGAAACGCGGCCTCCCAACCTGGAAGGAAACGGCGCAGTCCGCCAGCGCGAGCTTTTGGTCAACAGTTTGCGTATGCGCCCGGACCGCATCGTAGTCGGCGAAGTCCGCGGCGAGGAAGCGCTCGACATGTTACAAGCCATGAACACCGGTCACGATGGTTCGCTCACCACCGTCCACGCCAATAGTCCTCGCGACGCCGTATCGAGGCTGGAGGTTATGGTGGCGTTGGCCAACTCGAACATGCAATTGACTTCTATCCGGCAACAGATTGCGAGCGCGGTACACCTGCTGGTGCAGGCCTCCCGGCAAAGCGACGGTTCCCGCCGCGTGGTCAATATCACGGAAGTAACGGGCATGGAAGGCGACGTGGTGACGTTGCAGGACATCTTTGTTTTCGAAAAGCGCGGTTTGAATCCGGACGGGCGCGTGGTGGGCCGTTTCGCCGCTACCGGGATTCGTCCGAAATTCTACGAGAAGTTGCTGGCGGCAGGTATCCGGCTGCGTGCCGATCTATTCGACGAGGTGGTGGAGGTCTGACGCCATGATGTTTGTCATAATCGCTATCGCCGTTTGGGTCTGCGCGCTGGTCATCTGGTGGGTTTGTTCGAACGCATTTCGCCATTCCGACCTCGACAAACTCAAGAGCCGCCTGCTCGGTACCAATAAGGCCAGGAAGACCAAAGCCGCCGGGGGGAACGCATCCTTAATTACCACCGAGGAAAAAGGCGGTCTGCTGGCGACGCGATTGCTGAAACGGTATCAGCTGCATACGAAATTCCAGGAAATGCTGGAGCAGGCTGGAATGAGGTGGAGCACGCATCGGTTGGTGAACACGTGCCTGGTCGCCTGTGTGGCGGGCTGGGCGCTCGCCTGGGTGCTGTTACCGCCCCAGTTGCAGAGGTTCGCTTATGTGCCGGCGCTGGGAGTGGGAACCCTTCCACTGCTCTACGTAATGCGCAAACGCACGGCGCGCATGCGCAGGTTCGAAGAACTCTTCCCCGATAGCCTGGAATTCGTGGCGCGTTCGATGCGTGCCGGTCACGCATTTTCGGTGTCGCTTGAAATGATTCATCGCGAATTCCAAGAGCCCCTTTCGGGAGAATTCCGCCGGACGTTTGAAGAGCACAACCTCGGCTTGCCCTTGGATGTCGCTCTTCAGAAGTTGGCCAAGCGGGTGCCCTCGCTGGACGTACACTTCTTCGTTTCGGCCGTACTGTTGCAGAAGCGCACGGGCGGAAACCTGGCTGAGATCCTGGACAAGCTGGCGTACGTCATTCGCGAACGATTTAAGCTGCGCGGAAAGATCCGGGCCATCAGCGCCCACGGGCGCATGACCGGCGCGGCTTTGAGTTGCATCCCCGCCGGGGTGGCGGTGATCATGTTCTACGTCAATCCGGACTACGTCCGATTCTTCTTCCTGGATGACGTCGGAAATTTGATGTTGGGCGCGGCCATCGTATTACAGCTGATTGGCTATGCAATTATGCGGCAGATCGTGAAGATTGAGGTTTGAGTATGACGATTCTTTTAAGCTTCCTGCTCTTCTTGCTGCTGGCCGGCGGGCTTTCGCTGTTGGGAATGAAGCTGTGGGTGAAGCCCAAAGAGGCCATGGAGCGGGTGGCGGGTACCGGGATCAGCCAGCACGAATCGGCGCCGCGGCATCCCAGCCTGGTTTTCCACGACATCGTCAAGCGGCTGGGGAACCTGGTTCCGGCCTCGCCCAAAGACGTCACCGTGATGCAGCGCAGGCTGATTCGGGCGGGCTACCGCACTCCGAACGCGTTAAAGGCCCTGTACGGCGCCAAGGCGCTCTTTGGAGTTCTGATTCCAGTGATCACGGGCGTGGTTCTGTTGAACTCCACGATGGACTCCAGCAACAAGTTCGCGGCCATGGTGGCCGCTGTCGCTATCGGATTCTTTGGACCGAACGAGTATGTGCGTATGGTGGCGAAGAAGCGCCAGAAGCAGATTCACCGCGGATTGGCCAATGCGCTGGACCTGCTGGTGGTTTGCGTGGAGTCGGGACTCGGACTGGATCAGGCAATCTTGCAGGTGGCCAAGGAGCTCGAGCAAGCCCATCCGGAGATTACCGAAGAACTGGCGATTGTGAATCTTGAACTGAAGGCGGGCAAACGCCGAGCCGAGGCGCTGCGTAATCTGGCGGACCGGACCGCGGTGGAGGACCTCAAGAAATTGGTGGCCGTACTGATTCAGGCCGATCGGTTTGGGACCGGGGTGGCGCAAAGTCTGCGCGCGCATTCCGATTATATGCGTGTGCAGGCCCGCCAAATAGCCGAGGAGAAGGCCGCCAAATTGGGGGTCAAGCTGGTTTTTCCGATCTTCTTTTGTATTCTGCCCTCCTTGTTTGTCGTGACGGTGGGGCCGGTGGTCATGCGCATCATGCGGCAATTGCTGCCCATGATGAACAACGTGTAGGGGGAGATTATTTTCGCCGGAAAGGAGAAAAACGATGGATAGCTCGATGATTCGCATCGTTTGCGCAGTGCTCGCAGTCCTGTTTTTGGGGCTGATCGTTCTGCGCCGCAAGAAGAGCACGGAATAGGATGACGAGCGCTCAGCGTACGGCGCGCGCCGCCGGGCATCTGGAAAGGTGCTCGCGGCCGCGCTCCGTCGTTGCGCCAGGTTAGGTGGAGAAGTATTTTGGTCAGTCAAGGCGCGGAAGACCGCCCCCGCGCTCGGGGAAGCAATCCGGGCGGTAAGAGCTGGAAATTTGTTTTTAGGGAGTTAATTGTTATGCTGAGCAAGTCTTATTGGTGGAAGAACACTCTGCTTGCGGCCTTCGCCGCCGCGGCATGGGGCGGAACCTTTGGCACGGTGGTGCCGATCGGAGGACAAGCCTCGGGCGTGGCGCTGGACGCCCAGCGAGGTGTTCTCTACATCGCGAATTTCACCGCGAATCGCATCGAAGTCATGTCGCTCGCGAACAACGCGATTCAGACCTCGATCAACGTGGCGGCTCAACCCAGCTCGCTGGCCCTATCTCCCGATGATCATTACCTGGTGGTCACCCATTTCGGGAATGCGGCCCCGCCGGCCTCATCGAATAACGCGGTTACGGTGATCGATCTCACCACTTCCGGAAAACAAACCTTTGCGCTGGGCAGTCCGCCGCTGGGCGTGGCTTTCGGCATTGACGGCCTGGCACTGGTGGTAACGTCCACCGATTTCCTGCTGCTCGACCCGGTGTCTGGAACCACGCAGGAACTGGCGACGATTGCGGGCGTGGTGGCCAATACGCTACCCCAGCCTCCGGCCAGTTTCCCGCCGAATATTGTCGCCGCCACGGTGGGGGCTTCCGCCGACGGGACGGTCATCTATGGATTCAGCGACACGCTGCTGTTCCGCTACGATGTGGCGACCCAAACCATTAGTTCCGGGCTCTACACATCCACTCCGACTTTGGGGCCGCGGGCCATCAGTATCAGCCAGGATGGAAGCTACTTCACGGCCGGCTGGACCCTCAAGGACAGCCTCTTCTACAACATTTCCCAGTTTGCCAACATATCGGGAGCGCTCAATGTCGGCACCACCGCCATCGATTCGGTGCACAATAAGATCTATTCCCAGATCCCGCCCCCGGGTACTCTACCTGCCCCGGTGATGCAGATCGTGGATTCCGACAACCTGACGGTTCGCAATACCATCAATCTGCCTGAGAACTTCGCAGGCAACAGCGTGTTGTCGGTCGACGGCTCCATGCTCTATGGCGTTTCCGACAGCGGCGTCATGGTGCTCCCGGTAGGCGCGCTGAACCAGGCTCACCAGGTGCAGGCCACCCAACAGGATCTGGTATTCCGCGGCAACTTCTGCGACCGGAATGTGGCCACGCAGAGTTTGACCGTTACCGATCCAAGCGGCGGGCACACAGCGTTCTCAATCTCAAGCGACACCACCGGCTTGAACGTAACTCCGGCTTCGGGCGTCACGCCCGCCGTCATCACGGTTACGGTGGATCCCAACGTGTTTCAGAATCAACAGGGCACCGTGTCGGCGTCACTCCAGATCCAGTCCGGCCAAGCGGTAAACGTCCCGCCTTCGGTGCGGGTGCTGATCAATTCGCGCCAGCCCGATCAGCGCGGCAGTTTCGTGGACATTCCGGGCACCCTGGTGGACCTGCTTGCGGATCCTAATATCAACCGGGCCCGCTACTACGTGCTGCGCCAGGACATGAATCAAGTCCTGGTGTTCAATTCCAAGAACAATACTCAGGTTGGCACGCTGCGTACCGGTAATACGCCCAAGGGAATGGCGATCACGTTTGACCAGCGCTACCTGCTGGTGGGTTGTGACAACGCCCAATACCTGAACGTCTTCGACCTTGAAACCCTGCAGGCGGTCACTCCGGTCCGGATGTTCAACGGCGACTATGTCCAGTCGGTAGCTTCCGCCTCGAATGCGATCCTGGCCGTTACGCGCGACGCAGGCGGCGGAAACCCGAGCATTCACAGCATCGATCTGAACGTCAACTCCAGCTCCAAGCTCCCCACTTTGGGCATATACACCAATACAGTACCGCTGAATTCGGTTTTGAGCGCTTCTTCGAACGGGTCATCCATTCTGCTGGCCGGCGCCGACGGGAGCACGATGTTGTACGACGCGATCAGCGGAACGTTCACGGTGTCGCGCAAGGATTTCACCGCGCTGTCGGGCGCCTACGCCGCTTCCAACTTTAATTTCTACGTGGCGGGGAATAACCTGCTTGACTCTTCCCTGGTTCCAGTCACGCAGTTTGAGGCCGGCACCGGTTCCGCTTCCGGTTTTGCGTTTGTGGACGCAGCGGCATTCCGGACCACCACGCCCAGCACCACCACCGGCGTGCAGAGCTCTTCGCCGGGCGTTATCGAGCGGCTGGATCTGACCAATGTCGGCAACACCACCAGCCTGGCCACGCTCCTGGTGGAAGCGCCGCTGATCGGTTCTGCGACCGCCTCCTTCACCCGAACACTCGCAGCGCTTCCCGATCAGAGCGCGATTGTGAATTTGACCATCTCTGGTGTTACGGTTCTGGCTCCCGATTACGACGCCTCGGTGACTCCGCCGCAGATCAATAAGGTGGTGAATGCCGCGGATCTTTCCGCGAACATTGCGCCGGGCGGATTGATCACCTTGTTCGGGTCGCAGTTGAGTCCCGTCAACCTGGCCAGCGCCGAGATGCCGCTGCCCACTGCGCTTGCCAACAGTTGTCTGACCGTCAACGGCCTCCCGATGCCGATTCTTTTCGTGTCCCCCGATCAAGTGAACGCTCAGATGCCGTTTGAGGCCATCGGCAACGTCACGCTGGTCCTCGAGACGCCGGGCGGAAGCAGCGACAACTACAATCTGGTAGTCCAATCCAATGCGCCGAGCATTTTCCGGGTACCGGCGCCGAACGATACGTCTGTTCCCACGGTATTTCGCAACGACGATGGGGAGCTCGTTACCGATTCTCATCCGATTCATCGCAAAGCCAATGAAGCCTTGGTGATTTACACCACGGGATTGGGTGTCACTTCGCCCGCGGTGGCGAGCGGCATGCCGTCCCCGAAGAACCCGCTCGCCATTGCGCTGACGGCGCCCACCGTCACACTGGGAGGCGCTTCGCTCCCGGTTCTCTACTATGGTCTTGCTCCGGGCGAGGTCGGCGTATATCAGATCAATGTCTCGGTACCGGCCAGCGTGCCGGCGGGTTTGGCCGACAAACTTGTCATCACCCAGGGTACGGGCACGACTTCGATCAGCCTCCGCGTGGTGGACTAGCCTGAACTATCGATGGAATTTCGAAACTGAGGACTAGAATGAGGACAATGATGAAACATTTTCTGCCTTTCACGTTTTTAACGCTCTTGGCCACCGCGCCGGTTGCGTTCGCTCAAAATTGGGAGGTCGGCGTCGGCGGGGGCGGCAATTTCTATACCTCGCAGACTTTTACCAACCCGGCTGGTAGCGCTTCCGCCAAACTGGCCAGCGGTTTCATCGTCAGCGCCTGGCTGGACAACAACTCCAGCGGCCCGTTCGGCGGAGAACTCAGGTACGACTACGAGCATACCGACCTGAAACTTTCCTCCGGAGGCACCAGCGCCAGTTTCGGCGGCGCCCAGACCA
>Ga0302326_10021801_pt1 | contig 13121 bp, 12 predicted proteins | sample Palsa_T0_3_FD_202264 | JGI IMG/M metagenome (GOLD analysis project Ga0302326, IMG submission 202264) | Peat permafrost microbial communities from Stordalen Mire near Abisko, Sweden - Palsa_T0_3 | ecosystem: Environmental > Terrestrial > Soil > Palsa > Peat permafrost | place: Sweden: Abisko... | reverse complement strand
AAAATTTACGCGAAGGCGAAGTGAGTTCGCGCGCCTTTATTCATTCGATAATCTCATCGGCGCGGAGCAGGAACGACTCAGAGATTGTAAGACCGACCGCCCGGGCGGTCTTGAGATTGACGACCATCTCGAATTTCGTCGGCTGTGCCACCGGAAGATCAGCCGCCTTCGCCCCCTTCAATATCCTGCCGGCATAGATACCGGCCTGACGATAGCCTTCCGCAAAATGCGGTCCGTAGCTGAGAAGACCGCCGACTTCGGCAAACTCTCTGCGAAACGACATCGTCGGCAGCTTGTGACGCAGTGCCAACAATGCCAGCGGCTCCCGATAGGAACCGAAGAATGGATCATTGCAGGCAAGCACGGCACTGGCCTTTTGCTCAACGAAGGCGTCGAAAGCCGTCGCGACTTCCTGTTCGGTACTGGCGTTCAGCACGATCAACGCCACTCCCAGCCGGTTCTTCGCCTCTTCGACTTCCTGCGTCTGCGCTTTCGCCTCCGGATACTTCGAATTGATCAGGACGCCGATGGTGGAGGCCTGCGGCATCATGTCGTGCAGCAGCTCCAGTCGCTTCGCCTCCAGCGTCGAGCCGATCAAGCTGATCCCCGTGACATTGCCTTCGGGTCGGTTGAGGCTGCTAACGAGACCCGCCCTGATCGGATCCGCGGCGCTGACGAAAACAATGGGAATGATGGAGGTGGCGCCCTTCGCCGCGCGTCCTGGATCGCTGCCGCCGGCCGCGACGATCAAGGCTACACGACGCTCGACCAGTTCCGCCGCGAGCCCCGGCAACCGATCATATTTCCCCTCCGCCCACCGGTACTCGATTGTCAGGTTCTGGCCTTCGATATAGCCGGACTCCTTGAGTCCATCGCGGGTCGCGGCAATCAAATTGACCTGATCGCCCGGGATGCCGCTACCGAGAAAGCCGATCACGGGCGCCGTCGATTGTTGGGCTCGCGCAATGAACGGCCAACTCGCCGCCGCACCTCCGGTAAGCCTGATGAACTCGCGCCGCTTCATTCCGATGTACCAACCCCAGCGTCCTATGCCCGGCGACACTCATCCAAATCGCGGCGGATTACAACGAAGAGAAATATTCTTCGTTCGTTGCAATCGGAAGAGCCCTGGGCGTGAGCATCGTCACAGCAAACTAATCACAAACCGGCCGCCGACGATAAAGAGATAGCAGCCGAACGCCAGTTCCAGCGTGCGTTTCGACATCGCATGCGCCGCTCTCACCCCGAGCGGCGCGGTCCACAGGCTGGTCGGCATCACCAGCACGGCGCCGATCAGCGACACGTAGCCGATCGCAAACGGCCATTGCAGCGCCGCGACTTCGGGATAATGCGCCGCCGCGGGCCAGCCGGCATAGACGTAACCGATCGCTCCGGGAATCGAGATCAGCACCGCCAGCGCCGACGAGGTCGCGATCCCCTGATGCAGCGGGCGGCCGTAGAACGTCATCAGCAGATTCGAGAACAGCCCGCCGCCGACGCCCATCAGCGTCGAAAGTAACCCGACGCCGAAGCCGTAGATCCGCATCAGCGGTCCCTTCGGAAAATCGTCGCCGAACCTCCAGCTCTCCCGCGCCAGCAACAGCCGCGCCGCGGCCGACCATGCCACCATCACGAACACGATCTTGAACAGCCGCTCCGGCGCGTAGCGCGCGGTCACGCTGCCAGCGACGACGCCGACCAGCACCGGCAGCCACCATTGACGCAGGATTTCCATATCCACGGCGCCGCGGGCGTAATGGGCGCGATAGGACCGGATCGAGGTCGGAATGATGATGGCCAGCGAGGTTCCGATGCACAGTGGCATTCGCACCTCGAGCGGCACCCCGGCGAGCCGGAAGCATTCATAAAACACCGGCACCAGGATGGCGCCGCCACCGATCCCGAACACGCCGGCGAGAAACCCCGACAGCGCTCCCACCCCCACCAGCAGCAGCGCGAGTTCAAGCAGCTCGGAGGCGTTCAACCCTGCGACCATCGTCCCCGCCCCGTTCGAGCCCCTGTCTTGACTGCGAATGGGCCGGTCATGAATCGGGCTTCATCGGAGCTAGGCACCAGCGTCCGGCGGCCCTGTCAATCCCCGTCAATGCAGGGCTCATCTGAAGCTATGAACATTCATTCGCAAACGATGATTTTCGCCGTTGCACTCACTGTTTCGACTTCGTAAATAGAATTCGTCTACCGCGATCCCCGAAGGGCCCCTGCGGAGGCCCGCCAACTGTCAAAGCCGCCGATGACCGCCAGGATCGAAAGACCGCTTTCACCCCACGTGCAGACCTATCGCTGGACCCTGACGATGGCACTGTCCATCGTCCACCGCGCCACCGGCCTCGCACTTTATTTCGGCACCCTGCTGCTGGCCTGGTGGCTGATATCGGCGGCCTCGGGGCCGACCGCCTATGCGCATGTGCAGGCCTTTACCTCCAGCTTCCTCGGCCGCCTGATCGTGTTCGGCTATACATGGGCGCTGCTGCATCATCTGTTCAGCGGTCTTAGGCATTTCGTCTGGGACCTCGGCTACGGCTTCAAGGCCAGCGAACGCGAGGCCCTGACCTGGGGTGCGCTGATCGCCGGCATCGCGGCGACGGTGCTGCTGTGGATCGCCGCCTATGCGATCGGAGGCGGCCGATGACCGAACCCGCGACACAAACGGCGAAATCGATGCGCACGCCGCTGGCGCGCGTCCGCAATCTCGGCGCGTCGCATTCGGGCACCTCCGACTTCTGGCGCCAGCGCGTCACCGCGGTGGCGATGGTGCTGCTGATCCTGCCCGTTATCATCGTGGTGATGATGCTGCTCGGCCGCAACCAGGCCGGCGCCGCGCAGATTCTCGGCTCGCCTTTGGTGGCGATCATCCTGTTGTTGTTCATCATCGCCAGCGCCTGGCATATGAAGATCGGCATGCAGGTGGTGATCGAGGACTACGTGCATGGCGAGAAGGTGAAACTGGCCCTCATCATGGCCAACAATTTCTTCTCGACCGCGGTGGCGCTGGCCTCGATCTACGCCATCCTCAAACTGTCATCTGGAGTTTAGCGCATGGCCGCTGATGGCAATGGCAAGGCTGCAAACGACAAGGCTGCAAACGGCAGCGGTGGTCCGGCCACCAATGGCCACGCCTATCCGATCGAAGACCACACCTATGATGTCGTCGTGGTCGGCGCCGGTGGCGCCGGCCTGCGCGCGGTGGTCGGCTGCAGCGAGGCCGGACTGCGCACCGCCTGCATCACCAAGGTATTTCCGACCCGCTCGCATACCGTCGCGGCCCAGGGCGGCATCTCCGCCTCGCTCGGCAACATGCATCCGGACGACTGGCGCTGGCACATGTACGACACCGTCAAGGGGTCGGACTGGCTGGGCGACCAGGACGCCATCGAATATATGGTGCGCAACGCGCCCGAGGCGGTCTACGAACTCGAACATTGGGGCGTGCCGTTCTCGCGCACCGAAGACGGCAAGATCTATCAGCGGCCGTTCGGCGGCATGACGCTGGACTACGGCAAGGGCCAGGCGCAGCGCACCTGCGCCGCCGCCGACCGCACCGGCCATGCCATGCTGCACACCATGTACGGCCAGGCGCTGCGCCACGCGGCGGAATTCTACATCGAGTTTTTCGCCATCGACCTGATCATGGACGACCAGGGCGTCTGCCGCGGCGTGATCGCGCTGAAACTCGACGACGGCACGCTGCACCGCTTCCGCGCCCAGACCACCATTCTGGCGACCGGCGGCTATGGCCGGGCCTACGCCTCCTGTACCTCGGCCCATACCTGCACCGGTGACGGCGGCGCCATGGCGCTCCGCGCCGGCCTGCCGCTGCAGGACATGGAGTTCGTCCAGTTCCACCCCACCGGCATTTACGGTTCGGGCTGTCTCGTCACCGAAGGCGCGCGCGGCGAAGGCGGCTATCTGGTCAATTCGGAAGGCGAGCGCTTCATGGAGCGCTATGCGCCCTCGGCCAAGGACCTCGCCTCGCGCGACGTGGTCTCGCGCGCCATGACCATCGAAATCCGCGAAGGCCGCGGCGTCGGCAAGAAGAAGGATCACATCTTCCTGCACCTCGATCATCTCGATCCCAAGGTGCTGCACGAACGGCTGCCCGGCATTTCCGAATCGGCCAAGATCTTCGCCAATGTCGACGTCACGCGCGAGCCGATCCCGATCCTGCCGACGGTGCACTACAATATGGGCGGCATCCCCACCAATTATCACGCCGAGGTGCTGACCAAGCGAAACGGCGACGACAACGCCACGGTGCCGGGCCTGATGGCGCTGGGCGAAGCCGCCTGCGTGTCGGTGCATGGCGCCAACCGGCTCGGCTCCAATTCGCTGATCGATCTCGTGGTGTTCGGCCGCGCCGCGGCGTTGCGCTGCGCCGAAAAGCTGACCCCGAACGGCAAGCAGCCGGAACTGCCGGCCGGCTCGGCCGACAAGGCGCTCGGGCGGCTCGATCATTACCGTTACGCCGCCGGCGGCACCCCGACTGCAAAACTGCGCGACAGCATGCAGCATGTGATGCAGAACAATTGCGCGGTGTTCCGCACCGGCGAGATTCTCACCGAAGGCCAGAACCTGATTCACAAGGTGCATGGCGGCATCGGCGACATTTCGGTGAGCGACCGCTCGCTGACCTGGAACTCGGACCTGGTCGAGACGCTGGAATTCGACAATCTGATCGTGCAGGCGGTGGTGACGATGGACTCGGCGGCGAACCGCACCGAGAGCCGCGGCGCCCATGCCCGCGAGGATTTTTCCGCGCGCGACGACAAGAACTGGATGAAGCACACGCTGGCGTGGATCGACGATGGCGGCAAGACCTCGATCGATTATCGCCCGGTGCACGACTACACCATGACCAATGACGTGCAATACATCCCGCCGAAGGCGCGGGTGTACTAGACACACCTCGTCATGCGCGGGCTTGACCCGCGCATCCATTTTTCTTCGAAGGATTGCCGGGTCAAGCCCGGCAATGACGGATTGAAGCAAAAAGGCAAGACCAATGGTTGAATTCGCACTGCCGAAGAATTCGAAGATCTCGGGCGGCAAGACCTGGCCGAAGCCGGCGGCCGCCACCCAGACCCGCGAATTCAAGATCTATCGCTGGAATCCGGACGACGGCAAGAATCCCAGCGTCGATACTTATTTCATCGACACCCAGGATTGCGGCCCGATGGTGCTCGACGGCCTGATCTGGATCAAGAACCACATCGATCCGACGCTGACCTTTCGCCGTTCCTGCCGCGAGGGCGTCTGCGGCTCCTGCGCCATGAACATCGATGGCCAGAACACGCTGGCCTGCACCAAGTCGATGCACGACGTGAAGGACGGCGCGGTCAAGGTCAACCCGCTGCCGCATCAGCCGGTCGTGAAGGACCTGGTGCCCGACCTGACCAATTTCTACGCGCAATATGCCTCGATCGAGCCGTGGCTGAAGACCACCACGCCGACGCCGCAGAAGGAATGGAAGCAGAGCCACGAGGACCGCGAAAAGCTCGACGGTCTCTATGAGTGTATTCTCTGCGCCTGCTGCTCGACCTCGTGCCCGAGCTACTGGTGGAACAGCGACCGCTTCCTGGGACCCGCCGCACTGCTGCAGGCGACGCGATGGGTGAAGGATTCGCGCGACGAGGCCACCGGCGAGCGGCTCGACAATCTCGAGGATCCGTTCCGGCTCTACCGCTGCCACACCATCATGAACTGCGCCAAGGCCTGCCCGAAGAGCCTCAATCCTTCCGAGGCGATCGCCGAACTCAAGCTCAAGATGGTCGAGCGGCAGGTTTAAGAGCAAAGCCCGTTCAAGAACCAGGTTCCGGGTCGGCATCCGGTCGTTGGAACCGGCGGCAAAAGTCGGCTATGTAGGCGCGGCATTTGCAAGCCTCGGTTCGAAAATTTCCGGCGAGACCATCCTTGACCTCACCAGTTATTCCCCCCGGCATCGCCGCGGCCAACGATCCGGCGCCGCCCGCTTTCGGCGCGTTCGCGCCGACGCGCGCGCAAGCGGCCATCATCGCGCTGGCGCAACGCACGCGGCTGAAACGCGGCGCGTTCCGCCCGATGCTGTCGCGGCTGATCAACCTGTTGCGCGCGGGTCCGGTCGATGTCCCCTATCAGGGCGCATCGTTTCGATTCTATCACCAGGCCAGCGCCACCGAGCGCGGCGCGCTGTTCAATCCCGACTACAACCTCGAAGAGCTGGATTTCCTGCGGGCGCGCACACCCCTTGGTGGCGTGTTCGTCGATGTCGGCGCCAATGTCGGCACCTATGCCATGGTGCTGGCGCGTCATGTCGGCGCCAATGGCAAAGTGATCGCGGTCGAGCCGCATCCCGTGACCCACGCGCGGCTGGCGTTCAACCGCGCCGCGTCCGGCTTCAGCTGGGTGGCGCTGGTGGCGGCGGCGGCCGGGCCTTCCGACGGCGAGCTGATGATCGAGACCGACGGCGACAATCTTGGCGCCAGCCACATCGTGTCAGGCGAACGCCCGGGCAATGCCATCGGGGTGCCGTCGCTGCGGCTGCAACGCATCCTTGAAGATGCCGGCGTCAGCCACGTCGATGCGCTGAAGATCGACGTCGAGGGCTATGAGGACCGTGTTCTGACCGGGTTCTTCAAGCAAGCACCACCATCGCTGTGGCCGCGCGCGGTGGTGATCGAACATCTGTCGCGCAACGAATGGCTGGAAGACTGCATCGCCGACATGCGCGCGCGCGGCTATGCCGAAACCGGCAGGACCCGCAGCAACACCATGCTGGTGCGCGCTTAAGCGCAGGTTCCGCGGAACCTTGCGGTATCGATACCGTTGGATCGGCACCACAGATCGAAACTCCGGAAAGCGCGACATGCCGATCGATCCGCAAGAGGATCCACCGATCAAGCCCGGACAACCGTCGGAGCCGCCACAGGAAAGCCCACCGGGAAACCCCCGGCCCGAGGTGCCGCCGCCGATGCAGGACCCCGGCGAACCGCCGAGGCCGGAGGAGTTGCCGGGCTACATGCCTGACGAATTGCCGGTGCGCGGACCGCAGGGACCGAGCACGCCCGCGACCGATATCGGAGGCGTTGGCATACCAGGCGCGGGGGCCTGATCCCCGACGACGCGGATATGTCGCAGGGGGTGATTTGAAAGTACGGTTTGAAACGATCCCCTGAATGCGTAATGAACAAAGCCGAATCGGAGCTTTGTGCCTTCAGAAATAAATACAAATCCGCCTTCGAAGCCCGCCACAATCCGGCCTAACGCTTGTTCGTTGATCGCCAGAGCTTGATGACAGCGTTGTTGCCAAGACCTTCCCGCCAAAGACCTTCCCGCCAACACCTTCCAACACCTTCTCGCCAAAACCTTCCTACAAGAATTTTCCAGGGACAGAGACCATCATGACAAAACTTCGTTTGTTGCTGCTTGCCACCACCGCTCTGACGGCGATGCACTTTGCAAGTACGCCATCGGATGCGCAAACCGCGCCGCAGGTTATGGCACAGGCCAGGGAGGAGCTTGGTCCCGACGGAAAGCCCAAACAACCGCCCAAGCAACCACCGAAGGCGGCCCCGCCGCCGGCCCGCCCGGCGCCTCCCGCCGCTCCCCCGCCCCGGCCAGCGCCGCATCCCGCCCCGCCACCTCCTCCCGCCGCGGCGCCTGCGCCGCACCCGGCAGCGCCCACCGCGCCGCCGCCGCCACATGCTGCGCCGCCGGCTCCCCCTGCGGCTGCGCCTGCACCCAATGCGCCGAAACAACCGGCTGCGCCTGCGATGCAACCTCAGGAGCGGGAGAGAGAGCGGGAAAGACTGGCGCCCACGGGCCAACCGCCCGCCGGCGGAGGGGCGCCGACAGCACCCCCGGCGCGCACGGGACCGCCCCCGGCCAGTCCGGCTCCGAATGCAGCCCCGAGTGCCGCTCCAGCTCCGGCCGCGCCAGGTGCAGCTGGACGCACGGCGCTGCCGCCGGGAGCCGCTCCGATGGTGCGCCATGCGCCGCCAACCGTCACCGCACCACTGCCGGCCGCGCCCGCGCCGGCCGCGGCCTTGACCCCGATTGCGCCGGGTGCGGCAGCCCCGGGGCCACGTCGCATGGAGGATTTCCGGGGCGCGCGGCAGGAAAGCGATCAGGGTGGTCGCAAGGTCTTCACCGAACCCGGCCGCGTCATCGTGGTCGACCCCTCCGGCCAGTCGTTCATCCGACACAACGAAGAGGAGCGATTCCGCTTCGGCGCGCGTGATATCCAGACCCAGCAGGTCGGCAACGAAACCCGCACCATCGTGATTCGTCCCGACGGCACGCAGATCATCACCTTCGTCGGTCCCGACGGCCAGTTGCTGCGCCGGATCAGGCGGGACCGGGATGGCCGCGAGATCATCATCATCGACGACAGCTTCCGCGCTCCCAACACGGGCGGGTTCTATGTCGACCTGCCGCCGCCGGTGATCCGGATACCTTACGACCGCTACATCGTCGATGCCGAGGACGCTCCGCCCGACCTGATTTACGAAACCATGGAAGCCCCGCCGGTGGACCGGATCGAACGGCGTTATTCGCTGGACGAAATCCGCTTCAGCCCGTCGGTGCGCATGTTGATGCCGAGCATCGATCTCAACACCATCACCTTCGAGACCGGATCGTGGGAGATTCCACCCGATCAGGCCGCGAGGCTGCAGGTGATCGCGGATGGACTCAACCGGGCGATCACGCGCAACCCGCGCGAGGTGTTCCTGATCGAGGGCCACACCGACGCGGTCGGCAACGCCGTCGACAATCTTTCGCTATCGGACCGCCGCGCCGAATCCGCGGCCGAATTGCTGACGCAGCAATTCGGGGTGCCTGCGGAAAACCTGACCTCGCAGGGCTACGGCTCGCAATATCCGAAAGAGCAGACCGACGGACCGAGCCGCATCAACCGCCGCGTCACCATCCGCCGCATCACGCCGCTGCTCAACGGCGGCGTGGCGTTGCCGCCGCCACCGCCCGGCATCGCGCCGCCGCGGTAAGCATTTCGCAAATGGAAATGGCCGGGGCAAACCCCGGCCATTTTTTGTTTCTCTGCCCGGATCGTTCCCGCGACAGTAGCCGGACGTTCCAACTAACGAGGTCGTCATGCCCCGCGCATGCGGGGCATCCAGTACGCCGCGGCAGCTCTGTTGAGCACGAACGACTCTGGAATACTGGGTCACCCGCTGGAGCCTGTCATCGGGCGCGCATTCGCGCGACCCGTTGGCGGGTGACGACAGAGGTTGCGTTGCCGCCCTCAGTCCTTGTCGGTATCGAGTTTGAATATCTGGGAGCTATCCCCCATCGAGAGCAGGCCGGTCTCGGCGTAGAGATTGAGCTTGGCGCGGGTATCGGTGATGTCGAGGTTGCGCATGGTCAGCTGGCCGATGCGGTCCGCCGGCGTGAACGCCGCATCGTCCACCTTCTCCATGCTGAGCCGCTCCGGCTGATAGGTCAGATTGGGGCTCTCGGTGTTCAGGATGGAATAGTCGTTGCCGCGCCGCAGCTCGAGCGTGACTTCGCCACTGACGGCGCGGGCCACCCAGCGCTGGGCGGTTTCGCGCAGCATCAGGGCCTGCGAATCGAACCACCGCCCCTGGTAGAGCAGCCGGCCAAGGCGCATGCCGCTGACCCGATACTGCTCAATGGTGTCTTCGTTGTGGATGCCGGTGATCAGGCGCTCATAGGCGATGTGCAGCAGCGCCATGCCCGGAGCTTCGTAAATGCCGCGGCTCTTGGCCTCGATGATCCGGTTCTCGATCTGGTCGCTCATGCCGAGGCCATGCCGGCCGCCGATGGCGTTGGCCTCGAGCAACAGCGCGACCGGATCGGCGAAGGTCTGGCCGTTCAGTGCGACCGGCTGCCCTTCCGCAAAACGCACCGTGACCGTTTCGGCCTTGACGGCACAGTCATCGCGCCAGAACGGCACGCCCATGATCGGCGTGACGATCTTGATGCCGCTGTCGAGGCGCTCGAGATCCTTGGCCTCGTGGGTCGCGCCGAGAATATTGCTGTCGGTCGAATACGCCTTCTCGGCGCTCATCTTGTAGTCGAAGCCATTGGCGGTCAGGAACGCCGACATTTCCGCACGGCCGCCGAGCTCGTCGATGAACTGCTGGTCGAGCCAGGGCTTGTAGATCTTCAGGCTCGGATTGGTCAGCAGGCCGTAGCGGTAGAACCGCTCGATATCGTTGCCTTTGAACGTCGAGCCATCGCCCCAGATGTTGACGCCGTCCTCCTTCATGGCTGCGACCAGCATCGTGCCGGTCACCGCGCGGCCGAGCGGCGTGGTGTTGAAATACGTCACGCCGCCGGTAGAGATGTGGAAAGCACCGGACTGGATCGCGGCGATACCTTCGTGGACCAATTGGCTGCGACAATCCACCAGCCGGGCTTTTTCGGCGCCGAAGCCCAGCGCCTTGCGCGGGATCTCGTCGTAGTCGGCCTCGTCGGGCTGGCCCAGATTGGCGGTATAGGCGAAGACGCGGGCGCCCTTCTGTTTCATCCACAGCAGTGCCGCGCTGGTGTCGAGACCGCCCGAGAAGGCAATGCCGACTTTTTCCCCTTTGGGCAGGCCTTTCAGGATCGTACTCATCGAGGTTCCAATCGGTCGTAATGGCTGAGTTTGTTGCGAATTGAGTGCGCGAATATCAAATTTCGCGGCGATGGGCACGCGTTTAATCGCGGATGACGCCCGAACCACCGGAGTCGGGTTTCCGCGGCTTGCGGAAACGGCTGCCCAGCCGCGTCAGCACCGCGTCGACGCCCTCGTCCGTCAGCCGGGTCGACGGCCAGCGGTAGATGTAGCCGTGCACCAGCCAGATCACCAGAAACGTCACCAGCCCCGCGGCGGCAACGTCGGTCAGGAAATGCCCGCCGAACGCCATCCGCAGCACGCTGGTCGTGATCCCGAACAGGGTCGCGGCGGCATAGGCCAGCGGCCGCCACGCCGGCGGCGCCAGCGCCGCGGGCGCATAGGTCCAGAATGCGGTGGCGCCCTCGCCCGAGAAGAACGAGCAGTTTCGCCCGCAGCTGCCGCGCGGGTCCCACCACGCCACGAACGGCTGCGTTCCATTGAACTGCGTGACCGTCACCGGACGCGGGCGGCCCCAATAGCTCTTGAAGGTGAGGTTGGTGAGAACGCCCGCGGAGAGAATGAGGGTGGTCAGCAGAAAGACGATCGCGCGGCCCGACATCAACAATGGCCGCTCCGGCCGCACCAGCTTCACCACCAGGGCGACGATGGCCGGCAGCGCCAGGCCCCAGGCGATCCACATCGCGCCGTCGCGCGCGATCGCGGCCAGCGTGTTGAACTTGAGCGGAAAGGATTTGGTCGCCGTATCGTAAAACAGACCTGCAAGCCTGAGATCGAGCTCGGGATAAATCCCGAACAGCAATCCGACAATGAGCGCCAAAGCCAGCGCGATGAAAAGTCCGGTCCGATTCATGGCGCGGGGTTTAGCCGAGGGGGGTGACGATGAAAAGGCCGGGGCCGGGAAGCTTCAGGACGACGGTGGCAGATCCGGCGGCATGGGTGAATGCGCCGGCAATGGCGGTGGCGGCCGCAGCGGGCGCGGCGGTTCGCGCCATGCGCCGGCATTGCGGCCCGCGATCATCCAGTAGACCACACCGGCGACGATCCCGGCACCGGTCATGATTTCGAGATGACGCCGCACGATGCCGTCGAAACGAAGCGTCTCGGTATCGAACGGAATCAGACCGAGATAGCAGGCCAGACCGACGACGCCGCCCCCGACCGCATAGGTCAGCGCGCCCCGGATATAAAACGCCTCGGTGATCGCGACCACGATCATCGCCGGCAACAGCGCAAAGCCGCTGACGAAAATGAAACCGAAACCGAACACGATGTTCAACGCGCCCTGATCGACCGGGCCGGCGCCAAGGTCGCTGAATTCCGGAAACAGCACCGCGCCAACCACGATCATCCCCGCCACCAGACAGGCGGCGAAAAATCCCGAACAGGACGACGAACAGCCGGCCGATCAGCGCCATGCAGTGAGTCCATCATTAAATAGCATACGCTGCTCCCTCTACCGTCATGCCCGGCCATAGCAGTCTGCCTTGCGCAGACTGCGTAAACTTGTCTGCGATGCCGGGCATCCACGTCTCGCTTCGCCGAGACTGCGTAAAGACGTGGATGGCCGGGACAAGCCCGGCCATGACAATTCTAATGCACTTCATACCTCAATCCGTCATCGCCATGGCGCGCAGCGCCTGACGCTCGCGCACCGACAATTTCTCGGTCTCCGATTTCAACTGGCCGCAGGCGGCGAGAATATCGCGGCCGCGCGGCGTGCGCACCGGCGAGGAGTAGCCGGCGTTGAAAATATATTCGGAAAACTTTTCGATCTGATCCCAGTCCGAGCACTCGTAGCGCGTGCCCGGCCACGGGTTGAACGGAATGAGATTGATCTTGGCCGGAATGCCCTTCAATAGCTTGACCAGCAGCTTGGCGTCGTCGAGCGAATCGTTGACGCCCTTGAGCATCACATATTCGAAGGTGATGCGCCGCGCATTGGAGGAGCCCGGATAATCGCGGCAGGCCTGCAGCAATTCGGCGATCGGATATTTGCGGTTCAGCGGCACCAGCTCGTTGCGCAATTCGTCGCGCACCGCATGCAGCGAAATCGCCAGCATGACGCCGATTTCGTCGCCGGTGCGGATGATGTTCGGCACCACGCCCGAGGTCGACAGCGTGATGCGGCGGCGGGAGATGCCGATGCCCTCATTGTCCGACACGATCAGCAGCGCATCGCGCACCGCGTCGAAATTATACAAGGGTTCGCCCATGCCCATCATCACCACATTGGTGACGAGGCGGCTGCCGGTCGGGGTTTCGCGGTCGGCCCAGTCGTTGAGGCGATCGCGCGCCACCATGACCTGGCCGACGATTTCGCCCGCGGTCAGATTGCGCACCAGCCGCTGTGTGCCGGTGTGGCAGAACGAGCAGTTCAGCGTGCAGCCGACCTGCGAAGAGACGCACAGCGTGCCGCGGTCGGTTTCCGGAATATAGACGCACTCGACTTCATGCGCCTTTTCGACCGTATCGCCGCTCGGCAACCGCAACAGCCATTTGCGGGTGCCGTCGTTGGAAATCTGCT
>Ga0302326_10021798_pt1 | contig 13122 bp, 12 predicted proteins | sample Palsa_T0_3_FD_202264 | JGI IMG/M metagenome (GOLD analysis project Ga0302326, IMG submission 202264) | Peat permafrost microbial communities from Stordalen Mire near Abisko, Sweden - Palsa_T0_3 | ecosystem: Environmental > Terrestrial > Soil > Palsa > Peat permafrost | place: Sweden: Abisko... | reverse complement strand
CGAGCCGTTCCCGCCGCCGGCAACGCCGCTGGCCGCCGGTCCAGCGGGAGCGCAGCGCCTCGCACGCCGCGCCGCCGCCGAGTACATCGCCGCGTTCGTGGCCGGCGACTCGGTCGAGTTCTGCTCGGTCCTGACCGAGCCGGCGCTCGCGGCGCAGATCGCGCATCGCGGCGCGGGACAAGCTCAGTGTGCACGGGCGCTTCCACCGCTGTTGCAGAAGCTGAGCGCGCTCCGCCTCCTCGCACGTGGCACGCTGATCGGTGCCGCGACGATCCACGGCTCGCACGGTTACGTCGCGCTCCGCGGATCGAACCGGCGCATCAGCTACCTGCCGGTGCGTGCAGTTGGCGCGCGATGGCTCGTCGACGGGGTGGCTCAGCCCCCAGGCCGGTGAGGAGCCCCGATCTCCGCCGTGGCCACGCCCGCGGCGTCGAACAGGATCTCCCGACATTCGGTCGCGAGCTCGACGCGTCCCTCGCTCCCGCCGAGGTCGTGCCAGTGGAGTGCGACGTCGTCGGAGAGGGTGTCGAGGAACTCGTCGGAGTGCATCGGATCGTGGTGGAACAAGAGCAGGCGCTCGGCGCGCACGCGACGAGCCAGGGCGAGCGCGTCCGACATCGGACAGTGGCCCCAGCCGATGTGCGAGGGGTACTCCTGGTCGGTGTACTGGCAGTCGTGGACCAGCATCGACGCCCCGTCCGCCAGCTCGAACCCCGAGATCCATTCGTCCTCGAGGTCCGCGAGCGGTGCGCCCAGTCCTGGCTCGTGGTCGGGGATGTAGGCGAGCGTCGTGCCGCCCTCCTCGATCCGGTATCCGAGGGTAGGCCCGCGGTGCGTGACCGCCTGGGCCAGCACGCGTGCCGGCCCGATCCGCCACTCGGTCGGCTCGGCGTCCCTGAAGGAGACGAGCGAGGGCAGCTCACGGACCTCGACCGGAGCCAGCGGCGCCGAGATGTAGCGCGCGATCCTGTCCCGCAGCGAGGCCTCGGGCGACGCGGGACCCCAGATGATGATCTCCGACTCCGGCCGGAATGCCGGGGCGAAGAACATCAATCCCTGGATGTGGTCGAGATGGAGGTGCGTAAGCAGGATGTGGATCGGTCGCTCCACGCGCGGGAGCACGAGGCCGAGGTTGCGGATTCCAGTGCCGGCGTCGAGGATCAGCGTGCTGCCGTCGCTGAGGGTGAGCTCGACGCAGGAGGTGTTCCCGCCGTAGCGCATTGTCTCCGGACCCGGCGCCGGGATCGAGCCACGTGCTCCCCAGACCTTGAGCTTCATCAGTCTCCGACTACGGGCCAGCAGATGACGATCGCGCCGCTCGAACCGCCGCTGCCGATAATCGGAATCGCGCTCGCCTCGATCTCCTGGCGGTTACCGTTCGCCGTGCGGATGCGAAAGCCCGCATGGTGCGGACGCCCGTCTCGGAGCGCGCGCGTCAGCGGGGTCTCCTCGTAGTTGATCGGATCGCCGTTTTCGTCCAACGGCCCGAACGCCAGCGTCCACTCGGCTGCGGTCATCTTCCCCGTCTCCTCGAATCGCCGGCCGACGAGCACGCCGGCCGCCTCGTTGTAGAACAGGAGCGACCCGTCATCCGCGACCAGGAACGCTGCCGTCGTTAGGCTCGAGAGGAGATTCCGGGCGAGGATCAGCTCGAGCGGCTTCTGCTCGCTCATAGCCAGACTCTACCTGCCACAATCCTCGCTTCGCATGGCCGGCCAACGCTCGAAGCGCCGCTCACGTAAGCGCCGCCGGACCGGCGCCGCTCCCCGTGCGGTTCCTTCGCAGCGGCGCGAGCACCGTTCCGAGCGCGAGGGGGAGGCCGGCGCCCGCGCGCGCTCGGCAGAGCAGCCACGGAAGAGCCGGATCGAGTCGCGCGGGGAGCGTCCGCCGGGTCCGTTCGGAGGGGTCCCGGTGTCCGAGATCGCGATCTTCGCCGGTCTGGTCGCCGTGGTCGTCGGGTACCTGGAGGGCGGCGGGCCGCCGCTCATCGTCGGCATCGTCCTCTGCGCGCTCGGCGTGATCGAGGTCACCGCTCGGGAGCATTTCTCCGGCTTCCGCTCGCACGCAAGCCTGCTCGCCGCGATCCCCACCGTCGCAGTCGAGTTCGTGCTCGTCCAGGTCTTGCCGAGGTCATGGCCCCGCGTGACCGCGCTCGTCGGCGACGCGATCGTCTTCGGGCTGCTGTTCTGGCCGCTCCGGCGGCGCTTCGCGCGCGCACGGCAGACGCGGATCGCGCGCGTGGCGCGCCCGCCGCGGGGTTAGAGCCCCGGTCGGGAGGGTCGTGATGAGTTGTTGATGAGGGTGAACGGTTTCTCATCACGCCCCCGCCGCGGGCGGCGGCTCACGCCCCCGCCGCGGCCCACGCCGCCCCCAGCGGCCGGCGGCGCACGCCCCCGCAGCCTTAAACCTTCGCGGACTCCACATGGTCGTCGGCGGATTCCACGCCCCCGGCAAATCGGCCATTGGAATCGGCGCCGGCCGACTCCACGTCCACCAGCAGCCGGATCTCGAACACGGCGCCGCCGTCGGGGGCGTTGCTCGCGGTGACCGAGCCGCCGTGCTGCTCGGCGACCTGGCGGACGATCGCCAGGCCGAGACCTGAGCCCTGGCGGCCGCGGGAGTTGACGCCGCGATAGAAGCGGTCGAAGACGTGCGGAAGATCCTGCGGGTCGACCCCGTCGCCATGGTCGCGGACGCGGATGCCGGTCGTGTCGACCCGGACCTCGACCTTCGTTCCGGTGGGAGTGTGGCGGGCGGCGTTGTCGAGCAGATTGTTGACCGCACGCAAGAGGCGCTCGGGGACGCCGTCGACCACGACCGGCTCGAGCTGGGTCTCGAACTCGACCCCTGGTGCGTTGCGGCGCGCGCGGTCGACGGCCTCCTCGACGATCCCGTCGAGCCTGACGTCGTCGGGGGACTCGATTGGCTGGTCGCCGCGGGCGAGCTCGATCAGGTCGCCGACGAGCGCGCTCAGCTCCTCGCTTTGCTCGACCACGTCGGACAGCAGTCGCTCGCGATCCTCGTCGGACAGCGCGCCGCCCTCGAGCAGCACCTCGACGTTGGTGCGCAGGCTGGTGACCGGCGTGCGCAGCTCGTGCGAGGCGTCGGCGACGAGCTGGCGCTGCTGGCGCACGGATTCGTCGACCGCGGCGCGTGAGCTCTCGAGCCGGTCGAGCATCGCGTTGAAGCGGGTGGCGAGCTGACCGACCTCGTCGTCGGCGCGAACGTGGATGCGCGTGGTCAGGTCCTCGGTCTGGCTGATGTGCTCAGCGGCGTGCGCGACCTCGGCCAGCGGTGCCAGCACCTGGCGGGCGGCAAGACGGCCGAGCATCGCGGCTAGGGCAATGCCGGCGGCGCAGAGTAGGAGCAGGATCACCTGCAGGGTCGAGAGGACGTTATTGACGCCGCTCAGTGAGCTGGCCAGCTGGATCGCGACGGGCTGGGACTGACCGCCCACGTTCAGCTCACCCGTGAGCGTGAGGACGCGCAGATCGGTACCGCCGACGTTGGCGTTTGACAAGAAGCTCCGCGCGTGGCCCTGCGCGACCGCGATGGTGCTGGCGGTCACGGGGAGCTGTGGATTGCTGCTGCAGATCACCTGGCCGTTCGAGGCGACCAGCTGCGAGTACTGCGCCGGGCCACCGGTTCGCGGCGACGGCGCGGGTAGCTGGTATCGGCAGCTGCCGAAGTCGTGAAGGCTTCCATTGATGTCCGCAGCCTGAGCGGTCAAGGTGTTGTCGATCTGCGCGCGGAGCTCATGGCGCACCACCATGTACGAGACGATCGCCACCAGCACGATCGCCACCCCGACGGCCGCGGCGGCCACGAATGCAAGTCGGCGACGCAGCGGCATCGCTGCCCCTCAGTCCCTCAGCACGTAGCCGACGCCGCGGACCGTGTGGAGCAGGCGCCGCTCGCCGCCCTCTTCGGTCTTACGGCGCAGGTAGCCCATGTAGACGCCGAGCGCGTTCGAGGTCGGACCGAAGTCGTAGCCCCACACGCGCTCGAAGATCGTCGAGCGGGTCAGAACCTGGCGGGGGTGCTGCATGAACAGCTCGAGCAGCAGAAACTCGGTGCGCGAGAGCTCGACCCGGCGCGCGCCCCGGTGGACCTCGTGCGCCACCGGGTCGAGCACGAGATCGTCGTAGCGCAGCACCTCACCCTCATGGCCGTCGCCGGAGCGGCGGAGCAGCGCGCGCAGCCGGGCCTGCAGCTCGCGCAGCGCGAAGGGCTTGACCAGGTAGTCGTCGGCACCGACGTCAAGCCCGGCGACCCGATCGTCGATCGCGTCGCGTGCGGTCAGCATCAGCACGGGCGTGCGGTCGCCGGCCTTTCGCAGCCGGCGGCACACCTCGAGTCCGTCGAGGCGCGGCATCGCGACGTCGAGGATCACGGCGTCGGCCGGGGCGGTCGCGAGCGAGTCGAGCGCCTCCTCGCCGTCGGCGGCGAGGGACACCTCGTAGTGCTCGAGTCGTAGCGCGCGCTCGAGCGCCCGCCGCACAGCAGGCTCGTCATCTACCACCAGAACGCGCGCCATCGCACTGATGATGGCGCGTGCGGGTAAAAGTTGCTGAAGAAGCGCGTGCGCGGGCGCCGCGCGAGCGGCTCAGGCCTTGCTCGCCCTGCGCTCCAGCGTCTCGAGCACGGTCGCCGTGACGTGCTCGGGTGTGATTCCGAGCTTTGCCATCACCTCGTCGCCTGGCGCCGAGGCGCCGAAGCGGTCGATCGCGACGCTGGCGTCCGCCCATCGCGACCAGCCCATCGAGATGCCGGCCTCGACCGAGATCGTCGGGATGCCCGGAACCAGGACGCTGTCCCGGTAATCCTGGTCCTGCTCCTCGAACAGCTCCCAGGAGGGCATCGAGACGACGCGCACGGAGACTCCCTGCTCGCTCAGCCGTAGCTGTGCCGCGAGCGCCACGGAGACCTCAGAGCCGGTCGCGACAACGATCGCGTCGGCTCCGTCTCCGGCCGCCTCGACGAGCACATAAGCGCCCTTGGTCGGGCCGTCGCCCACCGCGTCGGGGGGTAGCACCGGCAAGTTCTGGCGGGTCAGCAGCAGGCAGACGGGACCGCGGCCCGGCTCGAGCGTGGTGCGCCAGGCCTCGGAAGTCTCGTTCGCGTCGCCGGGCCGGATCACGGTCAGTCCCGGGATCGCGCGCAGGGCGGCGTAGTGCTCGACCGGCTGATGAGTGGGGCCGTCCTCGCCAAGGCCGACGGAGTCGTGGGTGAATACCCAGGCCACGGGCAATCCCATCAGTGCCGACAGGCGGATCGCGGGTCGCATGTAATCGGAGAAGACGAGGAACGTGCCGCCGAACGGTCGCACGATCCCACCATGCAGCGCGAGGCCGTTGACCGCCGAGCCCATCGCGTGCTCGCGGATGCCCCAGTGCACGGTGCGCCCGGTGGATCCGGGGCCGAATGCGTCCTCGCCCGGCAGGATCGCCAGGGTCGAGCCGGCCAGGTCGGCCGAGCCGCCCACCAACGTGGGCAGGTAGGGCGCGGCCGCGGCCAGCGCCTTGCCCCCGGCGGAGCGGGTCGAGACCTTGTCCGCGTCGGCGGGATCGAACTTCGGCAGCGCGTCCTGCAGCCCGGGTTCGGGGCGGCCCGACCAGGCACGCTCCCATTCCTCCGCCAGCTCCGGGTGCTCGGTCCGCCAGCTCTCGAACCGGCCCTCCCAGTCGGCCTGAAGCAGCGTGCCGCGCTCGAGACACGGTGCGTAGGCCTCGCGTACGGCCGCGGGAACGACGAAGTGGGCGTCGGGATCCCAGCCGAGCACTTCCTTCGTGGCGCGGACCTCGTCCTCGCCCAAGGCCGCTCCGTGGGCCTTGCTCGTGCCCTGCTTGTGCGGCGCCGGATAGCCGATGATCGAGCGCACGCGGATCAGCGTCGGCCGCTCCTCCTCGGCGATCCCGGCATCGATCGCCGCCTGCACTTCCTCGAGGTCGTTGACGTTCTCGACCGCGAGCGTGTGCCAGCCGTAGGCGCGGAAGCGCGCTTCGACGTTCTCCGTCGCGAAGCTCAGCGCGGTGGAGCCGTCGATCGTGATGCTGTTGTCGTCATACAGATACACGAGCCGTCCGAGCCCCAGGTGCCCGGCCAGAGACGCCGCTTCGGCGCTGACTCCCTCCATCAGATCGCCGTCGGAGCAGATCGAGAACACGCGGTGGTCCATCACCTCGGACCCGTATCGCTCGCGCAGGAAGCGCTCTGCCATTGCCATCCCGACGCCGTTCGCGAAGCCCTGCCCGAGCGGGCCGGTGGTCGTCTCGACGCCCGGGGTGTGCGCGTGGCCTTGCTCGAGTGCTCCGAGCAGCCGCTCGGGATGGCCCGGGGTCTGGGATCCCCACTGGCGGAAGCGCTCGAGCTCGGACATCGGCAGGTCGTAGCCGGTCAGGTGCAGGATGCTGTAGAGGAGCATCGAGCCGTGTCCCGCCGAGAGCACGAACCGGTCGCGGTCGGGCCAGTCCGGATTGGCCGGATTGTGCCGGAGCACGCGCGTGTAGAGGAGGTGGGCGATCGGCGCCATCGCCATCGGCAGCCCCGGATGGCCGCAGGTGGCCTTCTCCACCGCATCCATCGACAGGCAGCGGATCGTGTCGATACAGAGCTGATCGAGCTCGCTGGTCCCGGGGTGGGAGAGCGAGCCCCTCTCGGGGAGCCCGATGCTCACGACGACGCTTCCTGAAGCGGGGCTGCGGGAACGGGCGGCGCCGCTGCGAGCCGGTGACCCGTGCGTGCGCCCGCGCCTCCGAGCGCGACGGCGGCCGTCGCCGTCGCCAGGTGGTAGAGCACGAGCAGCTGCACGAGTGCGAGCGACTCCGATCGGTACAGCTGAGTGCCGACGGTGAACTCGCCGAGCCTGCCGGCGCGCAGATGGCTGGCGAAGTGCATCCGCTGCCAGATCGCCTCCTCGATCCCCGCGGCCTGCTCGGGATCGATCCGCCCGGGAATCACGACCAAGCGGTCGCGGCCCTGGTCGACCATCGAGATCCCGTCCGGGCCGCCATTGACCAGCGGGGAGAGGTCGGGGTGTGGCAGGTCCGGGCCGAGGATCAGCTGTGCGTCGAGCTCGTCGGCCTCCTCGCTCTCCCCGGGCACGAACGAGACGACGATGTCGGCATAGCGCCGCTGCGGCCTGATGAAGGCCTCCGAATCCGGCTCGCGCCGGTCGAGCTCTGCGAGCACCTGGTCGGTCGTGTATCCCCGCCGCGAGCAGTCGCGCTGCACCTTCCACTGGCGCCGGATCTCCTCGGGCGGGCTGAGGAAGACGCGGACGTCGTAGCAGTCGCGCATATCCGAGGTGTAGTAACCGAGCAGGCCCTCGATAATGGTGAAGCGTGCCGGGTCGACGTACACGGGCGGGTCGAACATGCCGTCGGTGTGCCGGTAGACCGGCTTCAGGATCGCGTTGCCCCGGCTCAGGTGCGCGATGTCCTGGGCCATGATGTCCATGTAATTGCAGTCGGGATCGAGCGGCGTGATGTTCAGCTCCGCCCGCTGGGCGCGGTCGTAGCGGTGATAGTCGTCGGTACAGACGTGCGTGACGTTCTCTTCGCCGAGGAGTCGCACGAGTCCGCGGGTGAAGGTGGTCTTGCCCGTCGCGGAGTCGCCGACAACGCCGAGGATGACTGGACGTGCCATTGCGTCGTGCCTTTCAGACCGGCGCGCCGTCGGCGCCCGTTAGGTTTTCGTCGTGCCGGTCGAGGCCGAACACGCTGCTCTTGAGGAAGTCCTGCGGCTCGATCCTAACGAGATCCTCACGTGTCGGCAACATTCCATCAAGCGTCGCCTCATAAATCCGGTTGGCGTGACGCAGCCGCGCGCGCTCGATGGCGTTGCGAACGCTGCGCGCATGCGCGAACAGGGGCCGCTGCATGCGAAGCTCGAGGTAGTCGCGCAACGCCTGCTCGGCGCCAGGCCCGAGCTCGTACTCCTCGTTGCGCACCATCATCTCCGCGATCAAGACGAGCTCGTCTACGGTGTAGTCGGGGAAGTCGATGTGGTGGGCGACGCGGGAGCTCATGCCGGGATTGAGGCTGAAGAAGTCGTCCATCCGGTCCTTGTAGCCGGCGAGCACGACGACGAGATTCTCGCGCTCGTTCTCCATCACCTGAAGCAGGATCTCGATCGCCTCGACGCCGTAGTCGCGCTCGTTCTCGGGGCGGTAGAGGTAGTACGCCTCGTCGATGAACAGGACGCCACCATAGGCGCGCTTCAGCACTTCCTTGGTCTTCGGGGCGGTATGGCCGACGTACTGGCCGACGAGGTCATCGCGGGTGACCGCGATGACCTTGTTCTTCTCGATGTAGCCGAGGCGATGCAGGATGTCGGCCACCTTCATCGCGACCGTGGTCTTACCCGTGCCCGGATTGCCGGTGAACGACATGTGCAGCGTCGGCCGGTTCGAGCTGAGCTCGAGCTCCCGGCGCAGGCGGTCGATCAGCAGCAGCGCGGCGATCTCCCGGATGCGCGTCTTCACCGGGGTGAGCGCGATCAGCTCGTCATCGAGCTGGGCGAGCACCGTCTCGATCTCCGCATCGCGGAGGAGCTGCTCGACCTTCTCTCGCGTCGCCTCGACGTTGCCGCCGTTCGACTTCGGCTCGACGTTGCCGCCGTCGGGCTTGGCGTCGACGCTGCCGCCGTTGGGCTTCACGTCGACGTTGCTGCCCTTCGGCTCCGGCTCGACCTTGCCGCCCGGGGATGGTTGGGCGTACCGCGGCATCGAGACGTGGCCCGACCCGCTCAGGCCGCCGCGGTGTCGTCGCTGGAGCCGTTCGTCGCGCTCGCGCCGTTCGTCGTCGGCTTGTTGCCGTACCGGCGGCCCACGGGCTTCTCGGTGGCGTACGCGTGCATCGTGTACCGGATCACCCGGTCGTGGGAATCCTGCCGGTTGAGCTTGAAGCCGGGCTCGTCCGCCGGACGGTTGACGATGAAGCTCAGCGCCGTGGTCTGGCGACCCAGCGTGGCGTCATAGGCGATCACCTTGATGTAGTGGTTCGGGAACGCCTCGCGGCTCGCGCGCACCTCGCGCATGAACTGCTCGGCCTCCTCGACCGGCAGGTCGAACATCGGCTCGCCCCACATCTCCCAGTAGGAGTTGCGCGGATGCGGGTCGTCGGTGTACTCGACGTTCATGGCCCAGCCGTGCTCCAGCGAATAGGCGATCTGGGCCACGATCTGCTCGTCGGTCAATTCGGGGAGGAACGAGAACGCTCCTTGAGTAATGCGCATGAGCTTTCTTACTCCCTGGTCAGCCGACCGTGGGCGTGGCCACGACGTCGGGGGTATCGGTTGATTCGAAGTTGAAGGTGATGTCCTTCCAAACCTGGAGGGCGGCGTTCAACTCGGGGCAACCCTTGGCGGCCTTCTCGAGAATGTCCGGACCCTCGTTGAAGTAATCCTTGCCCTCGTTGCGGGCCTGGATGATCGCCTCGACCGCGACGCGGTTCGCGGTCGCGCCCGCGGCGACGCCCATCGGGTGGCCGATCGTGCCGCCACCGAACTGAAGGACGACGTCCTCCCCGAGGTACTCGAGCAGCTGGTGCATCTGGCCGGCGTGGATGCCGCCCGAGGCGACCGGCATGACGCCGGGAAGCGACATCCAGTCCTGGTCGAAGTAGATACCAGTCTCCGCGTTCTCAGGGATGTGGTCCAGGCGCAGCGTGTCGTAGTAGCCCTTGATCATCAGGGGGTCGCCCTCGAGCTTGCCGACGACGGTGCCGGCGTGGACGTGGTCGACGCCGATCAGGCGTACCCACTTCGCGATCACGCGGAACGACACGCCGTGGGTCTTCTGCCGGGTGTAGGTGCCGTGGCCGGCGCGGTGGAGGTGGAGGATCATTCCGTTGGCCCGCGCCCACTTCGACATCGACTGCATCGCCGTGTAGCCGACCGTCAGGTCCTGCATGATGATGACGCTCCCGAGCTCCTTGGCGAACTCGGCGCGCTCGTACATGCCCTCCATGTCCGCCGCCGTGACGTTCATGTAGTGGCCCTTGACCTCACCCGAGGCGGCCGACGCTCGCTCGACGCCCTCGATCGAGTACAGGTAGCGATCGCGCCAGCGCATGAACGGCTGCGAGTTGATGTTCTCGTCGTCCTTGGTGAAGTCGAGACCACCGCGGAGCGCCTCGTAGACGACGCGCCCGTAGTTCTTCGCCGACAGGCCGAGCTTCGGCTTGACGGTGGCGCCGAGCAGCGGGCGGCCGAACTTGTCGAGGTACTCGCGCTCCATCACGATCCCGTGCGGGGGACCCTGGAAGGTCTTGACGTAGTGCTTGGGGATCCGCATGTCCTCGAGGCGCAGCGCCTTGAGCGCCTTGAAGCCGAAGACGTTGCCGATGATCGAGCTCGTCAGGTTGGCGATCGAGCCCTCTTCGAAGAGGTCAATGTCGTAGGCGATCTTGGCGATGTACTCGCCCTCGCGACCGGGAACGGGCTGCACGTCATAGGCCTTGGCCTGGTAGTGCTCGTGTGCCGTGAGCCGGTCGGTCCAGACGACGGTCCACGTCGCGGTGGACGACTCGCCGGCAACCGCCGCAGCGGCTTCGATATGGTCGACGCCCGGCTGCGGCGTGATCCGGAAGGCGCAGAGGACATCGGTGTCCTTGGGCACGTAGTCGGCGTCGTAGTACCCCATCTCCGCATAGGGGGTGACGCCGGAGGCCCAGCGGTCCTTCTTTGTGTCTGAAGTAGCTGCCATCACTGGTCCTTGCTCTCGGTCGTCGCGGAAATCATCGGTAATACCTTCCTGTAGCTCGCGATAGTGAACTTAGAGGTGGCGACCATAAATGTCAAGGAATGATTTCTCGGATACATATTGAGCTATGTCTATCCGTTTTTCAGTGAAGTGCCAGTGCCGAACGCGGCCGGCAAGTAAACTCTATTCATAGGATGAGCATGTTGATTTGCCCCCGAATATGTGTGGTTACTTGATGCCTGACGGCCTACGTTGCTAATGCGCGCCTCGGCGACTTCCGCGCGTGCGCGATGCCCCGACCCAGGAATGCTCCATGCCACTCGTGTCCATGAGCCAGCTACTCGACGACCCGCATTATTTCACGCGCGCGGGGGCGAGTGGATGAAGGTAGCTCGTGCTCCCGCATGATCGACGTCGCCTTCACGCCGGCCGAGGCGAAGGCAGCCGACGTGGCCGTGGTCGTCGACGTGCTGCGCGCGACCACGACCGCGACCCAGGCGCTTGCCTCCGGGTATCGCCGTGTGCTGTGCGTCGACAGCCTCGAGCGAGCGCTGCGCATGCGTGCCGCCGGCCGCCGGCTGGCGGGCGAGCAGGAAGGCAAGATGCCGCCGGGATTCGACCTCGGTAACTCGCCCGCCGACGTGGCCCACGATCCCGCTGAGGAGCTCGTGCTCGCCACCACGAACGGCGCTCCGACGATCGTTGAGGCCTCCCATCGGGCGCCGCTGGTCCTGCTCGCCTGCCTGCTGAACCTCGACGCCGTGCGCTCGGCGCTCGCCGGCATGGACGATGTCCAGATCGTCTGCTCCGGCACGAACGGCGCGATCGCACTCGAGGACGTCTACGTCGCCGGCAGGCTGTGCGCCGGGCTCACCGGCGAGCGCACCGACGCCGCCCTCGCGGCCGAGGCGGTCGCCCGCGCCCATCCGAGCGCGTACGACGTGCTCGCCGCGAGCGCGAACGCCCAGTCGCTCGTCGCAGCCGGGCTCGGGGGCGACATCGCGTTCTGCGCCCGTGAGTCGGTGCTCGAGGTCGTGCCGCGGGTCGAGCGCACGCGACCCGGTCTCGCGATCGTCGTCGGTGACGCGCCGGCGAGCGCCGGGGCAGTTGACGCAGGAGGTAACGTCGGAGCCGTGAGGGAGCCGATGGACAGTCCGCGCCCGGCCCACGCGACCGAGCGACAGCCGACCGGCTGAGGACGAGCAGACCCAATGCCGCGTCCCATCATGCTGGGCGTCGTCGGCGACTCCGGCGCGGGCAAGACGACGCTGACGCGCGGGCTCGTGCGCATCCTCGGAGAAGCGCAGGTGACGCGGGTGGGCGCCGACGACTACCACCGCTATGACCGCCGCCAGCGAGCCGAGCACGCAGTCACGCCGCTCGATCCCGCCGGCAACTACCTCGACATCCTCCAGCAGCATCTGGCGCACCTGCGCGCCGGCCAGCCGATCCTGAAGCCTGTCTACCGTCACAAGGACGGCACCTTCCTCCCCTCTCACTACGTGCGCCCCGCCCAGTTCACGATCGTCGAGGGGCTGCTCGGGTTCCACACCGCGGCGATGCGCGACACCTACGACGTCCGCATCTATCTCGCGCCGCCCGAGGAGCTTCGCCGCGAGTGGAAGGTGCAGCGCGACATCTCGCGACGCGGCTACACGACCGACCAGGTGCTCGCCGAGCTCGACCGGCGCGAGGGTGACGCCGAGGTCTACATCAGGCCCCAGCAGCGCTACGCGGACATCGTCGTCTCGTTCGCGCCCGGCGTGAACGGCGACCAGGACCGGCTCGACGCGAACGTCAAGATGCGACCAGGGCTGCCCCATCCCGACCTGTCGCCGTTCGTGGACGAGGACGGGGCGGGGATCACGCTCACCCAGCAGCGAGCGGAGGTCCACCTCTACGTTCCGGGCGCGATTGCCCCCGACCGTGCGGCCGCGATCGAGGAGGCGGTGTGGGATCGCATGCACTTCGCCAGTCATCTGCGGGGCGACCGGTTGGGCGAGTTCACGGTCGGCACGCAGCTACACCGCTCCGAGTCGCTGGCGATCGTTCAGGTGCTGATCCTCTACCAGCTCGTCACCGCGCGGGCGGCCGTCGCGCTCGGCGGTCCCGGTATCCGGGTGGACCAGCGCGCTTAGCGCTCGGCGACCGCTGTCCTGACGAAGCTCACGAACGCGGCAACCGGAGCTCTGACCGGACCGACGCCCGAGTGCAGAACGAACCACGGGCGCGGCGGCGGCGGGTCCTCCAGCACCAGCTCGCCGAGGAAGCCTGCCGCGAGCTCGACCTGAACGGCCGCGCGAGACAGCAGCGAGATGCCCAGGCCGACGCGGGCGGCCTGCTTGATCGCTCCGTTGGAGCCGAGCGTCAACGTCACGGGCGACACGTCGCGCTCGGCCAGGTACTGCTCGACCAGC
>Ga0302326_10021793_pt1 | contig 13123 bp, 9 predicted proteins | sample Palsa_T0_3_FD_202264 | JGI IMG/M metagenome (GOLD analysis project Ga0302326, IMG submission 202264) | Peat permafrost microbial communities from Stordalen Mire near Abisko, Sweden - Palsa_T0_3 | ecosystem: Environmental > Terrestrial > Soil > Palsa > Peat permafrost | place: Sweden: Abisko... | reverse complement strand
TCCGACGTCGCCATTGGCTTACAACCCCGACCCGACGATCATTCAGACGGATGGCCTGGAACCCTACAATATGTGTATCCTCCAAGGCTTCCCTACTCTCATCGCCAAATCGACCTCGGGCGTCAGCTATCCCTTCGGCATCTGGTTTGCGAGCCCCACTGTCCTGTACGTCACGGACGAAGGTACCGGCAACACCGGAACGACAGTTGCCGGTTTTTACACGCCCGCCACGCCGGCTCAAAACCCCACCGCCGGACTCCAGAAGTGGATCTTTAACTCAGGCGCTGGCGAGTGGCAACTGGCTTATATCCTTACAAACGGATTGGACCTCGGCGTACCATACACTGTACCTGGCTATCCGACCGGGCTCAATTCCGGAACCGGCGGATCGAATTTCCCTTGGGCGCCGGCTACTGACGGCCTGCGTAACATCACGGGTATTGTGAACACAGACGGGAACGTAGTTATTTACGCCATCACTTCCACTATCAGCGGAAGCGGCGACCAGGGCGCCGATCCGAACAAGTTGGTCGCGATCACAGACCAGTTGAGCGCCACGACTCTTCCAGCCTCGGAGGCATTCGTCACAGTACGCACTGCAAGCAACGGCGAGGCACTGCGGGGCGTCGCGTGGACGCCGGGGACGCCCAGGCACTGACATCCAAGGTACAGTTGAGGCGGGGCGGCCTACGAGGCCGCCCGCAGGCTTCGAGCCTGCCCCACAAAAGGAGAGGGCGGCTCAGACGGCCGGCCGCAAGCTACTGTACACCCTGCGCTCAAAATCACCCAGCAGCCCGACCGCTTCTTTATCTACAAACGGCAGGAACTGCATCATCAACACCGCGCATATGGAGCGCTTTGGATCGATCCAATAGAACGTATTAAAGAGACCTGCCCACGCCAGGCTTCCTTCCGCGCGGCCGCCGTCGTATGCAGTTGTATTGATCAAGAATCCGAGCCCCCACTTCTCGGTGGCTCCAGGCTGCATATCCACGTCGCTCGACAGATTCGGGCGGTAGCTCTTCATCTTGCCCGCGGTTGCGGTACCAATCTGGTTGATCTCCATGCTCTCTACCGTCTTTGCCTGAAGAATCCGGTGGTTGTTGGGTCCGCGCCCCTTGCGCAAAATCATCTGAATGAACCGGACATAATCGCCGGTGGTGGAATACAATCCGCCGCCTCCGCTGAATTCTTTAGGGACCGGCGGAGGAACCCGTGGATTCTGCCGGAGCGATCCATCGGCCTGCCTCGAATAGGCCGATACCAACCGGTCGAATTTCGACGCCGGGATCAGGTAGCTGGTATCCTGCATTGCGAGTGGTCCCAGAATCCTGGCCTGAAAGTACTCTTCCAGGTTCATGCCGCTGACCACTTCCACTAACCGGCCGGCCCAATCGACTCCCATGCCGTACTGCCAGCGCATGCCGGGTTCGAACATTAACGGCGGGACAGCCGGAACCACACCCTTCGTCTTCAACGTGTACTGGAACATGTCCCGGTCCCAGATGTCGTAACAGATTCCCGATGTATGCGTAAGCAGATGCTTCAGTGTCACTGGAGTTCTGGTGGGACGCAGGCTGGCTTTGCCGGTTTCCGCATCGAACCCTTCGAGAACTTCCAATGTTGCGAGTTGCGGCAGGTGCTGCGAAACCGGCGCATCCAGCTTCACCTTGCCCTGTTCCACCAGTTGTAGGGCGGCGACGGTAGTGATGGCCTTGGTCATGGATGCGATGGCGAAGATCGAATCGGTGTTGACCGGCACGCCCGATGAATCCCGTGTGCCGAACGCGCCCGAATAAAGGATGCGGCGTTCGCCAGCCACCATACCCACGGCAGCGGGAAGTTTTCTTTGCGCGATTCCAGCGCGCAGGGTGTCATCGAGTTTGCCGGCGCGATCGGTGGCGCCAAGTAGTCGTCCAGCCTGCGCCCCAAGAACGGCTGCCAGGCCACCGAACTCTCTACGGCTGATGATATGCGGCATATTTTTTCCTGTGGAGACCAGCAATTCCGTTTTGGGCTTCAGCAGCCGGTGGCAAGGTCTGAAACCAGAGGCACGTCGAAGAGCGCAAACTCCTCGGGCGTGGGTGCTTCGAACATCTCGAACCATCGGGACAAAGGATCTCGTTCTATAGGTGGATTCTCCCTCGCCCGGCGTTGAAGCCTCTCGAAGAGGATATCCACAGGCGCAGAGAGATAATGCAACTCAACGGCAGCGCCAAGGGCTCGGGCTTCGAGCCGCAAAGTATCCCGCTCGGACCTTCCCCAAGTGCCCCATTCGACAATTACCGTGAGACCGAGCGCGAGGAGCTCCCGGCCAAACTTCCATTGCAGCGCTTCGATTTTCCCGCGCCTTTCTTCATCGTAGAGGTTTAGTGAAAGAGCCTCCATCCACTCGTCGGGAGAAAAACGTATCGCGCGGAGCCTGCGTTCAAGCACCCTGGCAAGTGCGGTCTTACCCGAGCCCGGCAACCCGCACACTATGATTAATCTCGATTGCAGGGTCTACCCCTCCCCCCAACGCAGCAGGCGCGCGGCATTGTCGTGGTACACCTTCTTCAAGATGGAGTCGGGCAGGCCGATCCCATAAATTCTCCAACGCCCCTGCGGCGGCCTGCTGCTAGGCGCGTAGTCGAAGTATTCGTCCAGCGTCTCCAGCCATCGGAAGTAGATCTGGTACATGGCCGGCTTCAGGTCTTGTTGCGGAGTGCCCGCCTCGCTGGGCGCGGCATCGGTTCCAAACATGATACGGTCCTGATATTTCTCAAAGAAGGAGCGCGCGCGCCGCGGCTGGCGGCCCAGTTCCCCGAGGCGGGCCGCAGTCTCCACGTGCAGGTTGGCAAAGTCGTCGAGCCAACTGGAAACCTCATCGAGATTCTCGGGATGATTGGCGACGTGCAATCCGACGAACGTGGTCTTCGGATGGCGCGCGATCACGCGATTGCGGGCCGCCAGCAGCTCCGCCTTCGGTGGGTAGTCCTTTCCGTGGAAGGACCAGTCCGGATGATGGCCGAGTTCCTCCCAGCGTTCGTTAAAGCGATCGATGGGCGTGAAGAAGGCGTCGGGATCGGAGGTGTGGATGAACACCGGGAGGTTCAGTTGCCCCGCCGCGTCCCACATTGGGTCGAAGCGCCGATCGTCGACTTTGACCAGCGGCCCGGTCTTGACGTTCTCACGAAGGTACAGTCCGAGCGTCTTCAATACCTTGACACCCACGGCGCCGGCCTGTTTGCCGCGCGCGATTTCATCCGCCTGCCATTGCGGAAAGTTGGGTTCGCGAATGCGGTCGTAAGCAGGCTCGACGCAGTTGACGAATCGGCCCTGGTGGCGGTCTTGCAAGTCTCTGACGTTCAGTTTGAGGAGGTCGCCGTAGCCGCCCGTGAGGTTAATCATAGTGCGAATGTTGAGCGTATCCATCCAGCCCGTGATGGCATCGACTTGCCCGAAGGCCTTCGCCATCTCGGGCGAGCCCGAAACGCGCGGCCTGCCGAATAGGGATGACACGTGCGTGTGGACGTCGATTACCGGGTACTTCGCGCGCGGCACCGGATGCTGTGGGGCCACGAGCATGCTCTTGGGCTCGAAATCTTCGAGAGCCATGCTGGGCTTGGCCGTCCCCGATGCCGGCTCTTGCGGCCAGGCTGGCTGGGTCGCGATGGCAGCCGCACCGGCTGTGCCGCCTAGAAAGGTACGACGCGAGGTTTTTGGGATCCGCATGATGGCCGACATATACCACGCATTTCGGGGCGCCGTCCATAGCCTCGCTCGGACGAATTTACGCACTCGGCGGCCATGACCGGGTCGTCGGGTTTGGCGCAATGGCAAGCGATACTGTCACAGGCGACCGAAAAACGGGAGACACCAGGGTTAGCCCAAACTGCGCCCAGCCCAAACATTCCGGAACTTCCGCGGCCTCAGGGCGTATTGGTCTACAGAGGCTCCATGAAACCCATTCTTCGCCGTCTGGCCCGCTCGCCGATGTTTACCGTCGTCACGGTGATTACCCTGGCCATTGGCATCGGCGCCAATACCGCGATTTTCAGCGTCTTGAACGGCGTCCTGCTGAAGCCGCTCCCGTATCGCGATTCCGATCGCCTGGCGGCAGTCTGGGAAACCTCCCGCCTGCAGGGCATGCCCACTTTGAATGCCTCTCCCTCCACTTACTTCACTTTCCGTGAAGAGAGCCGCACGTTCCAGGATATTGGTATCTGGCGCAACGATTCCGTGAACATCACGGGCACCAGCGAACCTGAACAGGTCAGCGCTCTGGACTTCACCGACGGGGTGCTTCCTATCCTCGGCGAACAGCCCATCCGCGGCCGGTGGTTTACGCGCAAGGACGATTCGCCCGGCAGTCCCAAGACCGTGATTCTCACCTACGGCTACTGGCAGCGCAAATTCGGCGGCGATCCATCCGTCATCGGGCGGCGCGTCATGGTTGACGGCGATGCAAGCGAGATCATCGGCGTCATGCCGGCCAGGTTCCGCTTCATGAATTCCGCAGCCGCGGTGATCACGCCGCTGCAACTCGACCGCGCCAAGACATTCGTCGGGAATTTCAGCTACCAGGCCGTGGCGCGCCTCAAAGCAGGAGTCACGCTGGCACAAGCCAATGCGGATGTCGCGCGCATGCTGCCTTTGATGATCGACAAATTCCCGATGGCCCCCGGCATCAGCCTCAAAATGATCCAGGAGGCACACTTCGGACCGAGTGTGCGGCCGTTGAAAGCCGACGTGATCGGGAATATCGGCAAAGTGTTGTGGGTGCTGATGGCCACCATCGGCGTGGTGCTGTTCATCGCGTGCGCCAACGTCGCCAACCTGATGCTGGTGCGCGCGGAGGGACGCCAGCAGGAATTTGCCATCCGGGCGGCTTTGGGCGCGGGCTGGCAGCGCATCGCCCGTGAATTGCTGGTGGAGAGCGTAACGTTGGGCATCGCCGGCGGCGTGCTCGGCGTCGGTTTTGCATACGCCGCGCTTAAGGTGCTTGTGGCAACCGGGCCCGCCAACCTGCCGCGGCTGGAAGAGGTCAGCCTGGATCCGAGCGTGCTGCTCTTTACGCTGGCCATCTCGCTCCTGGCAGGCCTGTTATTCGGCCTGATACCTGTGTTCAAATATGCCGGCCCGCGCCTGAACGCCGCCCTTCGGCAGGGGGGACGCAACTCCAGCGACGGCCGCGAGCGCCACCGCGCGCGCAGTGTGCTGGTGGTGGTGCAGGTGGCCCTGGCGCTGGTTCTGCTGATCGGGTCCGGCCTCATGATTCGCACCGCCCGCGCGTTGAAGCAAGTGCAGCCCGGATTCACGCAACCCGGGCAGATCCTGACTCTGCGGGTCTCCATTCCCGACGCGGAGGTTCCCAAACCCGAGCAGGCAGTCCGCACGTACAACAACATTCTGGAGAAAATCGCGGCTATTCCCGGCGTTACCGCGGCCGGCCTGACGAACTCCATCACCATGGACGGCAATAGCGACAACGATCCGATCTTCGCGGCCGATAGAGCTTACGCCGATGGACAAATTCCGCCCCTGCGGCGCTACAAGTTCATTTCGCCCGGCCTTTTCAAAGCCATGGGAAGCCCGCTGCTGGCCGGCCGGGACCTGACCTGGACCGACACATACGAGACCCGTCCCGTGGTGCTGGTCTCCGAGGCGCTGGCGCGGGAACTTTGGCGCGACCCGGCCGCGGCGCTGGGCAAGCAAATTCGCGAAAGTCCCAAAGGGCTATGGCGCGAAGTGGTAGGCGTAGTCGGGAATGAGCGCGACGACGGTGTCGACCAGAAAGCCACAGCCACCGTCTACTGGCCCATGCTGTTGCGCGACTTCTGGGCCCAGCCTCTTTTCGCCCAACGCGGCCAGGCGTTCGCCATACGCAGCAGCCGCGCCCGGTCCGCGAGCGTGCTGAATGAAGTCCGCCGCGCGGTGTGGTCCGTGAATCCGGACCTGCCGATCGCCAACGTACGCACGGTGCAGGAAGTCTACGACAGTTCCATGGCCCGCACCGCTTTCACGCTGGTAATGCTGACGATCGCCGCGAGTATGGCGCTGCTGCTCGGCATTGTGGGGATCTATGGAGTCATTTCATACGCGGTGTCGCAGCGCACGCGCGAAATCGGCATCCGCATCGCGCTGGGCGCGCCACAACAGTCGGTGCGGCAAATGTTCCTGCGCGAGGGTTTGCTGCTGACGGCCATAGGCCTGGCCTGCGGCCTGACTGCCGCGGCGGGGCTGACGCACCTGATGAAGGCGCTATTATTCGAGGTGAGTCCGGTTGACCCGGTTACATACTGCGCCGTGTCTCTGGTGTTGGCCGCGGCTGCGCTGGCGGCCAGCTACATTCCCGCCCGCAGGGCCACGATGGTGGAGCCGGTAGAAGCGCTGCGCGTAGAGTAGTGCGCTACACGGTGTACACTGCAATACAAGGAGATTCTCCATGCGCACGTACTCCGTGGTCCTGTTTGCGGCCGTTTGCCCGGCGCTTTTTGCCCAATCCCCAGCGGCAATTCCCGGCTGTGAAGCCCGGCCCGAAGTCCGCCAGGCGATCGACGACCGGCTCGCCGACAAGGCTCTCGAAAACATGAAGTTTAGCGAGCAGTTGGCGCTTAAGCGCGAAGTGCTCGGAGATCTTATCGCAAAGTATCCGCGGGAGCTGGAACCTTACCGCCAGTTGATCCAGGCCACCCGCTATGGCGACCCGGCGGGCTATGCGGCTCTGGCCGAGAGCTACATCAAGCAGGCGGAGCAACACCCGGACGATCCACTGGCGCTGTATGTCGCGGCCTTGGTGTCGATCGGCAGGGACACGCCGCGCAGCATTCAGTACCTGGAACGGGCCGAGGCGGAGGCGCCGGATTTTGGCTGGCCCGCCATCTCTCTGGCCCGCGTCCACGCCACCGGTAAGCTGGCCGATAAGAAGAAAGCAGCCGCGGAAGCAGCCGCGTTTTTCACCGCCTGCCCGTCTTCGACCGATCCAGGCGCGCAGCGAATCCTGAACCGGGCCGGAGGCACCGAACTGCAAGCGCGCGTGGCGGCGGCTTTGCGCGCGCGGCTGGCCAAAGAGACCGCCCCCAAGCAGCTGGAGGACTATGCCACGTTGTGGGGTCTTGAATTCCGCTCCCACCCGACGCCGGAACACGATGCCTTGCGCCGGCAGGTTGCGGAGGATCTGCAGCGTCTCGAATCCATGAACCCGAAGCCGGATGCCGAGTGGCTGGCGTTTTTGAAAGACGGCTACAAGCAAAGCGGCGCTTCCACAGAGACCGTGACGGCCAAGGAAGACCAGGTTATCCGGGCGTTTCCACATTCCGAACAGGCCTACGACATCGTCTACGAGCGATGGAAGAAGGCACACAAGGAACCTGAAGACCAGAAGGACGTAGCGGCCTGGCGGAAGTACGACGTGGAACAGTATGCGGCGGTCAGGAGTTGGATTGCCCAGTTCACCGAAGACCGGGAAGTGCAACATCTCACCTGGTTCTACACGATCTTCGACGATCCGGATATATCCGAGAAGGAAGGCTTGCGTGCATTGAACGACTTCCTCGCGGAGACCAGCGATTACCAATCGCCCCAGTCGTGGAATTATCGCAATGCGGCGAGCTTCCTGATTTATCACAAATGGCAACCCGAGCGCGCCATCGAACTGGCGCGCACCGCCGAAAAGTGGGAGGCCATCACCAATGAGGTCAATCGCAGCGACAACCTCTCTTCAGAGGACGCCAAAGATCGCAAGGAGCAGGAGATTCAGATGGGGCAAGACCTGGCCGGACTGATCCTGCGGGCGGCCAGGCTGGCTGGTAACAAGGAAGAAGCGGAGCGGATGAAAGGGTCCATCGAGACTTCGCCGCCGGACGATGTCAAAGTCGTATCCGGCTACTGGGCGAATCGCGCCCGGCTGGCGGCAGTCGAAGGCCGCAAAGCCGATGCGCTGACCTTCTACCAGCAGGCCATCTACACGCGCGAGCGAACGCCGGAATTGTACCATGGCAGGCTCATCGACAACCTTATGGACGAAGCCAGCGCCGTGTGGAAAGACACCGGCGGCACCGAGGCGGCCTGGAATGTCTGGAAGACGCCGCCTGCCGGCAAGGCGCCGGAACTGGCCGAGGGTCGCTGGGAGAAGGCGGCCAAGGCCATGCCCGCCTTTGAACTGGCGGACCTGGCCGGCAAGACGTGGCGGCTGAAAAGCCTTGAAGGGAAGTCGGTACTGATCAACGTCTGGGCAACCTGGTGCGGCCCCTGCCAGGGGGAACTGCCCAAGCTGGAAAAGCTGTACGAGAAAGTGAAGGACAGGCCCGACATCCAGATTGTGACGCTCAACATCGACCAGGATCTGGGCTTGGTGGCGCCGTTCGTGAAAGACAAGGGCTTCACCTTCCCGGTGCTGCCGGCTTACAGCTTTGTTTTGTCGCTGCTCGATTCGGTAGGCATTCCGCAGAACTGGATTCTGGATCCGAAGGGCGCATGGCGCTTGACGCAGTTGGGCTATGACGCCTCCGACGCGCAATGGGCCGACACAATGATCGGCAAGCTGCAATCGGTGAAGACGGAATAGTGCGGCTATGCGCGCCGCCATCGCCATCCTGCCGATAGCCGGCTGGCAGGCTCTATTTGCGCAATCGCCCGCGGCACTCCCCGGCTGCGAGCCGCGGCCCGAGGTGCGCCAGATCCTGGAAGAGAAGCTCTCCGACAAAACCCTACAGGAGATGAAATTCGCCGAGCGCGTGGCGTTCCGCCGGCAAACGCTCGACGACCTGATCGCGATGTATCCGCGCGAAGTAGAGCCTTACCGCCGGCTTATCCGCGCCACTAAAGAGGAAGACACCGACCGCTACCCGGCGCTGGTGGAGGGCTACCGGAAGCAGGCCGAGCAGCATCCGGACGATCCCCTGGCGCTCTACGTCGCCGGATTGGCGCTCTCAGGCATTGACACTCCGCAGAGCATCCGGTGCCTTGAAATGGCGCGCGCGGAAGCCCCGGATTTCGTTTGGCCGGCGCTGGAACTGGCGCATATCTATTCGCCGGGCGCCAAGCGGGTGGACAAGCATAAGGCAGGCGAGGAGATTGCGGCGTTCTTCGCGGCTTGCCCGTCGTCGACCGATCCGGACGCACAACGGCGCCTGGATAGAGCGGGTTCGAGCGAACTGCAAGCGCGCGTGGCGGCAGCACTCCGTGAACGGCTGGCCACGGAAACCGATCCGCGGCGGTTGAAGGATTCCAAGATTCTGTGGGGGCTCGAATTCCGAACGCACCCGCCGCAGGAACACGCCGCGCTGCGCAAACAGGTGGCCGCCGACCTCCAGCGGCTTGAAACGCTGAATCCCCGCCCCGACGCCGGCTGGCTGGTTTTTCTGAAGGACGGTTACAAGCAAAGCGGCGCTTCGGCCGAAACCGTGACGGCGATGGAAAACCGCGCGATCCAGGCGTTCCCGCGTTCCGACGAGGCTTACCAGATAGTCAGCGATCTATGGGATAAGTCCCACATGGAACCGCAGGACCCCAAGGACGCCGCCGCCTGGGCCAAATACAATAGCGAGTACAGGACCGCGCTGAAAGGTTGGATCGCCCGGTTTCGAGACTCCCGCGAGTTGCAGCACGAAGCCTGGTTCGACGCCGTTTGCAACGATCCCGATGTGTCCGCGGAAGAAGGACTCCGCGCGCTCGACGACTATCTTACATATGTCGCCGATTACCAACCTCCCTCGTTCGGGTACTTCCTGCAGGCCGCCGGTTTTCTGGTCGATCACAGATGGCAGCCGGAACGGGTATTCGAACTGTTACGGGGTTTCGACAAGCTGATGGACCAGTGGCACGCGCGCGTATTGGGCGACAACCTCCCGGTTGAGGAAGAGGAGCTGTGGGCGTTCAACGAAGCGATCCGGCGGCAGGCCGCGGATGGCTATGTGCTGGTGGCTGCCAGGCTGGCGGAACAGCCGCAAGCAGCCGAGCGGCTGAAGGCGTTCGTCGAGCGCAATCTGCCGGCTAAGAGCTGGGAAAGAGTCGAGACGCAATACTGGCAGAATCGCGCGCGCCTGGCGGCGCTCGAAGGGAGCAAGGCCGATGCGCTGACCTATTATCAGAAGGCGCTGCGCGCGCGCAAGAAACCTCCGGAACCGTTTCAAGGGCGCGTGCAGGACACTCTGACGGACGAAGCGTGGGCGCTGTGGAGACAATTGGGCGGCACCGCGACTGCATGGAACATCTGGAGCAAGCCGCCGGCCGCGAAGATCCAGGAGGTGGCCGAAAGCGGGTGGAACAAGCCCACAAAGGGGATGCCCGCGTTCGAGCTGGCGGATCTGGCCGGCAAGACCTGGCGCCTGAAGGACCTCGCGGGCCGCGCCGTCCTGATCAACGTCTGGGCCACCTGGTGCGGTCCGTGTCAGAGGGAATTGCCGCGCCTTGAAAGGCTATATGAGAAGGCGAAGGGCCGGTCCGATCTGCAGATCCTGACGCTGACCATCGACGAAGACTTGGGCGCAGTGGCTCCGTTCATGAAGGAGAAGGGTTACACTTTCCCGGTGCTGCCGGCGAACAGCTTCGTCACCGGGCTGCTCGACTTGGTGGCTATACCGCAGAACTGGATCGTGGATATAAAAGGCGAATGGCTGTGGACCGGCGGTCCCAACGTATCGGATGCCGAGTGGGAACCAGCGATGTTGAAGCAGCTCGAATCCGCCCGGTAGCGGAAGGTGGAGCGCCTAAAAGGCGGTTGCGGCAACTTTACGGGGCGCCACCCAAGCTACCGGCCACCAGGGGTGTGTACGAGATCGCGGCTCCGGAGGGATCGCTGAATGCCAGCTTAACGATCACCGAAGTGCCGGGTGCGAGCGAAGATGCGGCGGGAAGAGCTTCGACGTACCGGCTGCCAATCGGCGCGAAGCATGCCGTGGCCGCCGACTTGTTCGCGAGGCTGACCGCGGCGGGTAAGTCTTCCAAAATAAAGAACAGCGGACCGGCCACTGCCGTTGTGCCCGTGTTACTCAGAGTGACTTCCTGAACATATAGCTTCAAGGCCGGATCGTAGACGATCTGGCTGCCGGAAATCCCGATTGTTTCTGTAACATAGGCATGGCACGTACTGACGGTCAGCGCGGAAAAGACGGCGCGGCTGTTGCCCTGACCCTCGTTTCCGGCATCGGTAATCGTTACGCTGGTCAGCACCTGGGTGGCGAATTCCGCCGGCAAAACGTATTCCTGGCGGTCCAGCCGCTGGCCCAGACCATTCGTCCAAACCTGGGTAGTGCTGGTGTTATTGATCGTGTTCGTATTGCCGTCGTTGTTATAATCGCGTACATTCACATTCCCCACCAGCGGTTGTGTAACGCTCGCACCGTCACTGCCGGTGAAGGTGATAAACAGATAGGCCGGCGGACCGGCATGGCCCCACATGGAATTGAGCAAGGTGAATGCCGACGTGACGCCGGATACGCCGACCGGAACGGTGAGCGTGACTACACTCGGTCCAAAATTGGCCGCGGCCGCGCCCTCCCAGTAATTGTTGGGACCGGCCGGAATCGCAAACGGCACGCCGCCGAAATTCTGGCTGCCGGTTGGATACGTGCTTCCGTTGATAATACCGGCGCCGTCGGGCCCGGAAAATGTCCAGGGCTCGTTCACCAGGGCACTGATATCGATGGGGATCTCCCCGGCGCGCGCCGAACTAGCGGCGAGCGCTATGGCAATAAGCGGGACTGCGAGACGGGCATTGACTTTCATTGGACAATCCTCCCTGTATGATAAATGGACAATCAAAATTACGGGGCGCCACCGAGGCTGCCGGCCACCAGGGGCGTGTATGAAATCGCCGCTCCGGACGGATCGCTGAATGCCAGCTTAACGATCACCGAAGTTTCGGGCGCCAACGAAGATCCGGCGGGAAGGGCCTCGACGTACCGGCTGCCAATCGGTTCGAAGCATGCTGTAGCCGTCGACTTGTTCGCCAGGCTTACCGCGGCGGGCAGGTCTTCCAAAATGAAGAACAGGGGTCCAGACACGGCCGTTGTGCCTGTGTTACTGAGAGTGACTTCCTGGACGTATAGCTCCAGGGCCGGATCGTAGACGATCTGGCTGCTGGAGATTCCGATTGTTTCTGTGACGTAAGCATGGCACGTGCTGACGGTGAGCGCCGAAAAGACTGCGCGGCTGAATAACTCGCGGCCCGTATCGGTGATGGTCACGCTGGTTAGCACTTCATCTGAGAAGCCTGCCGACACGATATATTCCTGGCGGTCCAGCCGCTGACCGAGGCCATTTTGCCAGACCTGTGTCGTGCTGGTATTATTGATGCTGTCTGTACAACCGTCGTTGTTGTAATCGCGAACATTCACGTCCCCCAGCAGTCTTTGGGTAGCTGTTGCGCCATTACTCCAGTTGAAGGTAATGAAGAGATATGCGTCCGGACCCGGCTGGCCGCATGTAGTGTTGAGCAAAGTGAAGGCGGACGTGACTCCAACCAGACCTACCGGAATGGTAAGGGTTGCGGTGTCCGGCCCGCCATTAGCGGCTTGGTTACCCGACCAGTAGTTGTTGGGGCCGGTTGGAATCGAAAAGGGGACCCCGCCGAGATTGAGGTTCCCGGTTGGAAACGTGCCCGGGTTAGAGAGCTGATACGACCACGGTGCGTTCACCAAGGCGCTGATATCGACGGGGATCTCGCCCGCGCGCGCCGAGGCGGCAAACGCTATGGCTGCGAGCGAAACTGCGAGACGGGCATTGACTTTCATTAGACAATCCTCCACGCATGATAGTGCATGATAATGGATAATCAATCCTACGGAGCGCCGCCGAGGCTCCCGGCCACCAGAGGCGTGTATGAAATCGCAGCTCCGGAGGGATCGCTGAACGCCAGCTTAACGATCACCGAGGTGTCGGGCGCCAACGAAGATCCGGCGGGAAGGGCTTCAACGTACCGGCTGCCAATCGGCGCGAAGCATACCGTGGCCGCCGACTTGTTCGCCAGGCTGACCGCGGCGGGCAGGTCTTCCAAAATGGGCTCTGCGCAAGAATTCGGGAAAGTGGGCAATTGGCGGGGACTTGAGCGTTTTACCTTCCTGGGATTGTTTGCGTCATGGCCGATCCTCAGGAACGACGCTCTGCGGTGAGGTCTGCTGAAGTTCTGGGGCCTCTGAGA
>Ga0302326_10021792_pt1 | contig 13124 bp, 10 predicted proteins | sample Palsa_T0_3_FD_202264 | JGI IMG/M metagenome (GOLD analysis project Ga0302326, IMG submission 202264) | Peat permafrost microbial communities from Stordalen Mire near Abisko, Sweden - Palsa_T0_3 | ecosystem: Environmental > Terrestrial > Soil > Palsa > Peat permafrost | place: Sweden: Abisko... | reverse complement strand
TCTTGCAGCACGGCATCCTCGGCGGCGGGCGCCATGGCGTTGTAAAGCTCCTTGTAACGGCGATTGGATTTGGAATGGTCGCCGGCGGACGGGACGAACTGTTGCAGGCTTTCACCCTCCCCGAGACGGCCGGTCAGTTGCCTGGCCTGCGCTTCCTTGCCCGCTTCCTGGCGATCCTTCCCGAAAACCGAATCGGTCGTGCCTTCGTCGCGCTCGCTGCCGGGGTGGCCGCTGGGCATGTTCGGATCGCCGTGGGCGTTCTGGCCGGGCATGGGACTCGCAAACGATTGCATCGCGACCATGCCGGAGCCCTGGCCCTGCTGCGGTTTGCCGCCTTTTTCGCCTTCCCCGTATTTCATGTTTTGCAAGGCGGCGAGAAGGCTCTCAAGAGTCTGCGCGTTTTTGCCGCCTTCGCCGCCCTGCTGTGGTTCGCCCTGGCCCTGGCCCTGCTGCAATTGCCGGAGCAGTTGGGCGAGTTGTTTCATGGCTTCGCTGCTGTGGCCGCCTTGCTGGGGCGCGGAGCGCTGCATCTGCTGCGCGAGCTTTTGCATGGCCTCGGAAAGCTGCTTCTGCTCGGCCAGCCGCTGCAGCGCTTTTTCGAGCTCTTTGCGGATCTCCTCCTCCGTGCGCTCGTCCTTTTGTTCGGCCAATTTCTGTTCCGCCTGCTCCAGTGCCTCGGCGGCTTTCTTCAGGTCGCCGGTCTTCAGCGCTTCCGCGGCGTCCTTGGTGGCGTCGTTTTTCTCCAGCGCTTCGGCGAGTTTTTTCATCTCTTCGGCGCTCGCGCCCGCGGGAGACTTCTGCATCTCCTGGGCGAGCTGCTCCAGGGCGGAAAGTTCGCGCATCGCCGCCTTCGCCGCGTCCTCGGGGGTCGAGGCCTGCGCCCGCAATTGCTCGGCGCCCTGCTTGAGCCGCTCCGCCATCTTTTTCAATTCTTCGCTGGGCGTTTGGGCGTTGGCTTGCTGCGTTTGCCGCGCGAGTTCCTCCAGCTTTTTGGCGGTGTCCTCGACTCCCGCGCGGGCGTCGGCGGTCTCGGCGGCCTTGGCGTCGAAAGCAATGCGCGCGTCCCACTGGAGCATCGCCAGGGTGATGAGCGGGGCCAGCAGCCATGCGGCTTCGCGCGGCCAGCGCAAGCGGGCCAGCCGGTCGAAGCGGCCTTGGCGCACAAAATCCGCGCATTCACGCACGGCGAGCGCCTGCATCCCGCTCGCCGCGGGTTCACCGGAAAAAGCCAGGGCGGTGAGAAACCGGTCATGCGTGCGGCCAAGGCGATCCATGATGCCGGCAACCTCCGCGAGCGTCTTTCGCCGCCGCCACGCGACCGCCGCGGCGAAGGCCAGCGCCACCCCTGCCCCGGCAATCAAAGACCCGCCCAGGGGCAACCGTTCGACACGCCATCGGCAGAATGCGGCCACGATCACGAGACCGCCACCCGCTCCCAGCGCGCCGCGGGCCAGGGCTCCCAGGAAAGTCTGAAGCGCCATCCGCCGCCGCGCCACCAGCAGGCAGTTCTTAAGGTCATCGAGCGACGTCGTGTTCAAGTTGCTGGCGACGTTAGCACGGATCGTCCATGGAGGCTGGGAAATTCATATCACGGGCGCTTTTGACGCGGAGGAGTTTGCACAAGAACAACCCCGCGCGCCGGGCGTTATTTGCGGGTCAATCTCGCGGTGCGGTCGATTCGCGGCCGGATGTCCAGATCGACCGGCTCGCAGTTCTCGTAGTCCCTGGCCACGAAATGCCACCATTCGCCGTGCATTCCGAGAAACCCCCCTTTGGCCATCGCGGCTTGAAGAAGGCGCAAGTGTCTCGCGACAATGGGATCGTCGCCGGCGTAGTGCATGTTGGCCGCGGGCGTAAAATCGTCGAAGCCCGTGGGCATTCGCAACTCGCTCCCCTCCAATGTGACCAGCGTGGCATCCACCGCCACGCCGCGGGTGTGCATCGAAGCCGACTGGCTGGGCGGCTGCAGAAAATCCGGATTGGGGACCGCATGCCAGAGGATCTTCTGCGCCCATTCCGGCCGATACGCATCCCAGATTTTCAGCCCGTAGCCCTTTTCGTTGAGGTAGTCCTGGGCGCGCTGGAGGCGCGGGACCATGCTTTGGCGCACGAAGCACCGCGCGTAGGGAGGATAAATGGGCCTGCCGGTGATATTGCGGCTCGTGGCGTAGCGCAACTCGATCCGAATCGTGGGGCACGCTTCGGACAGATCGACCATCGGCTCGCTGGCCCAGGCCTCGGCGGATTTTTTGGGCGGCGGCAGCGTCTTTTGTTGCGCGCCGGCCGGGAAGACGGCCAGGAAAAACGCAAGCCCCATGGAACAGCGGAGCGCCGTGATTGCCAGGCGAAAGTGCATGAAGCGCGACAATGAAGTATTTCGCGCGTGATAGGCAATTCCGATTGTGGGCGGCCCGGAGGAGGGCTCACACGAAGACACAAAGAAAGGAGTCGGACAGGTGAGACCAGTCAGACTTGTCCGACCGGTCGGACTGGCCGGCCCCGGCGACCCGGCCGGGATTTACTTCGCGGATTCGGTTTTCGCAGGCTCTTCGACGCGGACCTCGGCGCCGTTCACCAGCGAATCCGAAGGATCCGAGATGAGGGCATCCTTCGTGGTCAGGCCCGAGATGACTTCGACCGTGTTGCCAAAGTCGCGCCCGATCGTGACGGGAACCAACTCCGCGCGCCCTTCGCGAGCCACGCCCACGCGGAGTCCCTCGGAGCGAAACAGCAGGGTGTTGGCAGGGACCAGCACGGCGCCGGCGCTGCTGGGGACCTTGAGCACCACGGAGGCATAGGCGCCCGGCAGCAGGCGGCCTTCGGGGTTCTCCACATCCACCTCCGTGTTCAGCGTCCGGGATATCGGATCGATTGCCTCGGCCGTGCGCACGAGCGTTCCCGTGAATTTTTCACCGGGCAGGGAATCCACCGTGACCTCCACCTTTTCTCCGATTTTCACCGACGACGCGTGCACTTCCGGCACGGAGATATAAATGCGGAGGGTTTGGATGCCCATGATGTGAAACAGCTCCCTGGGTGTCGTGCTGTCGCCCGCCTGGATGAGGGCGCCGATATCGGTGTTGCGCGCCGTAATGACGCCATCGAATGGAGCGACGACCTTCTCGAAGGATTGGAGTTGTTCGAGGCGGCGCACGTTGGCATTGGCCGCTTCAAAGAGCGCCCGCGTCGCGTGGAAACTGCTGGCCGTCTGATCCGCTTCCTGCTGCGAAACCGTGTCCGCCTTCACCATCTTTTGCCAGCGGTTATTGGTCACCTCCGCGATCTCCAGATTGGCTTTGGCATTCTTGAGATCCGATTCCGCCTGCCTGAGCTGTTGATCGAGTTCGGGCGTTTCGATTTCGGCGAGGAGATCCCCCTTTTTCACGCGGGCGCCGATATCCGTGCGCCAGCTTTTGAGGTAGCCGCTGGTCCGCGCGAAAACGGGCGTATCGATAAAAGGCTGGGTGCTGCCGGGGAGCGCGATTTCGTCGGAAGTGGAAGCCGGCTTCGGATACACCACGGTGACGGATGGCGCGCCCGCTTCCTCCGCGGCGCTTTCCCGCTGCGCAGCCTGCTCACGGGATCGGATGCCAGCGTAAATAATGACCGCCAGGATCAAACTGGCCGCCGCGAGCAGGACCAGCCGTCCCCGGCCTCTTCCGCCTGGTTGGCGCGATTTGCGCGGCTCGATCGTGGGAGGGGCGGTTTTTGTGGGTGGAGATTCAAGCACCGTGTGAGTGGATTCAGTGCTCATCGTGCGCATTTTACCTTTGTTAAGTGAGCGCTGGGATGTCTTTGGTGCAATTTCACAGGGGAATAGATCGACCAGAAGGACGAGTTTTGCAATGAGGCGCTGCCGTTCGGGCCGGCCGCGCCGGCCGCCGTGGAGACCCGCCAGCTCCGCGTGGATCACCGCGCGCCGATGGTTACACGGGCCCGGCGCGGCGCTTTTCGCCCCCCTACGAAATGACGAAACCAGCGAGCCTTCCAGGGGAGGTGCTGGCAGTGGGACATGGAAAGGGGCGAGAATGACGATGCGACGCGGAGTTCCGTTCTCGTCATTCGTCATTCTGATTTCGTCATTCTCCTATTATCCCGTCGTCCGCAGGCCGCTGGCGATGGCGTTAATCGAAAGCAACAGGTCGGGAAGCATCGCTTCGGCCGCGGCTTCGTCGCCGCTCTTGTGAAAGCCGCGCCAGCGGCTTAGCAGATCGATTTCCTGCCGGTGCAAGATGCGAAGCGCGTCGGCGCGCAAGGTCAGCGTCTTCAGCATGCGGGGCCGCCGTTCGGCCATGGGGCCGCCGCGGAGCTCCTCCAGCATTTCCGCGGTGAGATTCCATTCGTCGAGAATGATCTTCATAAACCGCTCCCGCAGAACCGGATCTTCGACCAGGTCCGCGTAGGCCTGCATCAGGTCGGGGTCGGTGCTCGCGATGCTCGATTCGATGTTCGTCAGCACATAGTGGAGGAATGGCCAGGTGCGGATCTGCTCCCGGATTTCGCCGAACTCCTCCCGCGTCAGTTGGCTCAGACCCGTGCCCGCGCCGAACCAGCCGGGCACGTAAAACCGCGATTGGTTCCAACTGAAAACCCACGGAATGGCCCGCAGATCCGCAAGACTGGGTTTCCCCGAGCGCCGGGAAGGGCGCGAACCGATCCGGCTCTGCTCCAAGGCATCGATCGGCGTCGCCTGCCGGTAAAACGTGATGAAGCCTTCCGTCTCCAGTAATTGCCGATAAGCGCGCTGGCTGGATTGCGCGAGCCGCTCCAGCACCGGCGCCAGCGGCGGAAGCCCGGGCGCGCATTTGTTGTGGCGAACCGTCACCGCCGTCACTCCGGCGACCAGCAGCTCGATATTATAAACGCAGGTGACCGCGTTTCCGAACTTCTGGGCAATCGTCTCGCCCTGCTCCGTGAGGCGGATGTCGCCCATGAGCGACGCATCCGGAAGCGCTTCGAGAAAGCGGTGCATCGGTCCCGCGCCCCGGCTGACGGTGCCGCCACGGCCGTGGAAAAAGCGGATGCGCACGCCCGAATCGATCCCGAGTTGGGCCAGCTTCGACTGCGCCTTTTGCAGGCCCCACTGGCTGGCGACAATTCCCGAATCCTTGTTGCTGTCGCTGTAGCCCACCATCACCTGCTGCGTGAGCGGCTGCGGCGTGGACTTGTTGTTCGAAGCGAGGAACTCCAGGCTCCGCCGGGTCATCGGGTCCTCGAGGAACGCGCCGAGGATGTCCGGCGCCGCCTCCAGGTCGCCCAGCGTTTCGAAAAGCGGCACCACGGGCAGCATGCAGACCTGCCCCTGGGGCAACTGCCTCGTCAGCCCCGCTTCCCGCGCCAGCACATAGACCACGAGCAGATCCGAAAGCCGCCGCGTCATGCTGATGATCAAGGCGCCCAGGCCATCCGATCCCCAGCGTTCGATGTGGCTGGCCACCACCCGGTAACACCCGAGCACCGCGTCGGCCTCGGGCCCAGCGGACGCCGTGGCATGAAGAAACGGGCGCGGTGAATTCAGCTCCTTCTTCAGAAAGCGAAGCCGCTCCGATTCGCTCCATTCCTCCCACTGGCTGCCATCGATGCCCGCGGCGATCATCAATTGCGACAGCGCCTTCGCGTGGAAGACGCTGTTCTGCCGGATATCGATCTGCGCCAGGTGGAAGCCGAACACTTCGAGGGCTCGGCGCACGGGGCGCACATCGGATTCGGCGAGGCGATGCGCCCCGATCGCGCACAGCCCGTCATAGAGGATTTCGAGATCCGCCGCGAGTTCCGACGCATAGCGATAATAGCGATCGCCCTCCCGCAACTGCGACGTTTGAAACAGCGCAATTTCGATCGGCAGACGCGCGACGAGCAACTCGACGAAGTGCCGCCACGGCTCTCCGGGATTCGAGGAAAGAATCGCGCGCGACTCTTCGCCAAGCGCGGCCACGAGTCTCTCCCGCGCCGCCGTGACCGTGGCCGGAGCGGGCTGCATCCATTCGGAGAGCGTCAGCTTCCCCGCCAGGTCCGTGAGCTGGCGGTGGATCACCGTGAGCGCATTCGCGCGCAGGCGCACCAGCGTCTCAGCGGTGACCTCCGCCGTCACGCCCGGGTGGCCGTCCCGGTCCCCGCCCCCCCAGTTGCCAAAACGGATTTTCGGAAGCCGGTCGACCCCGCGCAAGGTTTCGGGATTGAACCCCGCGGCGGCCCACGCAAAGCGCAACCGCTCATCGACTTCCGGCAGCACCGCCGGGAAAACATCCCGCAGATAGTGCATGATATTGCGGCGTTCGTCGGCGAGCTTCGGCTTCTCGAGCAGGATCTCGCCGGTTCGCCACAGCCGCTCCAGCGCGGCCTTCGTCTGCTCCCGAAGCGACTGCTCTTCCGAAGGCGCCAGGACGCCGCGCTGGCGCTCCGTCAGCAGCGTGAAAATCTCCCGGTGCTGATCAAGCACCGCCAGCCGCTTGGCCTCCGTGGGATGCGCGGTGAGCACCGGCTCCACGCAGATTTTCGGAAGCATCTCCGCGATCTCGTTTTCTTCCACGCCGGCCGCCTTCAGCTTCTTCAGGCTCTCGCCCCAGAGGCCGCGTTCGGCGGTCAGACCCTCAGAAGCCTCGCGCAGCGTGCGGACGTAAGCGGCCGCGTTCTCTTCCACCATGTTCAACAACTGGAACGCGATGGAATAGACCAGCCCAAGGTGGATCGGAAGCGCCTCGACTGCGGTGAGGAGAGAATCGGATTTGCCGAACCACGGCAAATGCGCCGCGAGTTCGCTCAAGCCCAGTTCTTCCAGCACCTCGCCGAGACATTCGATGAGAAACTGCAGGTCGTGATCGATCTTTTCAAAGCCGATCCCAACATAATCCGGAACGGAATTTCCCTGTGTCATAAATTAAGCCCTGCCCCGTTTCTCCACAGACACCCGCCTCCCGGCAAGCAAAACCTCCCGCACTCGAATTCTGGCGGCCCTTTTATCAGGCCGCCCTGGGCGAATTCCCTCCCCGCGCCGCGTTCCTGGCAACGTTTAAGGTGTTTCTGGCGAATCTCGGGCCCGATCTGGGAGGCGCCCGTTTTCGCCGGCAGGCCTTTCGGAGTTTTCGGCGCGATCCGCCGCGGTTTTTTCCGGCAAATCCTTTTTTACGGCTCGGCGCTTTTTTTCCAGCAGACCGGTCTCGCGATATTCCTCAAACAGTTGCCTGGCGATCAGCACGTACTCCAGAATGAATTCATCCTTCTCAAGATCGGCGAACATTTCCGCCGTACACTCCTCGACCCGGTCGGGTTGGAAAACTTTCGCATCCGCCCGCAGGAAGCTGATGAAGTCCGCTTCCGCCCTCTCGGCCCGCGACTGGCCGGTGATGATCTTCATTCCATCCCGGAAAGGGATGGGATCGCCCGGTTTTAGGCCGAGCTTTTCGTAGATCTTCCGGGTCTGCATTTCCCGCTCCACAAGGGATTGATTATGCTCCAACAGCCGCGCGCAGGTATCGATGAGCCTTAAAGCCGCATCCGCCGCATGGCTGTCGCTCTCATAATTTGCGCGGAGGGCCACGGTGGTGCTCACGAGCAGTTCGAGGGAGACCGGACGATGGGTGGTGAACCACATTCTTTCGAAGAGCCTGACCCTGGCGATTTCCGCTTCGGCAGGGGTGAGTTCTTCGTCGTTCTCCTCCGTCATCGCTGATCCCTTTCCCGTTTCATCTCATCGACTTGATCCCGAGGGCTGGAGCGCATTCCGCATCCTTGCAACAGGGACCGCATACTTCCAGAGAGAATTCATCGCATCCGCCGCGCGTGCTTTGCGGAGAGATTTGACGAAGCGCGACCGATATCGTTTCCAATCGCGTGCATTAATGGGTTACGGTTGGAGCGCTCCTGTCCGCGGCGGGGGCTTTCTTTCGATGGGAAAGGCGTTGGCCGATTTCGTCCCGGAGGTCGTCGGCGGAAAACCCGGTGGCACGAACCATTTCCATGATCGCATCGGCGCCTGGACCGTCAACGCGGGAAGCCTGCACCAGGGCAAAGAGCCGCACCGCGCGCCGCCCCGTCCGGCAATAGAGGAGCGCGGGCAGCGCTTCGGCAGAGAGCGCCTGATCCAAAGCCTCCACCGCGCTAAACGGGATGTTTTCGTGCGGCACCAGGATGTAATGAAAACCCAGGCCATTGCCGATCGAGACCGTCTTGATTTCGGCGGAGGGAGCTTGATCCGCAGCCTCTCCATCGGGGCGAATGTCCACGATGGTTTTGATCCCGCGTCTCTTCAAAGCAGGCACGGTTTCGGGCCGGAGTTGCGACGAAATGTAAAAGTCATCAGAGATTCGCACCACCTTTGGAACGCGCGACCACGCTTGGCCGGGACGATGGAGGTAGAAGTACTCCAGCGTCACGCCCGTTGTCAGGACCATGGAATAGAGAAAGAGCCTCCACTTGGACATACAATCAAAACTGCCTGAAGGAGGGACGTTGCACGTGGCAACGAAGCGCAGCAATGAAGGTCACGCAAGGATTGCCGGGGAACTATCAGCGGGGTGGCGCCACCCAATCCAATTCCCAAATCGTGAGGATGGCTGGAGCGCCGTGGGGATACAGATTGCGCTCGCCAGCGCCGGGGATTGGTGAGACAAGGGGCGCATGCGCGGTGTTCTCTCTCCGGTTGAGGCTCCTGGTCATTCGACGCCATGGATTGCCTGTGTGTCGCATTGCGCCGTCTCACGTCCCCAAAACTCCACCACCATGAAACCCCCATCTGCCATCACCACCCTCGCCGCTGCGCTGCTCGTGCTGTTCGTTTCTGTCCTCAGAGCGGAACCCCCGCCATTTCCGGGCCAGCCCAGAATCAATAACGCGCTCAAGCAACTCACCGCGGCCAAAGAAAAGGCGGACACAGACGCGACAGCCGCCCTGGCCCATCTGCAAAATGCGAGCACTGCGCTCGCCAAGGCCAGCCACAACAAAGGGACCTACCAGACGATCGCCCGCCAGCTTACCGACCGGGCGGCGCGGCATCTGGAGAAGGGCGATGCGGCCGCGGCCGCGCACGAAATCGACGAGGCGATCAAAGCCGTGAACCAGGCCGGGGAAACCGGCGAGCACTGATCGGAAGGGCGGTCAGCCATTTTTTTGGAGGGAATCGCTCCGTCGATGCCTCGGTGAGAACCACCCGCCCCGGATTCGACGAAGCGATTCCCTCCAACCGATTTGCCGCGCGCGAATTTTGGTCAGGACGGCGCGCGCGAAATGGCTATCCTCTCGGCAAAGTCATGACTTTCCCCATCCTGCCATCCATTTATCGTCGGCGGTTTCTGGCGTCGTGCGGGCTCGGGCTCGCGTTTTCGACGCTATGAAACTCAAACAGCCTTCCGCATCCTCCCTCAAAGATCGCTATGAGCGCGGCAAACAGCTTCGCAAAGCCATCCCGCGCGAGACGCTCGGAGAGTGGGCGCCGGTGAAGGAGCGGCCCGATCCGCTGCACACACTGGCCACGGTCAATCCGGGCCGGATTCCCGCGCTGCTCCCGATCAAGGCGCAGCGGATGTCGCTTTCCCCGTTCGCGTTTTTCCGCGGCGCGGCGGTGCTGATGTCCTCCGATCTGGCGGCGGCGCCGGTCAGCGGCCTCATCGTGCAGCTCTGCGGCGATGCGCATGTCCGCAATCTGGGCGCGTATGCCGATCCCGACGGACGGCTGATTTTCGATCTGAATGACTTCGACGAGACGCTGCCGGGCCCGTGGGAATGGGACGTAAAACGGCTCGCCACGAGTCTCGTGCTGGCGGGTGACGAGGCGGGCGAAAGCGAGGCGAATTGCGTGGCGGCGGTGCGCGCGTTCGTCTCCGCGTATCGCAAATCGCTGAACGCGTTTGCCGAATTGCCGGTCGTGAGCCTCGCCCGGTACCGAGTCTCGCGGCATCGGGAGGATCCGGTGCTGGCGGGCATCTTCGAAAAGGCGCAGCGGGTCACGCCGTTGCGGAACCTGAAGAAACTAGCGACGCGCAACGCGGCCGGGAAGTATCGTTTCCACGACGAGCCTCCGCTGCTGCGGCACGTGCCGGAGGATCGCGCGCAGGCGGTCCTGGATTCGCTCTCCCTCTATCGCAAGACCCTCGGCGCGGGCCGCCGCATGGTGTTCGACTCCTACCAGCCCGCGGACGTGGCGTTCAAGCTCGTCGGCACCGGCAGCGTGGGCACGCGGGATTACGTGGTGCTGCTTTTTGGCAACGGCTTGAAAGATCCGCTGTTCATCCAGGTCAAACAGGAGCTGCCCTCCTGCCACGACCCTTATCTGCCCGCGGCGCCCCGGAGCGATCACCAGGGCCAGCGCGCCTCCGAGGGCCAGCAGCGAATGCAAACCGCATACGATTTTCTTCTCGGCTACACGCGGATCGGCCATGGCGAGGACGGCGAGGACTATCTCGTCCGGCAACTCGCCGACCACAAGGCGGCGCTCGATCCCGCCGATCTGAGCGGGAAGGTCTGCTCGGGATACGCGGCGCTCTGCGGCGAGGTGCTCGCCAAAGGCCACGCCCGCACCGGCGATCCCGCCGCGCTGGCGGGCTACTGCGGGAACTCCACGAAACTCGATGACGCGATCGCCAAATTCGCCATCACTTACGCCGCGCAGACGAAGGCCGATTACAAGGTCTTCATGAAATCGCTTCCGAAGAATCCGGAGCCTCCGAAGGCGTCTCCCAAGAAAAAGTAAGGCGCTGAGAGAATAAGAGGCGGCGGAGGTTGCTGAGAGCGAATTGCGCCGCCGAAGCGCGGAGCGCGGGCTTGGCAGCGACGCGAGGGCATGGCACCTTTCCGCCATGAGCATCACCGCGACTGTCGAGAATGACACCATCAAGCTCCCTCCAGGCGTGCATCTTCCAGACGGAACGCGTGTGAGGATCGAAACCGACGAGCCAGCCGCAGTCGCGCCGCACCGGAGTCTGGCGGAGCGTTACGCGAGATTTGTGGGCCTCGCCGATGATCTGCCGGAGGATATGGCAAAAAATCACGACCACTATTTGCATGGCGCGCCCAAGCGACCATGAAGCCGCTTTTCGGGGACACTTTCTTTTTCCTTGCTTGGTGGAATCGGCGGGATGAGGCGCATGACCGGGCGCATGCGTTCCTGAACCGCTATTCTGGGCGGCTGCTAACCACACGCTGGGTGCTCATGGAGGTGGCGGATGCATTCGCGGCGAGTTCGCGCATGCGCCGTGAAGTGCGCGGGCTCTTCGAAGAGATGGAACTCGATGAGCAGATTATAATCGTGGAGGCCACGGTGGCCCTCTACCGGCGCGGTCTCGCCCTTTACGATGCACGACCGGACAAAGAGTGGTCGCTCACCGACTGCATTTCGTTCGAGGTGATGAAGGATGCGGGCTTGGAAGAAGCATTGACAGGGGATCGGCATTTCGAGCAGGCAGGGTTCAGGGCGCTGTTGGTGTAGCCCCATCGTCTTTCGCGATTGCGCGCGCGGCTATTTTCGATACTGATCTCGGGAGACGTTTCGCGTCTTTTCTCCAAAGCTCCCAGTCCCTCCACGGGTATTCTCCGAACAAACCTATCCTGCCATGCCTTCCTCCCATCTTTCCCGCCGCCGTTTCCTCACCCAGACCGCCGGGGTGGCCGCCGCCACCGTGCTCGGTCCGAATCTTCTCCTCCGCGGACAAAACGCCGCCAGCAAACGCTTGAACATCGCGGTCATCGGGGCCTCTGGAAAAGGCCAGGTGGATACGAGCAAGGTGGCGCTGGATCACAATATCGTGGCGCTGGTGGATGTGGATAGCGTCCGGCTGGCCAGCGCGGCCAAAGCGCTCGAAAAGAAATACGCCGATCTCAGCGATACCACCCGGCAGACGCCCAAGTTCTACGCCGATTTCCGGAAGATGTTCGACGAAATGGCGGACGGCATCGATGCGGTCATCGTCTCCACCCCGGACCATACGCACTACGTGGCCGCGATGTGGGCGCTGAAGCACAAGAAGCACGTAGCCGTGCAAAAGCCGCTCTGCAACACGATCTGGGAAATCCGCGATCTGCACCGCGCGGCGAAGGAAGCCGGCGTGATGACGCAGATGGGCAACCAGGGCCGCACCATGGAAGGCCAGCGCTTTGCCAAGGAGTGGATCGACCAGGGCGCGATCGGCACGCTGCAGGAAATCCGCCTGTGGACGAACCGGCCGATCTGGCCGCAGGGGCCGCTCCACAAGGTGGCGGCGGAAAAGCCCGCGAATTTGGACTGGGATTTGTGGCTCAGCGTGGAACCGACCGAGCCGTATTTCGAATTTGAAGTGCCGTCGAACCAGCCGCAGCCGAAGCGCGGAAAATCCGTGGCCCCGTTCAATTGGCGCGGATGGTGGCAGTTTGGCTCCGGTGCGCTGGGGGACATGGGCTGCCACATCATGGACGCCAGCTTCAGCATCCTCGGGCAGGCGATTCCCGAGAAGATCGAGGTGGAAAGCTCGCCGATCTCCGATCTCAATGCGCCGCTCTGGACGCGCCTGCGCTATCATTTCGCCGCCACCGACAAACACCCGGCGCTGGTCGTCAGCTGGCACGACGGCATTGGCGATGACGGCAAGCCCAACAAGCCGGAGCGCGATCCGCGCGTTCCCGAGGCGGCTTTCAACAAGGCCACCAGCGGCATGATGTTCATCGGCACGGACGGCGTGGTTTTCGAGCCCGACGCCTATTGCGAGCATCCCGTGATCTTCACCGCGGAGCGCTTCGCCGATGTGAAGAAGGAAATGGTCGACGGCAAGATCAAACAGACGGAAAAGCGCAGCCCGATGCCCGACAACCCGCAAGGCGAATGGGCGCACTACATCGTCAAAGGCGGCGGCCTTCCGAGCTCGAATTTCGACTACGCCGCGCCGCTGGCGGAATTCGTCTCCCTCGGAAACCTCGCCATCCGCTCCCAGCAAACGATCCAGTGGGACGCGAAGGCGGGCAAAGTCACGAACGCGGAAGCCGCCAACCGCTTCGTGAAACGCGCCTCCTATCGCGCGGGCTGGATCTGATCCCGGGGGTGTGATTAAATGTGGTGCAGAAGCGAGAGGCGGAATCTTATAAATACTATAATGTGTACTTTTCGGTACATCTGTTTAAGTTGTGGAGCCCATGAAACCGACGCATGGAAAACGCCTTTTGAC
>Ga0302326_10021790_pt1 | contig 13125 bp, 9 predicted proteins | sample Palsa_T0_3_FD_202264 | JGI IMG/M metagenome (GOLD analysis project Ga0302326, IMG submission 202264) | Peat permafrost microbial communities from Stordalen Mire near Abisko, Sweden - Palsa_T0_3 | ecosystem: Environmental > Terrestrial > Soil > Palsa > Peat permafrost | place: Sweden: Abisko... | reverse complement strand
GCGCGGCCCGGAAACGCAACGTGCCGACATCGAGGTACAACGGGCCGGTTAGGTAGGGCAAGCCGCTTGGCCTGTGCGGGAATCTCTCGTCCCGCTTCTTCTGTGGATTCAGGCGCTTGGCATGGCTAAAAGGCCGAGCAGGGGAGCGTCCGTCGACGTGGGCGTCCGCCCCACTATTTACCCAGCTGCTTACTAGGTATGAGAACGGCGACACGTCATCCTCGGCATTCCTGGAGAGCCGGCACAAGCTTCCCTGGCTCGAATCCGCGCCACACGCGGCCGAACACGCCGGTCAGATTCTCGCCGCATACCACTGGCGCATTTGTCAGGTCGGACATGAGGCGGACCACCCATTCGCGATATCGGGGATTCGGGAAGCGCGAATCGAATCGCAGGATCTGCATCAGGCAGCCGTAATTCGGGTCGTGGTAGGGCGGGATTTCCTCGCCGTCAGCTTGCAGGGTGCTGAGGCCGATGCGTTGCAGAATGGTCGCGGAGCCGTGCCGGAAGGTTGCCGTCGCAACACCGAGCGAGCTTCCTAGTAATTCCAACAGGGCATACGTGGCGAGAACGATCCGCAAGGACTCCGGGGTCCAGCGGTGGTCCTCACGCACTGCCCACCCACCGACCTCGCCGAAACCGACGGCGGTGTTGTGCGCCTGCTCGATCTCCTTTTCCACGGCACGCCGGAACCGCGCACCCAATACCGGACTGCGCGCCAATGCGGCGTGGCGTACCCGAAGGGCGTCGAAACCGGAGGCATCGGTCTCTTCGAGAAAGCGTAAGCAGGCAACCACCTCTCCATTGGAGTCGAGCGACAAAACGTGCCAGCTATTGTCGTCGATATTTAATTTGTGGCGGCCGTCAGCCGTCAATTCATTCCGCCGGATGGCGCCGTCGGACTCGTAAACCCGGCCCCGCAAACGTTGCATATCCGCCAGGAGATTCTGATGGCGTCGCTTATTGACATCGACGTTGCGAAACACTTTCGGCATGGACAGCCTGGAGGGAGTCAATATCGCAAAGCGGGTTTGCGATTTTGCGCGGAAAACCATTTCCTAAAACCGCCTCTCTTCGCTACAAAAAGCAAAAAAGTTGTTCCTGCGAGAGCTACCTGAACATGGGCGGATACGAGATTCTGTGATCGCGATGGAGCGCAGGGCTCGCCCGGTTTGCACCGGCTGACAGTATTCAATTTGATCAGACTTACGATAAACAGGTAGTCCGAAAAAGGTGGGTACCGGATTATTAACCAACTAGAGCTCCCGGGCCCACAACCTTAGTTATCTTCCAAAGCTGGAAATCTCAACTTCGGGCGGTTTGGGCCCCTCTCTGCCGCAGCGTGAGACACAGGGAGGAATGACGGGGCCAACCTTTCTACTTTGACTTTAAGGCCCTATAATACACGGTTCATTGCGGTGAGGGAAGAGTTTTTGAAACAGGATTTTGAGGGTGGCAAAGATTCCCCCAGTTTGCGCAGGAGGCATGTCAAAATTTCCCGATCACGTAGAAACGACTATGGAAAAACGACCACCTGGCAAAGGTGGATTGCGGGTTTCCGCAGTGTTCCAAGCACATGGAAGTGCTGGTCTTGAAACTGCTTTGGTCCCCCTCACTCTAGTTGGCCGCTGGAAGCGCGAACGCCACATATACAGCTCCCGCCGGACTGCCGCGGGGCGCTTTTCCGCCGTTTGCGTAAATCACTACGTATTGCCGCCCGTTTAACTCATAAGTTATGGGAGTTGCATTACCGGAAAATGGCAGCACGGCTTCCCATAAAAGCGCGCCAGTAGACTTATCGAACGCACGGAACTTATGGTCGAAGTTAGTGGCGGCTATAAATACTAGTCCCCCGGCAGTTACAATTGGCCCGCCGTAGTTTTCACTCCCCGTGTTCTTCATCCCTTGCGCGGCCAGGGCGGGATATTCGCCTAGTGGAACTTTCCAGAGGTATTCGCCGCTATTGAGATCGATCGCGTTGAGTGTGCCCCAGGGAGGCTGGACGGCCGGATATCCGTCGGGATCGAGCAGGCGGCGATAGCCGGTGAATCGATATTTCGAGGCGCTGGGCGCCTCCGGGGCGGCCAACTCCTTATTCTCGCCGTTGAGCACGTACTGAGTTACGGCTATAACGTCCTCGGCGGTCAGACTGGGGAATGACGGCATGCGTCCCGCGCCCTGCCTCACGACGGCGGAGATTTCGGCGGCCGTCTTTCGGCCGTTCAGGTTATCCAGCGCAGGGATTTGCGGAGGTGCGCCGCTGCGATCGTCGCCGTGACAGGTGGCGCAATTGGCCAGGTAAAGACGCCGCGCGGAGTTCACGTTGCTGGTTTCGGCGAGGGCTCCAGTCCACGCCAGATCGTTGGCATTTACGTAAAATATTCCGGTCTCCGGATCGAATGCCTGGCCGCCCCATTCCGCGCCGCCGTCGTAACCGGGGAAGATCACAGTCTCCTTGCCGACTGTAAAGGGCAGGAATTGGCCTCCGCTGCGCAGCTTGGCGAACTCCGAGAGAGCCCACGCGTGCGCTTCCGGAGTGCGCGTTGTGAGCATGTCCTCGGTCAATTTCTGACGAGCGTATGGCGCCGGTTTCGTGGGCAACGGCTGGGTGTCCGAAGCCACTTCGCCCGGAACGTCGCTCGCCGGATAGCGGCGGTACTCGATGGGAAACAGCGGCTCTCCGGTGACCCGGTCAAACAAATAGAGCCAGCCCTGTTTGGTGGCCTGCGCGACGGCATCGACGTTCTTACCGTCGTGCTTGACGGTGACCAGCACGGGCGGTGTGGGAAAATCGCGATCCCACAGATCGTGGTGGACGGCTTGAAAGTGCCATATGCGCTCGCCGGTATCGGCGTTGAGCGCCAGCAGGCAATTGGCGAACAAATCGTCGCCCACGCGATCGGCGCCGTAGAAATCGCTGGCGGCCGATCCGGTTGGCACATATACGGTGCCGCGTTTGACGTCGACCGACATGCCGGCCCAGTTATTCGCCGCTCCGGTGTAAGTCCAAGCGTCCTTCGGCCAGGTGTCGTAGCCGACTTCGCCGGGGCGCGGAACGGTGTGGAAGCTCCAGCGCAGCCTGCCGGTGTGAACATCGAAGGCGCGGATATCGCCGGTAGGAGCGGGCAGCGCCTCGGGAGTGCGTCCGCCGACGATGAGCAGATCCTTATATATGATGCCGGGGCTGGTCAGCACGATGGATTGCTTCTCGGGATCGCGGCCCAGACCTTCGCGGAGATCGATGCGCCCGTCGGCGCCAAATGACGGGATCGGCTTGCCTGTGCGGGCGTCGAGCGCGTAAATGTAGCTCTGGACCGCGGTGAAGAGCCTGGGTGATTTGCCGTCGGTCCAATAGACCACGGAGCGATTCGGCCCGCGCCCGGCGATACCGGAATCGAACGTCCAGAGCAATTTGCCGGTGGCGCCATCCAGCGCGATGGCTTTGTGCCGCGGTGTGAGACCGTACAGCACGCCATCTACAAGGATAGGCTGGGTTTGCGGATCGCCGACGCCATCGGCAGTGTCGTAGCTCCAGGCGACGGTGAGGTGCTTCACATTGTCCCGGTTGATCTGCTTGAGAGCGGAATAGCGGATTCCAGCCGGTCCGCCCCCATAGGCAGGCCAATCCCGGTCGGCGGCGGAGGCAAGCGCGGTGAGCGCGGCGAGAACGAACAAGGTTCGCATGAGACTGACATTCTATCGAAAGATCCACATTCCCATCGAAATGCTCGAATGTGTCATTGACGGCGGCCGAAGATGTGATGGAAAATGATTACAGATGTATCGCCGCAGCGAGGGGAAGTCGCTAGCAGTGTGCCACTCCGTACTGGTAGTGGCGATGTTGGGTGGATTTTCGTCTATCGTCTTCGCGCAAGCCCCCTCCGTCAACCCGCAAGCTTTCACCGAACAATACTGTCTCGCGTGCCACGATGACACCAGCCAGGTGGCCGGCATTTCGTTCGAAAGCGTCGACTGGAATAATCCCGGAAAAAGCGCGGAGCTCCTGGAAAAGGCCGCCCGCAAGGTAGGCGCGGGCGAGATGCCGCCACCCGGATTACCGCGTCCGGCCGTGGCCGGCGCCAAGGCTTTCACGGGTTGGCTGGTGGATTCGCTGGACAAATACGCGGCAGCCCATCCGAACCCGGGGCGTCCGGCCATCCATCGGCTCAATCGCGCGGAATACAGCAACTCCGTTCGCGATTTATTAGCGCTCGACACCAAGCCGGGCGATCTGCTGCCGGTGGACGATTCGGGCTACGGCTTCGACAATATCGGCGATGTGCTCACAGTTTCTCCGTCGCTGCTCGAGCGATACCTTTCGGTAGCCCGCAGAGTCAGCCGCGCCGCGGTCGGCGATCTCACGCTGAAACCTGCCGATGAAGAGTTTTTGAACCCGAACAAGAAGGCCACGGATCGGGCAAGCGACGATCTGCCGTTCGATTCCGCGCGCGGGATGTCGTTCCAATATTACTTTCCGCTGGACGCCGAATACACCATCCGCGTCAAAATGACCGGCGAGAACGGCGCGGTGCACGAAATTCGCATGCCGATTCAGGCCGGACTGCGGACCATCGGCGCGACCTTCCCGAAGGAATCGTTTAAGCCTGAAGTGGTGCCAGGGCGGCGCGGCCCGTCGCCTGCCCCCGCCGGCGGAACCGCAGCCCCAGGCAGGGGAGCGGTGGCACCTCTACCGCCGGGAGAGCTTGACGTCCGGTTGGACGGCGCCCGTGTGAAGACGTTCGAGGTTTCTCGTGCATCGAATCCGCAGGTAGATCGCATCGTGGTTTCCGGCCCTTACAATATAACGGGGCGCGGCAATACCCCCAGCCGCGAGCGGATTTTCGTTTGTCGGCCAACCAGCGCCTCTAACGAAGCGGCTTGCGCGAACACGATTCTGACCAAGCTCGCGCGACGCGCGTTTCGACGCGGTGTAACGGATACCGATGTGAAACCGCTGCTCGCGTTTTACCAACGCGGGCGAGTGGAGGGCGATTTCGATCTCGGGATCGAGAAGGCGCTGACCGCGATGCTGGTCTCGCCGAACTTCCTGTTCCGCGTGGAGCATGATCCGAAGGATTCGGCGCCCGGAACAGTCTATCGCATTGACGATTTCGCGCTGGCCTCCCGGCTTTCGTTCTTCCTGTGGAGCAGCATTCCCGACGACCAACTGCTCGATCTGGCGACGCAGGGCAAGCTAAAGGACGCTGCGGTGCTGCAGCAGCAGGTGCGGCGCATGTTGGACGATCCGAAGTCGCAGGCGCTGGTAGATAATTTCGCTGGGCAGTGGCTCTATCTGCGCAAGCTGCAGCTCTCACGGCCGGATCCCGACGCTTTCCCGGAATTCGACGATAGTTTGCGGCAGGCCTTCCGCACCGAGACTTCGTTATTCTTCCAGAACGTCCTGCGCGAGGACCACAGCGTGCTGGAATTGCTGGACGCTAATTACACCTACCTGAATCAGCGGCTGGCGGAACATTACGGCATTCCCAATGTGTACGGCCCGCAGTTCCGCAAAGTGACGGTGACGGACCCGAATCGCGGTGGATTGTTGGGGCAGGGAAGCATCTTGTTGGTCACGTCCTACCCCAATCGTACGTCGGTGGTGCAGCGCGGAAAGTGGATTCTGGAGAACTTGCTCGGCACGCCGCCGCCTCCTCCGCCTGCTGTGGTGCCGGAATTGGTGCCGCACGGCAAAGACGGCCGGCAGCTCACCATGCGCGAACAGATGGTGCAGCACCGCGCCGACCCGGTGTGTGCGTCGTGCCATTCGCGCATGGACCCGTTGGGATTTGCCCTCGAGAATTACGACGGCGTGGGCCGCTGGCGCGATAAGGATGCCGGCAATCCGATCGATGCATCCGGGAAGCTTCCCGATGGATCTACTTTCGTAGGGCCCGCCGGACTCAAGATGATTCTCATTACCAAAGACCGAGACGAGTTCATCAATACCGCGACTGAAAAACTCCTGTTGTATGCCTTAGGCCGCGGTTTGGAATACTACGATGAGCCGGCCGTGCGCGCCATTTCGCGCGACGCCGCCAAAGACGATTACCGCATGTCGGCCCTAATTACCGCGATTGTGAAGAGTACCCCGTTCGAAACGAGGAGGACCCCGGACAAATGAACTACATTACCCGCAAGCACCTTTCGCGCCGCACAATGTTACGCGGCTTGGGTACGGCGTTGGCGTTGCCGTGGCTCGATGCCATGGTGCCGGCGGCGAAAGCTGCGAAAAGCACGGCCGCTGCCCCGGCTGTCCGACTTGTTTTTATCTATGTTCCGAACGGGATCATTCCGGGCGCTTGGACTCCCACCGTCGAAGGGGCGAACTTCGAGTTCACCCGCACCTTGAAGGCGCTGGAGCCGTTCCGGCAGCACGTAACAGTGGTCTCCGGTTTGGCGCAGATTAACGGGCGTGCACTTGGCGATGGCGCGGGCGACCACGCGCGCGCGGGCGCCACGTGGCTCACGGGTGTGCACCCCAAGAAGACCGAGGGAGCCGGCATTCACGCGGGAATTTCCGCCGACCAGATAGCCGCTAAAGAATTCGGCAAGAGCACGCAGTTCGCGTCGCTTGAGATCGGGCTCGAATCGCCAAGCCTCGCGGGCGGCTGCGACTCGGGATATAGCTGCGCTTACTCCAACACCATTTCCTGGCGCGGGCCCACCACGCCGAACCCGGTGGAAATCAATCCGCGCGCGGTGTTTGAGCGCCTCTTCGGCGAAGGCGACAGCACCGATCCGAAAGCGCGCATGCGCAACTTCAAGGAGCAGGGCAGCCTGCTCGATTACATTACCGGCGATATCGATCGCATGGAGACCAATCTCGGCTCGCGCGACCGTGGCAAGCTGACCGAATACCTGGATTCCATCCGCGACGTGGAGCGCCGCATTCAGATGGCGGAAGCGCAGAACGACACCATGAAGGTGCCGGTGATCGAGCGTCCGGCGGGCGTGCCCTCGGAATTCGAGGATCACGCCAAGCTGATGATGGACCTTCAAACGATCGCGTTCCAGGCCGATTTGACCCGTGTCATTACCTTCATGATGGCTCGCGAGGGAAGTGATCGCAGCTACCGCCAGATCGGAATTTCCGACGGCCACCATCCGCTCACGCACCATCAGAACGACCCCGAAAAGATCGAGAAGGTGACGCAGATCAACACCTACCACGTGAAGATGCTCGCCTACTATTTGGAGAAATTGCGCTCCACGCAGGATGGCGATGGCAACCTGCTCGATCACTCGCTGGTTCTTTACGGCAGCAGCATCTCCGACGGCAATGCGCACACTCATCACAATCTGCCGCTGGTGATGGCGGGTGGCGCGGCGGGACGGGTAAAGGGCGGGAGGCACATCCAGTATCCCAAGGAAACGCCTATGAACAACCTGCTGCTCACCATGCTCGACAAGGCCGGCGTGCCGGTTCCCGAGAAGCTCGGCGACAGCACCGGCGAACTCAAGCTGCTCGAGGTCTAGAATGCGAATGGTTTTGGCCGCGCTGGTTTGTGCGGGTGTGTCGCTGGCGGCCACCGATCTCCGCCTGCTGGACGCTGTCAAACGGCGCGATCGCAAGACGTTTCTCGCGCTCCTGAAGGCTAAGGCCGAGATAAATGCCGCCCAGCCCGATGGCGCCACGGCCCTCGCATGGGCGTCCTACCTCGACGATCGCGACTCAGCTGTCGCCCTCCTGACGGCGGGTGCGAAAGTAAATACTTCCGACGAATACGGCGAGACTCCGCTCACTCTGGCGTGCTCCACGGGCGACGATGGGCTGGTAAGTGCCCTGTTGAAGGCTGGCGCGAACGCCAAGGCGGCGCGATGGAATGGAGAGACGGCGCTGATGATCGCGGCGAACTCGGGCAATGTGGCGATCGTCAAAGCGCTCATCGCGGCGGGCGCCGATGTCCGCGCTACCGAGCCGGCGAAGGGGCAGAATGCGCTCATGTGGGCCGCGGCCGAAGGGCACGCCGATGTGGTGCAGGCGCTCATCGACGCCGGGGCGGACGCCAAATCCGTCTCCAAGAGCGGCTTCAATGCGTTGATATTCGCCGCCGAGAAGGGCTCCGCCACATCCGTCCAGGAACTGATCGCCGCGGGCGCCGACTCGAACTACGCACTGCCCGACGGGACGAAAGTTCTGTCCATCGCAGCGGCGAGCAAAAGCACTAAAGCCGCGCTGGTGTTGTTGGACCACGGCGCCGATCCGAATGTCGCCGATCGCACCGGCACGACGCCGCTCCACACGGCTGCTCAAACAGGTAGCCTTGAGCTCGCGCAGGCGCTCCTCGCGAAGGGAGCTAATCCCGATGCGCGGACCAATAAAACGCCCGCAACAGGACGCGCTGGAGGTGGCGGTGGATTCCATCTGCCGCCGGGCGAGATGACCCCGCTGATGATTGCGGCCAGAACCGATCAGCCAGCCATCATGAAGGCGCTTATTGAGCACCATGCCGATCCCAAGCCGAAAGCCCAGGATGGCACCACGCTGCTGATGTCGGCGGCCGGCAGTGGGCATGTGGATGTCGTCAAGTACGCTTACGAATTCGATCAAGACGTAAAGGCCGCCACCGATACCGGCGATACCATCGCCCACGTCGCGGTGAGCGGCACCCTCGGTCCGGCGGCGACGCAGCAGGACATCTGCGAGGTGATCCAATTTCTGTTTGACAACGGAGCGCCGATCGACGAAAAGAACGCGCGCGGGCGCACCCCCATGGACATCGCCGACATCCTGCCGATCGACAAAGCGGTCGAACTGATGACCCAGCTCATCGTCAAGAGCGGCGCTAAGCCGGTCCACCCGTCCGACCGGTGAGACTGCCCGCGGGCTTGTTCTTCACCATCGCGCTATATGCCGCCGTTGGCGAACAGCCGCTGGCGTTCAGTCACAAAGTTCACACCGATACCGCAAAACTCGCGTGCCGTGACTGTCATCCCACGCCGGAAAAGTTCGGCGGCACGATGGGGTTCCCGCCGGCGAGCAAATGCATGGCGTGCCACGTTCTGATCGCCAGGGACAGGCCGGCCATCCGCAAGTTGGCGGAATTCGCGGCGCAGAAGCAGGCGATCCCGTGGGTGCGCGTCGATCGCCTGGCCGACTTTGTATTCTTCGATCATCGCTTTCATCTAATGAACGACGCGAAGTGCGAGGACTGCCACGGCGCGGCTGCCGAGCAGGATGTCATCTCGGACGATCTCGGCGCGACGAAGATGGTGTTCTGCCAGAGTTGCCACGTGAAGACACACGCCAGCGCCGGCTGCACTACGTGCCACAATACGCGGTAGGCAGTCCTGCTAAGAATGCTGAAGGAAACTACGTGAGCGATACACATCCACCGTTTGTGATGGAACGCCACGGTCGCATGAGCGAACTCGACCGCAAGTTCGACATCGAGTACTGGCAGCGTCTCGGAGCGGCGGCGATATTTGAGGCTGCCTGGCAAATGGTAGTGGATGTCCATTCGCACCGTCCCGGCGGCCTCGATGCACTCCGACTTCGAAGAACTATTGAGCATTTTCAACGATGTGGCGTAGGCACCCCTGCTGGCAGCGCCGAGACTCCGAACTCCTGAGGCCGTGGAATTTGGGCTAAGCCCGCACTCCGCTCCCTCTGGTCGCGGCTCAATATCGGGACGTTGCGTTTCCGAGCCGTGACCAAAGGGAGCGGTATGCGTGATGCCAACACTGGCTCAGGACATTTTCCTGAGCCACCCCAAATCGCGGGAACGACCGTTCTGACCCCACGCGAGCGGTTGAACACGGCGAGGAATCGTCATCCCGGTTGCGCAAAAGACAGATGGGCCCTCGAATAATCGTGCACCCTCAATATAGCGTGAACGCGTACAAGCTATCGCCCGAGGCGACGAGGATGTACTGGTGCCCGTCGAGCAGATAGGTCTCCGGCGCGTTCGAGACCTGCCCGAGGTGTGAGTGCCACAGAATTTTGCCGTCAGCCGGATCGTACGCCACCAGGTTGCCGGCTAGATCGCCCGCGAAGAGCAGCTTACCCGCGGTGGTGAGCATGCCGCTGCCTAAGTTGCCGCCTGTGCCGGGATAACGATGGCGCCATGCCACCTTACCGGTCTTGTAGTCGATCGCCGTCAGATAACCACCCATCGTGCCCAGGGCATCTTCTTCCTTGCCTCCCAGGCCCATGGCGCCGCGGGGATCGGTCTCCGTCAGATAATACTCGGCGTAGGCTTCATTAGTCGGCACATAGAAGAGCCCTGTGTCGGGCGAGTAACTGGGGGGCGGCCAGTTGGTAGCTCCGCCATTATTCGGCGATGTCAGCGAGCCTGCCACGGTGGAGTCCTTTTCGGGATTGCGGATCGGCTGTCCCTGGGCGTTGATCTCTTTCACCCAATTAGCCGCTTCGGAGAATTTGCCCGTCACCAGATGCTCGCCGGTGAGCCGGTCGAGAGTGAAGAAGTAGCCGTTGCGGTCGGCGTGCAGCACCATTTTACGCGGCTTGCCGTTGAAATCGCCGTCCACCAGAATGGGTGTTTCGGTGGAGTCCCAATCGTGGGTGTCGTGCGGGTTCACCTGGTAATACCAAGCCATCTTTCCCGTATCGACATTGATCGCCACAATCGAGCAGGTATATAAGTTGTCGCCCGAGCGGCTCGGAGGATTGGTATAAGCCGGCGAGGGATTGCCGGTTCCGAAGATATAAAGATGCGTCTCGGGATCGTACGAACCGGGAATCCAGACATTGCCCGCGCCGTGTTTGGCGCCATCCAGGCTGCCCCAGGTGTCGAGGCCGGCATCCCCTTCCTTCATGGGAACGGTGTAAAAGGTCCACTGCGCTTCGCCCGTCTCGGGATCGCGCGCCTGCACGTAACCAGGCTCGTCGAGATCGTTGCCGGTGCCGATCAGAATGTGGTTGCCGATAGCGACGGGCGCCATGGTGGAGAAGTATTGCTGATTGAAATTGGCGATCTCTTTGTGCCAGCGTTCCTTGCCGGTGCGGGCATCGAGACAGATCAAATAATCGTCGGGCGTTTCCAGGTACAGCCAGTTGCCCCACATCCCCAGACCGCGGTTGCCGATGTGCGTGCCGCCCTTGGTGCGCCAGAAATAATGCCAGAGTTCGTGCCCGTCGCGAGCGTCGACCGCCCACGCGTTATCGGGTGCCGATAAGTAGAGCACGCCGTTCACTTCCAGGATCGACCCGCGCACGCTGGCCGGCTGCGCGCCGGATGCTCCGGTATCCGGGGCTTCGCCGCCGACAATCGTGGGGGCGCCACCGCCGAAGCGTCCGCCGCCACCGCCCGTTCCGGCGCTCACACGGCTCACCCAAGCCAGAGTCAGATTCTTGACATTCGACTGGTTGACCTGCTTCAGGCTGCTATAGCGCTTGCTGGAGTAGTCGCCTGCATAAGTCGGCCATGAGTCGCCCAGCGCCTTGAATAGGGAAGCCGGATCCAGCGGTTGCGCTACCGATGCTTGGGTAAAGGCGCTCAGGGCCGCAAGAGAAAATAAAACCAACTTGTTCATTTCAAGGTCACCAGGTAAGAAGTAATGTTATGAATTTCGGTGTCGCTGTAAGTGGGCAGCATGTCACGGTGCGCCTTAACCGGATCGTGAATTTCCACTTTGGGCGTATCGCCGTCGCGCCGGATGGTGTGCTGTAGGCCGTCGGGGTCGGCTAGCGTCACCGTGAAATCGTCTATGCGGAGCAGACGGCCCTCCAATTTCTGACCGCCGGCCATGGTGACTGTTACGGTCGTCGGAGTCCCACCTCCGCCGCCACGCCCGCCGCTGCCAGGCAACAGGAATGTGTTCTGCAAGCGCTTGGGGTCGGTGTACTTGGAGGCAATGCCTTTCAGGTCGCCGGTGGGAGAATGGCAACTGGCGCATCTCGCCTGGAAGGCCTTTTCGCCGGCGGCAGCGTCGCCAACCAGGATGCTGGGAGGAGTCATGCGCGAGATATCGTAGCCGGCCACGCGGAAGCTGTGAATGTAGGCGGCAATGTCCGATACCTGCTCGTTAGTGAGATTGATGCGCGGCATTTCACCGCGGCCGTTCTGCACTACTTGAGCGATCGACTCGCCGTTTTTATCGTTGAGTACCAGTTCGGAGCGGAGGAGATTCGGCCCTCCCTCGCCTCCCCGGGCATCCGACCCGTGACAGAAATTGCACTGCACTCCGTAGAGCGCCTTGCCGCGATCGATAGTCGCCTGGTCGGCCTTATCGTGCTGCGGAAACGCTTCTGTAAATCCGCCTCTGCCCCCACGCGTAGGCGGCGCCGGACGTGCCGGCGTCGTCGGATTCTGCGTGGGCGTCTGCGCCCCCAGCACCATCGCAATGGCGCACGTAGCCATTGCCGCATAACCAACTTTCCCAGTGAACAAGCATACCCTCCGCTGCATCGAACCGTTGTTCTCACAATATCAAAAGATGCGGCCTTTCGAAAAATTGCGAGTTGCCGGTCAGTAGGTCCACGGTACAATTCCCAGTATGAAACAGCTGGTAACTGTACTCGTTCTATCCACCGTCGCCGCGTCCGCCGCTCCTCCGGAGGAGTTCGCCACCGCGGCGGGTCCGCTGAAGCTCACGCCCATACAGCACGCGAGTCTGATGATTCAGGCCGGCGGCAAGGTGCTCTATATCGATCCCGCACAAGGCAGGTACGAGGGCCTGCCGCCAGCCGATTACATCCTGATCACCGATATCCACGGCGATCATATGGCGCCGGCGGTGGTCGACAAGATTAAAAAGGCAGGTACCGTGATCCTCGCGCCGAAGGCGGTCGCCGAGAAGATTCCGGGATGTACGGTAATTTCGAACGGTGAGACCAAAACAATCGGCGACTTCAAGGTAGAAGCCATCCCCATGTATAACCTCAAGCCGGCCGCCAACGGTACGGTTTACCATGACAAGGGCCGCGGCAACGGTTACGTCGTCACCTATGGCGGTAAACGCTTCTATTTTTCCGGTGACACCGAAGGCACTCCCGAGATGAAGGCGCTGCGCAACATCGATGTCGCATTCGTCTGTATGAATCTGCCGTATACCATGCCGCCGGACGCGGCCGCCGAAGCGGTGCGGGCGTTCCATCCGGCAATCGTTTATCCGTACCACTACAACGGGTCGGACCTGAAGGTCTTCGAGAAAGGCCTC
>Ga0302326_10021789_pt1 | contig 13125 bp, 14 predicted proteins | sample Palsa_T0_3_FD_202264 | JGI IMG/M metagenome (GOLD analysis project Ga0302326, IMG submission 202264) | Peat permafrost microbial communities from Stordalen Mire near Abisko, Sweden - Palsa_T0_3 | ecosystem: Environmental > Terrestrial > Soil > Palsa > Peat permafrost | place: Sweden: Abisko... | reverse complement strand
ATCGGCTTCCTGCTCGACCAGCAGGTCTCCGTGCAGAAGGCCTTCTCCGGCCCGCTCGCCGTGCTCCAGCGCCTCGGCTCGCTCGACGCGGGCAAGCTCGCGGTCGCCGACCTCGAGCCGATCTTTCGCGAGAAGCCCGCCATTCATCGCTTTCCCGGGTCGATGGCCGCGCGCGTGCACGATCTCGCCGTGCAGATCCGCGACGACTACGACGGCGACGCCGCGCGCGTCTGGACGGACGCCGCCGACAGCTCCGAGCTGCGCGCCAACATCGCCGCGCTGCCCGGCTTCGGCGAGATGAAGGTCAAGGCGCTCGGTGCCGTGCTCGCCAAGCGCTACAAGATCAAGCTCGCCCTCGAGCTCGTCCCGCCCCACCCAACGCTCGGCGATGTCGACTCCGCCCAGGCGCTTACCGACTACCAGGCAGCCAAGCGCGCACACAAGGCCGAGAAACGACGCGTTCGCAGCTCGATCATCAGAAATCCAGGTCGCTACACCAACCAATCCGTCTAAAACACTTTTGAGAACTTCTTAGACGTGCCGGGCGGCCGGCTCGTATATGGATACGCCCGGCACGATCCGACCCGGGCCATATCGTGCGCGGATGGCTCGCACGCGGCTCTACAGGGATGGCGAGCTCGTACGGGAGGACTTCCCTGTCAGCGAGATCTCCGACCACATCGTTGAAGCCAACGCGTTTGTGTGGCTGGACTACTGCGCGCCGACCGGCGAAGAGCTGGCGACGATCGCGCAGGAGCTGAACCTGCATCCGCTCGCGGTCGAGGATGCCGTCAGCGAGCATCAGCGCCCGAAGCTCGACCGCTATGACTCGCACCTGTTCGTGAACGCCTACACGCTGGTGCTGGACGCCGCGTCCGGTGAGCTGGAGACGAGCGAGATCGGCATGTTCATCACGCGCAACGCGCTGGTCACCGTGCGCAAGGACGAGGGTGTGGACATCGAGGAAGTCGTGACGCGCTGGGACGAATCCAAGGAGCTCGCCTCCTACGGGGTGTCCTTTTTGCTGTGGGGCCTGCTCGACTACATCGTCGACGGCCACTTCGAAGCGGTGCAGTCGCTCGACACCGAGATCGAGGCGCTCGAGGACCTGCTGTTCGACGACCGGCCGCGGGAAGCGGAGGTGCAGCGCCGCTCCTTCGAGCTGCGCAAGAGCCTCGTGCTGCTGCGGCGTCTGGTCACGCCGATGCGCGAGGTCGTCAACTCGCTGATGCGCCGCGACCTGCACGTGATCGACCAGGCGATGACGCCCTACTACCAGGACGTCTACGACCACGTCCTGAGGGCGACCGACTGGACGGAATCGCTGCGCGACCTCGTGACGACGATCCTCGAGACGAACATCGCGATCCAGGGCAACCGCATGAACCTCGTGATGAAGAAGGTCACGAGCTGGGCGGCGATCATCGCGGTGCCGACCGCGATCACGGGCTTCTACGGCCAGAACGTCCCCTACCCCGGCTTCGCGGCCCACTGGGGATTCTGGTTCTCCTCCGCCCTGATCGTCCTGATGTCCGGCTCCCTGTACTGGGCCTTCCGTCGCAACGACTGGATCTAGGACGATCACTTCTCCAGTAGCCGATCGACTCGCCTAATGACCAACTCCGGGAGCTCCGTCGGGATGCCTGCGGTTTCGTCGCTGGCGGCCAAGATCGCAGCGGGCATCCGATCGAGAAGGCCAGAGACGATTTCCTCGGCAACCCGTCGTGCGATGCCCCAGTTGACTGCCTCGTTGACGATGCGCCCGGCCGTCACCCGATCGGATTTTTGGATGCTGTCGACGTACATCGCGAGCGTCTCGTCGAGCGGGTACAGCCTTGTCGAGAGCAGGTCATAAAGCGGCGCCAAACGTAGGGCTCCCGTCTCGGTGTGGAGCAGCGAGAAATTCTTGCCGTGGGCATCGCAGTTGCCGATGGCCACGTTGAGCGTGACCGCTCGCAGCAGCCCCTCGGAAGCAGTGGGCTCGGCGATGTCTTGGAGGGTGCCCGCGAGGCGCGCCAGAGTTGGTCCGGCGTCTTGCTCGTACTTCCGATCTGCCGGCAACCCGAGCGCCTGGCAGAAGTCCTCTTGGTGGACTCTGCGAACCGTCCCGTCGGGATCGACGATGCGGTCATAGCGTTCGACAACGAGAACCGGCCGCTGATCGACGAGGATCGTCTCGACGTTGGCGACGCTCAGACCGAGTTGCTTGGCGAGGCGCATACAGAACGCCTCGTTCTCGACGGTGTTCTGAAAGCGCTCGATCTCGGGCTTGAGAATGTGAGTGGAGGGCACACCCTCAATGGGACGACCCCACGCGCCATCTGGCATGCGCGTGAGCAGTAGCTTCTCCTGGACGCCCGCGAGCGACAGCCGGACGCTGCGATCGACGCCGAGCGGCGCGCTGCGAAGGTTGGCAACCAGCTCACCGAGGTCGTCATCGCCCAGCGGCTCGGCGCTTGCGGTGGTCGGCATAGCAGGGGGCGGATCGTCGGCGGACTGGACCACCAGTGCTCCGGCGCAGTCCCTGCCGAGCGCCCCGATCAGCCCGAACACGTCGCTCGCCGGCAGATCGAGGTCAGCGGCGATCGCCCTGCGTGGCTCACCCTCCGGCAGCAGACCATCGAGAAATGCTCGAGTCACGCCGTTCGGATATCGAGCCCGAATCAGCGGTAGGGCCAGCGACAGCAGCGGCGTGCCACCCTCGTAGGCGGCCAGCGCCTCCTCTGTGTAGGCCAGACGCAGTCGGCCCTTCCGCTCCCTCTCCACGATCGCGACCCGGCGGTCATACAGCCAGATCGCCAGCGACTCGGGCACTACCAATCCGCCTTCTGCAGCGTTGCCCGTACACCGAGCAGCTTCAACAGGCGCAGGACGCGCCGCAGCTGCTCGGTCTCCTTGCCCTGCTCCAGGTCTGACAGGTAGGTCCGGTTCAGGCCCGCCATCTCCGCGAGCTGCTCCTGAGTCAACCCAGCCTCTTCACGATAGTGGCGGATCGCGGGCCCGACCCCAGCGGCGCTGTAAATCCGGAAGGGCTGCTCGGGGCGAACCCCCCCGACGGAAGCAGGCTCGTTCTTGCCAGATGTCTTCATATCCAGACGGTAACACCTTTCGTAATAGATGTCTATTTTTCCGGACCCTGCGCTTTTTCGAGGCTAAGTCTCGGTTTTCAGACATTCCACTAAAGGTGCCCGTCCTAGCGCGGGTCGCTCGTAGGCATTGAACTATCCTGCCCAGGCGAGATGAGCAAGCGGGATGAGGCGACCCCGCCGACGGCGGTCAGGGCCGTAGTGCGCGGCGAGGTGCAGAGGGTGGGGTTTCGTGACGCAACGCTCAGACGGGCGCGTGAGCTCGGATTGATGGGCTGGGTCCGTAACGGCGAGGAGGGCGAGGTCCTGGTCCACGCGGAGGGCGCCCGGCGGAGCATCGACGAGCTCCTGGCGTTTCTCGCGGACGGTCCGCCGCCTGCGCGCGTCGACGAGGTCACGAGCGAGGATGTGAAGGTCGAGGGGCACGAGCAGTTCGCGATCCGCGGCGTGAGCGCCGGGGTCTTCGTGGTGCAGGAGCACGCGGCGAGCACGCACCATTTCGATCTGCGTTTGGAGGTCGACGGCGCGATGCGCTCATGGGCGGTGCCGAAGGGACCATCGCTGGACCCCGCGGTGAAGCGCCTCGCGGTCGAGGTCGCCGACCACTCCACGGCGCACAACACGTTCGAGGGACCGCTCGGAGATGGCCGCGTGATCGTGTGGGACCGCGGGAGCTACGAGCAGGGCGGACGCGTCGCGTGGCCAGAGGCCCTCGTTCGCGGCCACGCCGTCTTCGTCCTGCACGGTGAGAAGCTCACCGGCGGCTTCGCCCTGCAGCGCACCAGAAGGGGCGAGCAGGCCCAGTGGCTGCTGATCAAGCGCCGCGACGACCACGCCCGCCCGGGCTCGGACGTCGCCGCCGAACAACCCCGCTCGGTCCTCAGCGACCGCACGCTCGATGAGATCGAGTGACCCCACGCGCTCGTGCAGCCGGTGGCTGCACTTTCCCGCTTGGGCCACAGCATCGCGAAAGCGGCGCATGTAAAAACGTGACCCAACCTCAGTCGATCCTATCTACAAAGTTATACGTCATTATCTCGCACGTGACGGATATTGTGGGATAATTAGAGATATGTCTGATGGCTCTGCCGATAGGGATGCTGCCCTGCACGGCTGTCGCTGGCGCGTCGCGGCTACCGCGGCTCTACAGCACTGTGGTCATGCATGGCGCATCGTTTTCGAATGTCTTCGCCGTCCGACCACGATCGATCGTGGTCGATTCGGCGGATGGCGGCGAACTCGTGATCAACTGGATACAGTGGACGCACAGCAGCGCGTCTGGTAATGGCACGGCGCATCCAGATCACGGCACCTACCCGATCAAGGTCCGCGCAAGCGACGTGATCGATGGTGAGTTCACACACCTCACAGTAACCGGCAAGCAGCCAACGGGCAGATGGTATGCGGATCAACTGGTCTTGGCGGATATGGGCGATTCGACCCTGACTTGGGCAAGGCAGGAATGGGTCGGCAACTCTGAAAGCGGGTTGTCGCTCTGGCCGAATTGAGCGCTCCCAGAAGTGACGCTTCAAGTCAGCTAGCTCGTAGAGCTCAACTGTCTTCTTGCTCCGTCCAACTCGGCCCGACGATGGAGTTCCCCAAGGACCAGCTTCTCGTGAGAGGTGCGTCCATCTTCAGTCCTGGTTAGCTCGAGAACCGTGAATCTCACAGCCGCTGGAGCCCCAGACCACGCACCTCGCCACGGGGCTCGGGCCAGACCGGCAGCCAATCGCCTGTATCACGTCTCGATATATGAGACAAAGGACCTCTCCTGAGAACGCCCGGCTGCTTCAAAAGACGATCAAAACCAAGACGCTCATAATCGATGGCGATGCGCGCCGCGCTTGACCATCCCCGCCTGTGGCGCGTGACCGCCGTGCTGGCGGCGCTGCTATTGGCCGGGCTGGTGTTCGTCTGCGCGCAAGGGTCGCTCGCGGTGATCGCCGCGCGGCCGGCCACGGCGGCGCAGGCCGCCAAGCTGCCTTCGTGGGAGCCGTGGTGCACGCGGGGCGTGCCGCGCAAGGAACGGGAGCGGCTCGCGTTCTGCGGGCGCGTCGAAGGACGCGTGCTCAGCTCAACCCACGGGCCCCAGGCCGACGAGGCGCACGTCGCGGTGATCAGCGACTTCCACATCGTCGTGATCCGGCTGCCCGACTGGGCAAGGACGCCGAAGCGGGGCACGAACGTCGTCGCGATCGGCCCGCTGTTCCGCGCGCGCGACGGGCAGCGCGAGGTCCAGGCCTTCCGGTTCGAAAAGACATGAGGTGGCTGCTCCTCACCGTCGTGCTGCTCGCGAGCAGCGCCGGCCTGCTCGGCTGGATCTATCTGCGCGACCGCGACACGCACTGGCAGCCAACCGAGGCACAGCTCGCCTACGCCGCGGCGGAAAGCACGCTCAGCGAGCTCGGCGGCGCCGGCTGCAATGTCGGCTGCAGCGCCGAGGTGCTGACCAATCCCGCGCCGCAACGCTGGCTCGCGCGGATCACCGTCAAGGGCAAGACCCGCTGCGTGCGGATCGACCTGCAGACCTTCACCGTCGACGGACCCCACGGGCTCGGGGGCGTGGAGCCGAGCCGCTGCCCCCAGGTTGCATGACGCGCGTTGCATAGTTGCGGCCGGGCGCGAAGTCGGGCAGAATCCCGGCTTGACGTGGAGGGACGAGTAGTAATGAGGAGGGATGGGCAGCAGCGAGGTCGATCAGGGCGAGACACCGAAGACGGACTGGGAGATGGAGATGGACATGGAAAGAGACACGGACAGGCCCGCTGGGCATGGTTCCAACCTGGACAGGCCGGGCAGTGAGGAGCCGCGCGGCCGGCGCGCCTCGCACTCGCTGCTGATCGGGCTCGTCACGGCGCTGCTGATCGCCGTCGGTATCGGCGTCGCCTCCGCGGGCGCCATCTCCACCTCAAGCTCGGGCATCGAGGGCGTTTGGGAATTCAGCGGCGGGCAGATCGCGATTCAGGAAACGTCGCCCGGGACACTCACCGGAACCGTGGTCGTCCCGACAAAGTTCGCGGAATGCGTCCATCCGGTCGAACAGAAGATCTGGACGGGGATGACGCTCCAGCCGGACGGCTCCTACTGGGGCTTGCACCAGTGGTACCAGGGCTATCCCGCCTGTAATCTCGACTCGACGCTCGGCAAGACCGCCTGGCGCGAGCTGGAAGGCACGGGCGGATCCCACTACCTGCGTGTGTGTCTCAGCGCTCCGAGCAACAATCTGCAGCCGACGATCGCGCCCGACGGAGCTCCGTACGAACCTTCTGAATATGCTGCTTACCACGTCACCTACGGCTGCTTCAAGTCGGAATTCACAGCCCCTTTGTCGACGCCTTCCGGCACGGCGAGCACCGGCGCCGGCACCGGGAAATCCGGCGTGGCGGGGTCCAAAGAGAGCCTGACATTTTCGCCGAGCAACAAGAAGTGCCTCAGCCTGAGGCTCTTCAAGATCCACCTGTCCGAGCCGCAGTACGACCCGCTCAAGACGGTGTCGATCACGATCGGAAGACGCAAGATCGCCAGCACGCACAAGGGCGACTACATCGTCGCGGCAATCAACCTCAAGGGCCTGCCAAAGGGCGCCTTCACGATCAAGATCAAAGCCGTCACGGTTCTCGGCAACCATCTCTCCGACAGCCGCACCTACCACACGTGCGCGAAGAAAAAACTGAAGCCGCACAACAAACTGAAACTCGGTAAGGAAAAGCAATAGAGACAATCGGGGCGCCCCGCGCGTTCGGGCTCAGCCTGCTCACCGAGGGTTGGCAGCCCCCGGGCGCGTGGGAGCAGCGACCGTTCGCCGAGCCGAGCCTCCGGCTCCTTCCCGCGACCGCACCTGAGATCGCCGAGAGCTGGTCCGGCGTGCAGACGATCGGCTGGCAGGGCGTGATCGACGGCGCCCCGTTCGTCGTGCAGCGGGGCGTCGCGGGGGACCATCGCTTCCTGCACGGCGCACCGCCCGATCGGAGCGGCGTCCCGGCTGCTGAGACCCGCGCGATCCATCACCTCAGCGCCGACGCGACCGTGCTGCGCTGCGCTCCATCCGATCCGGCCGACCCGGCTTGGTGGCGTGTGGTGCTCGACTCGGTCCTGTTCACGGTCGCGCTGCTGCGCGGCTACGAGGCCCTCCACGCGGGCGCGATCGCCATGCCCGGCGGCGGTGCGATCGCGATCACGGCCGCGAGCGGGGGCGGCAAGAGCACCCTGCTGAGCGAGCTGCTCGGGCGCGGTGAGTCGCTGCTGGCCGACGACGTGGTCGTGCTCGAGGCCCGCGGCGCCGAGACCCCGCTCGCGCATCCGGCAGCGCCGTTGATGACCGTCCCGGCGGCGAGGTTCCCCACGCTGGCTGGAGAGACGCCCGCACCGGCGGACGATGCCCTCACGCCCGTGGGCCCCGCTGACGCGCCGCGGACGATCTGCTCCGTTGACGACGAGCGCTGGATCGCCGTGCCCGTCCATCCAGACCCGCTGCCGCTGAGAGCGCTCGTCGTGCTCGACCGCCGGCCCGCCTCACAGCTGCCGGGGCTGGGACGAGTACCGGCGCTCGAACGAATCGAGGACCCACTCGCACCGCTGCTGGGCTCGCTGATGGCCTTCCCCACCTCCCCAGAGCGCCAGCGCGCGCGCTTCGAGCTCGCCAGCGTGCTCGCCGCGACGACGGCGTTGTGGCGTTTGACGGCCGCCCTCTCCACGCCCCCGGACGCGCTCGCGGACGCGCTCCTGGCGAGCGCGCTGTGAAAGCGCAAGCAAGCGCGAAGAGTTCTGTAGGAGCGTAATTCAGCAGCTCCCGGCCGGCGATCTGCGATCCTTTCCTGGGCGCGAGCATCCCCTTTTCAGCGCATTTCATCAGCCATGAGCAATCCCCCCGCATCAGCGCCCTCCGTGTCCGCGCCCGCCACCAGCCCGCCACCTGCCACCGGCCGCGCCGGAGAGCCGCTGCTCGAGCTCGACGGGCTCTACCACAAATGGAAGGGTCCGAAGCCACCCGTGCTCGACGACGTCAGCCTGACGCTCTGCGCGGGCGAAGTCACCTGGATCGGAGGGCGCAACGGGGCCGGCAAGACCACGCTTCTGCGCCTCGCCGCCGGGATCCTGCTGCCCCAGCGCGGGAGCGTGCGGATCGGCGAGCTCACGCCCGCGTCCAAGCGCGGCCTCTACCGGCGGCAGATCGGCTTTCTCTCCGCGGGCGACCGCTCGCTACAGGCGCGGATGCGCGTCTCCCAGCAGCTCGACTACTGGGCGCGGCTGGCCTACGTCCCGCGCGAGCGACGGGCCGAGCTGGTGGCGGTGAACCTGCAGCGGTTCGGCCTGGACGAGTTCGCCGAGCGACGGGTCGACCGGATGTCACAGGGCCAGCGGCAGCGCATCCGCCTGGCGATGGCGTTCCTGCACGAGCCGCGCGTGGTGCTGCTCGACGAGCCGCGCAACTCGCTCGACGACGACGGCTACGAGGTGCTCGCCACGCAGATCGACCGCGCGGTCACCGCCGGCGCCGCCGTCCTCTGGTGCTCCCCCCGCGGCGAGGACCGCGTGCTCACCTCCGACACCGGCTACACGCTCGAAGACGGACGCCTCGAACTGGTGCAGTAAGCCGGCATCGATACCCGGCAAGATCCGACCCGCCCGCAAGCGCACAAAGGCAACCTCTACCGACGACAGACCGCTGCCTGCTCAGGACCGCCGGCTCCGACGCGCCTCGGCCAGCTACGAAACGATGTCCACCGGGGTGCCTAGCGTCACGCGCGGAGCGAGCCAGGCGATGTCGGAATCGCGCATGCGGATGCAGCCGTGGGAGGGGTCGCCGGGGATCTTCTGGGGTTCGCCGAAGGGGCCATGAATGCCGATCACCCCGCCGCCCGGCCATTCGCTCAGCGTCGAGTAGTCCGAGGTGCCGAGCGCGTAGGGCCAGTAGGGGTTGCTGCGGTTCCTCAGGCGGAAGCGCTCGCGGATCCAGAAGTGTCCGGTCGGCGTCGGCGTGCTCGGCTTGCCGACCCCCACCGGCGCGGTCATGCGCCGCCGGCCGTCGAAGTAGGCGGTGAGCCGCCGCTGGTCGAGGTTGACCACGATCAGCCAGCGCGTGGTGTGAAATTCGCCGAGCAGTTCGCGTGGCGCCCAACCGGTACGACCGTTCGGCCGGCCCGGGATCCGCAGCTGGACCCATTCGCGTCCGTGCGCGTCGGTGTAGCTGCTGAGCAATAGGTAGACCTCCGCGAAGCCGTCCTCGGTTTCCATGTGGACGCTCCCGACGAGCTGAGCGTGGGGTTCGGGCTTCGCGTAGATCGCGCCCGGTTCCTGCGGGTGCGCCCAGGTGGTGAGCGTGCGTTCGTTCGAGAGCTGTTGGGCGGCCGGCGCGGCCGGCGCGGGCGTCGTTTCCGGCTGCGGCGGGGAAGGCGAGGGCGGGGAAGGCGAGGGCGAGGGCGCAATCGCACCCGGCCGCTGCGCCGGCGCCGTGGCGGCGCTCGCGGCCGTACCGAGATCGCCGAGCAGCACCAGCGCGATTGCGAGCGCGAGGAACGCACTGAACGGCGGGCGACCCATCCTCACAACCTTAGTCGCCCGCCGTCGATGCGTGTTTCGTCAATTCGCCCTCAGCCGGTGAACCTCGGCGTCGGCCTCGGGTGCGCAACGGCGCAACGGGCCAGCGTCCGGTGCAGCGTGGCCGTGTGCGTTTTGCTGGCCGCCGTGAACGTCACCTTGATCACGAGCTGCTCCTTGCTACCCACTGGCAACTTGACGCGAGCGGTGAACGCTCCGTGCGAGTTGGGCTTGTGCAGCGTCGTGACCTTGTGACCGTCGAGCGTGAAGGTCACGGAGGCGATCGAGTGCCCGGCCACAGACGCGAGGTATCCACTGCTGGCAACGCAGGCGTTCGCGCTGCTGGCCAGGTGAGCCATGCCGTAGGCGGCGACTGTACTTTTCGGCGTCGATTTCGGCGTCGTGGTCGCTGTCGTCGTCGTTGTGGCCGGTGTTGCTGTGGTCGGTGTTTTGGGCAGTTCCGTGACCCAGGTCTTTGCGGCGGTACCCTTGATCGTTCCGACCGACCCCGTGATCGTGTCTTCGCCAAGCACCGTGCCCGTGTAGCAGAACGTCGCCTTGCCTTCGGGCCCCGCGAATACGGATCCTTCGGCGGAGTTTTTGCCGCCGACCACGAAGTCGACCCTCACACTGGGAAGCGGGTTACCGTTCTGGTCGGTGACCGTCGCGGTGACGCACTTTTCAGTGTTGACGAGAGCCGTTTCGGTAGCCGGTTCGAGCGTGACGTTCGTGACTTCCGCCACCGGAGCGAGCGACATGCCGCCGTAGTAGCCGTATCCGTTGACAAGGGCGAAGCCATAGACGAAGGCCCCAAACGGCTCTCCGTTGCCCGTGATCACATGGCTGCCACCTGCGAGATCGACCTGAACCCCCTCGAATTCACTCGAGCCGATCGCGCTATATTCGCCGGCCGGTACCGGCACGCCGTCGATCGCAACCAGTCCTACGGCGCTCTTGGGGACGACCAGGTTGACATAGTTTTCGAACGTCGTTGCAGAGTTCACCGGTGTCGTGATCGTGTATCCCGTCTCAAATTGCTGGTATGGAGGGATGATGATCATGAACGGATCGCCCGTTGTGCTGTCGTAGTCCTCACTGTTTGAGTATTGAGCGAGCTCGATCGGCTTGCTGGAGCTCCATTCCGCAGCGCCTTCGACCTCCTGGGCGTAGTGTTCGCCGGTGTTCAGCGTTGCGATCAGGGTGCCATTGAGCTTCACTTCGGTGTCGTTCTGGTCGGCGACCATCTCGAAGTCATCGCCTTTAGAGCGGGTCTTCAGAGGCTCGGTCAGGAACGAAGTGCCCCACGCGCTGTCAGGGACATTCTGTTCGACGATGTAGTCGCAGGCGGCGTAGTTGTTGTTCGGAACGTTGGCGCACTGCTCTCCCCCAAACACGGATACGGGTGCGGTCGAGGTGATTTTCGTTCCGGTCAGGTCTTCGGGATTGGTGGTCGCCTGCAGCTCGTACTCCTGACCCTGGTTGAGGGTCACGACGTAGGGAACCCCAGCCGGCCTGGTACCGCCCGCGCCGCCGTTGACCGACGGGGTGATTGTGACTTCGGTGTTGTTTTGCGTCGCTACGACCGAGAACTCCGAGTTGCCCCCCAGGCCATAGCCAAACGCCAATACGGTGTAGCTAGTCCCGACGACATCGGTAGGCAGAGCCGTGTAGGCGTCCGTCGTTGCGGGGATATCGTTAAGCCCATAGACAACAACCGGCGCCCCGGCCGTCACGTGGATCGCCTTTGCTTCGATGCCGTCGCTAGTCGAGATTTGGGCGTTGGGTGGGAGTTTGACGGCAGTCACGCTACCCGGAGTGACCGAGAAGGCTTCGCTGAAGGATTCGCCGGGGATGGTGACTTCCCCCGTCGTGGCGGTACTGCCCGTGATGTAGAGCGTCAGATCGGGCGTCTCGCCACCAATATTGGTGGGAAAGCCCAGCCAAAATTCGGTGCCTGCGTTGCTGAGGCCCGACGATTCGGCCTGCGCCGCCACCGGTAGCACGAGCAGCGCGGCACATGCCACCAAAGCAAGCAGCGCCGGCCTGCCAAGGCGCCCGGCTCGCAAGTTCGAAGCTCTACAAAGGACTTGTGACATTGCCATCATGGCAGCACCCCGCTCTATGAAAAGTATGCCGAGGGGGCACCAGCATCCGTCTGAGGCCCCCCTCTTGCGCATTGTCCTGATGCGCAAGCGGCTAATGGATCGGCGTAATGTACACCCATCTAGTACATCTGTCTAGAAAAATTTCCGGAGCTAAGGGGATGCCACCGACTTTCCCGGCGGCCACGTCGTCTGCACAGCCTCGCTATGCGGGCTCCTGGCCTGTGCGGGTCAGTTACCGAGGCAGCAGCGTCCCACCGGACAGCTGCACGCGGTCGGGATCGGGATCGGGATCGGGCCGGGATCGGGCCGGCATCCGGTCGGCCATGCCGACCTCCCTTCTTCCCCGACCTCCCTTCTTCCCTAACGGCCCGGCCCGTTGCTGGGTCTGTGGCGAGCGCATCAAAGGTCCGTCGGCGGCTCCCGCTTGCCCGTGCGCTACTAAAGTAAGACGGTATTGGGCCTAGGCCCTGCCGTCGTGGAAGACCCAGCAGACCGTACCCGGGAGCAACGATGCCAGGAGAGGCTGACGGCGAAGCTCGGCCGCCCCGGGCTCGGCACCGCAGGCGCAATCGGGATCCCGTGGCCTTAAGCGGCCTCCATCGCCTTGCCCACGCCAGCTTGCATGTCGTCGGCGTTCATCACCGGCTCGAACGAGATCTGCGCGTCGAAGGCCATGTAGAACGGCTCCGCCGCCGATGGAATATCACTGGAGTCCGTCATGTCGAAGAAGATCAGGGCAGTGCGCATGCCGTCCTCCGAGGTGAAGTAAGCAGCCTCCGCGCTGAGGGCAGCGGCGATACACCTTCCGACCCTGACGCACCTACTTCAACGACGCCTGGCCGAATGGCGGGAATTCGACAGTGCTTTTTCGCGACGCTATAGCGGCGGAACCTGGTTATTAACCTGCGTGCCGTGGTACGGCTAGGACAGTCCAAATCTCGCTATGCCAAGAACGACTCAGGCGGTTGGTCGGAATCGGTGCATTGCGCGCTAGTGTCATAGTTGTAGCGACCGGGATCGTCGGCTTTTATCGACACCTTCTTTGACGAACTTCATGTAGGGAAGCGGTCGCGCCCCGCCGGGGGCGCCGGGGGCCAAGAGATGTACCTCATACCTGTAGTCGTCACCGGCGTTGTTGGCGGGGCTGGTTGCATGTCGCTGCCCTGACCAGTCCCGAGAAGTATGCGCTTCTATGCGCTTCTATGTATGTGTATGCGGATTCTTGCATAGAGAGGTATATTTGCGTATAGATGGCTCGACCCACCAACACACACAACCCCTACACCCCAGATTCCGGGGTGCGGCCGGCGACGCGTTCCAGGCGGAGGGCGAGCTCAATCCCTGCCAAGGGTCGATCCTTGGCGAGGGAAACCAGCACATCCACGTCCGAGTCCGCT
>Ga0302326_10021786_pt1 | contig 13126 bp, 8 predicted proteins | sample Palsa_T0_3_FD_202264 | JGI IMG/M metagenome (GOLD analysis project Ga0302326, IMG submission 202264) | Peat permafrost microbial communities from Stordalen Mire near Abisko, Sweden - Palsa_T0_3 | ecosystem: Environmental > Terrestrial > Soil > Palsa > Peat permafrost | place: Sweden: Abisko... | reverse complement strand
AGCCTGCCCGGTCGCGGCGAGGCGCAAGGCGGTCTGCATCCGGTCACGCAGGCGCGGCTGCGCATCGAGGAGATCTTCCGGCGCGCCGGCTTCGAGGTGGCCGAAGGTCCGGAGATCGAGGACGAGTTCTACAATTTCGAAGCGCTGAACATTCCGGCCAATCATCCGGCGCGCGCGATGCACGACACGTTTTATCTGCGCGACGGCCGTCTGCTGCGTACCCACACCTCGCCGGTGCAGATCCGCGCCATGCAGCGCGGCAAGCCGCCGCTGGCGCTGATTGCGCCCGGCCGCGTCTATCGCCACGACTCGGACGTGACGCACTCGCCGATGTTTCACCAGGTCGAGGGCCTGTACGTCGACCACGACGTGAGCCTGGCGAATCTCAAGTCGACGCTGCACGCCTTCATGGAGGCGTTCTTCGAGCAGCACCTGTCGATGCGGCTGCGGCCTTCCTATTTTCCTTTCACCGAGCCCTCGGCCGAAGTCGACATCAGCTGTGTCCTGTGCCGGGGCCAGGGTTGCCGTGTCTGCAAGCACAGCGGCTGGCTCGAGATCGCGGGCTGCGGCATGGTGCATCCGCACGTGTTCACGGCCTGCGGCATCGATCCCGAGCGCTACACCGGCTGGGCCTTCGGTGCCGGCATCGAGCGGCTGGCGATGCTGCGCTATGGGGTGAATGACCTGCGGCTGTTTTTTGATAACGACCTGCGGTTCCTGGCGACGTTCGCGGGAGGGCGGCTGTGAAACTGCCGCTGTCGTGGCTGCGCGAATGGGTGGAGCTGCCTGCGGGCTGGGACGCGCGCGAGCTGGCCCGGCGGCTCACGAACGCGGGCTTCGAGATCGAGGCGATCAGTAGTGCGGCGAGCGCATTCAGCGGTGTGGTGGTGGCCAGGGTCGTGAGCGCCGAGCGGCACCCACAGGCCGAAAAGCTGCAGGTATGCCGCGTCATCGTCGGTGGTGCGGATGCGCCGCTGCAGATTGTCTGCGGCGCGCCCAACGCTCGCGCCGGCCTGGTCAGTGCGCTGGCCCGCGTCGGTGCGCTGTTGCCGAACGAGCTGCGCATCGGCGCCGCCCGGCTGCGCGGCGTGGAGTCGCAGGGCATGCTGTGCTCGGCACGCGAGCTCGGGTTGGCCGAAAGCTCCGACGGCATTATCGAGCTGCCCGAGGATGCGCCGCTCGGAGCCGATCTGCGGGCCTATCTGGACCTTGACGATGCGATTCTGGAAATCAACGTCACACCCAATCGCGGCGATGCCATGTCGGTGCTGGGAATTGCACGCGAGGTGGCGGCGCTTACTGGTGCGCCGCTGAAGACGCCCGCGATGCTCGCCGCGGCGCTGGATCAGGGCGGTGCCCCGTTCGGATCGGGCGACGCCATGCCGGTGACGCTGCAGCCGGGCGCCGGAGCCGCGCGGCTGCTGGCGCGGGTGCTGCGCGGCCTCGATAACACACGCCCAAGCCCACGTTGGCTCTCCGAACGGCTGCGCCGCGCGGGGCTGCGCCCGATCAGTGCAGCGGTCGACGTCACCAACTATGTGATGCTCGAACTCGGACAGCCGATGCACGCCTACGACCTGGCGCGGCTGCACGGTGGATTGAGCGCGCGGCACGCGCGCGCCGGCGAGCGTCTGCGGCTGCTCGATGGGCGCGAGCTCGAGCTCGACCAGGGCGCACTGGTGATTGCCGACGAGAATTCAGCGATCGGGCTGGCCGGCGTCATGGGCGGCGAGCGCTCGGCGGTCGAAGCCGGCTCGACCGACATTGTGTTCGAGGCCGCCTGGTTCAAGCCGGGCGCGATCGCTGGCCGGGCGCGGCGCCACGGACTGCAGACCGATGCCAGTCAGCGCTTCGAGCGCGGCGTCGACTGGCGCGGCCAGGAACGCGCGATCGCGCTGGCGACGCGGCTGCTGCTCGAGATCGCCGGCGGCACGGCCGGCGCGGTAACGACCGCCGAACTTGAAGAGGAGCTGCCGCGCATCCGGCCGGTGCAGCTACGCAGCCGGCAGCTGCAGCGCCTGCTCGGGGCGAGCGTCGCGGCGGCCGACGTCGAGCAGCGCCTGCGCGCCCTCGGGATGGGGGTGCGCCCGGAAAAGGCGGGCTGGAGCGTGCAACCGCCGTCCTGGCGCTTCGATATTGAAATCGAGGCCGACCTGATCGAAGAGGTAGTGCGCATCGGCGGCCTCGACAGCATCGAGGAGCGCGCGCCGGCGATGGCGATCGTGCCGCGCGCACTGGACAGCGGCGAGGTCGACGAGCGGGTGGTCATGCGCACGCTGGCCGCGCGCGGCTATCAGGAGGTCATCACCTTCGCGTTCGTGGATCCGGCGCTGCAACGCCAGCTGTTCGGCGAGCAGCCCGCCGTCGAGCTGGCCAATCCGATCGCCGCGGACCTCTCGGTCATGCGCAGCTCATTGTTGCCGGGCCTGATCGCCGTGGCGCGCGAAAACCTGCGCCGCCAGCAGCAGCGCCTGCGGGTGTTCGAGATCGCCAATCGCTTTTTGGTCGAGGCCGGCGAGGGCGCCGCAGGCGCCCGAGGCGCTACCGTTCGCGAACAGAAGATGCTTGCCGGGCTGGCGCTCGGGGCGCGCTTGCCGCAGCAGTGGGGCAGCGCCGCGACCCCGGTGGATTTCTACGACGTCAAGGGTGATGTGCAAGGGCTGTTGGCACTGGGCGGGGGAGGGGAGGAGTTTTTATTTGAGCCGGCGGCCCCCCGGTATCTGTACCCCGGGCGCGGGGCGCGCATCGTGAGGGCGGGCGTGGATTTGGGCTATATTGGCGAGCTGCACCCGAGCCTGGTACGGGCGCTGGACTTGACATATGCCCCAATCCTGTTCGAACTCGACTATTCGGCGACATTTCGCGCCAATCTGGCGCAGTTTCGCGAAGTTTCCCGCTTCCCGCAGATCCGGCGGGATATCTCCTTCACGGTGCCCGTCGATGTCGCCTTCGCCACGCTCAGCGAACGTGTTAGTGTTGCTGCCGGCAGCCTGCTCAAACAATTAAACGCCTTCGATGTCTACCAGGGGAAGGGAGTAGAAATTGGGCGAAAAAGCATCGCCTTAGGCTTGATTTTACAGGATTTAACCCGCACGCTTACGGACGAAGACGCGGATCGCGTGGTCCAGACGGTGCTGCAGGATTTACGTTCGAATTTGGATGCGCGGATAAGAGAATAAAATCGATGGCTCTGACCAAAGCTGAGATGGCCGAGGCGCTGTTCAATCAACTCGGTCTCAACAAACGTGAAGCACGCGAACTCGTGGATCTTTTCTTTGAAGAGGTGCGCGGAGCATTGTCGCAAGGCGAGCAGGTGAAATTGTCCGGCTTCGGCAATTTCGATCTGCGCGATAAAAATCAGCGGCCCGGCCGCAATCCTAAAACAGGCGAGGAGATTCCGATCAGCGCGCGGCGCGTCGTGACGTTCCGTCCGGGGCAGAAACTCAAAGCGCGCGTCGAAGCCTATGCTGGAAGCAAGGAATAATAACGAATTGCCGGCGATTCCCGGCAAGCGCTACTTCACCATCGGTGAGGTGAGCGAGTTGTGCGGTGTCAAGCCGCACGTGCTGCGGTACTGGGAACAGGAATTCCCGCAGCTCAAGCCGGTCAAGCGCCGCGGCAATCGCCGTTACTACCAGCGGCAGGACGTGATTGTCATACGCCAGATCCGCAGCCTTTTATATGAGCAGGGCTTCACGATCGGTGGCGCACGCAACAAGCTCACCGGCGATGAAGCGCGCACCGATGTCACTCAGAGCCAGCAGATCGTGCGCCAGGTGCGCATGGAGCTCGAGGACGTCATGCGGATCCTGCGGCGCTAAAGTCGCGGGTCCCTAAGCCGGCCCAAAGCGCGTATGATCCGTTACACCGGTGCCGCGGGACTGGCACCGTAGTCATCCAATAAGAACAATCGTGTCGGAGCGTGGCGCAGTCTGGTAGCGCACTTGCATGGGGTGCAAGGGGTCCCGAGTTCAAATCTCGGCGCTCCGACCAGTATTTCGCAGGTCGGTATCGGCAAATGATCTGTCTATACGGCTTGCGGCACTCTGGGCAATGAGACCGGTGACCGCTCGGCCACGGTTGCAGACGGTTTCATCTGTGAGTGAAGCAGAAGCTCCTGTGAGCGCGTGGTGGCGCTGGCTATAGTGGCCAACACATCGTCGCGGCACACGGGATGTGCGAGCAGATAGCCTTGTAGATACATTCCTGGGTAACCCACCAGGAGCGTGAATTGCTCGGGCCGCTCCACGCCTTCGGCGGTGATCTGCAGCCCCAAGCCCTGACACATGCCAATAATGGCACGCGCGATCGCCGCCGAGCGTGCGCTGATATCAATCCCGGCAATCAGACTACGATCCAGCTTGATACGCGTAAACGGAAGTTGCTCCACGGAGGCGAGCGAGGAATACCCCGTTCCGAAGTCGTCCAGGGCGATCGCCACGCCGTGGGCACGCAGAGCTTTCAGGGCGTCAATAGTAGCCGCACCGGTTTGCAAGACGGACTCTGTCAACTCGATTTCGATGCAGCGTGCGGGCAGCTCGTGCTCCTGCAACAGTGCACATAGCCGTTCGACGAAGCGGTTATCGAGCAATTCACGCGGGGAGACATTGACGGCAACGCGCGCTTCGGGCCAAGCGCCGTGATACCAATGAGACGCGGCTTCGATTGCAGTGCGAAGTACCCACTCGCCGATTTCAACGATAAGACCGGATTCCTCGGCAATTGCGAGAAACTGTCCCGGACTGGCAAGGGTGCCGTCCGGCATCCGCCAGCGAATCAATGCCTCTACCAGCGCGGTCTCGAGGGTCTCGGCATTCACTTCCGGTTGGAATACGAGTTCGAATTCTCCGCGTTCAACGGCACCTCGTAGACCTTGTTCGGTCGTGAATTTCGCTGCCACAGCTTCCAGCAGCTCAGGAGTGGACATATATAACTGACTGCGGCCCAGCGCTTTGGCGCGAAAGAGCGCGGCATCGGCCGCCTTCAGTAGCGCGTCGGCGTCCTGCTCATCGTCAGGATAAACGCTGGCACCCACGCTGACGCTGACGATGAGATCACGACCATCAACGGATAATGGCTTCTGAAACGCTTGCACTATCCTTATTCCGGCAGTTCTGATGTCCTCCATGCTCTGCGCACGCTCGAAGACAACAGTGAACTCATCGCCCCCCAGCCTTGCCGGAAAGCCGAAGGTCAGACTAACCTCTTGCAGACGCTTCCCCAGACTCACTAGGACACGATCGCCAAACGCGTGCCCCATACTGTCATTGATATATTTAAAGTTGTCGACATCCAGGAAGAGCACCCCCACAAGGTAACCTTCGCTTCGAGCGCGCTCGATGGCGGCGTTAAGGAGGGTAAAGAGCTCGCGCCGATTCGATAGGCCTGTCAAAGGGTCGTGCTCTGCCAGTTCTTGCAATTGGCGGGTGCGCTCGGCCACTTTGGCTTCGAGACCTTGTTGATACTCGCGAGCGACCGCCTTGGCTGTTGAGAGTTCATCAGCCATGGTGTTGAATGCGACCGCGAGCGTATCAAGCTCTTTGATGCCGCCTCGTAGGACGCGCGCCGCGGTGTCGCCCTTCGCCAGTCGCATCGTTGCATCACGCAGGCGACGCACAGGACCCACTACGCTCAGCACGGTTCCTACGGCGATGGACACCAACAGTATGAAGACACCAACGCTGAGCCACGCTACTAAAACGCGCTTCTCGTGGGCCTTTGGGGGCAGCGTTGTGACAGAATGCGTCTCGACGAGCGCAGGCGATGGAACAGCACTGGTCGGCTCGACTAACGATGCAGCGCTTACCGCGGGGTTGGTACCCAACCCCCTGCGGGCTATCTCTCTTTTGGGAGCCGCGGCGGCAAGGGGCGCCTCGACTTTGCTTGGAACGATTGTCGCAAGGCTTGCAGCTTCTTCAGCAAAATCGTGGTCTCCGATATGCAGTTGCCTGTTTGCCTGCAGCAGAGATACGCGCAGCGCAACCAGTCGCGCGACATCGTCGTGCATGCCGGTATACCATTGATCGCCCTCGGAGCGCCTGAACCCGCGTTCATTGGTGGAAAGATTCTCTGCGATCGATTGTTCGGTCTTCAACAGCCCAGCCATCTCGGGTGCTTCGACATTATCCGCTGAGGCCAAGGCGGTGGACCCGCGTCTAAGTCCATCGAAATCGGCGCTCAACTGGAGCAGCGACTGCCGGGCGACGACCCGCCCGAATATCTTCCAGGCGGCTTTCACGGAGTCATTGACCCGTGCATACAAATCTTCAAAGAGCGTCGAATACTGGCTCATTAGGGCCCGACTGTCGTCGGCCATCAACACGAGATCGGCGCCGCGCTCCTTATAGGCGCTAATGCTGGAGGCGAGCTTGACGAAAGACTTCCCGGAAATCGTACCGGCCTGAGTAATGAAAGTCCGGGAGGCACTATCTAGGTCTGACGCCGACCGTCGATATTCCGTATCGGTCTGCTCCGTATTGGTTCTAGTGCGATCCTGCAGGACGCGGCCAAAGCGATCCAGGGCTAGGGTGAGCTGGTCGGAGGTGACCGCACGACGCTCGGTGACTACGGGAGGTGGCGGCTCGACGATGGGCCGGAGTGCGGAGTCGGTGACCTGCTGTGCGAGTGCCAGCGGCGGCGCGGCTCGGGTTATCTGGGTCGTCTTTTCAATCAAGACGCCCTGTTCGACGATGAAGTTGGCTGCCAATACCAATGCGCCGACGCCAATGAAGCCAGCGACCAGACGCGCGGCAATTCCGAAACCGAAAAGGCTATTCGACGCTCTTCGCCGGCGATTGATCGCTCGAAGCGCTGAACCCACTGCCGGGAATATCAAATGCCAATACCGTCGTATCGCATTCATAATTCCTCGGGCTTTAGTTTAATGGACCAACAGTGTGCGATCTGTCTAGCTACGCAGCGAGCAGCTTGCGTGAGAATTGTGCGGTCCATCGAGTGTGCAGCGCACAGTCAGGCACTTTAGTTAGCTGGCCCTTGGAGGTCCTGAGCTAATCGCTCGATTTACCATAACGCGGATCCGGGCCTCTTCGTCGAATGCTGTGGCTTTGGGTCGGGCGGTGGGAGCTTTGAGAATCCACCGAAAACCACGCGAGTGCCGCTAGTCGTGATCTACGGCGAGTTCACATCTTCGACTGCATGGGGCGCAAGAAATCGCGAGTTGGAATCTCGGCGCCTCGAGCAGCGTTGCTTGGGCGACAGAGTGCCTGCATTCTCCCTTCGCGTACTGGCCTTTGACTCATCCGCCCAAAGGAATGCGTCTTACGGGTGGAATTTGCGATTGTGTAACGCTTGGTGACGTCCTTCCCAGTACGGACCGCTGAGTGCCTTTTCGGCTTGAGGCGCCGCCAGCGAGGAATCCGCCTGCAGGTGTTCCAGCGCGTGAACAATTGCCTTCGTGTCAGAGGGAGTCAACACGCCCTTAGCCTCAAGATGCGCGACTACGTTCTTCAGTCCGCCTTTCACGTCACGCATAGTGGCCTCTCCGTATATCCTTTCAAGACAATTGATACACTCCGATCCGAAGCACGGCTATAGGACTAGTCCTAAGCCGTTCCTGATCTTTCTGACAAGGCGGCGTCGTTACCTATGGCGCTGGGAATATGGCGTCAAGTGCCATAGAAGTCCCGCGAAGGAGCACTCACATATAGGAGTGCTGTGCCGCGCGCCTGAGGTCCCAGGCCGCGGCCACACGGCTAGCGACGGGCAGTTTCGGCGGAGCTGCTCCCGGATCCAGCGAGGCCACAGATTTTGGCCGGCCACGCGACGGCACTCCACGGCGAGCACCCCGACTCACAGCCACCAAGCCGCCAACGTGTCGGATGCCGAAGGCCGCCGGCGTAATGCTGCGCTGTAGCATTATGTGCGTCGGGCCGCAACGGGTGCGCCGCCTCAGTTCCGAAGCGCGGGGCACCCGTGATCCCGTACCAAGCATCACGGGTCAGTGATACCCGCATCTGCCTGAGTGGAGTCTACCGTGACGCGACCGCCTTTCACGACCCCCTTGATCGGTGTCGGCGGCACGACCAGAGTGCCGTTGGGCGTATAGCTGGTCATGGTGACGCCGGCAAACGTCGCGCCGCCCTTTGGATGTACCGAAGCCACGCGTCACTTCGCCGCCATCTGCGCAGGCACGTCGATTCCGTGCGCCATGGCTTCGCGAAGCGTATGCGTTGCAAGATAGGCTCGAGTGAGCAGCGGCACACTGACGGATCGAACTGCGTCTCCGAGCGCCATTTCATAGCAGGCAGATTGATTGCTGGCGGGTGCCAGGCCGACCCGGTTAGCACGCGTGCAGGCCACATACGCAGCATCCTTGATGCGCATATAGAGCTCGTGCGCTCCTTCAGGCTGACTCAGATCCAGCCCCTGCGCATTCACCTGAATGGCAACAGTGACTTCTCGATCCCTGGCCGAGACGTTGCCAGCAACGAGCGTGCACATAAGCGTAGCTGCGCCAAGGACGGACAGGGCACTCATGGCAGCTTTCCTGGTATTCATGTCGATCTCCTCATGACTCGGCGTTGATTACTCGGTTCCTTGACAACGAGTCCTCGGGCGAAGAATTGGACACCTCTAAATCGCAATGACGGGTCTCGTGATCGGTCGCTGGCGGCTAAGTTCGGGTCCGGCCGAAAGTTTTGGTTGCGAATTTTGGGCTGCAGGACTCTTATCCAGGGAAGAGGGAAACTCTCATGTGTCGCTGTGGCCGTGGCTGATTCGAAACCATCGCTGGTCGAGCGGCTGTTTGCCGAGCACCGGGCCGCCCTGCAGACGTTCTTCCGGCGGCGCATCCGGAGCCCGTCCGATGCACCGGATCTGGCGCAGGAGGTGTATGTGCGCATGCTGCGGATCAGGGACCAGGAGGCAATTCGAAATCCCGTCCACTACCTCTACACGGTCGCCAACAATCTTGTGAAGGAGCACGCGGTCCTGGAACACCGGCAGGCCGCCTGCATTGACATCGACGAGGCACCGGCGCGGGAGCAGCTTGAGACGCTGCCCGCATTCGACATGGATCTCGACGCGACGCAACGGGCGGCGCGGCTTGGTGCCGTGCTGAAGCAGCTTTCTCCGAGATGTCGCGCGGCGGTGGTCCTGCGCTTCACACATGAACTCTCCTTCCGGGAGATCGGGGACCACCTCGGCGTGTCCCCGCAGATGGCCAGGAAGTACGTGGTTCAGGCGCTGGGTCATTGTCGACGCCGCATGGCGCGGCTGGGTTGAATTTATGATCTCAAACGAAGAGCAGGTGCGTGCCGCTGTGGCCGAACAGGCCGGCGAGTGGTTCGTGGCAAATGATGAGGGGCCGCTGAATGCGCGGGACGCTCTAGCCCTCGCTGGCTGGCTGAGGACCTCGCCCGTCCATGTCGAGGAGTTCCTCGGCGTGTCGGTGATCGCACGTGATCTGCGCGCGCTCGGCATGGCTGCTGAATTCTCCGTCGATGCCGTTGTTGCAAACGCACGGGCCGAGGATGCCACTGCCATCCGATCAATCTGGCCACGTGTGACCGCCCCTGTCAGAGGCCGACCCCATCGCCGCTGGTTGACGGCCGCGGTCACGTTGGCCGCGATGGTGGCATTGAGCGTGGGGCTGTTCTCGTTGTGGAACGCGGGGTTCATGGCGCCGATATCGGCGCCCGGCGGTACGACGGCGCTGCACTTCGAGACGCGTCACGGCGAACAGCTGAGTGTTCGTCTGTCAGATGATTCTGTACTGCACCTGAATACCGACAGTGCGGTCGCCGTGCGCTACGACAAGAGGGAGCGATACGTCACGCTGACGTCCGGCGAGGCGGACTTCGAAGTCGCCCATGACGCCGGGCGCGCATTTCGGGTGTTCGCCGGATCGGCCGAGGTGGTGGACATCGGCACCACATTCAATGTGCGCATGGAAGAAAACTCGACCGTGGTCACCGTGGTCGAGGGCCGGGTATCCGTCGGGCTGTCCCCGATGTTGCCTAAGCCCGGCGCGCGATCAGGCGAGAACCACGCGCCGCAATTTGTTCAGCTGGGTGCCGGCCAGCAGATCAGGGTGGCTGAGGACGGATGGCCGGGGACAGCCGCAACGATCGACACCCGGCGCACCACAGCCTGGCTGCGTCGACAGATTGTGTTTGAACAGGAGCCGCTGGAGCGCGTCGCGGCCGAATTCAATCGCTATGGGCAGAAGCCGATCGAGATCGTCACGCCGGCGTTACGGAATCTGCAAATCAGCGGGGTGTTCGCCACCGACGACACCGACGCATTCATTGCCTTTCTGCGCAGCCTCAAGGGTGTGCGAGTCGAGGAGACCGCGACTCGGATTCGCGTCTTGCGGAGTCCAGGCGCAGCCCCAGCCGACTACACCTAACTGCCACACTGCGCTACGCTTCTGATCAAGGCACGCAGGGACGGCTGCCTCAATGGGAAGTGTATGGGCAGTCGATCGCGTCAACCGCTAGCGGATATCTCGACAGCGGTATCCAGGGTGCTGCGTGCGCTCTCGGTCTGCGCCCCCATAGCGCTGTTTGAAGCTCCGCCGACCCTAGCCCAGACGTTCGAGCACACCTCGCTCACCGCCGACATTCCCGCACGGCCTCTGGCGGAGGCGCTCGCAACATTCGCCAGCCAGACCGGGCTGCAGCTGGTCTATGTCTCAGATGTCGTGCGCAACCGAAGATCGCATGGCGCTGCTGCGGGACTAACCGCAGATGAGGCGCTCGCCCACCTGCTCGAAGGCACCGGACTGCGCTTCGAGTATCTGACGCCGTACAGCGTTCGAATTCTCGCCGCTGCGGGCGCGCGGAGCGAGGCTACTATGCACGCACCGGAACGCGAAGAGTTGCGCGAGGTGATTGTCACGGCCAATCGCCGCGAGGAGGACCAGCAGGACGTGCCCATGAAGATTCAGGTGCTGACCGCCGACACACTTGCCAAGCTCAACGCCACGACCTTCGATGACTTCGTGAGCTACCTGCCGGGCGTCACCGCACACGGCGTGGGACCCGACCAGAGCAATATCTTCATGCGCGGCCTGGCGACGGCTCAATCTCCCATACAAGGGGCGGGCTTTGGCGGCGTTTTCCCGAACGTCGCGCTCTACATCGATGAGCAATCCGCACAGCTTCCAGGTCGCAATCTCGATCTGTACGCCGCGGATCTCGAGCGCATTGAGGTACTGGAAGGCCCGCAGGGCACGCTGTTTGGAGCGGGCGCGCAGGCGGGCGTCGTGCGCTACATCACCAACAAGCCGAAGCTCGGCGTGTTTGAAGGAGCGGTGAACGCAGGCGTTGCCACAACCGAGCACGGTGCGCCAAGCAACAATTTTGACGCCACCATTAACATTCCGCTCGTCACCGACCATCTGGCCGTGCGCGGTGTGATTTACAATGAACGCCGAGGCGGATACATCGATAACATTCCCGCGACCTTCGCCCGCGCCGATACCGACCTCGGCATTGTCGCTTACGAGGGCGGCAAGGTCCCGGTCAACAGCGTTGCGATCAACAACTTCGCCATCGCCGGGAGCGACATCAATCCGGTCACCTACCGCGGCATCCGCGCAGAGGCCTTGTTTCAGTTCGATGACGACTGGAGCGCGCTGCTGGCACAGTCCTACCAGGGCATCGAGGCGGATGGCGTGTTTGCAGAGATGGCGGAGAATTCGCTCGGCCAGCCGCAACCCGATCTTAGCGTGCAACTCTTCAACCCGTCCTACAACAAGGACAGGTTTGAGAATACCGCGCTGACGATTGACGGACGGGTCGGCGCGCTGAAGCTACTCTATGCAGGCGCATACCTGGTGCGCAATGTCGAACAGGTTCAGGACTACACCGGCTACTCACGCGACGCGTACGCCGTCTACTATCAGTGCGTCAATCCGACCGCAAATTCAGCGACGCCGAATCCTGCGGCTGCGAAATGCTTCTCGCCCAGCTCGACTTGGCACACCAGGGAGCGCAATACTCACCAAACCCATGAACTGCGGCTGAGCACGCCCGCTGATTGGCGGATTCGGGCGGTCGGCGGACTGTTCTATGAAGACTATAAACTGCAGGATCAGGTCGACTGGTTCTATCTTACGGCGCTTCAGTACTTCAATCCGATCGCACCGCCGACCGGCTACTACGCCCCACTCAACGGCTACCCCCCAATTGGACCGCTCGTACCCTTTCCGGTCACGTCGATCGATCCGAACGTCCGGCCGCCGGGCGATGCCTTCTTCAACGACATCACGCGGGGTTACAGCCAGAAAGCCGCCTACACATCGGTCGACTTCGATGTCATTCCGTCGAAGCTGACTCTGACGGTCGGCACGCGCTACTCCAGTACCAATACCTGGGAGGTCGGCTCGACCGTGGGGAGTGAGGGCTGCCAGCTGATCTTCAACCCCAACGCGGCCAATCCATGCGTGAATGAGCGAATGTATCGGGACTTCTTCAATATCAACGCAGAAGAGCTTGACCGGACCTTTTCCGGTTTCAAGAGCCGCGCGAACCTCAGCTGGAAGATCACTGAGGATGCGCTTCTGTACTACACCTGGTCGCAGGGGTTCCGAGCAGGGGGATTCAATCGGTCATCCATCAACTGTGCGTGCGACTCGCCGCTGAATGCGGGCCCGAATGCGTGGCAAGCACAGGCCAATCGGCACGGAAGCTGGGTGCCGCCCATCGCCTATGCACCCGACAGCCTCACCAACAACGAGCTGGGCTGGAAAACGATGTGGCTGAATCGGCGCATCCAGTGGGACGGCGCGATTTACCAGGAGAATTGGAATAACGCACAGATTGCTGTCGACGCGCCTGGTTTCATCGCCATGGTGACGACCCTCAACGGCGGTAACTACCAGGTTCGCGGCATTGAGAGCTCGCTGGTGGCTCGCGTCACGGGCGGGCTCAGCATCGAGGCCGGGGGCGCCTGGAGTCACAGCGAGTTGATCAAGGAGGCGACGTTCCGGTGGGGGGACGGAACCCCGATCGACTTCAGCACGCTGCAGGACGTCAATCAAAAAACGATCCCGAATCCCGGCGGAGTGCTCGGCAGCCCGCTCGCCGGGGCGCCTGCCTTCCAAGGCAACATACGCGCGCGCTACGAGATCGACTTCAGCGGCTATAACACGTTCGCCCAA
>Ga0302326_10021785_pt1 | contig 13126 bp, 9 predicted proteins | sample Palsa_T0_3_FD_202264 | JGI IMG/M metagenome (GOLD analysis project Ga0302326, IMG submission 202264) | Peat permafrost microbial communities from Stordalen Mire near Abisko, Sweden - Palsa_T0_3 | ecosystem: Environmental > Terrestrial > Soil > Palsa > Peat permafrost | place: Sweden: Abisko... | reverse complement strand
GCAGCCATCAGTCCGAGCAGCGTCGGATTTCCCGTTTTCTTCGCGCTGCCGGTCGCCATCGTAAAGATCGTATCGCCGTCGAACATCGTGTGCGAGGGCGCGATTGCGCGCGCGATTCCGTCTTGCGCCATTTGCGCAATCTTCTGCGCTTGCGCTTTGGTGAGTTCGGCATTCGTCGCAATCACGCCGATCGTCGTCGCCGTTCCGGCCGCGAGTATCGCAGGAATCTCGCCGCCAAGGATCGTTTGCACCGCGTTGATCTTCTTCTTACCGTCGGCGCTGCGCGCACCCGCAACGACTTTGCCGTTCGCGGGATCGATCACATCCCCGATCGCGTTGACCGCCACGATTGCACCGACGACCAGACCGTCGAGCGTCACGGATGCCGTGCCGATTCCGCCTTTCATTGCGCGGTCAAATCCGAAAAGCTTGCCGACGGTCGCGCCCGCACCAGCGCCGACGTTCCCTTCGGCCGGACGTTCCGTCGTTGCCGATTCGCAGGCTGCATAACCCGCGGCCGAATCGGGACGAATCTTTGGATCGCCGACGGTAAGATCGAACAATATGGCCGCGGGCACGATCGGAACTTTCGCGACCCGGACGTCGTAGCCGATGCCGTGCTCGTCGAGCCAGCGAACGACGCCGGTCGCGGCATCCAAGCCGAATGCGCTGCCGCCCGCAAGCGTGATCGCGTTGACGCGATCGACGAGATTTTCCGGATTGAGCAGATCGGTTTCGCGCGTTCCGGGAGCGGAGCCGCGCACGTCAACGCCTCCGACGGCGCCGGCGGGCGGCGCGAGGACAACGGTACACCCCGTCGGTCGCGCGTTCGACGTCCAGTGGCCAATTTTGATGCCGTCGACGTCGGTAATCGCGCTATGCGGATCGATCATAAATGAGGCGGACTGCGCATCTCCAAGCGACGCGGCAACCATCGCGCCGGTTGCTGCGCTCGCGACAAACGATCTTCTCTTCACCGTGACGTGCGAATTGTTTGCGAGAGGGGAATCTTCCCATCTATCGTTAGCCCGAATTCATACGCGTCCGAACGCAAGTAGCAGAGGGTATTTTCGAGCGCCGCCCCGTCTTCGTCGTAACTGGTGCGATCCAAGATCAAGACGGGCTCTGCCGGAGCGACCTCGAGTAGACGCCCCGGACCCTGACCCGCCGTCTGCGCGCGAATCGTAAGGTTGGCGCGCGCGATCTTCTTGCCGAGCCGCTCCAAGATACGATAGATGGGCGTCGACGCGACGTCGTCGCGCGACACGTCCGACGTGACCGGATGCATGTGAATGTATGTCACGGCAAACGGCGAGCGCTCGAGCTTGTATAAACGCATCACGAGCATCGCACTGTTCGTTCCGAGTCGCTTTGCGATCTGCGCGCTCGGGGTTACCTTACGGAAGTCGAGCAGCGAAAATTCGGGTTTGAGTCCGCGCGCAACCAGCCCGTCGTAGAAGCCGCGCAGAGGCTCAGCGAGATCCTGGTGCACCTTCGGCGACGCGACGAACGTACCAACGCCTCGACGTCGTATGACGAGTCCGCGCCGCTCGAGGACGGACATCGCCTGTCGGACGGTGACGCGACTGAGCCCATAGCGATCGACGAGCTCGAATTCGCCCGGCAGACGGCGGCGCGGACCATATTCGCCGCTATAAATTCGGCGCGCCAAGTCCTCGGCCAGCTGCACGTAAAGTGCCTCGGGACCGTCGAACTTGGCGTGCGCGAAACCCCTCTCGGCCAAGACAAAAGTCATGTTACATCCTAGAGACAATGTCAGGCAAGAGGGAACACGATGTACCTAGGCCGACAAGCCTAGCGTGAAATCGTATCGTATTGCGACCATCGCCGGCGACGGCATCGGAAAAGAAGTCGTACCGGAGGGTATCCGCGTCGTCGACGCCGCCGCCAAGAAGGCGGGGATCAAATTCGAGTGGGATGCGTTGCCCTGGAGCTGCGAGGTCTTCGCGGCGACCGGCAAGATGATGCCGGATGACGGCCTTGCGCGGATCGCGCACCACGACGCGATCTTCTTAGGCGCCGTCGGGTGGCCAAGCGTCCCCGATCATGTCTCGCTTTGGGGTTTGCTCATCCCGATTCGGCGCACGTTCCGGCAATACGTCAACTTGCGGCCGGTGCGTCTGATGCCCGGGATCGAATCGCCGCTTGCCAACCGCAAGACCGGCGATATCGATTTTTGGATCGTGCGCGAGAACAACGAAGGCGAATATTCGTCGATCGGTGGCCGTCTCAACGAGGGCACCGATGACGAGCTCGTCGTGCAAGAATCGGTGTTCACGCGACGCGGCGTCGACCGGATCTTGCGGTTCTCGTACGAGCTCGCGCGCAGCCGTCCGAAAAAACATCTAACCTCGGCAACGAAATCAAACGGCATCACGATTACGATGCCGTATTGGGACGAACGCGTCCGCGCGATGGCAGCGACATATCCCGACGTTAAAACCGACCAATACCATATCGACATCCTTACCGCGCACTTCGTCCAGCATCCGGATTGGTTCGATGTCGTCGTCGGGTCGAATCTGTTCGGCGACATTCTTTCCGATCTCGGGCCGGCCGTTACCGGAACGATCGGGATCGCACCCTCCGCGAATCTCAATCCGGAGCGTGAATTTCCGTCGATGTTCGAACCGGTGCACGGATCTGCACCCGATATTGCAGGCAAGCGTATCGCCAATCCGATCGGTCAAGTCTGGTCGGGGGCAATGATGCTCGAACATCTTGGTTATCCCGATGCCGCAAATGCAATCGTGCATGCAATCGAAAAGGTGCTGCAAAGCGGCCCGCGCACGCGCGACATCGGCGGGACGGCAAGCACGGAGGACGTGGGGAAAGCGATCGCCGAGGCGATCTAGCGGCCTCGAATTCGAAACGGCGCGTCCTCTTCGACCTTCACACCTGCTGCGTTGCGCGCGATGATGCGCAGCGGATAGGCGCGGACGAAGAACGGCGGCACGTCGATCATGTGAAGCGCAAACGCGAAGTGCCCAACTTTCGGCCTAGGTACGCTGAAAGCGAAGAGATTCGTCGTGATCTCGAGGCTCGCGGTGTTCGATGACGCAATAATCTCGCCGCTCCAGTCGTTTCCAAGTGCAACGTCGAGACTCGAAAACCGGACCGCTTGAATTTGCGGGAGCGCATCCGGCGCCGCTATGACGGGCTGCGGCCAATCGGCCGGTACGTGTTCGGCGACCACGACATTCGAGGGGACGCGCGGGGGAGTCGATGCGCATCCGCTCGTTGCAATGCACACAATCAGCGGCCAGGAGAACCAGTACCTGGGCCGGTAGCTGGGGGAATGTCGATTGCGCCGCCGCGCAACGCGACGCTCGATCTCGCGATCAGCGTCATCGGCCTTTGGCTGGCCAGCGGTTTCCTTTGGGACTCCTGGGCGCATTTGCACGTTCCAGTTGAGACATTCTTCACGCCGTACCATGCAATCTTCTATGCGGCGATGCTCGTGGGCGCTATTATCATGACGGTTACGGCGCTCAAAAATCGCGCGCACGGCTATCGCGGTTGGAATCTCTTGCCCAAGGCCTATCAAGCCGCGCTCGTCGGCGTCCCGATATTCTTCATCGGCGGCATCGGCGACCTGATCTGGCACACCATTTTCGGGATCGAGGATCGCGTCGACGCGGTGACGAGTCCGACCCATTTGATCATCGGGATCGGCGTTCTGACCGTCACCAGCGCGCCGATTCTTTCCGCACTCGAAGCTCGCGCTGATTTACGGACGCTGTGGTCTCAGGTGCCGTTGCTTTTTTCGCTGGCGACCTGGCTCGAATTCGTCCATTTGGGAACTGCATACGCATTCGATCCTTCGGCGGCCAGGATGTACGCGCCGGCCGACGCGATTCCGTATTCCCCGGATTACTTCACGAACACGACGCTCTTCTTATATAAGACGGGGACCGGAGTCGCGGTCATTATCCTGCAGTCGCTGATCGTTATGCTCTTTGCGGTTTGGCTCGCGACACGATTTCGGTTGCGTCCGGGCGCGATGACGATCTTCTTCGTACTCGGGAACTGCATCATCGCGGCCGCCCTCACAAATGACACGCCGATGTTGCTCACGTATGTCGTGATGGCGCTCGCGGCCGGCATCGTCGCCGACACAATCATTGCGCGCTCACCTGATGCCCCGCTTACAGGAAAATCGCTTCACATCTATGGTTTCGTCGTCCCGATCGCTTACTACGCCGCATATTTTGCCGTCACGCTTGCCACCGGAGGCGTTTGGTTCTCTCCGCCGCTACTCGGCGGAGCGCTCTTATGGGCCGGCGTCTGCGGTCTCGGCGTGAGCTTCTTGCCGAACACGCAGGCCGCGCAATAAATGCAGAGCGTCGCATTCGTCGGTCTCGGAACGATGGGCGGACCGATGGCACGAAATCTCGTACGCGCGGGGTACGCCGTTCGCGCCTATGATCCAAATCCCGACGCTGTCGCAAAGATCGTTAAGGAAGGCGCCGTGGCCGCCGCGTCACCGGCCGAAGCTGCACGCGACGCCGACGTTGCAATCACAATGGTCCCGGACTCGCCGCAAGTCGAGGATGCGCTGCTCGGCCCGAGCGGAATCGCCCGTACGCTGCCGCAATCTGCGGTCTACATCGACATGAGCACGATCGCGCCGTCCGCGACCGACCGCTTCATCGCCGCGCTTCATCAGCGCGGAATCGAAATGGTCGACGCGCCGGTCGGTCGCTCGCCGCAGCACGCGGCCGACGGAAAACTGCTGATCATGGTCGGCGCGACGCCGAACGCACTCGAGCGCGTACGTCCCATCCTCGAGCGGATGGGCGATACGATCATTCACTGCGGAGCGCCCGGAATGGGCTCGCGCATGAAGATCGTCAACAATTTCATGTCGGTCACCCTCAACGTGACGACGGCTGAAGCGCTGATACTCGCCGAACGCAGCGGACTGAGCCCGGAAATCGCACGCTCGGTGATGCTCGGGACAACTGCTGGGCAGGGACATATGGCAACGACATATCCGGCCAAGGTTTTGCGTGGCGATACCTCGCCCGGTTTCGCGATCGATCTTGCGTATAAGGATCTCCTACTCGCGCTCGATCTCGCGCGCGAAGTCGGTCTCGACGTTCCGACTGCAGACGCAGCACGCCCGGTTTACGAAGCCGTTCGAAAAGACGGACTCGGCCGCGAGGACTGGACCGCGCTCTACACTTATTTGCGCAACGACAAAAAAGGTTAGGGAAACCGCTCCGTCCGGTTGAGCGCGCGCATCTTTGCAAGATACGCATCGCGCGTTAGCTTCGGTTTGAATGAGGCGACGATGTCCTTGGCACGTTCCGCATCGCCGGCCAACAAATCGACGAGCGTGTGCGCCATGGCTTTGGCCGGCGTGATGTAGGCATCAGTCGGATCGGTTATACGAAAATCGACCGTGTGGTTTGCGCCGGAGCAGCCCCCGTGATTCGGATGCAGTACGGGCATCACGTGACAGAGGTCGCCCGCATCGGTCGATGCCGAATTCGTCGGTGACTCACCGTAACGCGCGGCTCCGACGAGCTCCACGGCGTTTTCGCGGAACACGTTGCCGAGCTCGCGATCGACCGAAAGCGGTAGATAGCCTGAGAGCGTTCGGATCTCAACGCTAGCTCCGAGCGCGAGCGCGCCGGCGTGCAGGGAGCGATCGATCTTCGCAGCCGCTTCGTCGATGGCTTCGAGCGATGCCCCACGCACAAAGGTTTCCAAGCGCACGTCGGCCGGCACGACGTTGATCGCATCTCCGCCGCGCGTGATGATCGGATGGACACGAATGTGGTCTTCATCGCGGAATGTCTCGCGCTGCATGTGCATCGCCTGGATTGCCAGCGTTGCGGCATTAAGCGCATTGATGCCGCGATACGGCGCATTGCCCGCATGTGCGGCACGTCCGATGAATCGGGCTTGTTTCGCGACGAACCCGTTGTAGTTCCAGGTCATCGAGAGGAGATTCCCGTTCGGCGTTCCGGAGGCGTGCACCATCATCGCAAGATCGATGTCGTCGAACACGCCGTCTTTCAACAACTCGGGCTTGCCGCCGAGAAACTCGACCTTGCCGCGACGGGCGAGATCCGTGCGCCATTCCAGATCAACGTACTCTTCGGCGGGGACTGCGAGAAAAACGATCTCACCGGCTAGATGCGCGGCGGCGTCGCTTTCGATCAATGCGGTTGCAACGCCGAGCAGATGCGTCAGTTGCGCATTATGTCCGCAAGCGTGCGCGACCCCGGTAGCCGGATCCGCGCTCGGATGTCCGGGCACCGGAAGTCCGTCTAGCTCGCCCATCACGCAAATCGTGGGGCCAGGTTTGCCGAAACGTAGGCGAGCGCGTACACCGGTAAGCGCTAAACCTTCCTCGACCTGCAAATCGAGTCGCCGTAACGCATCCGCAATGCGCGCCGAGGTGCGCTCCTCGCGAAAGCCGATCTCCGGATGCGCGAAGATGTCGTTTCCAAAATGCGTGAGCGTTTGCGCGTGCGCATCGATGATCGACGCGAGCTTGTCCTTGAGCTCTTGCATCGGAGGGCTCGCTAACACGCGAGCGCGTATGTTTCGCGGCGAGGATCGGCCGCGGCTTCGCGCACGTTTGCGGGGCTCAGCAAAATGATGCCCGCTCCTCCGAACGACGCGCTGTGCGCCGGAAAATCGACGACCCGATGCCCCAGCGCAACGAGCGCTGCCCGCACGTCGGGAGAAACGCCCCGCTCGACGTTGAGCTCGCCCGATGGCGTGACGAACCAACGCGGAGCGTCGATTGCGCGCTGCGGTTCGAGGCCATCGTCGATCAAGCGCGTCAACAGCTCCATATTGGTGTAAGTCTGGCTCGGTCCGCCGGGCGTCCCCAGGCAGATCGCGGCACGGCCATCTTTCCGAACGAGCAGCGGATTGAGCGTGTGCATCGTACGTTTACCGGGCTCGAGTGCGTTCGGCGACGACGGATCGAGCGAGAATCCCGTCATGCGGTTGTTGAGCAGCGTCCCCGTCCCCGGGATAACCTCGCCGGACCCAAAGATATGATAGACGCTCTGCAGCAGCGAGACCGCATTACCGTCTCCATCGACGACGGCGGCGTAGCTTGTATCGGTGCCGGCCTGCGCCAGAAGGCTTGCAGCCTCGTAATTGCGCGCACGCAGCGGGTCGATTTCTTTCGCGCGGATGGCTGCATGCTTGCGATCGAGGAGTTCAGGAACGGCACGCTCCGAAACGAAGGCCGGATCGCCGAGATGACCGCGCATGTCGCTCATCGCAATTTTCATCGCTTCGACGTGCATGTGAATGCGCTCGGCGCTCGAGTCCTCGAGATCCGCAAGCGGAAAGTGTTCGAGGATCTGCATCGCTTCGAGGACCGTGATGCCGACCGAAACGGGCGGCTGTCCGATCAGCTCGTAGCCGCGATATGTCGCGCGCAGCGGATCGCGCCACTCGGATTCATATCCGGCCAGATCTTCGGCGCGCAAGAGCGCCCCCGTCGCTTTCGCGTACTTGTCCAGTGCTTGGGCAAACGCACCGCGATAAAAACTCTGCGGACCCTCGCTCGCGATCGCTTCAAGCGTACGCGCGAGATCCGATTGCACGAGGACTTCGCCCGCTCGCGGCGCGCGTCCGTTCGGATAATAGACGCGATACGTTTCCGGAAAGCGGCGCAACGTTTCTTCATTTTTCGCGAGCGTCGATGCAAACAGCGCCGAGACCGGGGCGCCATGCGCAAGCTCGATCGCCGGCGCGACAACGTCGCCGAATGCAAGACGGCCGAAGCGCGTGATCGCACGGTACCAACCGTCGACCGCGCCCGGAACCGAAGCAGCGCGAAGACCGAGATGTTCGATGCCACTGGGAAATGCATCGCGCGTTGCGAGTCGCGGCGCCGGTCCACTTGCATTAAGCGCAAAGACTTCGTTGGTTCCGGCTTTCGCGAACAGCAAGAACAAATCGCTGCCGAGACCGCACGCATCGGGTTTGAGGACGGCCGCAGCGGCTGCGACCGCGATCGCCGCATCAATTGCATTGCCGCCGGCTTGCAACATTCGCAGGCCGGCTTGCGCGGCGAGCTGATGACCCGCAACAACCGCCGCGTTTCTTCCCATAATCGTCGGCCGCGTAGTAAGGGCGAATGACGTACCGAAGCTCATCTCTCGAAGGCTCCTACAGATGGCCCGGAGCAATATCCTCTCGACGATGTCCTATTTTGAGCCGATTCTCGACCACGCCGTCGTCGACGCTCGCAATGGCATCGACGATGCGGCAACGCTTTATCGACGGCTCGGCTTTTCGCTCACCGCGCGCGGCTACCATACGCTTGGCTCGGTTAATCACCTCGCCGTATTCCAAACGAACTTCATGGAGCTGCTCGGTTGGGAAGGTGACGGCGAAAGTCCCCGCCCCGAGCTTGCACGCTATCCTACCGGTTTGAACGGACTCGTCTTCCGCGCGGACGATGTGGATACGCTGACCGCAGCATTCACCAACGCTGGTTTGCCGGCGCGACCACCGGACTCGTTTTCGCGCCCGGTTCGTCTACCAAACGGCGCGCAGACGGATGCGCGATTTCGCACGGTTCGCTTCGAGGGGGGAACCTTCGGGTCGACTCGTCTCTACTTCTGCGAACACTTCACGCCCGAACTCGTTTGGCGTCCGGACTGGCAACATCACGACAACGGCGCGCTCGATATCGCGCGCGTTATCATTCAGGCCGCACAGCCGCATCGCCTTGGTACGCTCTTCGCAACGATGTTCGGAGAAGCCGCAACATCGCTTGAAGGCGACTGCTGTGTCGTGCGAGCGAACGGAGTTCGCATCGAGATTATGCCGCGTGCCGAGATCGCGCGTGCGTTTCGCGATGCGGCACCCGATCTCGGAAACCGCGACGAAGCGATGGCCGGACTGACGATCCGCACCTCGAGCCTTGCCACCACGGCTGCAGCGCTTTCCGCCGGATCGATCCCGACCATGCAGATCGGCAACGAGCGCATTCTCGTCCCGGCCTCTGCGGCACTCAACGTTATGCTCGAATTCGCTCTGTAGCCTCGAGCTCGGCGCGCACATCACGAAACAAGCTCTTCCAATCGTTCGGCGCGTGCTGCCGGAATAAACGCATCGTCGGATACCATGGAGAATCCGGGCGTTGCAGCTGCCATAGCCAATAGCTGCCAAATCCGTTGAGCAGCCAGACCGGCTTTCCGAGCGCTCCCGCGAGATGCGCGACCGCCGTATCAACCGAAATGATCAGATCGAGCGCGGAAATTGCCGCTGCGGTGACGCCGAAGTCGGTGAGCTCGGGCGCGAGGTCGATCATCGGTAACGCGAGCATCGGCTCGTGCGCACCCTTTTGCAAGCTGATCCACCGGACGCCCTCAATACCCGCAAGTTTCGCGAACTCGCCAGGGGGCGCCGAACGATAGCGATCCAGCAAATGGCCGGGACTCCCGGCCCAAACAAGACCGATCTTCAAATCGTCGCCCAGCTCCGCGAAGCGTTTTCTGAAGCGATTCGTCAGCTCGCTCGATGCAGTTAAATACGGAACGGTGCTTGGCACGTTCGTCTCATCGATGCCCAAAACGAAGGGCAGGCTGCATAAGGGCAAGTACGCGGTGAACGTTTCCAGAATCGCGGGGTCGCAGCGATCGACGACGACGCGAACATCGGTCCGCTCCTTGAACAACGGTAAAAGCTCGGTTGGAACTTCGACGACGACGTCGCCTGTACGTGCCGCAACATCCGGAAAGAAGCGCGACGTCAATATGAAATCGCCAAGACCTTGCTCGCGTGCGATCAGAAGCTTTCCGTTCAACCGCTCTCCTGTCCAGATCGGAAGACGGTCGCGATACGGGAAATGGCTGCGCATGTGCGGATCGTGCTGCCGCCACTCGACTTCCGCCCAACCCTTCCCGAGCTCTCCCGCAAGCAAAAGGCCCATTCCGTAATTGAGATGCGCGAGTGGCTCGCGCGGCGCGAGATCGACGGCCTTCTTTCCACACACGAGCCCTTCGTCGATTCGTCCCAGCCGCTGAAAGAGGACGCCGAGATTCATATCCGCCTCGTGCCTCTGCGGTTCGATTAATGCAGCACGCCGAAAGTAGCGTTCGGCAGCGGAAAAATCGCCGCGCTCGCATTCGGCTTGTCCCATGAGGATCGTCGCCGACACGTCGTTTGGATTGCGCGAGAGGACTGACTCGCAGACACGCACGGCTTCGTCCGGACGGTGCAACGCGATCAGCGAATCGCCGAGCGCGTGATACGCTTCGATCTGATCCGGATCGCGCGCGGAAAGGCGTCGCAAAACGACAACCGATTCGTCGTACCGTCCCGTCGTATTGAGAGCAACGCCAAGACTCAATGCAGCGGTCGCGTTGTCCGGCTCACGTCGCAAGACGTCCTGAAAGACCTCGATCGCTTCATCGAAGGCGTTCTGCTGATAGCGCGCGATCCCTAAGCGCAGCCTCGTCTCGATGTTGTCGGGTTGCACGCGCAAGATCTTGCGGTAAGCGCTCGCCGCTTCTTCGAAGCGCTTTTGCACCTCGAGCACTTTGCCGAGGTTGAAGACCGCTGCGAGATTATCGTTCGACGATGCTGACGCGAGCAAGAACAAGCGCTCGGCGTCTGCATAGTCACGTCGCGAAAAGGCGATGGCGCCAGAAATGTTCAGCGCTTCGGAGCTACCGGTTTCGCTGGCCAGCACCTCATCGCAGAACCGCTTGGCTGCGGCGAGATCACCAGCCCGGAATGCTGTTGCGGCGCGCTCCAAGAGATTTCGCTCTCGCTGTTTCACGAATTCTCTCTACCCACTGTGCCGGGCCCTTCGTTCGTTAGTTCTACTGCGAGCGACGATCCGCGCGAACTCGAGCTTGTTGCGGGGCTGGCTGCGTAGCAGCCAGCTTCTGCGAAATGAGCTCGGGCGTCTGCGAAGCGGCGAAGAGGAAACCTTGCGCGTGACGACACCCGAGCCGTATCAGCGCATCGGCTTGTCGTTGATGTTCGACTCCTTCAGCGATCACGTCAACCTCATACGACGCAGCCAATTGTGTCAGCATCTTGACGATAGGCTCGCTGCCTAGACCGCCGCTCCGTCCGTGAATGAACGAGCGATCGATCTTGAGTGAGTCGATCGGAAACTCTTGGAGATAGCGCAGCGACGAATATCCGGTTCCAAAGTCGTCGATGCAAAGCTTGACACCTAAGCCGCGCAAGCCGACGAGCGCTGCGTTGGCATAATTGCTGCTGCGCAGAATGGCGTGCTCGGTGATCTCGATCGTCAGCTCAGCCGGGTCAACTGAACGCTCGCGCAGCAGGCGCTCGACGAACGGCACGATATCCGGCTGCAAGATTTCTTGTACGCCGAGGTTCACGTGAAGCGAAAACGGGCGTCCGGCGCGCGCCGGGGCCCACTCTGCGTAACGCCGGCACGATTCAGTTAGGACGAAGCGGCCGATCGGAACGATTGCGCCGACTTCCTCGGCGAGCGGGATGAATTCACCCGGCGAGACCTTGCCCAGCGTCGGATGGCTCCATCGAATCAACGCTTCGACGCCGACCATCGCGCCGTCGGTTAGCATAACGATTGGTTGATATTCGACGGTGAACTGGCTGCCGTCGACCGCGTCGCGCAGACCGTTGATCAAACCCAAGCGGCGCGCGGATTGCGAGTGCATCTCCGCATCGAACAGCGCTTTGCGTGAGCGGCCGCCTGTTTTTGCGGCATACATCGCAACGTCGGCCTCGCGCAAAACGTCCGAGATTGTGATATGACGCTGGTCGAGGATCGCGATGCCGACGCTCGCGGAGGCAAAGACCTTGCCGGCTTCGTGCTCGATCGGTTGGATGATCTCGTTGATCATCGCATCAACGTGATCTTGGACTTCTTCGGTTCCGGTGCGATCGCGCAGCAGCACTGCGAACTCATCGCCGCCGAGTCGCGCCACAACATCGCTGCGCTGGGTGGTAGCGCGCAAACGTTCGGCGACGCGCAGCAAGACCAAATCTCCCGCCAAGTGCCCGAGCGTATCATTGATCGTCTTGAACTCGTCGAGATCGACGAATGCGACCGCGTTCGTGCGCCCGGCAACCGTGCCGGCGCGCAGCGTGGCCTCAAGCTCTTCCGCAAAAAGTTGCCGATTGGGCAGACGCGTGAGCCCGTCGTGGGTCGCTTCGTAACGGAGCTGCGCGTGACTGGCCTCGAGCAAGCGCCGCCGTTCGACTTCAGCCGCATGCGCGCGCGCGTTTGCGAGCGCGAGCCCGACCAAATTGACGAAGAGCTGCATCGAGCGTAGCGTCTCTCGGGGCGGAATCGAGCCGTCTTCGGGACCGTCGACGCCCATGTAGCCAAGCATTCCGCCCAGACGGTCGCGCAACACGAAGGTCAGTGAGTCGCGTTCATGCCACCGTTCGGGTGCCTGACGCGGTGCATCCGCAGGAAGATCTCCCGAATAAATCGAGCGCGACCATTGCGTATCGGTCTCGGCCGGAATGAAATAGCACGATTCAAAGACTTCGAATTCGCGCTTGAGGATCGCGCGAATCTCGTCACGCCCGACGCGTTCACCGATGCGTTGCGTAGTCAGGCTTTGCGGCCAGCCCTGCATCACCCGCCGCTGCATCGGCGCCGATGCGTCTTCAGCGGCGACGATCGTGACGTACTTGAAAAGGAAGAGATCGCGGACTGCTAGCGCAATCGAATCGAGCCCGCGGTCGAGATCTTCGGCTTCGAGAATATCGCGCGTTACGGCAAGGAGCCGCGCCAGCGGTGCCTCGAGCGGAATTGAGGCCACAGTCAGCCGCCTAGAGTTTGAAGGGCCAGTGGGGGCGAGGTTTGACCGGCACTTGCGGCGGTGGAACGTACGTCGACAATCCCGCATCAACGAAACCTTGCAGGATCACCGGATTCGTCTCTTCGACGGTCACGCGTCCGCTGGCGCGGATCCGGAGCGTCTCGTTGTTGAGGAGCGCGAAGTCATTTCCGCCGACGTCCGCGACGATGTCACCGGCACCGCAATCCAGGCACGTAAGAATATCGCCGCTCATGCTATCCGCCAAGAGCGCGGTCGTTCCACGAATCGCGATTCGCGCGAAGCGCGTCGAGACGACGTACATTTCTTGGCCGTCG
>Ga0302326_10021784_pt1 | contig 13126 bp, 9 predicted proteins | sample Palsa_T0_3_FD_202264 | JGI IMG/M metagenome (GOLD analysis project Ga0302326, IMG submission 202264) | Peat permafrost microbial communities from Stordalen Mire near Abisko, Sweden - Palsa_T0_3 | ecosystem: Environmental > Terrestrial > Soil > Palsa > Peat permafrost | place: Sweden: Abisko... | reverse complement strand
GCTCAACCAGCCGGAGGCCGTCCGGACGCTCGACACCCGGCGCGGCAAGGTCCCCGCCTACGCCTACCCGGAGGCCGCGGCCAGGGCGCTCGCCCGGGCCGCGCGGTACGCGGAGTGGCGCGGCCGACCGCACACCGCCCTGCCGGTGTTGACGGATGTGGACGCCGAGCGAGGCCGCGAGCTCGTGCAGGCCTTCCTGGCCGCCCGGCCCGGCGGCGGCTGGCTGCCGCCAGCCGAGGTCGTCGCGCTGCTCGGGCACTTCGGGCTGCCGCTGGCGCCCGCCGCCGAGGCGCGGGCGGGTGAGGACGTGGTCGCGATCGGGGTCACCGACGACCAGATGTTCGGGCCGCTGGTAATGCTCGGGCCGGCCGGGCCCGCGGCCGACCCGGCGGCCGGCCGATCGGCCCGACTAGCGCCGTTGACCGGCGTCGACGCCGACATGCTGATCGACTCGATCCATTCCGGGCCGCTGTCGCAGAGCCACCTGGGCCCGGCCGCCCGCAGTCCGGCGGCCGGGGGCTCGGCGCTGCGCGACGCGCTGCTGCGGGTCTCCCGGCTCACCGACGACCTGCCGGAAATCGCCGAACTTGACCTCAGCCCGGTCATCGCCCGCCCCGACCGCGCCGTTGTCGTTGACGCCCGTATCCGCGTCGAGCCGCAGCTTCCCCAAGACCCGTTCCTGCGCAAGCTGCGGTTAACCGGCCATTCTCACTCGGAGCGCATGTCGGCCGGGATCGCGAACGCCAGCAGGCCCGCCTCCCCGGGGGCTGTATCGGCCCAGGAGCCGGGCACGCCCAGGACCGCGACCGCAGCGGTGGGGAACGCCGACGGCGGATCCGACGACGGGTCGGCCAGGCCTGCGGTGAGCTCCGCCATCCCCGGGTTGTGGCCGATCAGCAGCGCCGTCCGCCACTGCGAGGGGAACTCGCGGACCAGCATCAGCAGGCCGAGCACGGTCGCCTCGTACACCCGGGACTCGTAGCGGACCTCAGGGTCCGCGCCGGGCGCCGCGGCCCGCAGTTGGGGAGAGGCGAGTTCCCAGGTCTCGCGCGCTCGCAGCGCCGTCGAGCAGATCACCGCGTCCGGCCCGTACCCGGACTGGCCGAGCCAGCGGCCGACGGCGGGCGCGTCCCGACGGCCGCGCTTGGCCAGCGGGCGGTCATGGTCGGCGACGTCGGGCCAGTCCGACTTGGCGTGCCTGAGCAGGACCAGCCGCCGGCCGCCGCCCTGCGGTCCGTCGATCGCCGCCTCGTCAATCGCCGTCTCGTCGTTCACGGGACCACCGTCACCGGCCATTTGCCCGCCCGGACCAGGCGCACCGCCAGCGATCCGAGCAGCCGGTGGCCGGCCTTGAGCGAGGCGCCGACGACGATGGCATCGGCCCGCGTCTCCTGCGCGATGCGGGAGATCTCGTGAAACGGGTCCCCCTGGGTTGTGATGAAGGTCATAGAAATACCCAGCTCACGGGCGCGCTCGTCGGCCAGGGCGGACAATTCCTCCGCGATTTCCTGGTGTGCCTCAGCCTCCGCCGCGAGCACGCTGGCCCCGGCCGAGCTGGTGATGACGTACGCCCCCGGGCTCTGCACGTACACGGCGATCATCCGCGCGCCCTGCCTGCGGGCCAGTCCGGCCGCGTAGGCGCCCGCTCGCGAGGCCGTGACCGACTCGTCGATGCCCACCAGAATCACGGAAGGACCGTCAGTGCCAAGCTCGAACTCCCCCGGGGCCACGATCAGCAGTCTACGTTTCCGGTCAGCCTATTAACCAGAAGCGATTACGCTGGACAGGATGCAACGGGTGGCGCTGCGGGACGTTGATCTCGCGTCCTTTAAGACGTCGGTGGGAGCCGATGGCTTTGCCGACGGCACTGCGGCCGTCCAGCGCGGCGCAATCGTGCAGATGGCCTGGGAGGCCTCGCAGCAACTGCTCACCGGCACGGTCAAGGATGGCGGCGGGGAGATACGGACGGTCTCGGCCTCATTCCGCGCCTCCAACGGGTTCCCGCTCCGATTCCGCCGAGGGTACTGCAGCTGCGCCGTGGGCACCGATTGCGTGCACGTGGCCGCCCTGGTGCTCGCCGCCACCGACGAGACCCTGCTGCCCGCGAGCGCGCAGGCGGGCGGCACCGCCCGCCGGTCGACGCTGCCGTGGGAGCAGTCGCTCGACTCGCTGCTCGGCACCCCGCAGGGGAACTCCGCCCCGCCGGCCGACGAGGCGCCCGCGATCGCGCCGCTCGCGGTCGAGCTCTCCCTGGTGCAGAACACGTCCGATAACAGCCGCTACCCGAGCTACTCGACGCAGGTCAGGCAGCAGCAGATGGCCGACGACGCCACCCGCAAGCTCAAGCTCCAGGCGCGGCTGGTTCAGCCCGGGCGGGTCGGCGGCTGGGTGGCCGGCAATCTGTCCTGGTCGCGGCTCGACTACATGCTGCTGCGGGACGAGTTCCCGCCGGCCCACGTCCGCCTGCTGCACGAGCTGTTCGCGCTCTACCGGGCGAGCACCACCCAGCAGGGCTACTACACCAGCTACTCCTACGGCGGCTACGGCGGCGACCAGAAGTACCTGGACCTCTCCAGCTGCGAGTCCCACCAGCTCTGGCCGGTGCTCGACCAGGCCCAGGAGCTCGGGCTGCCGTTCGTCTACCGGGGCAAGCAGGGCACCGTGCCGCCGCCGGGCACGGCCGAGCTCACCCTGGACGTCACCAGCGACGAGACCACGCTGCTGATCGCCCCGGTGATCAAGACCTCCGACGGCGCCGACGCGGTGCCGCTGCGCTTCATCGGCAGCGAGGGCCACGGCGTCATCTACACCGACCGAGGGCAGGCCAATCACGGCGAGCTGGCCCGGTTCCGGCTGGCCCGGCTGACCCATCCGGTGCCCGCCCAGCTCCAGCACCTGGCCCTGGTCGACGAGCGGCTGGTGGTGCCGGAGTCGGGCCAGGCCGCGTTCCTTTCCAAGTACTACCCGAGGCTGCGCCGGATGGCCGCGGTGACCTCCTCCGACGGATCGTTCACGGCGCCCGAGATCTCCGACCCGGCGCTGGTGGTGCGGGCCGGGTACGCCCGCGGTCACCGGCTGGAGGTCCGCTGGGAATGGGCCTATCAGGTCGGCGGCACCGAGCTGCGGGCCGGACTGGGCTCCGCGCCCGACCCGTTCCGCGATTCGCAGGCCGAAGCGCGGGTTTTCGCGGGCCTCGGCCTGCCGTCGGCCTTGCCCGGGGTTCCCCGCGGACAAGACCAGGCTCGGATCGAACGGTCCCGGCCCTCCGCCTTCACCCTCAACGGTCTCGACACGATGACCTTCACCACCGAGGTGCTGCCGCTGCTGTCCGGCCGCGACGATGTGCGCCTGGAGGTGATCGGGCAGGTGCCCGACTACCACGAGGCCGGCGACTCGCTCGAGATCGAGGTGTCGGCGGGCGAGCGCGACGGCGACCCCGACTGGTTCGATCTCGGCATCGACATCACCGTCGAGGGCAGCAAGGTCCCGTTCACCGAGCTGTTCGTCGCGCTCGCGAGCGGCCAGTCGCACCTGCTGCTGGCCGACGGCGCGTACTTCTCGCTCGACAAGCCCGAGCTCGCGGCCCTCGCCCGGCTCATCGACGAGGCGCGGACGCTGCAGGACCAGCCCGACGGGGCCCTGCGGATCAGCCGGTTCCAGGCCGGGCTGTGGGAGGAACTGACCGCCCTGGGCGAGGTCAGCCACCAGGCGGCGGACTGGCAGCGCCAGGTCAACGGGCTGCTCGACATTGGCGAGATCGAAGCCGCGCCGATCCCGGCCTCTATCTGCGCTCAGCTGCGCCCGTACCAGCTTTCCGGCTTCCAGTGGCTCGCCTTCCTCTGGTCGAACGGGCTCGGCGGCGTCCTCGCCGACGACATGGGGCTCGGCAAGACGCTGCAGACGCTGGCGCTGATCCAGCACGCGAAAGACGTTCGAGGACCAGAGTCGCCCGGGACCGTTCGACCCCGGCCTTTTCTTATCGTCGCGCCGACCTCGGTGCTGGCGAACTGGGCGGCCGAGGCGGAGCGGTTCGCGCCCGACCTGAAGGTGGTCACGGTCTCCGACACGCTCGGCCGCCGCGGGGTCTCCCTGTCCGGCGCCATCGACGGCGCCGACGCCGTGGTCACCTCGTACACGCTGCTGCGGCTCGACTTCGAGGCCTACGGGGCGGCGGAGTGGGCCGGGCTGTTCCTCGACGAGGCCCAGTACGTCAAGAACCACCAGTCCAAGGCGTACCAGTGCGCGCGGCGGCTGGCCACCCCGTTCAAGGTCGCGATCACCGGCACGCCGATGGAGAACAACCTGATGGAGCTGTGGTCGCTGCTGTCGATCACCGCGCCGGGGCTGTTCCCGAACCCGGAGCGGTTCAAGGACTACTACGCGCGGCCGATCGAGAAGGGCGGCAACGCCGAGCTGCTGGCCCAGCTCCGCCGCCGGATCAGGCCGCTGATCATGCGCAGGACCAAGGAGCAGGTCGCGGCCGATCTGCCCGCGAAGCAGGAGCAGGTGCTCGAGGTCGAGCTGCACCCGAGGCACCGCAAGCTGTACCAGACCCACCTGCAGCGGGAGCGGCAGAAGGTGCTCGGGCTGCTCGACGACGTCAACCACAACCGGTTCACGATCCTGCGCTCGCTCACCCTGCTGCGGCAGCTCTCGCTGCACGCCGGGCTGGTGGACGAGGAGCACTCGGACGTGCCGTCGGCCAAGATCGACTCCCTCATCGAGCAGATCGAGGACGTGGTCGGCGGCGGGCACCGGGCCCTGGTGTTCAGCCAGTTCACCCGGTTCCTGCGGATGGCGCGGACCCGGCTCGAGGCGGCCGGGGTGGAGTGCTGCTACCTGGACGGGTCGACCACCAACCGGCCGGCCGTGATCTCGTCGTTCAAGGAGGGCACCGCGCCGGTCTTCCTGATCAGCCTCAAGGCGGGCGGGTTCGGCCTCAACCTGACCGAGGCCGACTACTGCTTCCTGCTCGACCCGTGGTGGAACCCGGCGACCGAGGCGCAGGCGGTGGACCGGACCCATCGCATCGGCCAGACCAGGAACGTGATGGTCTACCGGCTGATCGCGTCCGGCACCATCGAGGAGAAGGTGATGGCGCTCAAGGCGCGCAAGCAGGAGCTTTTCTCCAGCGTCATCGACAGCGACGGCGCGTTCTCCTCCGCCCTGTCGGCCGACGACATCCGCGCCCTCTTCGCCTAATCGTCAACCTCGGGTTGACTTCTCGGCCAGCGTCAACCTAAGGTTGACCCATGGCTGAATTCCCTGTCCCGCTGGACAACCTCATCGCTTACGTGAAGACCCTGCACCCCGAGGGCGGGCCGCTGGAGAACGTGTCGGACGCGTTCGCCGTCTCCGAGCAGCTCGACCAGCAGTCGGACGCGCTGATCGGGTACTTCGTCGACCAGGCGCGCCGGTCCGGCCTGTCCTGGAGCCAGATCGGGAGCGCCATGGGCGTCTCCAAGCAGGCCGCGCAGAAGCGCTTCGTGCCCGGCCAGCTGAGCGAACAACTGCGCGCGGCCGGCCACAAGCCGTTCTCCCGCTTCACCGACCGCGCCATCCGCGTCCTGCTCGCCGCCGACCGCCTCGCGGCCGTCAGCGCCGGGGCCGAACCGGCGCCGAGCCCGGAACACCTCCCGATCAGCGCGGCCGAGCTGTCGGCCGCGTTCCTCTCCGAGCCGGAAGGGCTGGCGGCGAAGGCCATCGGCAAGGCCGGGCTGACCCCCGACCAGGTCTACGCCGCGGTCGGCGCCGGGCCCGCCCCGCAGCTGCCGAACCAGGACCGGGCGCTGGTGCACGAGCTGGCCTTCGACGATTCCGCCAAGGCCACGTTCAAGGAGGCGCTCAAGTGGGCGCTGCGGATGGGTCACAACTACATCGGCACCGAGCACCTGCTGCTCGGGGTGCTGTTCACCGGCGGCCCGGTCGCCGAGGGCTTCGCCGGCCTCGGCCTGACTCCGCAGCGGGCCGAGGAGCTCATCACCGCCGAGCTCGCCGATTACGTCGCCCGGCTGCAGGGTCAGCTCGGCTCGATGGGACGCAACCGCCCCGCGCCTGAGCCCGGCGAGTTACGTCCGCGGGGGCGGCTAGTTTGCATCGCCCTGGGTGGGTAGCAGGTTGGGGCACTAGCCACTCAACGGGAGGTATCCCCCATGTACATCAGCATCGGAGCCGTGATTCTCGTCATCATCATCGTGGTCGTCATCCTGGCCCTGCGCCGATAACGCACCCGACGGGCGGGAGGTCCCGGCGCGGAGCGCCCGCCCGTCGTGAAGGGCCCGTCAAGGGCACGGTCCGGTAGTTACATTGTGACTACATTAGATTGACCGCGTGAGCATACTTGGCACCCGGGTCCTGAGGACCGAAGATCCCGGCTTCCTGTCACGGGGGGCCATTTACACCGAGGACGTCCAGGACGAACGGCTGGTCGGCGCCTGCTACCTGCACTTCGTCCGGTCGACGGTCGCGCACGCGAAGATTAGCGGTATCGACACCAGTGCGGCCAGGGAGGCCGAGGGGGTCATTGCCGTCTACACCGGCTCGGATCTCGCGGCCGCCGGGCTCGCCCCGGCCAAGCCGCCCATGCCGAACATGAACCAGGCGATGCTGGCGCCGCTGCTGGCCATCGACGTGGTGCGGTTCGTCGGCGAGCCGGTCGCGGTCGTCGTCACCGAGGAGATGTACCAGGGCGAGGACGCGATCGAGCTGGTTGACGTCGATTACGATCCGCTGCCGGCCGTCGTCGACATGAACGACGCACTTTCCGGGGCGAAGGGGCTGCTCTTTCCCGAGGCTGGCACCAACGTGGTCTGCACGTTCGGCGATGCCGCCGCGAGCAACCCCGACCTGTTCGCCGGGTGCGAGGTCGTGGTCAGCGAGATCATCCAGAACCGGCGGGTCGCGGCGGCCCCGATGGAGTCCCGCTCGGCCGCCGCCTCCTGGGGCGAGGACGGCAGGCTGACGGCCTGGATCCCCAACCAGGGCGCGCAGGGCACCAAGGGCGCGATCATGGGCCTGCTCGGCCTTGAGCCGGAGAAGGTCCGAATCATCACGCCCGACGTCGGGGGCGCCTTCGGCGCGAAGTTCGGCGCCGACGCCGAGCACGCGATCACCTGCTGGATCGCCGGGGATCTCGCCCGGCCGACCCGGTGGTCGGAGACCCGCATGGAGAACCTGCTCGTCATGCCCCACGGCCGGGCCCAGCAGCACAAGATCACGATCGGCGGCATGAAGGACGGCACCGTCCTCGCCTACCGGATCGAGATCCTGCAGGACAGCGGTGCGTACCCGAAGTTTGGCGCGTTCCTGCCGTCGCTGACGATCCTGATGACCCCGGGCCCGTACCGCATACCGCGGGCCGAGTCGTGGTCCACCTCGGTCGTCACCAACACCACGCCGGTTGGCGCGTACCGAGGGGCGGGCCGCCCGGAGGCCGCCGCCGCGATCGACCGCGCGATGGACCTGTTCGCCGACGCGGCCGGGGTCGACCCGGCCGAGGTCCGGCGGAAGAACCTGCTGCCCAAGTTCACTGAGCCGCACACGACCGCGTTCGGCGCCAAGTACGACTCGGGCGACTACGTGACCGCGCTCGAGAAGGCGCTCGACGCGGCCGACTACCCGGGCCTGCTGGCCGAGCAGACGCGGCGCCGGGCCGCGGGCGACACGCTCCAGCTCGGCATCGGGCTCTCCTCGTACGTGGAGATCACCGGCCCGGGCGGCGAGGCAGGCGGGCCGAACGAGAACGGCACCGTCGAGGTCCACCCGGACGGGACCGCCACCGTGCTGACCGGCACCTCACCGCATGGCCAGGGCCATCAGACGGTGTGGGCGATGCTCGTCAGCGAGGAGCTCGGCATCCCGATCGAGAAGATCACCGTCAAGTGGGGCGACACCGACCTGATTCCCAAGGGCGGCGGCACCGGCGGCTCGCGCTCGCTCCAGCTCGGCGGCGCGGCTGTTCAGCAGGCGTCACGCGAGCTGCTCGACGTGGCCCGCGAGCGCGCGGCCGCCACCCTCGAGGCAGCGCCGGCCGACCTGGAGTACGACGTCGAGACGAGCACGTTCAGCGTCAAGGGCGACCCGGACGTCTCGGTGCCGCTCACCAGCCTGGCCGAGTCCGAGCGGCTGTTCGTCCGCAGCGTGTTCACCGCCCCCGGCCCGACATTCCCGTTCGGCACGCACGTGGCCGTCGTCGAGGTGGACACCGATACCGGCAAGGTGTTCTTCCGCCGGATCATCACCGTCGACGACGCCGGAACGATCATGAACCCGCTGCTGGCCGAGGGGCAGCGGCACGGCGGCATCGCCCAGGGCGCCGCCCAGGCGTTTCTCGAGGAGGTCGTCTACGACGAGGACGGCAACCCGCTCACGGCCACGTTCGCCGACTACCCGTTCCTGTCCGCGACCGAGGTGCCGAGCTTCGAGCTGGTCGACATGGAGACGCCGACCTCCTACAACCCGCTCGGCGCCAAGGGCATCGGCGAGGCCGGCTCGATCGGCGCGACCCCGGCCGTGCAGAACGCGGTGATCGACGCGGTGTCGCACCTGGGCGTCACCCACATCGACATGCCGACCTCGTCGCAACGGGTCTGGCGCGCCATCCGTGCGGCCAGCAGCTCCGCCGCCAACGGTACGAAGGAGGCCTGATCCGGTTATGGAGATCAAGCTCACGGTCAACGGGGTCACTCGCAGCGATGAGGTCGAGCCGCGGCTGCTGCTCATCCACTACCTGCGCGAATCCCTCAACCTCCGCGCCGCCAACATCGGCTGCGACACCACCTCCTGCGGTGCCTGCACGGTGCTGCTCGACGGCGAGTCGGTCAAGTCCTGCACGGTGCTCGCCGTCCAGGCCAACGGCCGTTCGGTGACCACCGCCGAGGGCCTCGTCGCCGACGACGGCACGATGAGCGTTGTCCAGCAGGCGTTCCGCGAGAACCACGGCCTGCAGTGCGGCTTCTGCACCCCCGGCATGGTGATGGCATCGACCAGCCTGCTGGCGGAGAACCCGCACCCGTCCGAGCAGCAGGTGCGGGAGGGTCTGGAAGGCAACTTCTGCCGCTGCACCGGCTACCACAACATCGTCCGCTCGGTGCTGGCAGCGGCCGAGAAGCTTTCCGGGGCCGCGCCGTCGGCCGGCTCCGCGTCGACCGACGCTTCCGAGGTGACCGCATGATCCCGGCGGCGTTCGACTACGAGGTCGCCGACTCCCCCGCGCACGCGATCTCGCTGCTGGCCGAGCACGGCGAGGACGCCAAGCTGCTGGCCGGCGGCCACTCGCTGCTGCCGATGATGAAGGTCCGGCTGGCGCAGCCGGCCGTGCTGGTCGACATCGCCCGGGTGACCGAGCTGTCCGGTATCAGGCTCGACGGCGACGAGGTGGTGATCGGGGCGACGACACGGCACGCTGAGGTCGTCGGATCGTCGCTGCTGCGGGCGGAGGTGCCGATCCTGGCCTACGCCGCCGCGCAGGTGGGCGACCCCCAGATCAGGCACCGGGGCACGATCGGGGGCTCCCTCGCGCACGCGGACCCATCCGCCGACCTGCCGATGACGCTGCTCGCGCTGGGTGGCGCGGTCGAGATCACCGGGCCGTCGGGCGCCCGCGTGGTCGGCGTCGACGACTTCTTCGTCGGGCCGTTCGAGTCCGCGCTCGCGCCCGACGAGCTGCTCACCGCGGTCCGGGTGCCGCGCGGCGGCTCGGTCCGCTGGGGGTACCAGAAGTTCGTCCGGCGGGCCAACGACTGGGCGATCGTGGGCGTCGCCGTCTACGACGGCCGGGTCGCGCTCGCCTCCATGGGCGGCACCCCGCTGCGCGCTTCCGCGACCGAGCAGGCGCTGAGGTCGGGGGCGTCCATCGAGGAGGCCGCCGCCCTGGCGGCGGACGGCACCTCCCCCGGTTACGACCTCCACGCCGACGCGGACTACCGCGCGCACCTCGCGCGCGTGCTGACCAGGCGCGCCCTCGAAGGCAAGACCGGCTGACCCCGGCCGCGCCCGCAGATCCGCAACCTCAGCCCAGGGCGGGCGAGCCCGACGGCGACGGCGACGGGCTCGGCGACGGCAGCTGCACCGGGGACGGCGACAGGGTGGGGAAGGCCTGCTCGTCGGCGAGCGCGATCGCCAGCTGGCCGGCCGCGTTCGGGTGCAGCGGCGCCGGGTCGGACGGCCCCTGAACCCACGGGTCGGCCGTGCACAGCTCGTGCCCGGTGAACGTGGGCGCGGCCACGCCGAAGCCGAACAGGCCGGCCCCCTGCGCGAGCACCGCGTTCAGCCGGCCGAGCCTGGCCAGCAGCACCCTCGCCTTGGCCGGGGTGATCCCGTACTTTCCCAGGCACCCGACGTCGGGCCCGAACGGCAGGTAGTACTCGTTCACCAGCACCGCGGGGTGCGCCGGGAGCCCGTCGAGGTCGCTCAGCAACTCGTAGTAATTTCTGGTGAACGCGTCCAGGAGCTGGTCGAAGTAGGCGGTCGACACCTTGTCGTCGCAGACGGCCGTGGCCGCGCAGAGCTGGGTCAGCACCGACCACGAGAGGTCGTCGGCGCCGACGCTGACGATGACGACCTTGGCGCGCGTGGCCGCCTCGGCGCGCGGCAGCTGCGGCGGCGCGATCTCCCCGTTGTACAGCACCTCGGGCCCGATCAGGCCGTTCTGGATCGTCGCGCTTCCGCAGGCGAGGTTGAGCACATTCCACTGGTTGGCGGCGGCCAGGTCGGCCGCGTAGGACTCGGGGGACCGGCCGCACGCCTCGTCCTCCGCGCTCGGGTTCGACCCCCACGGCAGGCCCCAGCCGGCGGCGGTCGAGTCGCCGATCACCACCGCCTGAACGCCCGGCTGCGGCCCGCCGATCGGCCCGGGCTCGGCCAGCGGGTCCGCCCCCACCAGGTCGTCGAGCGTCTTGACGCTGCGCAGCACCCTCGGCGTGCTCGCGGCGGTCAGCGCGATCCCGCCCACGTTGACCAGGCAGACCACCGCGACGCCGGCTGCCAGCATCCTCCAGAGCGCGGGGCGCCTGCGCACGGCGGCCACCGCGACCAGCGGGATCACCGCGAACCCGACGGCGATGAGCGTCTCCCAGACGAAATACCGCTCCCAGCCGGCCGCCAGCTGCTGGCTGAGCGTCAGCTCGACCTTGGCCGGGCCCTGGGCCCGCAGCATCTGCACGACCTGCGAGTCGATGGTGATGTGCTCGAGCGCCAGCTTGGGCCTGATCACGCCCGCGAACTGCGGTTTCGTCGCCATCACCTGGCCGAACAGGTCGAGCTCACCGGGCCCGCGGAGGCTGGCGTTCGGCAGCGTCGCGCCGACCTGGGCGGTCTGCCCGGCCGCCGATACCGTCTGCAGCGGGGTCACCCTCAGCGCCAGCCAGATCGCCCCAGTCGTCACGATGGCAAATACGGCCACGTAAAACGCGGCCGCCCGACTACACGACAGAGCTCGCGAAATCGCCCGATCCCCTCTTAGTCGGTCAGAGTTGCGTTGATACCCATCGAACTAGGCCCTATTCAGCAATTCGCGGTCGGACCAGGCGCGGCCCCGGCCACATCAAGCCGGCCCAATGCAAAAGCGCGCGGGGCAGAGTGCGCGCGAGGCGCAATTGCCTAGTAGGAGCGGGGTCCGCCCGCGGCCTTGCGGCTGTCGAGGTAGGAACGGGCGGCCGGCACGACGACCGGGCCGGCCGCCGCCAGCGCGGCCAGCAGGGCGATGAAGGCGCCCCAGGACCAGCCCACGCCGTCGCTTCCGTAGGGGATGTCGATGAACGCGATCAGCACCAGCAGCAACTGCAGGGAGGTCCCGACGATCAGCAGCGGCGCGTGCGCCACCGGCAGGTTGAACGGCAGCTGGTCCCAGGCCGCGCGGGCCGTGAGGTAGGCGATCAGCGCGATGGCAACGAAGAACTCAAGCCAGAGCCAGCCGTGCCCGGTCGTCCCGCTGATGCTCGCGCTCCCGGCGTTCTGGAAGGTGCTGCTTCCCCACGAGATCGAGAACCACGGCAGCCAGATCGAGATCATCGTGATGAACGTGCCGCCTGCGACGATCTTGTCGACCGTGGTCAGCCGGGTGTGGTCAAAGTTGACGGGCGGCAAGCTGGACGAGCGCGGCGCCCGCGGCCCGCTGCCGCCGCCGCCCGGAGCCTGGTACGGCCCCTGCGGGTACCCGGGCTGCTGCGGCCCGGAATTGTAGCCGCCCGCGGCGTTGTAACCCTGCGGGCCGTCGTAGCCCGTCGGCGCGCTCGAAGCGCCGTAGCCGAGCGGCGTGCCCGTCCCCTGCGGCGGAGGGTAGCCAGCAGGCGCGGCGGCCTGCGCCACCGTCATCTGAGCGCCGCAGTTACCGCAGAAGGCCGACCCCGGGCCGTTCGCGGTCTGGCATTGAGGGCAGTTCATCGCATTAACCTCCGCAAGTCTCCCGTGGGAGCTTCTTTGATTCTTCCCCGTTCGCCCGCGCTACTCGGCACCCGGGGACGGGGAGGCATCCCCCTGGAGATAGCGACGGTGGTGCGCCAAATCGTAGAGCAAGTGGGCGTCAGCGCAATACCTGCTTCCCCCAATACTTCTAAAGCGTTACCGTTAATTTCACAACACGGGTGCCACATCTCGCACAAAAAGCGCCATTAGCCCCCGGTCGGGCCGCCTATTCAACGGGGCCAAACTCCGGCGAACCGGGCCCGCCGGGACGAAGCGAGGCGGCGGCCGGGTGTGCGGTTGTGCTTGGCCGAGGGTTCGGCCGCCACCGCGCTGTGGCGATTCCCGCTTACCGCCGGCCCGGTCCTGGCCGATGATGACCACATGGAGACGGTGACGACGCCCGAGGTGCGCAAGCTCGGCTACAACTACGCGCAGACCGACCCGCCGGAGCCGTCGATCGCCTGGCATTTCGCAGTCAACGACTGCCAGGACCAGCGCCGCGTCATGCACCGAATCCTGCTGGCCGGATCCAAGCCCGTCCGCGGTGACCAGGCCTAACATCCTTAGCAATGGAAACTTTTGAGGGTTCGGCCGCTGGGCAGGCGATCGGGCTGTCGGCGCCGACCGCGAGGTCCCGGCACCGGCTGGGGATGCTGGCGCTGCTCGGCGCGCTCTCCGCGTTCGGGCCGCTGTCGATGGACATGTACCTGCCGTCGACCCCGAC
>Ga0302326_10021783_pt1 | contig 13126 bp, 10 predicted proteins | sample Palsa_T0_3_FD_202264 | JGI IMG/M metagenome (GOLD analysis project Ga0302326, IMG submission 202264) | Peat permafrost microbial communities from Stordalen Mire near Abisko, Sweden - Palsa_T0_3 | ecosystem: Environmental > Terrestrial > Soil > Palsa > Peat permafrost | place: Sweden: Abisko... | reverse complement strand
CGGCTGCCTGCCACGCCGTGCTGGCCGCCTCCAGTACCGCCGCCTGGGCCAGCAGGTTGGCCCGACCCGGAGGAGCGTGGAGGATGCGGATCCCGCCGGCCCGTTGCAGCAGTTCTCGGGCCGCGGCATTCCCCTCCGGTGACAGGCTCGGATGGCGGGCGAGGGCGGTCGCCACCAGACCCGACTCGGGGGCGCGGCACGAGGGCTCGGGGCCGCCGGCGGGTCTACCGTTCGAGGCCCGGTCGATGAGGAGCAGATCCGCGGCTCGCGCCACCTCCGTCGTCCAACGAGGCGCGGCAGCGGTCGCCACCGCCACCGGTATGGCGGCCTCGCAGAATCGCTCGGCCCACTCCACGGCGGCGGCCCTCGGCATCCCACCGGGCGCGCACCCGGCCAGGGCGACCAGCACGTCCGACTGACGAAAAGAGGAGCGCTGCGAGGCCAGCCACCCGGTCACGGCCTTCACCAGATCGGGCTCGGGGAAGTGGCTCGCGGACGGGGCGCGGCGATCCGTGTCCCGGGCGCGCGCCGAGCGGATCACCTGGGCCGCCTGGTCCGGACCGAAACCGGCGGCGAACGTCGCAGCCTCCCCGACCTGGGGCGAGGCTGACCGGCGGGTCCCGATGGTGGCACCGGCCCGTATCCCCCACCTCCGGCCGCCTCCGGGGTCGAGAAACGCCGCCCGCTCGGCGGCCGCGGTGCGGCTCCGGCCGCTGGCGGCGCGGACGGCGGCCCGGGGCACGTCGACTAGATCAGCCAAACCGTCTTCCCGGATCCGCCAGGCCAGGTCGCCGCCGGCGGCACCCAGGTGGTGGCGCAGCCCCAACTGGTAGATGGCGCTGATCCCACGCCGGACCGTCCACCACCCGCTATCGACCGCCGACCACATCCCATCCCGGTCCCGCCCCAGGTTGACGAGTAGCAGGTGGGTGTGGAGGTGCGGTTCACCTGACGCGTTGGCCCGGTGCTCGAACGCGGCTGCCACCATCCCGTCGCTGGGGGCCAATCCGCCCGGCACTCCCGATCGCCGCAACCGCAACAGCCTGCTTTCGAAGTCGGCGACCACCCCGTCGACGGCGGCCCGGTGGGAAGCGGCGACGAGATCGGCGGCCTCGCCCGCCCCCGCGCCGAGCAGCGACACGGATTTCGGCGCGGCCAGGGTCAGGTCCCATCCGGCCCTACGGCGAGTCGGCTTGCGGGCCGGGAGGAAGTGCCCGTCGCCGGGATCGCACCCCTGCAGGACGGCGACGAGCGCCCGACGTTCCACGGCGCCGGACAATCCGAGCGCTTCGGTTCCCCCGCCCACCCACCGGCCGGACCCCTGGTCGCGGAAGTAGTACGCCGCCGCCGCCGGGCTAACCGGAGTCACTATGAGCACATAAAAAATATTAGCCTAGCATCAAAAGATATGGAAGAGTGACCCTATCGGCTGCCCGATCAGCTCGGAGGGCAGGGAGCTCAGTCGAGCGTGACCTCACGAAGGCCGCCGGTCTCGACTTCGTAGATGAAGCCCCTGATGTTCTTGTTGGGGATGAACGGGCTGGCCTTGATGCGTGCTGCGGTCTGCTTCACATCCTCTTCTGCCTTCGGGAAAGCCTCGAGCGCGAAGCTTGGTCGCAAGCCGGTGTCGGAGAGGATCTGATCCTTCACGGAGTCGTCGCTGAAGGTCTCCATCCCGCAGTCGGTGTGGTGGATCAGGATGATCTCGTCGGTGCCCAGGAGCCGCTGCGAGATGACCAGGCTGCGGATGGCGTCTTCGGTGGCCACGCCGCCGGCGTTACGGATGACGTGGGCATCGCCCTCCTGGAGTCCCAGGGCCTTGGCGGGGTCGAGGCGGGCGTCCATGCAGGCCAGGACGGCGACTTGCTTCGCAGGGGGCAGGGGTAGGTTCCCCTTGTCGAAAGTGGCCCTGTAGTCGGCGTTGTTCTGGATGAGTTCTGCGCTGGCTCCCACGGAATGTTCCTCCCGGGTCGTAAATGCTAACAAAAATGATCCTATTTCTAGAATTGCGGCGCGGCAAGCGGTCGCTCAGATTCCGGTCTTCGCTGGGTCGTACCTATGACTTCCGGCATGGGTGAGCGGCGGATCTCAGGCGCATAATAAATAGTGGAACTTCATTAAAAGATATGAAAGAGTAGCCGCATAGTCGGCTGCGAGCGCAGCCCATCAGCCCGGCCCTGTCGCGCCCGCCCCGGAGGTCTGCATGCCGTTTCCGCTCGTACCGTTCTTCGTCGCCGCCGGCGTGCCCCCGCTCGACCCGGACCCTACCGGTCTGCCCGGTTCGTCAGTGTTGGAAACGTTGGCCAACGGCGTCGACTTTTGGGCGTTGATCGCCGCCATGGTCGGGGTGGTCGTGGGGGCGATCCTTTGGGCCTTCGGCCACTACTCGCAGAACTACCAGCAGGCCTACAACGGTCGACGCGGTGTGATGGTCTCGGCCCTCGCCGCCGTCCTGATCGGCGGAGCCCAGCCCATCATCTCCTTCTTCCTCAACTTGGGCGGGCGTTTCTGATGAGGGCCCCCCTGGTCGGCGACCCATTGCCGTGCGCCATCCTGGAACTTTGCGATGCCATCCCGTCGGTAGGCGGATCGGTGGGCGGATCGCTTGCCCACGACGCGGCTTCGGCTGTCCTCGTCGCGCTGAGCTCGGCGTTGGAGTCGGCCGCGGCGTGGTTGGTCGGCCACATCGTCGCCCTGATCGCGAAGCCCCCCACGGTGCAGCTGAACGCGCCCTGGTTCCTCAACCGGGCCGATGTCATGGTCCAGCTGGCCGGGTTCGTGGTCGTCCCGCTCTTGTTGGCCGCGACGATCGGACCGGTCCTTCGCCAGGACCTGCGCCGCCTCGCCCGAGTGTGGGGGGTGGGTCTGCCGGTCGGGGTGCTCGCCGGCTTGTTGGGTGTGCAACTCACCCAGCTGGCGCTGTCGGCGACCGATGCCCTCTGCGACGCCATCCTGGGGCGGACCACGGACAGCCTGGGCGGCGGCCTGCGCGCCTTGACGTCGGCGACGGTCATACCGGGAGTCCCCGAGCTGGTGGCGGACGTGATCAGCCTGTTGCTGATCGTGGGAGCGGTGATGTTGTGGCTGGAGCTGGTGGTCAGGGCGACGGCTATCTACGTGGCCGTCTTTTTCATGCCATTGGCGTTGGCTTGCTGCGTCTGGCCGGCCACCATGTCGATCGCCAAGCGAACGGTGGAGTTGCTGGCCGCCCTGATCCTTTCGAAGTTCGTCATCGTGGCGACGCTGACCCTCGGCGTGGCCGCCATTCGAGGCGCGCCCGCACCGGACAACGCCGTCATCGGTGCGGCCATCCTCCTCCTCGCCGGGTTTGCGCCCTTCTGCCTCCTGCGCCTGGCGCCGATCGTCGAAGCGGGAGCGATCGCCCATCTCGAGGGGATGTCCCGGCGCCCGTTGCGTTTCGCCGGCCGGGCGGCCACCACCGTCGCCGCCGGGCCGAGCCATCCGGTGGCGGGTCTGCTCCTCTCCGCCAAGTCCGGGGCGGCCCAGCCGCCGCAGGCCGAGCCCGTCGTCCCGCAGCGGATAGGAGAACGGTCGACCGACTACGCGCCGGAGCCCACGCCGGAGGCTGGCCGTGTCTGAGGTCAGCCGCCGGTACACGTTCCAGCCGTTGGAGCGGCGCGGCCTGCTGCTCGGGCTGCAGGCCGGCCAAATCGGGACCCTGATCGGTGGGGTGGCGGGCGCCCTCGTCGCCGGCCACGTCGTCGCGGCTCCAGTCGGTCCCGGAGTCGCCGTATTGGTTCTGGTCGCCGCGGCCGTCGGGGCGCTCTGGCCGCACGAGGGACGCCCACTGACCGGATGGATCCCCGTGGTGGCCCGGTGGGCGGGCCGCCGGTCACGCGGGCCGGTAGTTGGCACCGAGCCGCTGGCGGGCTGGCGGGGTCGTGGGTTGCCGATCCGCGTGGGCGCCACCAGCCCCGGCCCGGACAGAGGGAGGACCGGCCCGGCTCCAGCTGGGATCGATCTCGTCGAGGTGCCGGGCCTGCCCGGCCAGGACGCCCTGGGGGTGGTCCGGGACCGCCGGTCGGCGTCCTGGGCGGCGGTGGTGCCCGTCCAGGGCCGGTCCTTCGTCCTGCTCGATGTCGACGAACAACTCCGGCGGCTGGAATCCTGGCGAGCGGTCCTCGGCACCCTGGCCCGCCCGAGCACGCCGCTGCGGCGTATCCAATGGGTTCACCGCAGTGCCCCCGTCTGCGGGGGCGGCGTGGTGGCGCTGCCGCCCGGCGACGCCTCGACCGAGGCCGCTCGAGACAGCTACCGCCAGCTGGTGGCCGGGTCCGGAGCGGTCACCCAGTCTCACCAGGCCTGGATGGTCCTGGCGGTCGGCGGATCGCACCGTCCCGGCGGTCAGGAGGATCGGGTGCTGGACGGGCTGCGCCGGGAGGTCCGGCTCCTCGACGGCCATCTGCGCAACAGCGATCTCCGGGCGGGTGCGCCGCTCGGCCTAGAGGCCATGCGGGGCCTGCTGGGTTCGGCCCAACGGCCGGACCTCGTCGATGTCGCCGGCGATGCGCCGCGGGCCCATCCCTGGCCGATGGCCACCGACGAGGCCTGGTCCGCGCTGCGGGCCGATGGCACCTGGCATGCGACGTATTGGATCTCGGAATGGCCCCGAGTCGAGGTCAGCCCCGACTTCATGACCCCCTTGCTGCTGTGCGACGGGCGGCGGACGGTGTCGGTCGTGATGGCGCCTGTTCCCGCCGACCGGGCTGCTCGCGAGGTGCGGGCCGCCCGGGCCGCCGACGTGGCGGACGAGGAGCTGCGCAGTCGAGCCGGTTTCCTGCCAAGCGCCCGCCGGCGCCGGGAGGCCGACGGGGTGGTGCGTCGTGAGGCCGAGCTAGCCGACGGGCACGCCGAGTTCCGCTTCTCGGGTTACGTGACGGTCACGGCCCCCGACCGGGCCGCTCTCGAGACCGCCTGCGTGGAGACCGAGCAGGCGGCCCAGACCGCCCACCTGGAGCTCCGGCGGCTGTATGGACGCCAGGCCGAGGCCTACACGTGGACGCTCCCGCTCGCCCGCGGGCTGGCGTGACGGCGGCGATGGTTCGGGTTCCCGTCCGGTGAAGCCGCCTCGCCCCCACCGGGCCACGACCGCCCACCTGCAGGCCGTCTACCCGTTTGTCTCCGAGGGCGGTCTCGGCGGTCAGGGGCCGCTGATTGGCCGGGATCTCTTCGGGGGGTCCTTTTGCTTCGACCCGTGGGCGTTGTACCGGCGCGGTGTGTTGACCAACCCAAACCTGCTGGTCATCGGGCAGGTCGGTCGGGGCAAGTCCACGTTCGTCAAGACGTTGGTGTGGCGCCAGGTCGCGTTCGGCCGACAAGCCTGGATCGTGGACCCCAAAGGGGAGTACGGGGCCCTGGCCGAGGCGTGCGGGAGCCAGCCGCTGCGGCTCGCCCCGGGCGGCGGCATTCGCCTCAACCCGCTGGACCTGGCCCCGGCCGGTGGCCGCCCGCCGGCCGGCGTGGACCGCGAACCCTCAGCTGACGGGGGGCCGTCGGCCGGCGGGGGATTGGCGGCCGGATTGGCGGCTGGTGTGGATCCGCAGGCTGGTGTGCGCCGGCGGGCCGAGCTGGTCTGCTCGCTGGCGGCGTCGTCCCTCGGGCGGTCCCTCTCCCCGCCGGAGCGGACCGCGGTCGAGCTGGCCGCTCGGGGGGTCGCCGGTCGCACCGATCACCCCACCCTGCCGGACGTGGTCGCCGCCATGCTCGACCCGGATCCCGCCCTGGCGGCCACGGTTCGCACCGACGCGGCCGGGCTCGCCGGCGACGGCCGGCTGGTGGCGCTGGAGCTACGCCGGCTGGTCGAGGGCGATCTGGCCGGGATGTTCGACGGACCCACGTCCGCACACGTGCACCTCGACGCCCCTATCGTGGCCCTCGACTTGTCGGCGGTGTTCGCCTCGCCCGCCCTCGCCGTGCTCATGACCTGCGCCACCGCCTGGCTGCAGGCGATCTTGGCGCAGCGAGGCGGGCCCAAGCGGTTGGTTGTGGTGGACGAAGCGTGGGCGGTACTCCACGATCTGGCGACGGCGCGCTGGTTGCAGGCCACCTTCAAGCTGGCGCGGGCCATGGGCGTCGCCAACGTCGCGGTCGTGCACCGGCTGTCCGACCTGCGGGCGGCCGGCGCCGAGGGATCAGCGCAGCAGCGTCTCGCCGAAGGCCTCCTGGCCGACACCGAGACCCGAGTCGTGTTCGGGCAGTCCCCGTCGGAGGCGGAGTACAGCGGACCGTTGCTCCGCCTCAGCGACACCGAACGGGACCTGGTCAGCCGGCTGCCCCGTGGCGTGGCGCTCTGGAAAGTCGGGGACCGGTCCTGGCTCGTGGAGCACCGTGTCGGTCGGACCGAAGCCGGCCTGGTGGACACGGACGCGGCGATGACCGAGAACCCCCGCCAGTTCCCGGGATCTGGGGCCGAATTCTCTGGAACCGAAGGGTAGATGCTGGTACGGAGCCTACCTGGTGCCGTGGGTTCGGGGAACCGTCGGTCAGCCGGCTTTGCGGCCGGGCGAGGTTTCGGGTGTGAGGAGCTGGTGGACGCGCTGGTGGGAGATGCCGAGGATGGCGGCGGCGTCGCGCATGCTGATCCCGCGGCTGGTAAGAGCGACGGCTGCTTTGCGGGTCTGCTCTATGGCCTGGCGGTCGGCGTTGCGTGCTTGCTCTCGGGCTTTTCGGGCCTGCTCGACGGTCCGACCTGTGGTCTTTGGAAGTACTGGTCGGGGGACGAGCTCGATCGACGCTTCGTCGGTCTGGAACCACAAGGCGGCCGCCTCGCGCATCCGGGTGAGCGCTTGGTCGATGGTCTTGCCCCAGGTGTGAACGCGTGGTTCTTCCTCGAGCTCGACCGACCAGCGCCCGTCGTCTTCTTTCTCCAAGCGGGCGGTGTAGGTCTGCACGGTGTCCTCCGTCATGTTCGGGTCGGTGTCGTTTCTCATTTGGTCAGCCATTTCGGGCCCAGGCAGGGCTCCAGGTCGCGTTCGATGGATCGAAGGGTGCCGGGGGTGAGGTCGCCGGCGTGGATGGGGATCACTGTCTGGCAGGTGCCGCAGCGCCAGATCTGGTGCGATCCCCGTTGGCGCACGGAGTCGCAACCACGTTCTCGCAGCTTGCGGATCAGGACCCTGGCGGTCACCAATCTAGTCTATCGTCATAGACGGCAAGCCGTCCAAGTTGGTAGACGCTCCGTCGTCGGGTGGCCGACGTTCGAGGTCTGGGTGGGCCAGGGTGAGCGCGTAGCGCATGGCGCCTTCGATGCTGAGGCCGAAGAGGTCGCAGACCCGTCTGACGTCGCCGCCGGTGGCGTGGATTTCTTGGAGTATGCGGTCTTCTCGCAGAGCTTGGGGTCGGACGTCTGTTCCTTTCCATGGGAACTGTTTGCCGACCGGGGTGAGGCGGGGGGCGCTTACACGGCCGACGAAGAGATGCGGGTTGATGGTGCCCGGCCAGGTCCGGTTTCGGTGGTCGAGCCAGGCGGTGAGGCGCACTCGAACCGGGCCGGCGAGCGGGATGTCGCGTCCGTCGAGGCGGAGGCGTCTGTCGACGATGTCGGTGAGCGCGAGCCGGGAGAGCTGGTGGGCGGTGAGGGCGTGGAAGGCGACCAGGGCGACCGCCAAGGCGATGGCGGGGTCGGGCGAGTCCAGCGCCCGGCGGATGGCGTCGGTGTCGAGGGGCAGGGGCACGTTGGCGTTGACCGGGGTGAGTGGCATGCCGCGGGTGGGGTTGGCGAATATGAGCTTGCGGGCTTTGAGCACCTTGAACAGGGACCGCAGCCCGTATTCGGCGAAGTTGCGTCGGGCTCCGCTCGCTGGGAGCGCGGCGCGGACATGTTCGGGGGTGATCTCGGCCAGGGACAGATGCCCGGCGTCAACCCAGGTGTGCAGGATTGGAGTGATTCCCATGATGTGGATGCGGGCGGTCTGGGGGTCTCGGGAGCGCTGGCGGGGGGCCTGTCCGCTCCCGTTGAGCATGACCTCGAGCCAAACCTCGAGTTGTTGGCGCATCGGTTCGGGCAGGCGGGCGGTCTTGGCGGCGAAGTATCGCTCGACATGGGAGGGCCGGTCGTCGATGAGCATGTCGGCGGCGGCGAGGACGTCCAGGGTGGAGGTGATGTTGCCGTCATAGCGGGGCAGTTCCAGCACGTCGGTGGCGCGGATCTTCGCCCCTGGCGTGTCTTGGAGGGCCTGCAGGAGCCGCAGGGATCGGATGACATCGTTGGTCTGTCGTTTGGACCATCCGTGTTGGGCGGCGTGGTTACGTACCACCGCGGAGCAGTGTCGGATCAAGTCGCTGTCGGCGTCGAATGCCCGTTCGCGCACCACGGCCGGGTCGGGGTCCATGTAGAACAGGGACTCCTGGCGCCAAGCGAGAGGCCGGAACCCGGTTGGTGTCGGTCGGGATCGTCGCCCCTGCGGTCTGAGCCTGGGAACGCGGGGGCGTTGGAAGCGCATGTTGGCCAGGAACAGCTGCTGGCCATACTGGTTCCCGCCGGGAAGGTCGATCGCTCGGCCGGGTTCTTGGACGATACGGGCCTGTTCGATGCACAGCCGGCACGCCTGCTGGTCGCCGACTCGAGTGTTTCGCCCGCAGTATTCGCAGTCGCGGAGCGGGTAGTGGGTGGTCCACCATCGGCAGCTCCAGCAATGCCAGCTGTGGGCTCGATACACGCCCCAGGCCAGACAGTCCCGGCACGATCCCAGATGCAGCGGCGCACCGGGATGGCACCGATCGCAGAGTCCCTCGCTGAAATACCGGTCCGAGCCGCATTTGCGGCAAGCGGGCGGGGCGAACGGCCCGCCAGGCAGGCACGCATAACAGAAGTCGACTCGCGGTCTAACCCAGGAGACCCGGTTGACCTGGCAGCCGTTACATCGCGCCGGCGGGCGTGTCAAAGAGGCGGTTCGGACTTGGGTTTGCCAAACCGCGGGGCCACCCTCGGCGAGGTCTCCTCTGAGCTCGCGGTCTTCTCGTGGAGGGGCCGTCGGGCCGCGACCTTCTCCGGTTCGCGGATCAACAGCGCAGCCGGGTCGCATTCCAGCACGACGCAGATAACGTCGAGGTCATCGAGGCGGATCGTGGTCGGCGTCCCCGCCCACAAGGCCGACATCTTCCCGGCACTGAGCTCCAGGCCCGCGTCGGCGAGGTGCCTTCGCATCTCGGCGGACTTCCAGATCCCGCGCTCGGCGGCCTTCAACCGCAGGTTCCATCGCATGCGCTCATCCTCCCTCTGCGAAACGGGATTCCAGACGGCGGTTGGCGGCCGTCCACGCCTTTTCGATGTGGTCGCTGCGGACGTGGATGTATCCCGACGTCGTGGCCAGCCACTGATGGCCCAGCAGCTCCTGGAGGGCCTTGAGGTCCATCCCGCTCCCATAAAGGGAAGAGGCGCAGAAATGGCGCAGCACATGAGGGGTCAGCCGACCCGACCATCCCGGCAGCCATGCCGCGGTGGCCACACACAGACCCTGGCGCAACGCGTCGTCGCCCACCCTCCGGCAGCGTTCAAGATCGGGATCGTGCCGTTCGCTGGGCAGCATCGGCGCGTCGGGATCGGACCAGTCACTGCCGAAGCGGTGGCGGACCTCGGCCAGCCACCAGTCGATCAGCCGGTCCGCTCCGTTGATCGCCGGAACCAGCCGGCCTTTGGGGCCACGGCCTCGGCTTCCTTTGCCGTGACGGACGTGCAGCTTGCCGAACCCGCCCAGATCCGGCCGCCAGTCGCGGATGTCCAACATCACCGTCTCGTTCATCCGCAACCCCAACCGTCGCCACAGCGACGCTGCGAAATAGTCGCGAGCGGCCGGCAGGTACTTGCGGGCCTCGAGGACCGACAGACGCCACTCGCTGAACAGCTCGTCGACCTCCACCTCAGATGGCGGCACCCGCACCTTGCCCAGCGAAGCCCCGGACTGCCGGTTGAACTCGTCGATGGGCTGCTCCACCACGATCCCGGTCAAGGCGTGAATATCGCCCTGGTAACGGCTGATCACGAACTCGAAGAACAACGCCACCGTGCCGGCCTTGCCCGCCCGGGTGGACACGCTGCGTCCCGCCCGGCGCTGATCGGCCAAGAACCGGTCCGCGTCATCGCACGTCGCCGACCACAAAGGACCGTCCAGCGAACGGGCGAACTCGATCACCGCCGAGCGGGTGTTGCTCACATGCCCGTCGCTCAGCCCCGCGGCCGCCATGGCCAACGCGTACTGGTCGACTATCTCCTGCTCGAAGTCCTCGACATCCTCCCCGCTCCGCAACGCCCGAGGCGAGCCGATGTTGCGGACGGCGGCCAGACTCAACGATCAGCCGGTTCATTCACACAGCGCATTCACCCACTATACCGACCAACCGTCAGGAATCCCGACCATTCGTCATTCAATCCCCACCCGGCCCCGAACCCGGCCCCGTCTGCACTAACCGCTCAAAACGTCCCTGCTCTCAAAGAAGAACCCAAGTGCATAGAGATTGCGCCGGCCGGGTTGCCCGGTCCGGCCACAGCCGAGGCCCCGGCTGGGCGGCCGGGTCCGGCGCCAGGCCAGGCGCCCCGTTGACGGCTCGAGCCGCGAGCGCGCTTGACGGCCCGGCCGACGCCCTGCTCGGTGGCGCAGCCGTCGTCGCCGCCGCGATCGGGGGGTGGGTGTGGTTGTCCGGCCAGATCGCGGCCTGGCTGATAGGAGGGCGATGGCCACCTGTGCCGGTCCTGTCCGCGGCCGCCATCGTGATGCGGCTTCCCTCCCATCTCAGTGACCCCCGGGCCGCCTGGCCGCGGCCGGCTCGGGTCGCGCTGCCGGGTCCGTTGCCCCTCTACGGCTGCGGGCTGCTGCTCCTGCTGGCCGTGGCGGCGGGGGGACTGGTGGTAGGCCGTCTCCACCGATCACGCCGGGTGCGCGACCCCGCGGCTCGCTGGGGCCGAAGCCCGGCTGCGGCGGGCCACCGGCCTGGCGGGGCCCGGTGGGCGGGTGGCGCCCGGTGGGCGGCGGGGAAGGATCTCCAGCCTCTTCGGGTGCGCCGTCCGGGTCACTCGTCCCGGCTCGTCCTCGGCCGGGTGCCCGGCCCGCCTGGCCACCGGCATCTACTCGCCACGGAGGCCCGCCACTCGGTGCTGGTCGTCGGCCCGACCCAGTCGGGCAAGACCAGCGGGCTGGCCGTACCGGCCCTGCTCGAGTGGAACGGTCCGGTCATCGCTACCTCGGTCAAGGACGATCTCGCCGCGACCACACTCGCCTGGCGGTCACGGCGCGGGCCGTGTTGGGTCTTCGACCCGACGCGGACCTCCGGTCTACGCCCGCTCGCAGCCTGGTCGCCGCTGGCGGCAACCACGGACTGGTCAGGCGCCCAACGGGTGGCCAGCTGGCTGGTGGAAGCCACACCGGCGCGGACCGGGATGGCTGACGCCGCCTTTTGGTACGCGGCCGCGGCCAAACAGCTCGCACCGTTGCTCCTAGCGGCCGCCCGGGGCGGTTTGGGCATGGCCGAAGTGGTCCGCTGGACCAACACCGGAGGGTTCGACGAACCCGGCCGGCTGCTCGAGCTGGCCGGCGAAGGGGGTGCCGCCGTCGCGCTGGCCGCCTGCGAGGCTCGAGACCCTCGCATCCTGAGCTCGGTTGCAACCACCCTCGAGACGGTGCTGGCGCCCTTCGAGGACCCCGTCGTGGCCGCCTCGACCGCGAGCGCCGAGATCGATCTGGACGTCCTCTTGAGCAAATGCGGGAGCTTGTACCTGTGCGGGCCGAGCCATGAGCAGCACCGGGTGCAGGGGCTGTTCGCCGCCCTGGTGTCCTCGGCCGTAGCCGCCGCGATCCAGCGGGTCAACGACAACGCCCGCCCGCTCGATCCGCCCCTCCTGCTCGTCCTCGACGAGGCCGCCAACGTGGCGCCCATCCGCGACCTCGACACCCTGGCATCGACCGGCGCCGGAATGGGCCTGCAATTGGTGACCGTCTGCCAGGACCTGGCCCAGCTCAGCGCCCGCTACGGAGCGGATCGGGCGCGCACGATTGCCAACAACCACCGGGCCAAGGTCCTGCTCTCGGGGGTGTCCGACCTCGCCACTCTCGACATGTTGTCGGGTCTGGCCGGCGAGACATCAGTTCGGGAAGAGACGATGACCCACGACCTCCGCGACGGCCGCCGGACTCGTTCCAGTGCCATCTCCTTGCGCCGGCTGGTTCCGACCGACGAGCTGCGCCGGATCCCGCCCGGCGAGGGCGTGTTGGTGTACGGGCACCTGCCGCCGGTCCGCCTGCACTTGCGCCCGTGGTTCGCCGACCGCCGGTTGCGGGCCCGGGCGCAGGTTGCGCCGGCCCAGCCGGCCCGGGCGCAGGATCCGCCGGCGCCGGCCCAGCCGGCCTGATCTCTCGCGGAGCAGTCAGTCTGCAAGAATGTCGTGACGTGGAGCTCGCTTCGGCCAACCCCACCCCCGTGCCGTGACGACGCCGGAGGTCTTGCGCGCCGGGAGCGCGCCTTACTCGGAGTCGTCCCGTTCTGCCGACGTAGTCGACGAGCGCGGCGCCGAGGGGAGTCTGGTCGTCCCCACCCTGAGCGGATTCGCGGCCGTGGTGGTCCTCAGCATCGGGGCCACCCTGGCCGGGTCGCCCTATGTCCTGCATCTCCCCGGGGCGTGGCTGTTCGGCACGGGCAAACACACGGTGGAGGCCCGCACCGTCGGGATCATCGGCGTCTTCGCCGGAATGGCGGTCCTGATAGTCGCCTGGTGTCAGCTGGTCGGCTATCTCCGGCGCCATCCGGTCACGCCGGTTCGGACCGTCGCCGTCATCTTCGCCCTCTGGGCCCTGCCCGCCATTATCGCCCCCCCGATGTTCAGCCGGGATGTCTACAGCTACGCCGCCGACGGACAGATGGTCACCTCGGGGATCAACCCCTACGTCAACGGCCCGGACTCGCTTGCCTTCGTCGCTCCCCAGTACGCCAGTCTCGTCGATCCGATCTGGCGCCAGACCCCGACGCCCTACGGCCCGCTGTCCCTCGGCGTGGACGCCGGGATCGTCGATGTGACCGGGCACCACGAGGTGGCCGCGATCGAAGGACTGCGGCTGCTGGCCCTCGCCGGGGTGATCCTCGCCGCTGCCCTCCTGCCGGGGCTGGCCCGCCAGTGGGG